>WNFQ01000238.1_pt1 | contig 33955 bp, 36 predicted proteins | sample 5400171 | NCBI WGS metagenome assembly WNFQ01 (sample SAMN13153356, study PRJNA577476) | soil metagenome | isolation source: 20 cm soil under Madrone tree | place: USA:California | collected 2016-06-14
ACTGGACTCGCGAACTTGGCCACCTTTGCACTGCGGTAGCGGCGGCTGAGATGGTCGGCCACCTCGCTGGCCTCTTTCTGGTTCTCGAAAGATCCAATCTGCACGGCCCAGCGGCCTCCGGTGGCGGCCGACGAAGGGGTTTGCATGACTTCTACTTTTACGTCAGCGATCCCGGGCTGCCAGACATCCAGTCTCTTCGCAGCCGCGTAGGAAAGGTCGAGAATGCGGCCTTCTACGAAGGGTCCGCGATCGGTGATGCGGAGTAGTGCGGAGTGGCCGGTCTTCACATTGGTGACCCGCACAATGGAGCCCAGAGGAAGCGTACGGTGTGCGGCGGTCATGGCGTGCATGTTGTAGACCTTGCCATTCGAACCCATGCGGTTGTGGTAAGGCGCACCATACCAACTGGCTTTGCCCATCTCGGTGGAGAGTGGCTGGGCGTTCGCGGGGATGGAAATGATTTCGTCTTGCGCGCTTTCCGCTGCTGAAGTTTCCCCCCGCGGTTTCGTAGTGGTCGTCGCCGCCGCAGGAGGCACGCCATGCGGTTGGGATTCAGCTGTAGGCGGAGGCGGCGGAGGCACTTCCATACGAGCCTGTTTGTGGCGGGCGCAGCTGGTCAGCAGCACCAGGGAAGCGAGGGCGACCAGGAATAATCGTGGCAGGCGCACGGTCACGGTTTCTTGGCCTCGGAATCTGTGGAATTCCGAGCCTCGTCCATGTAGTCGGCCAGTTTGTGCAGCTTGTCGGCGGCGACGCGTAGCGCCTTGGTGGATTGCCCCCGCACCGCGGGCACTACTTCGCGGTTCAGGTAGTCGAGCAGTTCCGCACTCTCCTTTTCGAGTCGCTCCGCTGCTTCAGAGACCGTTTTGCTGACACGCGCAGTTGTTTCCTCCACCTTGCGGTTGAAGTCGCTCATGGCAGCTCCTCGAAACGAGGCGTGAAACGTCTCACGCGAGATACGGACGCCAGGCCTTATTATTTCGTGGCCCGGCACAGGGGTCAACCTCAGGGCACCCAAGACGGCACCTTCGCGTGGGCCGGTTGAGATAAAATCGGCCCATGCGCAGGTTACAGCTTACTGTCCTATTGCTGATTGCGCTGCTGGCATGGAGCGGCTGCACAGTTTATGGAGAGCATCCGGTCCGGGCGTTTGCGGATGCTACCGGTGGAGAGGGGTTAGAACGCGCTTTCTGGCGCGATATCCAGACCCAGGATTGGAAGGATCTCGATCACCACGTCTCTTCCAACATAGTCTACGTGACGCCCGCGGGGCGCTTCGAACGGGCCGCCGCCATGGAGCATATTCAGCAATTGCACGTCCAGGAATTTTCGATTGGCGATCTCGAGACCGAAATGAATGGCGACTTGTTTGTCGTGACCTACACGATTGTTCTCAAGGGCAGCTCGCAGGGGAAGCCCCTGCTGGATCAGCCGCAGCGCCGAATGACGGTGTGGCAGCACCAGAAGTCCAGTTGGGTGGCAGTTGCGCATTCGGTGCTGGGATTGAAGGAGTAAGCGGGCTCGAGCATCGCACCTTCCCGACTTTCAAATCCTAACCACAAAGGACACGAAGGGAACACGAAGGACTGCTCTGACAATCCTTCGTGATGCCTAAGTGTCCTACGTGGTTTGAGTTCTGGCACTTCACCGGGATTATTGGACCGCCAGCCTCTGGACGCGCTCGCGCTCCTGGCGTGCGATGGCTGAGCGGAATGAAATGGCAAGGAATGCTCTCTTCCCGGGCCTCGCGCGGCACGAAGTCGGTGAGCAGACACTCGTTACAGGGATGCGGGCCGCGCGGGGTCGTTGAAATTCAGGCAGGATGGGGAGTCTTGAAAAACTGAGGTCGCTTTCCAGGGAGTGCGCACACTGCGTCCGTAGCCACCCTGCTCGAGGAATGCGAGTTCGAACTTCAGGACATCGAGGCCATCGCGCTTGTCATTGGACACCGAAAACTTCCCGCCGGCTGAAATACCCGCAACACGGTACCCACCCGTTTCGGACGGGATGTACGGCCATGCTGTGACTTCGCTCACACCGCGCCGTGACTCGAGTCAGGGGGTAGAACTGGCGACGAGGAATGGCTTCGGCGGCAGGAAAGACCGCCACGTTAAAGAACTATTCCTACAAGGCCGCTGCGCACTGGGCCAACCACAAGCGCGGCATCGTGAAAGGGGAAGCGATCCCGCGGACGATCAAATTTCGCAGCGCCGCCCGAGTTCGGCGGTGAGCCTGGCTGTGGACCCGGGAGCACCTTCTGCGGGCCGGGGTGTCGACCTGTTACGTGGCCACATTGCGCGCGGTGGCGGAGGTCGTCACTTGGGACTGTTGTTTCGGGCCAGCGGCCAAGTGGCCTTGTCGAGGGACAAGTGCCGCAAGATCGAAAACCTGTTTCGTTTCGCATTCCGGCGGACAGGGAAAACAGAGCCGGAAGCGCTTCAAGGCACAGGCGGACCACATCAAGATCGGGCCGCGGCTTTCAACAGGGTGGCGAGGTTGTGGAAGTCCTCGGGAGCCGCATCCCCAAACACAACGTAGCGCAAGCCATCCTGGGTCCAGGTCTCCACGTTGAACGAGCGTTCCTTCGTAATGTTCGATCTGGCACCCAAGCCGACCAGGTCCTCGGGGAAGAGGAAGACAGAGATCTGGTGCTTACGTATCTGGTAGATCAACTCTGCTCCCGGGGCCTGGCCCAGATAGGCGACGCGCCCGCCGAGCAGGGTGAAGTCGGTGTTTTGCAGTTCGGGCAGATTGAAGGTGAAGGGGATTTTGCCCTGGAACCACGGCTTCACGGTGTGCCGGTCCGAGGAGACGACATCCACCGGGTTCGCGCTGGCCAAGGTGGAGACATGCAGATCGGCCAGTTCGCTGTAGAGAAGCTGCTGGCGAAGACTCTGTTTTTCGAAATACGTGACCAGGGATCCGGCCATTAGTAGGATGACCAGAGCAGCGGCCACCGCCCATCCAAAGCTCCACACGCGCGGCTGTTTTGTGGCGATTTTTTTCTGCACCTGGTTTCGAAATTCCGGGCTCGGAGTGAAACGGGACCCGGCGGTCTTGATCGCACGCTTGAGTTGCACACGGGCGAGTGCGTCAGCCGTGCAGGTGGGGCAGGTGCGCAAGTGGGAGTCGAGAGCTCGCATGGACTCGGCGGGTAGCTCACCGTCAAAGTAGGTATCGAGTTGGGATTGCCACGGTTCGCAGGCCATAGGCTCCTCTAAGTCCCTCGCAACTTTTGCTGCAGGCTCAGTCGCAGCGCCACCCGGGCGCGTGACAGGCGCGACATCACGGTGCCGATGGGCACAGCGATGGTGTCGGCGATTTCCTGGTACGAGAGTTCTTCCACCTCACAGAGCAGCAGGACTTCGCGGAAGTGCAACGGCAATTCCTCCAGCGCCGCCTGAAGCAGATCGTGATGATTGCGATCGATCAGGATGGCCTCGGGCGTCTGCGAAACGGTAGTGGCCGCGGTTACTTGCCCATCTTCCCCCTCGTCGAGACTCACGGTCTGTGCGGCTTTCTTACCGCTGCGCGAGTTGAGAAAGGTGTTACGCAGAATGCGGTACATCCAGGCGCGAAAATTGGTGCCGGGCTCGAACGTGCCAAATCCCTTCAGCGCTTTTACATAAGTCTCTTGCACCAGGTCTTCCGCTTCTTCGCGATTCTGCGCGAGCCAGTGGGCGAAGTTGTAGAGCTGGCCAAAAAGAGGCATGGCGAGTTCCTCGAACGTCCCGGAGCGGGGAGGCACCATCGACACGGACACTAGAGTAAACCTGCCGGGCGCGATTTTATTCCATTTGTTCCGGGGATGGTTTTCCGGGACTTTTGCGGAGTTTTCCACGGAATAAGTTCGGAACGAACCGGTTAACAGGCTCGACGATATTCTCGATCTCGACCCTTGAAGTACCGCGACAGCATCGTCGGAAACGTCTGGAGGCCGCGGGTGCCGCCGTCAGTCGTGGGTCCTTCGACTTCGTTCGGCTGCGCGCCTCTCTGCGCTCAGGATGACAGTGGAGTAGTTGTGTGCGGTGAAAGAGTTTCGGGGCTTCTTGTTGTCCCGTCACACAGCGCGCGCAGGAGTGCCCACGCTGCATATGGATCACTCGGATTTGTCGTAGACCGAGCGGATGATGATCGGAGTGTTCAATTTCTTGCTTTCCAGAGTCAGCGTGTCCGCCAGCTGCTTGCCTTCGTTCGTGATTTCGTAGGAGTGGGAGATCTTTTCTCCGTTCGGTCCCTTTTCATCGGTCACTAGAGTTTCGTGATCCCAGCGCGCTTTTACCTGAGTCTCGGTGCTGTCTTTCTTGGGCTTTTCCACCTTGCGCCCATCGGTGAACAGGGATCGCACATGGTTTTCGGTATCGGTCAGGTCGATCTCCGGACCCTTCTGCACGATAGAAACAAGGTCGGGAGCTCGCACCACATCGCGCAAACGGGCGTGCTGTTCATCCGATCCCGATCCTCCGCGTTGTCCGCCGCCTGGGCGGCCCATGCCTCCGCCGATGCCGGGAATCCCCATTCCAATTCCACCGCCCATTCCGCCTCCACCCATGCCGCCGTGACGTCCCATGCCTCCGGAACTTCCGTTTTGTTCCCGATCCTGAATGGCGGAACGGAGTTTTTCGCGGGGATCGTCGCTCTCGTCACGATTGAGCTTCCACGTGCCGCTCAAGGAAGGTTGAGATCCGGCTGCCGCTGAGGCAGACGTTTTGGACTGATCAGGCGATTGCCCAGCACCATACGCAGCGGCAACGAGGAGCACGAGTCCGGTCGCGAGGCTCAGGCGTATCCAGAAATGACGAGGGTCGGGATTTCTTGCTTCCCAGATTGACGACATGTCTTAACTCCGTTGACAACTTGAGGAATCTTCCATCGGCCTGTAGCTGCACCCAGGTGAGGGCGAGACGCCCTCATGGCCGGCGGAATGACGGCGCTACTTCGGCTCGTCGCTATTTTGTGTCTGATGGGCGTCGAGAGATGAGGGATGTCCGGCTTGTCCGTGGACTCAGTAAAGATTTGTAAAGGAAGCGAGGTGTGCTACTGGCCGGCGCGAATTGGGGAGATTAACAGGCGGCTGGGCGCTTTCTTCTTCACATCTTTTTCCGGTTGGAAGACCAGGTCAAGACCTTCTTCCGCGGCGCTCGGCGCAAGAGCCAACATGTCCGCCAACGAACGGAAGGCCCGGCTAACTTCCTGGTTGTCGTGCGCCGCGACTGGCGCGCCTTTATCAATGGCTGGTGCGATCAACTGGTAGTTGTTGGGAATCTTCCAAAGGATCTTGCAATTCGTGACTTTTTCGATCTCTTCTTCGGTGAAGCCCGGGATCTTCTTGTAGCGGTTCATGACCAGGCGAAGGCGGTTGCGCGCGTTACCCTCTTCCAGAAAAACGCGAATTCGGCCCGCACTCCACAGAGAGACGACATCGGTCTGCGCGACCATGAGCACAGCGTTCGAAAGATCGGAGAGCAGGCGAGTGGTCTGGTCCATTCGACCCGAGCAATCCACGATCACATAGCGATAGTGGCTCACGAGCAGATCAAACAAACGTGCCAGTTCAGTGGCTGCCGGAGCAGCCGCGTAGGGCTGCTGCGGGGCAGCGAGCAAGTGGAGTCCATCCTTGGTCGAAGTCATCAGGCCTTCGAGCAGGGAGGCATCCATGCGGTGCAGGTTCTGCATGGCGTCCATTACGCTGAAGCTGGGACGCGCATTGAGATGCAGAGCTGCGTGACCGATAGGAGAGAAGTCGACCAGGATGGTCTGGCCGTGATTCTGCTGCAGGGCCACGGCGGTGTTGACCGCCAGCGTGGTCGCGCCACTTCCGCCCTTCGCATTGATCACCGTAAATACACGCGCCTTCCCGGTGCTGCGTGTCTTGCTGCGCGCCGAGGCGTAGCGCGTAAACGCCTCCATGAGCCCTTCGGTTCCAGCCAGACGATCGACGAATTCGCCCGCGCCCGCGCGCATAGCGCCCACGATGGTGACGGGGTTCTGCATCTCGCCCACCGCGAAGACAGCGATGTCGCTGGTGGTGGCGCGAATCAACTCGATGGCGTGGATGGCGCGTTGTGGGTTTTCGGGATTTACATCGATCAAAACCACCTCGGCGCGCTGATCTTGCATTTGGCGCACGATGGGGTCGGTGGCGGTGCCGGGGAAGCCCAGGTGGCTGAAGACGGTGCGGGCGACGTGGGTACTCTCCAGGCGGTTCTGGAGTACAACTAACTGCTCCCGGTCCTCCGTTAGGAGGGCAACTGCGATGCCATGCATTGCTTGCGTCTCGTCAAAATCTCTCGGCGTCTGCATGGTAAGAGGGCAGGAACTTCCGTGCCAGATGACTTCCGTAACCCGCGCCCTAATCCCTCGGAGAGCAATTCTACTCGACGATGTCGGTTCTGCTGAGGAGATAGGAGCCGGGAACGTGTCATCGACATTTCCCGAACCGAGAATATTCTAAGCGAAGGACGGCCGGTTGAAAAGAATTTATCCACCGAAGAGCCGCAACCCTAGCGGCAATTGGCGGACTCCATCCAAAGTCGTGTGTTTGACCTAGGAAATGGCTGGACGGCGCGCGGTCGGGGAAACAGCCGCAGGCTCCTCGGGAGCGGCATGTCCGTGGAGTGCGGAGATACGGTTGTAGGCGGAATCCGAATTTTCCGCGACCCGCTCCTCCACCAGGTACTCATAGCTGGCGAAGTGTACAGCGACGCCCAACTTGGTTCCGATGGACGGTTGCACGACACGCAGGACGGTTCCCGGGCAGCGCACGCGCATGCTCTCGCCCAGGGTGATCTCCGAGGGCATCAGCAGGGTGAGTTCGACCGATTCTCCAGGAGCTAAGGGGAAATCTGTATAGAAAAAGCTGCCTCGGGCGCTGAGGTCCTGGGTGAAGCCGCAAGCTTCGTGCTGGGTGCCTGCCAATTTCATCGAGACAGGAATATGAAGTTCGAAGCGCTGCCCGACACGACGTTCCACACAAACTGGTTCCGTGGTCATGGTTTCCTCGACTGAAGCGAGAGAATCCCGGCAGGGGTAACCAGGACGGACAGAAACTGTACTCCAGCTAGGGTGCCGTTGGGAAGTCCCCAGTTAGTGACCTGCTCATGAGCTGCGGATAAGTTCCCCGAGCGGGCAGCCCGATCGAAGCCGCGGGAGTCTAGTTTTTCCACTGAAGTCATTGGGATACGGTCCCAAATCACCAGGGTCTGACACGGACCGCAGTGACCCGAATCACAGCAGAACCGGCCCGCAAACCCAACAATTAGATGGCAGATCCCTTCGCGCCGTGAGTGTAGTGCTCACTTGCGCGTGGAGAGGAGTCACCACAAATCCAACGCTTTCCCAACGGAGGGCTCGCATTGCCCGTGACAAAAAACCAGGCTCTCGATTACCACTTCGGCGAACGGCATGGGAAGATGGAGGTGACTCCGAGCAAGCCATCTCGGACTCAGCCGGATCTGAACCTGGCCTACACGCCAGGAATCGCAGACCCTGCCTGGAGATCCAAAAAAGTGAGCACGACGCTTTCAAGTACACCGCGCGGAAACCTCGTGGCAGTCGTGAGCAACGGGACTACGCTCTGGGGATTGGCGCCTTTGCCGGCAACCCAGTGATGGAAGGGAAGGCGGTTCTTTTCAAACGCTTTGCTGACGTTGATGTGTTTGATTTGAAAGTCAACCGTCACGATCCCGAGAGATCATCAAGCTGTGCTTGTTGCTCGAGCCCACTTTTGGCGGGATCAACCTGGAAGATATCAAGGTGCCCGAATGTTCCATATCGAGGAAACGCTCAGGAAGAAGATGAAGGTCGACGACGATCAGCATGGGACTGCCATCGTCTCCGGCGCCGCCCTGCTCAACGCCCTGGAAGTCGTGGGCAAGTTGAATGGACAGGTGCGGGTGGTGGTGCAACGGCGCCGGCGCGTCGGGGATTGCATGCGCGGAACACTATGTGCGGCTGGGCGTGAAGCGAGAAAAACATCACCCTGTGCGATACAGGGGCGAATCAGGTCTTAGCTGGTCAGGTATCAGGTCTCAGGAAGCACCAATGCGCCCGCGCGGGTAAGCTGCAACGCTAAAGGCTCATAAACCGGGAGCAGGCCCGCATCTGACTTGGCAACCAGACCTGAGACCTGACACCTAAGACCCGAAGGTTTCACCGGCTCGCTGGCGGTTGCTTTGCAGCATTGTTGTTCTTGGGAGGCGGAGCGAAGGGTTGCGGAATCATTCCCCCTTGCGGATTTGCGCCACCAGCAGGATTCATGGAAATTCCGCTATGAGGATCCGCTGACGTCGGGGTCAGACCCATCGTGCCCGGGATGAAACATGTGGCGCGTCCGCTTTTCGCAAGGCGCAACTCAGCCGGACAGGGGCCACTCGCCAATTGCGCACCTGTGCCTGCTCCCTGCAACTGCACGGCAAACAGCTTCCCTTCGGCGTTGCCCGCGATGCCGGTGGACATGCCGGGCATGTCATAGCCCAAGTAGAAAGGATGCTTCTCCTGCGCCGACTTGGTGGCGCAGTTGCTCGCGCTGGTCAGTTGCTCGTTCGGGGCGCGGACGTCGAGCCGTCCACAGTCGGTTGCGCCGGAGCCAGCGAGTTCCTTGAGCTTGAGTTGGACGGGATCGTCTGGCCTGACGGAGGACTTTGCCGCCGGGGCGGAGGATTTCTGACAGCTCACCAGGAAGGCGGCCGCAAGCAGGGCGACCCCAATAGTTTGACGCATGGAGGTTTATTGTAGAACAACGGGCGCGCCTCCGTCGGCTATAGTGATACTCATCGGTACACAAGCATCGAATAGCAGTGCCAGAGCCAGGGACTTCCAATTCGGCATCAAGTGCGGCCCCAGCATTGCCGGGAACGTCGCGGTGGTCCGTGGGCATGCGGGCGCTTAGGCATCGCAACTTCCAGCTTTTCTTTTCTGGGCAACTGATCTCGCTGATTGGCACCTGGATGCAGACCGTGGCGCAATCCTGGCTGGTGTACAAGCTGACTGGATCATCATTGCGCCTGGGAGCGGTGGGATTTGCCAGCCAGATCCCTGTGTTCTTGTTGGCGCCCATTGGCGGCATGGTGGCGGATCGCGTCAACCGGCACCGGATTGTCATTGCGACCCAGACGGCGTCGATGATCCTGGCCCTCATTCTTGCGACGCTCACCCTGATGCACCGAATCTCGGTGCCGCAAATTTTCGTGCTGGCCGCTCTGCTGGGTGTGGTGAATGCGTTCGATATTCCAGGCCGCCAGTCCTTTCTCGTGGACATGGTCGGACGAGAAGATCTGATGAACGCGATTGCGCTGAACTCCTCGATGTTCAACGGTGCGCGCGTGATTGGGCCGGCGGTGGCGGGGATTCTTGTAGCGAAGATTGGCGAGGGCTGGTGCTTCTTCGCGAATGGGGTGAGTTACATCGCTGTGATCGCCGGATTGTTGCTGATGAGGATCGAGTGTGTGCCGCGCTCGAAGTCGGATTCGCCCTTGGCGGACATTATCGAGGGCTTTCAGTGGGTGAGCCGGACGGCCCCCATCCGGGCGCTGCTCTTGCTGTTGGGGCTGGTGAGCCTGGTGGGGATGCCGTACACGGTGCTGATGCCGGTGTTTGCCGACCGGATTCTTCACGGGGGCGCGAAGGGACTGGGAATCCTGATGGGATTCACCGGCGTGGGGGCACTGTTGGGCGCGCTGACGCTGGCTCTTCGTTCGGGAGTGCGAGGCCTGGGACGGCTGGTGGCGCTCACTTGCGGAGGTTTCGGCGTGAGCCTCATCGCGTTTGCATTCTCGCGCTATTTCTGGCTCTCGGCGGTCCTTCTCATTCCCGCGGGCTTCTGCATCATGCTGGAGATGGCCTGTTCGAACACGCTGATCCAATCCATGGTCCCGGATGCATTGCGCGGCCGCGTGATGGCGGTGTATTCGATGATGTTTATGGGTATGGCACCTTTCGGTGCCCTGCTGGGTGGCGCAATCGCGGATCGTGTGGGTGCTCCCATCGCTGTCGCTTCGGGAGGAGTGGCCAGTATCGTGGGGGCCTTTGCATTCGGCAGGAAATTACCGGTGTTTCGCGGCGAGGCGCGGCAACTAATCATCGCGCAGGAGGTAGCCGGAGGGGAGCCGTCGCAGGAGATGACGGCGCGGGCGGTGGACTAGGTTGGGAAGCGGGTCGTAGGATTCACCGGCGCCTCCGTGCCCCGGCTTGGCTTACGCGATTGTAGCCATGGCTAGGGATGAATGATCTTAGTGGTCTGCCTGGTTATCTGGGGGTGTCGGCTCCTTCGGGGTTGCGTTGGGGGCGGTCGTTTTGGTTCTCCGGTGCCGCTCCCGTGCTTCGGCTTCGAGCTGTTTATACTTCTCCTGCTGCTCGGGCGTGAGAATTGTGGTGATTCGGGGCTGAAAGCTCTCGTGGATTTCTTTCACTTTGCTCATTTTCTGGTCCGAGGAAAGTGAAGAGTCCTGGCGAGTCGCCCTGATCTGCTGCCCCTCCTGCACGAGAATGGGTTGGAGGCTCGCCTTTTGGCTGTCGGTCAAGTTGAGTTGCTCGGCAAGCCAGCGCAAGTAAGCCGCGGCCCGGTTGGCGCCCTGATGTCTGTAACCTCCGCCCCGACCGCTCTGCGCGGCAACGAATGTGCTACTGCATGCGGCCACGAGCGTCAAAGCCAGCGTCCACGATCCTAGCCTGTTGTTCACGAATGTGCTCCTTCCACTGCTCTATGATAGTGCGTCCAATACCGCTCACTTGGGGCGAGCGCCGAGTTCCTGACTTCTTTTTTTGTTTGCAGTCCAAAACCCCATTGGCGGGCGAAAGTTTCGGAAGTTGAACGGCACGCGACGTACCCCCACTTTGAGATGTGGGCGGCTGGCAGAAGGATATCTGGGAGGTCCGGAAACTCAGCTCCTCGCGGGCCAAGGCCGGGTCGGATCGCAGCAGGAATACGGGATCACTCTTGCGAGTAAACGCTTGTTCAATCTCCTGCGATCTCAACTTCTCACACAAAAAGTTGACTCCGTACTCGTAGGCCTTTTCGAAGGCCTTTAGATTTGAGTTCTCGAAAGCTTGCGGGGACAGAGTCGGCTACCGCTTTGCGAACAGCCTCGGGTTCGAGCAGGTGCGTAACCGCAGTGAAGAAACCAACCATCACCGAATTCAACACCATGCGGTTGCCGAGTTCTTCGGCCAGGCGGGTCGCCGGGCAGCCGTAACCCTTCGTTTGGCGTGGTAGGTCGGTAACACGCACCAGGTCTTGTTCGACGATCAGAGTGCCGCCCTTCTTTCAGTTCCGGAACGAAGCGCGTGAAGGCCTCTTGCGACATGACAACCAGGATGTCGGGTTGCGTGACATGAAGGATAGAGAATGGGCTGGTCAGAGAGCAGCAGTTGCGACTGCAGTGATGAAGCAACAGGCAGGGTAGGGAGGAAATTGTCCGCAGGGCTCGGTTTCGTGCTGGGTTTTTCCCTCGGTACTCAGAACTCGGTAGTCAACACGCGCTACTTCTTAGCGCTTCGCCCCAGCGCAACCAGGAAAATCGCACTCTTCCCCTTGGCATGCGGAGAAAAGAAATTCACAACATCGTCATCGTAGAAGGTGAGGCCGGAGGCACCGAGTTTTTGCGTGTAGGCGGCAAGGTAAAGCTTGCCGCCCAGGATGCCAGCTTCCAGCTGGGTGGCGCGGTAGCCGCGGTTGCCATAGGCGGCAATGATTTTGTGAAGGTCGGCGAGAAAGAAAACGTCCACGCTCGCGTCGGCAGGAAGGTCCTGCTCGAGTCCGAGATATCCGGCCGGTTGCCGAAAGTCGCCTTCTTTCAGGAGTTCCAGCTGCTTCGGCTCACGATGAAAGAAATAGGCGCCGGGAGCTAGATCCCGGACACTGTTCACGATGAGGTAAATGTCGTTGAGTTGGCTGCCGAACGGTGCAAGGAAGTCAGCGGGGATGCCACCGGTTGCGCGATCAAGGATCGTCGAAAGCTCTGCGAACGAGAAGGATTCACGGGCGAATTTCCGCGTGGAACCACGACGCTGGATGACCTGTTCGATTGTGTCGGCCGGGAGCGTAGAACCGGGGGGTGGCTGCAAATCGATAAGCTTTCCCTTCGCCCCGCGGGGAGGGAAGATGACTTTGCTAACGCGCCACGCGGCGACCTCGTCCGCCGTCGCCAGGTTCGACGCCTCCTGCATCTGACGCATCGCGGGATAATCCACTTCGTCCTTTGAATAAGAGACCAGGGGCAGCTTGAGTGGCCCGAAGGGCGGGTTTGCCAATGGTGCGGCCGTGCTATGTCCTAGGGCTGCAATCGAGAATGCCGCTTCCTTGAGGGGGTCGATATCAAGCAGCGCGTTAACCTGCTGGTCGACGAAGCCCGCGAAAAGCCTGGAGGGAAGCCGGAGAGAAGCGCTGACCGCCAGCAAGTTCGCAAGAATGGTCCCGTTATCCCAGCCGAAGTGGCGATAGGCTCGTGAACGGTATTTCCATGCATTTCGCCAGTAGGTGCCCGTGCAGATAACGATCAGGGGCGCGTGTGTTATCGCTGGATCGCCTGCCGTGGCGTCAACCAAAACTTGACGGTAGTCACCCGCGCGTAGCTGGCGCAGACCAAATTCCGCGGCGCCGAAGTGGTAGACGCCGGCCGCAAGATCCGGAAGATCGCAGCAGACCAGGTAGAGCTCGACTTCGTAGAGTGCGCCGGTGCAGGCTGCAGCACGAAAAAATGTTTCCCCACCGGGAAATTTCCTGCTTTTGGTAACGCCCGCCGAGAAGAACAACAAATGCGCGATCGCGTCGAGGCTGGGCAAAACTTCTTCCTGGGAGACGACGCCCGGGTTGGAGACGGCGGAGAGCGCTGTCACCCCGGTTTGCTGGAAGTCTTTAGGAAGGCGCGTGACTTCCAGGGTCGGGTAGATCTTGAAGAGAAGTGGCTTGTTCTCCCAGTCGAGAAAATGCGGATGCACCCGGAGACTTAGGTACGAATGCTTGGTGCCGTTGTGATATTTCCAGGTCGCGTCGATGTCGCGGTTCGGCATGAATGGGACATTGTAGACGTTGAGGCTGGTGTTTGGTGTGGGCGAGGACGCCCGCACGACAGCCGGCGAGACGAGGGCGTTACTTTTGAGCGGGTATCGCCTTGGTTCTATTCTGCAGAAATTCCTGCACTACCTGCTTGATGTCTCGATGCTCACCGTCGACGGCATAGTTCAGTTGTTGCATATCCTTGTCGGAGATTTGACCTGACAGTTCGGCGAGGGCGCGTCCGACCTCCGGATGTAGATTCAGAGTCTGTTGGCGAATCACCGGGACAGCCTCGTAGGGAGGGAAGTAGTTGCGGTCATCCTGAAGCACAAAGAAGTCGAAAACCGGGATTAGTCCATCGGTGGTATTGCCGGCAATGAGATCGACTTGCTTGTCTTTGAGTGCGCGGTTGAGCAGGCCGAGATCCATGATGCGCGGTGGCTCGGCGAAGCGCAGGCCATAGGTGGCGGCCAGGCCTTTGTATCCGTCGGGCCGCTCCATGAACTCGTAGCCGAAGCCGGGACGCCACTGTGGAGCATAAGGGGCGGCCTGCGAGATGGTTTTCAGGTTTAAACGCCGTGCGTCTTCGCCGCGGATTTCGATGGCGAAAGTGTTGTTGAAACCCAGAGGGGGAATCAGCGTAAGGTCAAAGCGCTTCTCGTATTCGGATTTCACCCGCTGGTAGACCTCTTGCCGCGTGCCCACAGTTTTTTCCTTGAGGATCGCGGTGAGGGCAGTACCGGTGTACTCAGGGTACACATCGATGCGTCCCGCCAGAATCGCCTGCTGACAAATGAACGATCCGGCGAGATAGAAGCGACGCTCAACGTGCAGGTTTGTTTTTGCCTCAAGTTGCTGGGCGAAGATCTCTCCGAGAACGGCTTGTTCGGTGAAGTTTTTTGAGCCGACGACGATCCGGTTCTCGCGCGAGGGACCGCAATCTAAGAGGAAGAGGGTCGAGATCAAAAGAAACTGGAGGCGGCGGGTCATTGGGGCTGGTACACGAGAGTCGCATTTGCAGTGTAGTTCTAGCTGGGACTCAGTCGCCTCTCCAGCCATCCCAGGCTGACATCGGCCAGCAAGGCGAGCGCCGCCGCTGGTATCGCACCCGCGAGGATCAACTGGTTATTGACCATCGCGAGTCCGCGAAAAATGTATTCCCCCAATCCCCCCGCTCCTATCGCAGCGGCGATCGTCGCAAGACCCACCGAGATGACCGTTGCCACACGCACACCGGCGATGATCACTCCGAGCGCCAATGGTAGTTCGACCTGAAACAGAAGCTGGCGATCGGTCATGCCCATGCCGCGGCCGGCCTCGACGACCGAGTGATCAACGCCTTTGATCCCGGCGTAGGTGTTGCGGATGAGCGGCAGCAACGCGTACAGCGACAGGGCGAGGATGGCTAGCCGGTCGGCACGCGCGCCGATCCAAGGGACGGGCAGCAGGAATCCGAACAGTGCCAGGCTCGGAATGGTCTGGATGTTGTTGGCGCTGCCTAGGACAGGCTTATCCAGGCCGGGCCAGCGGGTTATCAGGATGCCGAGAGGAATGCCGACCAAAACCGCCAGAAATATGGAGACCACGACCATCCAGAGGTGCTCCAGCGTAACTCGCAGAACATCGCTGTGGTTCTGCACGATGAACTGGAAGACATTCACGGGGTGCCTCGCTTTCCATTCGCCTTCGCGCCGAATGCATCCAGATATCTTTGGACGAGCGGATCTTCGGATCTCACAAATTCGTCGGGTGGCAACGCCGCAACGAGCTGGCCACTCTCCATGAGAGCGATGCGCGTGCCCAGCAGCAACGCTTCTCGCAAATCGTGAGTAACGAAGACCACGGTCTTCTGAAGACGCTGCTGCAGAGACATAAATTCGCGCTGCAGCTCGGCGCGGGTAATGGGATCCAGAGCGCCGAAGGGCTCGTCCATCAAAAGAATCGGTGGGTCAGCGGCCAGGGCTCGCGCGACGCCCACTCGTTGACGCTGCCCGCCGGAGAGTTCGCGTGGATAACGCCCGGCCAGCGAAGCGTCGAGGCCGACCAATTGCAGCAGTTCGGCAATGCGTTGACGGATACGATCCGCCGGCCACTCTTCAATGGTGGGAACTAAACCAATGTTTCTTTCTACCGTGAAGTGGGGAAACAGGCCCGCATCCTGGATCACATAGCCGATCCCTCGGCGTAGGCGAATCGGGTCCCATTGCTTTGTGGCGCGGCCTTCTACGATCACTTCACCGGCGGTGGGAGAGACCAGGTCGTTGATCAGCTTCAGTGTCGTGGTCTTGCCCGAACCGCTGCGTCCCAGCAGGACGAACGTTTCGCCTCGATGAATCTGTAGATTCAGGCTGTTGAGAAGGTCGTTGCCGGCAGAAAAACTGTACGAAACGTCCCGGAATGCAATGGCCACGCCGTTTTGAGTGGTAGGGTTCATGGCCTCGGGATGGTTTCGTACTGCCTTGGATGCCGCCGAACGCTCACCCGACCCAAGATCTTAGGTTTGAGTTTCTCGCCGATGTTCCCTAGGCCGACTTGTATGCCGTAGCCGGCAGACCCGTGATCCGAATTCCGCCATGACCCGTGTGGCGGATGTTCAATCCGATCAGTAACGCTGTGATCTGTTCGACGATGTGCGCGTTTTCGAGCTTACCGCCGTCAATGGCTCGCAGTCCCGGAATCTTGGAGGCCAGTTTGCATATGAGCTGAATAGCGCTGGGATCATCGCTGCAGACGATCACATCACACTCGACCGGATCATCGCCGTACATGACATCGGCTGAGCAGTTTTGAAACGCTGCGACCACGGTTACGCCTTTGGGGACGAGTTCGGCGCTTTGTTGGGCGGCGGAGCCTTGCCACACGCCGAGTGTGCGACTGGCGCGGCCGCCAACGCTTGAGGCTAAAGGCACCGTGCAATCGATCAGCACACTGCCTGGCTTGAACGACGGCTTCAGTTGCTTCAACAGAGCGGCCTGGCCCTCGAAGGGGACGGTCAAGGCCAGCAAATCGGCGGCCGCGCAAGCCACGGAATTCTCCTCTCCGATAATGTTTGCCTTGCCGCCCAGTTGCTCTTTTATTTTTGTCGCCGCTTCCCGGGCGCGTTCGGCATTGCGCGACCCAATAATGATGGTTTCTCCGGCGCGAGCCCAACGCAGTGCCAGACCCAGGCCCGCCGGGCCCGTGCCCCCAAGAATCGCAATGGGAAGGCTCATGCGAACTCCGCGCAGGCCTGCTCGCTGGTGAGTTCTTCCAAAGGGGACTTGATGTGGATTCGCGTGTAGATTGTGTTGCGCTCTGCAGGAATTCTTCCCGCTTCGAGGATGAGCGACTGGAACTCCTCGGGACTGGTGTACTGACCGGCAGTGGCGCCTGCTTCGCGCGAAATATTCTCTTCCATCAGGGTACCGCCGTAGTCGTTTGCGCCCGCTTGCAGGCAGAGTTGCGACAGTTTGCGGTTCAACTTTACCCAGGAAACCTGGATGTTGTTGATCGAGCCAGTGAGCAAAACGCGCGCCAGCGCGTGAATCTTCAAATGCTCGCCGAGACTCGGGCCGGAGCGGGCCAATCCTTGGTGGAATAGCAGGGTGTTCTGATGCACGAAGCCGAGGGGAACGAATTCCGTGAATCCGCCAGTTCGTTTCTGAATGTCGCGAAACATCAAAATCTGGCTCACCCAGTGTTCCGTCGTCTCTACGTGCCCGTACATGAGGGTTGAGGTGCTGCGAATCCCGAGTTCATGCGCGGTGGTGATGACCTCTTTCCACTGCTCGGTCGATAGTTTGTTGCGCGAGAGGATAGCGCGTACCTCGTCATCCAGAATCTCAGCCGCCGTACCGGGAAGAGTATCGAGCCCGTTGTCGCGCAGCATGGAGAGGTAGTCGACCAGCGGCATGCCCGTGAGTTCCACCCCGTAGACAATTTCCATCGGCGAGAAGGCATGGCAATGCATGCGGGGGACCGCGCCTTTCACGGCGCGCAGAATGTCGCGATAGTAAAAAGGAGGCAGGTCGTGCGGTAGTCCGCCCTGAATGCATACCTCGGTTGCGCCCAACGCCCACGCTTCCTCGGCCTTGCGGGCCACCTGATCGAGGCTGAGGAAGTAGGTGTCATGCTCCCGTGGGCCGCGGCTGAAAGCGCAAAACTTGCAGCCTACAAAGCAGATGTTGGTGAAGTTGATGTTGCGATTGACGACGTAGGTCACGAGATTCCCAACCAGTTCCGCGCGCAGTTCATTCGCCGCCACCAGCAGGCCGATCAGGTCGTCGCCTTCGCAGTTCGCCAGGAGGTTGCATTCATCGCGCGAAATCAGTCCGCCGTCCTGCGTAGTGAGCACGCTCTCGAGCGCGGAGCGCACTGTCGGCGTCAGGCGCGTTGCAATCTCTGTCCACTCGACCGCAGGGAAACTCTCCAGTTCCGATTGCGCAAGGGGTCGACTCAAGATGCCTCCTAACGAAACAGGTCACGTGGCTTAGGACGAAGTAGTTCGCGGGCGCTTCCGCGTCCGGGCTGATAATGGAATCCCCGAATGATAACAAAGGGCGTGCGGCTTAGCTTGCCTGAGAGCAGTCCGGCCGCGCAGGCCAGTTCATCGGCGACTGCGTCCAGGCTCACGCGAAGTGGGTAGCCATGGGGATCGTGGCGCCCACGGTAATCATGAAGCGCCTTCATGCCAGCGACTCCGATGGCCACTTCCGTGAGGCCTTCCCGCCACGGCCGGCCGAAGCTGTCGCTGAGAATGACCGGAATCGCCAGTCGCACGCGCTTCTTCAATTCGCGCTGCAGGCGTGCGGCGGAGCGATCAGGGTTCTCTGGAAGTAGCAACGCATGTACGCCGCCGTCGACGTTCGAAACGTCCACCCCACTATTTGCGCAGATGAAGCCGTGCCGGGTCTCAGTGATCAGAACGCCGTTTTTCCTGCGGATGACGGCCTTGCCCTGTTGGAGGGCGAGTTCGGTCACACGCGCGTCGATGTTGAAGCGGCGAGCCCAAGCGCGGGAAGCGGCGGAAGGCCTGACGGTATCGAGCCGAACCAGGCAACCCTCGGATTTCGACACGACCTTATGCTTCACCACCAGAATGTCACCTTTAATAAGCGTCAGCCGCGCTCTCTTCAAAGCGTCCAGAAGTTTTTCGGAAAGCGAGTCCCCGGGCCTGATCTCGCCGGCAACCCGAACGGGGATGACCCGAAGCTCATCCATCGACATCTCTATTCGCTTGCAGCCAACGGATAGTCCGTTAGATCCCACTGGCGGGCGAGCCGTTGTGCGCCAATTTCGCCGGGCAAGTCGGCGAGTTGCCTGAGGTCGGAGGGATTATCGACGTCGACCGCAATGCCGGGGAGCGAGAGCACGACGCAGGGTTTGCCGGTCGTCTGGGCAGCGGCGAGATGGGGTTTGAAACTGTCATTCCCGAAGCGCAGAGGAAACAGGTCCGCAGGTCGCCGGAAAACGGCGTTCGTACCCCGGCCGTCGCCTGCGGGCACAAGAACAGAGCCTTCGGGCGGAGCGGCGTCGAAGATCTTCTCCAACTCCCAGGCCTGGATCAAAGGAATGTCGGCGGGAATCACGAGAGTGTTATCGATACCGCGCATCTGGCAGACGCGGGTTGCCATCGCGATGGCACCGGTTTCACCTGTGTTCGCGTGGTCGGCAATCACTTCGAAGCCATATTGATTCGCCAAGCCCATGGCAAACGGGTCGCAGGAAACAATCGCGACTTCAGGACAATTCGGCCACGAACCGAGAGTCTGCAAGACGTCGTGCAGCATGGCTTGGGCAAGCAGAGTCCGAGCCGGTTGGTCGAGGATGGGTGCGAGCCGCTGCTTGGCTTGTTTAAGACTCTTTACGGGGATGAGGATCATGAGCGGTCGAGCCCCGCGTGCGCTGCAGTTTGCCCGGCAACCGCCGAAAGCACTTCGGAAGCCAGATTGGCTTTGTCTTCTGACGTTTGCATGATGGTCTTGGCGACGTGCACACGCACGCCGGTTTGCCGCAGTTCCTCCGCAGCCTGCGCATCGCGAACGTCGACGACCAGTACGTCCAGAAAATCGTGGTACGCCTCCGCCACGCCGGCAATTGATACGGGCAGGCCTTGCGACGTCATCAGGATTCCGGCGGGCCCGGCCACCGCTTCTCCGCCAACAATCGGACTGACGGCTGCGATGCGGCCCTTGGTCTTCTGCAACGCATCGCGCAGGCCGGGGACGGCGAGAATCGGTCCGATGCTGGTGATCGGATTACTCGGAGCCAACACAACAACATCGGCGGATAGAATTGCTTCGATGACTCCGGGTGCAGGCTCCGCGTCGGCGGCTCCGGCAAAGCGAATTGATTCGACCGGATCCTGGTACCAGCGCTGCACGAAATACTCTTCGAAGCTTAATTCGCCGATGGGCGTACCCACACGCGTTTCTACGCGCGAGTTGCTCATCGGCAGAATGCGAGCCTTCACGCCGAGCTTGTCGCAGATCTCCGCCGTGACCTCGGATAGAGTTTTCCCTTCGGCCAGCAACTTGGAACGCAGAATGTGCACGGCCAGGTCACGGTCGCCGGTGTGGAACCAGATGGGTTGACCGAGTTGTCCCATGTGCTGCAAGCAGAAGAACGTGTCGCCCTTGACTCCCCAGCCCCGCTCGCGGCTTAGCAGGCCGGAGAGAACGTAGGCGATGGAGTCGATGTCAGGGGAGACGTACAGTCCCCACCAAAGTAAATCGTCCCCGGTGTTGACGATTAGCGTCATCTGCTCGGGCGGGACGACCTGCCGCAGGCCATCGACGAATTTCGCTCCGCCCGTGCCGCCGGTGAGGACGGTGATCACGCGGCTCTCCGAGCAAAGCCCTGAGCGTCGGCGGCAGCCCTGACTCGATCGGCGAGCAGGCCGGGACGCGCCAGAATTTGTGGCAGGAACTCGGGATAGATCGGTAGCCGTTGTTCCAGGTTGTATCCCTTAGCTTCGGTGCGCAGGCGAAGTTGCTCGAGGTGGGGCCAGGGTCTTTCTGGATTAATGAAATCAGGCGTCAAGGGAGAGACTCCTCCCCAGTCGTTGATTCCAGCGTCCAGCAGATCGTCATAAAAAGGAGCACTGAGGTTGGGAGGTGCCTGAATGTTTACCCCTGGCATGAGAAGGCGCGCGACTGCGACGGTACGCAACATGTCACCGCGAGCCGGTTCAGGCCAGTTCTGCATCGGAATGCCAGTTTTCACGCGAAAATTCTGGATAATCACTTCCTGGATGTGGCCGTAGCGCTTGTGCAGATCGCGAATGGCAAGCAGCGTGTCCACCCGATCTTCGCGCGTCTCGCCAATGCCGATGAGTAACCCTGTTGTGAAGGGAACCCCTTGCTTCCCCGCCTCCTCGATCGTGCGCAGACGCTTGGACGGGAGTTTGTCGGGAGCGTTATCGTGGGCTGCCCCGCGCCGAAGCAGATCGGCGTTGGTTGTCTCCAGCATTAGTCCCATGCTTGGGGATACGGCGGCAAGACGGCGGATCCACTCCGCGCTCAGCAACCCTGGATTCGGATGTGGGAGGAGCGTAGTCTCGCGCAGCACCAGATCGCACATGGCTTCTAGATAGTGAAGCGTGGAATGGTAGCCGAGATGTCGCAACGTCTCCCGCATTTCGGGGAAGAGTAGCTCCGGCTTATCGCCGAGACTGAACAGGGCCTCCGTGCATCCAAGTTTCGCGCCCCTGCGAACGACCTCCAACACCTCGTCCGCTGTCATGGTGTGCGCGCCGGGATCGTTCGGGTCACGCCGAAAGATGCAATAGCCGCAGTAGTCGCGGCACAGATTGGTCAACGGGATAAAGACTTTGCGGGAATAGGTGATGACGTTAGGCTTGAATCGGTCCCTGGCGGCGCGGGCAGCCGAAAGCAGTTCAGGAAGAATTTCATCGTTGCAATTGAGCAGCCCGCATGCCCCAGCGCGCGACAGGGCCCCGCCCTGCATTTTCGATAAAACGCGGGCCAGAAAATCCGACGAAGAGTTAGGCTCGACGAACGTGCTCAAAGATCCGCCAGTTTCCAAAGCAGGGTCGACTCATCCCAACCGATCTGGGTAGCAAAATCATACATGAAGCCTGCGTGGGCGCGCGGACCAGCGATTCGTGAAGCAGGTTCAGATTCGGAGCACGCCGTTGTTGCGCTCCGCAGACGTGGTAAGTTATCGAGTCGGAGACCAGAGGCAATTAGCGTGTTTCGTGGGAGAAGAACCTCGCAGCCATGAGCGTCACCCAGGCGGAGTTTCGCAAAGCGCTGGGTTGTTTCGCCACCGGGATCACGGTGATCACCGTGGACTATGAGAATGAAGTGCATGGCATGACCGCCAATGCGTTCACCTCGGTTTCGCTGGATCCGATGCTCGTGCTGGTGTGCGTCGATCAGCGGGCCCGCACCCATGCCCACCTGCACGCCAAGAAGCGCTTCGGCGTAAATGTGCTGGCGGAAGACCAGCGAGCGATCTCGGAGTATTACGCCAGCGCGACGCGCTCGCATGAGCGTGCGGCCCAGCAGGCGGGCGCGTGTTTCGAGCGCACGAAACATGGGACACCAGTCTTGTGCGGGGCGCTCGCGTATTTAGAATGCCGGTTGCACACTGCACAAGACGCCGGGGATCACACCATCTTCATCGCCGAGGTCGAAGAGGTGGTCGTGCGCCAAGGTACCCCACTGCTGTACTTCGAAGGCGTCTATCGGCAGATTGGCGAGGCTGTCGAGTCAAGTGGTGCGAAACCTTCTGACCAAACCGGGCTCTCGGCCCCTCCGTCTGACCGCCGCTAGCGCGTGTTCCCTCGCCTATCCGGCGCGGGTTTCGCCGGTTTTCTCTGCCAGGAGCTGAGGCGCGCGCGCCCGTTGGTCGATTCCGACATATTTACCATGCACGCAGCCCAGCGCGCACGGTGATCGCGAACATCGACGTGCAGGAAATCGCCGTCATAGGCGGCAATACCACCCGGCGCAAATTGTGGAACCTCCAGTGCGAGTTCGTACATCCGCTGCCGTGACAATCCGGCAAATGGATATCGGCCGCCAGGCCACGGGTGGGGTCGCTGTTGGGAACTCCACCGACTTCCTGGTTGTGCTGCGGACAACGGTAGCCGGCATTGACGACCACGGCCACGCCCGCCAGGTTTTCGCAATGCCTCCAGTCCGTCGAGCAGGTTGTGATGCACTACCAGACGGCCGCAGCAGCGGCATTTGAACTCTTTTCGCGAGAAATGCCGACTAAGGTTCCCATCTTGTTGAAACTCCATAGAAATAATATTAGCCCATAGCTAATCTTCTGCGAGAGGTCGACCCTCACCGGGAGAAGTGCGTCACGTCACACCAGGTGCGGATACATGTCACTTCTGCGACTCCTGGCGCATCCAAGGACTGGTGTGACGATTCAGGAAAGGTGTAGTCATGGCAGAAAAGACCAAAGAGAAAGTCGCCAAGAGCGAAGCAGAATGGCGCGCGCAGTTGACGCCCGAGCAGTACCACGTCACTCGCGAAGCCGGTACCGAACGGGCGTTTACCGGGAAATACTGGAAGACGAAGGAGCCCGGGACGTATCACTGCGTGGGTTGCGGGATGCCATTATTCACGTCGGAAACTAAATACGATTCTGGCTCGGGCTGGCCCAGTTTCTGGGCACCGATCGATCGGGAGAACGTCGAGGAGCATGTGGACCAAAGCTCCGGAATGACCCGCGTGGAAGCGCGCTGCGCGCACTGCGGGGCTCATCTCGGGCATGTATTTGAGGACGGTCCCGCGCCCACTGGATTGCGCTACTGCATGAACTCGGCGTCGCTGGATCTCAAGCCGGAAGCCGGGAAGAAGTGATGCCCGCTATGAAGAGAGGCGCTGCGAGCGGGTAATCAACATCAGCGCTAATAAAGAAAGGGCACGAAATTTCGTGCCCTTTTTCTTTCAAAGCCTTGTTGCCTGTACTTAGGCGCCGGCGATGGCGGCTGCCGCCTTGGGCGGTTCGTTGACCGCTGGCTTGGGTGCCTCGGCGGGCTTCGATTGTTGCACCTGAGGCTGCTTGTTTTTCTGCTCGCTGGCCTGTACCTGGACGCTGCCGCGCAGATGAGCGCCGTCTTCCACGCTGATGCGCGGTGTGATGACGTCACCCGTCACGGCACCTTCGCTGCGAATGTCAAGCCGGTCATTGCAGATCACATTACCGTTTACCTTGCCCATGATGACGACCTCGCGGGCATTGATGTCGGCCGTGACGGTGCCATTGCGGCCGATGGTAATACGGTGTTCCGGAATGTTGATGGTGCCTTCGATGCGGCCGTCGACGTAAAGCGACTCGGAGCCGCTGACTTCCCCCTTGATGACCAGGGAACGGCCAATGCTGGCCTGCTCCAGGGGCGGATTTGAGCCCTTCACAGGGGTGTAGGTGTTCTGGTTCGACGCCGGTTGCGTCGTGTTCTTGTTCTCGGGTGGTTGCAGCATGGATTCCAACCTTCCTTGAGTCCCGCCGACGCTTCTCTTTCAGCGTCCAATCCGGCGGTGGATCTTGATGGCGCTCTACTACCAAAGTGACTATCGCACGGGAAGTATGCAACTAGGGAGGTTACGGAAGGACTCGAACCCCCGGATTTGGCCCATGTTCCCGTTGCCGACAGGGGCTCCCGCGGTCGAGGTTCACGGGTTACGGGTATTACTAATCTGGGCAACGGTACGGGATTCACGGTATTTTGTGTGCAGTTGGCTCGGGCGAAACTGGCACTGCCTGATTCCGGGAGGATGACGTCGATGCCAATTCGTATTTTGATCGCGGACGACGATTCCACCATCAGGATGTTGCTGCGTCGAGTGGTGGAAACGCACCCGGCGTGGCAGGTCTGCGGGGAGGCGGCCAATGGCGTGGATGCGATCGAACAAGTAGAACGGGAGCAACCGGACGTCGCCATTCTGGATTTAGGTATGCCCTTGATGAATGGGATGGATGCGGCCCGCGAGATTTCGAAGGCCCATCCGCAGTTGCCTCTGCTACTGCTCAGCGTACAGGAGGTTTCGGAACAACTCGTGCGCGCCGCGCTGAACGCGGGATTCAAGGGAGCCATCACGAAAGGGAGCGGGCGAGAGGTCGTTGAAGGGATCGAAGCAGTCCTGCACGACCGGTTCTTCTTTCAAAGGAGCGAAAACGCTACCTCGCCGTAGAACATTTCCCCGCCTTTCAATAAGCCCAGTGTTACCGTCGTTTGGTCAGGCATGACGAATTGATGGCGGCATGCTTTCGCTTTCGGAACGTGATCGTTGCATTCCTGAACGGATCTCTCTCTCTCCACCGACTCGGCGAAGGCCGATGCGGGCGCTGGTTGGTTGAATCGCCAACATCGAAAATAACCGGCCAGAAGTGACCGCCTTTGGTTACCCGCGTGCCATTCCTCTCGGTGCATCACTCATAACCGAAAGAACGTTTTGCGCGATATCTTCGATTGTGCCGGAATATGGTCCGGTCTCGAACTCGCTTGCCGATACGCGTGCGAATGGCAGGCAGGATTGTACCCGGGGGCTCCAGACGCCCTGGAGCGCCACCAGAAGGTTACACCGCGCCGAGGTTGGAACCCAAACCCACGCGACGTCAACCGCTGGACGAAACTTTCCCACCCGACGGGCATGCTGCCACCACCATACCCATCGCGGTTGTCGAATGCAAATCTGGAATAGAAGGCTGGTAGGACGCCAGCTTTAATTGGTGGCTTCGAGAGCTTGCGATAGCTCTTCCCATTCGCTCAACAGGGACTCGAGTTCGCCACGCCGACGTTGGAGTTCGTCGTTCTGTCGCTGGGACTCCTCTGCGCTCACAAAGGTCAACAGGCTGGTCTCGCAGTGAGTGATCGCCGCCTCGACGCGGGCAATGTCTTCCTCCATCCCGTGGACGCGCTCCTCCAGTTGCTTGCGCTTGATGGGATTCAAGCGTTTTCCCTTGGATTCGCCCGTAGCTACAGGCTCAGCGTTGTGATCCCCATTGGTGGGTTGGGTCAGGTTGTCCACAGAACGAGTTCCCGTTCGTGACGAGCTGCGCATGGGCACATCGTCGAGTGTGGGGACCGCTGCCACACCACCCTGCTTGCGCCACTGGTAGTCTTCGTAGTTCCCCGGGTAGACCTCGACCCCGCCGCCGCCTACTTCAAACACCCGCGTCGCCAGTTTGTCGATGAAATAACGATCATGCGAGACCAGCACCACGGTTCCGGTGTAGGCTGCCAGTGCCTCCAGCAGGATGTCTTTGGCGCGCATGTCCAGGTGATTGGTGGGCTCGTCAAGCAACAGGAAGTTCGCGGGGTGCAGCAGCAGCCGGAGAAGAGCGTAGCGTCCGCGCTCCCCGCCAGAAAGAACGCCGATGCGCTTGAAAACGTCGTCGGACTGAAAGAGGAAGCATCCCAGCAGGCTACGTAGCTCGGTCTGAGTGGAACGGGGTGAGAGTTCGGTGATGTCGTCCAGAATGCGCGCATCCGGGCTGAGTTCCTTGTACTGGTCCTGAGCGAAGTAATCCGCATCCACGTTGTGTCCGGGCTTGTACTCGCCCGTGGTGAGCGGCTCGGTTCCGGCCAGCAGCTTAATCAGGGTGGATTTGCCGGCTCCATTCACCCCTACCAGCGCTACCCGGTCTCCGCGTTCGATCATGAAACTGACGTCGCGGAAGACTTCCTTTGTGCTGTAGCTCTTGCTCACGTTCTTGAATTCCGCCACGATCCGTCCGCTCGGCTTGGGTTGCGGAAACGAGAAATGGATGGTCTTTTCTTCCGGCGGAATCTCGACGCGCTCCATCTTTTCGAGTTCCTTGATACGACTCTGTACCTGCTTGGCCTTGGTAGCCTGGTAACGGAACCGGTTGATGAAGACTTCCAGCTGCTCGATGCGTTCGCGCTGGTTGCGGTAGGCGGCTTCCAGCTGCTCACGACGCTGGGTTTTCTCGGCCAGATATTTGTCGTAGTTGCCGCTATAGAAAAAGATCTGCTTGTTCCAGATCTCGACGGTCTTGCGTACGGTCACATCCAGGAAGTAGCGGTCGTGCGAAATCAGCACGAATGCGTAAGGATAGTCGTTGAGATACTCTTCCAGCCAGTTGCGGGCTTCGAGATCGAGATGGTTGGTAGGCTCATCGAGCAACAGCAGATTTGGTTTCTGCAGCAGGAGCTTCGCCAGCGCCAGGCGCATCTGCCAGCCGCCGGAAAACTCGTCAGTCAGGCGATTCCAGTCAGCCTTTCCAAAACCCAACCCCGTGAGCACGGTGCCGACTTTGGCTTCAATCGCATAGCCGTCACGGGTTTGGAATTCGTGCCCCAGCCGATGATAGCGGTCGGCGACTTGTGCGTATTCTGCGGACTCGTGCGAGAGGTCGGCCATGCTACGCGTCAGGGCCTCCATCTCCTGCTCCATGGAGCGGAGATCGTCGAAGACTGACATGCACTCCGCAAAGACGGTACGCCCCTCGAGCGTAAGGCCGTCCTGCGGCAGATAGCCAGCCGATATGCCCTTGGCGACAGTGATCCCACCGTAGTCGAGGGTCTCAAGGCGGGCGAGGATCTTCATGACCGTGGACTTGCCTGTCCCGTTCGCGCCCACCAGTCCAATGCGGTCCTGGGGCGTAATCAGCCAGTCAACATTCTCGAAAAGCAGTTTTTGGCCGAAGCGTTTGCCGGCGCCGGAGAGCTGAATCATGACGTTCTATTTATCGTCTCATGGAGCGGCGCATTGCAGAAGGGAACGTGCAAGCGGCAGACTGCGGGTCAGACGAGGCACCGCCACAGTGTGCCGGACGAATGTTGAGCTTCCACCGAGGATTAGAAGCTGACGGAGTGGTGCAGCCAACCTACTGCTGAGGCGCCTGCGGCTGCATCGGGTCGCGCTGCCTGGTCTGCGAAGTTGCCATTCCGGGGGCGCTTTCTTCAGGAGCCGGGGTCGGCGGACCTTTGCGGGCGCGTGCGGCCCGGGCCAACTCACCCAAGGACAGTTCCGCAGCCTTGGTCGTGGGGGTCGCCTCGCCTCCGTCCTGCTTGACTAGAGGGATCTCAAGCGACATCGCCCCGGTAGCCACGTGTACTGCGCGTTGCTCGGGCTGGTATCCCGCCATACGAACTGAAACTACATGGTCCCCGGAGGGTACACGGAAGGTGTAAGGCGTGCTACCGGTCAGGTTTCCATCGATCGTAACGTCGGCATTGCTTGGGGTCGACATGATCTTAAGTTCCTGCCGGGGTCCGGCAGCGGCACGCATGCGGCTGAGGTCCACAGGCTGGTCGCCGTCGATGAAGGCGCTGACATAGGTTCCGGGAGCGATGCTGGCGTCCTGGCTGGCGGTGGAAACCACCAGGGCTTGGCTGTCGCGAATCGGGCGCTCTCGCGTTGCGCGTACCGGAACCACTTTTCCATCGACAAGAGTGACGGAACGCAGGTTGATGTCAATCCTTCCTCCCGGACCGCTGCCCACTCCCGCGTGCAGCCCCGTGACCGCGGCGTTTCCCACGCTGCCCTTGGCGATCAGCACTACGCCTGCGATCCGCACCTCGTCAGCGACCTCGAGTTCCAGGCTTTCGCCCACACGTGCACTGTTCGATGCAGTGCTGCCCCCCAACTGGAGTCGAACCTGCGTGCCATCGGCCAGCACCACATTAACGGGTGCATTGGCAACCGGTGCATGGGCCCTTGGGGGCGCCATCTGGCTAGGAAACACAGAGGTCTGCGCACAGGCAGCAAGCGAAATTGCAGCAATGAGAAAACCGGGGGCGAACGTATTCCTGCGCATGGATATCTCTCCGGACGGCCGAGAACACGGGCCGGACACCGCTTTATTGTTTCAATAAACACCGCAGACCGCCTAGTTACGGCAGTCACCCGCCCCGGAAACTACTGGCGCGGTTGTTGAGCGGGCAGGACGGAGCGCGGCTGCCTGGAGTCGGGGTAGTTAACGGCTTTTTCTAGGCGGATGTGTTCCAAAGCGCGGTCAATCACAGAAACCAATTCGGCGGCGTATTTTACCTCGCGGCCTTTCGACAGAGTTTTGCGAGCTTCCTCCGCGCTGAACCAGGTGGGGTTGCGCGTGGATTCGTGCGGCCGCTGGGTGCTGGTTACCTCCATAAGGAAAGCTTTTACAACGAACTCCTGCACACCACCCGGTTGCCAGAACACACCCTTGGAGTGAAGGTAGAGGTGAAAGTGGCGCGGTTCGATGATGCCCCTCGCACCGCCCTCTTCCATGGCCTCACGTTCTGCGGCCTGACTGTGCGAAAGGCGAGCTTCCGTGGCGCCCTTGGGAAAGGTCCACTTGCTTCCGCCATTGGTTTTTACCAACAGAAATTCGACGGAGGCGCCACGTCTGCGATAGCAAACGGCCGCAACCTGCAGCGGTAGGGACCTTGAAACGCGCACTGAAGTCATGGACGACCCGGACCTCCACTATCGATGATACGAGGAAAGTATTTCAGGAATGTGAAACTGCAACCAAAAATGTGCAATCCCGCAGGTTACCGAAGGGTTACTACCAACTCGCGGGATGGCCAAGCAGCATGGAGGAACGTCGTCTTTCTGGCGGCAAAATTCCCCTGAGTCATGACTTCCAGGAGGGTATTGATAGGCAACATCTGGGCTCCGAGTCCGCATCTCTATGCGAAGGCTTGGTTTAATCACAGAGTCAAATTGCTCCATGACGGGTTTACGGTGGCAGACCTGTTCGGATCTCCGTTTCGCCTGCAGACGGAAATGGGCGGATAGGTTGGTTAGACCCTGCATGCGCGCGAGCGGATTCGCATTGAACGCGGGGCGTGCACGGACCTGACCTAAACTGCACTTTGGAGAGAACGAACTTGAAACCACTCAGTCTCGCGGCAACTGCATGTTTTGCTTTGATGATGGCCACTGCGGCTTACGGGCAGCAGATGGACTTCGCCTTTGGCGTCAGCACGGTGACCACGCCTTCATACTCCACTCCCGTTACGTCGACTCAGTTTCCTCTGGCATCGCTGAGTGGAGGAGCGTACCCATCCATCAGCGGCGACTTTCTTCTGAGAAAGAATTTCGGCGTGATGGGAGAGATCTCGTGGAAGGCCAGCCAGGCACTCTACAATGGCTATCAACCCTATCGTCCCATTTTCTGGGATTTCAACGGCGTCTACGTTCCACAATTGACCAAGCACCTGGCGGCGGAACTGTCTGCCGGTATCGGTGCCGAGAGCACTCGTTTCTATACGAATTATTACACTTGCAACTACGTTTCCTGCACGAACTACTCGACCAGCACGCACTTCATGGGACAGTTCGGGGCCGGCTTGAAGCTCTACGCCCGCGGCGGACTCTTCGTCCGTCCGGAACTCCATTACTATCTCGTAAACAACAACAACGAGTACACTTCGTCGCGGATACTCCGATACGGTGCGTCCATCGGTTACACGTTCGGCGCCCGTTAGCACCTGCACGTAGGACATTGGACAGAGGGCCGACGCTTGTCGGCCTTTTCGTATTTTCGAGTCAGCGTACTTCGACGACTCCCTTTGTACTCACCCGTACTTCATAGTGCGTCGCAACGGGATCAACCTTGGACAGCAGCTGGAGAGCTTCCGGTTCAAACACGGGGACGGCGTAGTCTTCCCCGGCGAAACGTCGAACCGCCTCCAACGAGTCGAATAAATTGATCACCACGAACTCACAATCGCTCGGTCCGAGGTGCCGCAAGATATATCCGCCACGATATCCCTCGATCTGCTGCAATGTGGGAAGCACCTTGGTGCGCAGAAGGTTCTCGTAGGCGTCGGCGTCCTCGAGTTTGGTCCAGCCCCGCCAGTGCCGTGCAATCATGAAACTCTCCGTGGGTGCCGCCCTCGTTTTGCGTAATGCCGGTGAGGTCGGCTGGGTTCGGGCGCAGTCAGGATCGATCGATGCCTTGCACCAGAATCCTGGAACGCATCTTCAGTTGTAGGCCATCCCGCTACGAATTTCTTTTTGACTCCTCTGCGCCGGAGGGAATGATAGACTGCTGGACACCGATTGCCCCAGTGTCTCACAGTAAGTGCCGCACTCTTCGTCCACCCTTGTGGTTCATCAGATGTTTGCAGCGTCCGGTAGCTAATTGTTCGCGTTCCTGAAACGGACGAGCCGTGGTCCTCACCATGCAGACATACGCGCGGTGATACGCCTCGGCTACTCGAAATTCCATAGGACTGCGTCCAGTTCGAATCGCAGCGGAGTGAGTCATGTCGAAAGGTTTGGACAATCTAAAACATATTGTCGTTCTGATGATGGAGAACCGCTCCTTCGACCACATGCTGGGCGCGCTGAAGGTGCAGGACCCGCGCATTGACGGCATTTCCCCCGACCTGAGCAATCCGGACTCGACCGGCGCGTCCGTTAAGGCGCAGCCATTGGCCGAGTTCCAGGGACAGCTCGATCCGGACCCGGACCATCACTTTCCGGGCGTGGACTTGCAGATCTTTGGCGGCGATAGCAGCGCCGGACGCGTCCCTAACATGCAGGGCTTCGTAAAGAGTTATTTCAGCCAGCGGCATGATGTGAATCACTCGCAGAAAATCATGTACTACTTCACGCCCGATAAGGTGCCAGTGCTGACTACCCTGGCGACTGAGTTTGCGGTCTTCAATCGCTGGTTTTCGTCGATTCCAGGACCAACCATCTGCAACCGGGCATTTGCACACTACGGCACTTCGTTCGGCAAGGTCGGTATGGACCTCTTCTACATCAACGAACCATTCAAGAGCATCTACGACCGGCTGATCCTGGCGAATCCGAAGCGCACGTCAAAGCTTTATTACTACGATCAAGCCAGTTCGACCCAGGAGATCGTCAACCTGCTGCAACACCAACCCGAGTTATTCGGCACCTACCAGCAGTTCCTGAGCGACTGCAAGAAGGGCCAACTTCCGGACTACAGTTTCGTCGAGCCGAACTACAGCGATCACGATGGGGACAACGGAGCCGAAATCGCTTCGGATCAGCATCCTGACCATCACGTGCAGGCGGGCGAACTGTTCATCGCAACCATTTACAACGCGATCAAAGACAATCCTGACTTGTGGAAGTCGACCGTGCTGCTGGTCGTTTACGACGAGCACGGAGGAATTTACGACCACGTAGTGCCGCCGGCGTGCGCCAAAGATGGATTTGTGGCCTCGGCCAATGACACGGGCACAGGTCGCGCATTTGAGTTCGACCGCCTGGGAATACGCGTGCCGGCGATTCTCATCTCGCCGTGGATTCCGAAGGGCACGGTCGTAAGCGGTCGCACCTTCGAACATGCTTCGATTCCCGCGACGGTGACGAAGCATTTTCTGGGTGACTACGATCAGCGGTCACCACGGGAGAAAGCGGCCGACACGTTTCTGGATTTGATCACGCTGGATACGATGCGCACGGATTGTCCGGATTTCGGTGTCTAGACTTTCTGACCGACAGCTGTCTTGAAGGAGAGCAACATGGTCCTGATCCCAGTACCAAAACCACCGAAGAGCGCGATCAATCCCGATCGCCCGGTGTCGAAACTGCTGAGAAATCAGATGGAACATCTGCAGAAGGCGGAGTTTCGGCTGCCGGTGAAACAGCAGACGAACACTTACATCAACGCCATCAAGACTGAAGGCGAGGCCGCGGATTATATCCGGCGAGTGACGCAGGCAATCCATGGTGCGCACGGCGTGGAACCCAAAGGCGTCGCGCCAGGGCCGGTCGCAGTGACTCCCAGACGGAAGTCGCGAGGTAGCGACATTGCCGCAGTAGCTGAGGAACGCCCAACTCGAAAAAGAAAGACCGCGCGAACATCGAAAGCCAAGGCAAAGAAGAAAACCAGGACGAAGCGCACTTGATGACGAAGTGGGAGTAGCGGTGCCGGTACTTTGCTTCAGTAAGGAGTGTGCATGTTCAGGAGTCTGTTGGTCATCTTCGTATTGGCGGGTGGCTTAGCTTATGCCCAGGAAGGCGCGCTGCACGCTGATTTTCGCCGCGAAGGCGAGCATTTCCGCGAGGCGTGCGGCAAGTTCGGCGTGAAAACCGTATTCGGATGCGCGGCCGAGTTGTTTACCGACCATCCCTTGCACGTCGCAGTGGGGAGCATCGCGCCGCAGAACGGGTTTGGGATCGGTGGAGCATTTGTTACGCACTACACGCCGAATGAGAGTTGGCGATTAAGTTGGAACGTTGATGCGGTGGTTTCGACCAATGCTTCCTGGCGGGCCGGTGCCTACATGAAGATCATCCACACTCCGGTGGTGGTGATTCGACCTGTCGTCCTCAAGCCCGGGGAAAAGCCGGCCACGCTGGCAGTCCATCCCTATACCGTTTTCAACGTCTATGCCCAGTCGATCTCGCTGAACAAACTGAATTTCTTTGGGTTGGGAAACAATTCAACGGTTGCGGGAAAGTCTCTGTTTGGAATGCAGGAGACGATTCTAGGCGCAAACGCCATCAAGCCGGTCACGGAGTGGCCGGCCATCAGCAAACTCAACCTCTCGTTGCTGGGCGAGCTGAACGGGCGCTTTGTAGATCTGCGCGGGAATCACGGGAGTTCCACGCCATCGATCGAGATGCTTTATTCGGAAGCGGCGGCGCCGGGACTCACGAGTCAACCGGGATTTGTGCAACTGGGCGAGGGCGTTCGTATCAAGCCGGCTCTAGGGGAGTACTTCGAACTGAACTACCTAGCAAATTTCCAGGAGTTCTTCGCGCCCTCGAACTCGCACTATTCGTTTCTGCGTTGGACGATCGATCTAGGTCACACTTTTCTTCTCTACGGACACACGCAGTCTTACGGAGCCAGAGATACCAACGGTCCGGACGAATGCGCGCCTTCGGTGGGCGCGCAGAAATGTCCTCCGGTTTCGTTCTCGAGAAACCTGGCAGGTTCGATTGGAGTGCGCCTGCTGGTATCGGAATCAATCAACTCAGCTTCGAGCGTGGTCCCGTTTTATTTTCAACCAACTCTGGGCGGCTCGGATATCAACGGTGCCCCTTCGCTGAGCAGCTACCAGGATTACCGCTTTCGCGCCCCGAACATTCTCCTGCTACGCGAGAGCTTCGAGCATTCGATCTGGGGACCATTGGGGTTCACGTTCGTGGCGGATCAAGGCAAGGTCGCCCTCACTCGTGGCGACGTGGGATTCGATCATCTGAAACACAGTTTCGCTGCGGGATTCACACTGCGAGCCGGAGGGCTTCCCGCGGTGTTCCTGACATTTGCGTGGGGCGGCAACGAAGGAACACACACGACCGGAACGATGAATACATCCCTCTTGGGAGGATCTTCACGTCCTTCGTTGTAGTGATGAAAGGATGAAAGAAGGGAGAGAGCGACTTGAGGCGCGCAAGTTGCACTCAGCGATGGACGCGAGGGAAGTGGGCAGGTGAAATGTGCGCCCAAGAGGGAAAGAGACCGCAGGAGCGCGGTATTCGAACACCATGCCGAGATGGCGGCGGTCATAACCGAACGATGAACACGGTTGTGACGTGGATCACAGCGGCGGGACTTCGGCTATCACAGAATGGGCCTCGTGAATATGGAGTCAGAGGTCCACTGTCCGTACTGCAGCACAGCCTACGGCTTCCTGCAAATGATTCTCACTACCGGCGCAGAATATGTGTGCTCCAGTTGTGGCCACGTGGCTGTTCGAGGCAACCATAAATTTGAGTGTCCTTGCGTACGATGCCGCAGCCTGACTGTCGAAGTCGAGAAACTAGCGTTCTCCCTGAGGAAAGTCGGCATCCACCTCAGCAAGTCCTGAGTCACCATCGCAGGCGTACTCCACGTTTATCCGAACGAATCGATCGATCCGCACAAGATGCTGGATGAACCGAACCATCTACCCCATTTCCAGAACGTGATGAAGTATCGGTCGACCTCAGTGGCGGGCCATCGGATTTCCGTTCGTACCTTCGCCCGAATTTAGCGTGTAAGTTGGCCTCAGACGAAACGTCCCAGACCCCTTGGCCAGAGTTCCTGGGACGCCCGCCCGAGCAGTCCTCC
>WNFQ01000831.1_pt1 | contig 33926 bp, 32 predicted proteins | sample 5400171 | NCBI WGS metagenome assembly WNFQ01 (sample SAMN13153356, study PRJNA577476) | soil metagenome | isolation source: 20 cm soil under Madrone tree | place: USA:California | collected 2016-06-14
TGCGCATAATCAAACCCGTAAGCCGTCCATTGCGAGGGCGGAATGCCCAGCCATCCCGGCTGGTTCGGCAGTTCGAGATACAAAGGTTCATCAGCGGAATGAATGATGATCTTTGCTTCCGGTTTCAGTTGTTTGAGCGTGGCCACACCACCGACATGATCCATGTGCGCATGCGTGCAGGCGATCGCCTGCAGTTCAAAGCCATGTTTGTCGATTGCGCTAACGATCTCCGCTGAGGCCTCGCCTGGATCGATACAGATGGCGCGCTTTGTCTTCGCACAGCCGACGATGCGCGTGTGTTGTTGGAAAGCAGTGAGGGTGATTTCTTCGATAATCATGTTGTGGCCAGTTTGATCTCACGGGTCTCTTTTCCTTCGCCTTCGGTGTGATTTCGTGGATCGAGTCCTGGCCTTGCGGATGAATCCACTAACTCACACCAAGAATCACGAAACCCCAGGCCATTTCCTTTACTGAAGCCAGCCGGTAGACAATCAGTTTCTCGCATCCAAGAGAGTATAATTCCTCAGAGAAATTTCTGCATTAGACGATTATGCCACTGAGCGCTACAGCAACCTCGCTCGCCGAAGTCCTGGACGAGATGACCGTCGAAGGCGCGCCTGAATTGACCGAGCACCTCGGCGACGACGCGTTGCGCTGTTTCGCCTGCGGTCATCGTTGTCTGATCAAGGAAGGCAAGCGCGGCATCTGCAAAGTACGTTTCAATGAAGGCGGCCAGCTGCGCGTGCCGGTGAACTATGTGGCGGCGCTCCAATGCGACCCGACTGAGAAGAAGCCTTTCTTTCACGCGCTGCCGGGATCAGACACGCTGACGTTTGGCATGCTCGGTTGTGATCTGCATTGTGCTTACTGCCAGAACTGGCTCACTTCCCAGGCGCTGCGCGACGACGCTGCAGTGTCCACGCCACAGATGGTCACACCCGAGAGACTAATTGCTATGGCCCGGGCGTACGGCGCATCGATGGTCGGATCGAGTTACAACGAACCTTTGATTACGGCTGAGTGGGCGGTCGAAGTTTTCAAGCAGGCAAAGGTCGCGGGCTTTCGTACGGCCTTTATCTCGAACGGAAATGCGACGCCACAGGTGCTCGACTATCTAAGACCCTGGACTGACTGCTACAAGATCGATCTGAAATCGATGAGTGATCGTAATTATCGCCAACTCGGCGGTGTAGTGGACAACATTCTGGACACCGTCAGGATGGTTCATGAGCGTGGTTTCTGGGAGGAGATAGTCACACTGGTGATTCCCGGTTTCAACGATTCCGAAGATGAGTTGAAACGTGCGGCCGACTTTATCGCTTCCGTTTCACCGGATATTCCCTGGCATGTGACAGCCTTTCATCAGGACTACCGGATGACTGACAATGCGAACACGACCGCCACCCAGTTGGTCCGGGCCTGCGAGATCGGACGGGAAGCCGGGTTGCACTATGTCTACGCAGGAAATTTGCCGGGCAGAGTAGGGCGCTGGGAAAATACATTCTGTCCGTCGTGCGACGAACTGTTGGTAGAGCGTTACGGATACCTGATCAAGAAAATGAAAGTCACACCAGCGGGAAGATGCCCTTCATGTAGCGAGAGAATTCCCGGCATCTGGTCCTGAACGGAGCGCGGACATCCTTGTCCGCCAGCGTGCCCCAGCACGCTCAGCCTGAGTTAATCACACGTCATAGATCATGTTCGCGCTTTGCGCTCAGGCGGACAGGGATGTCCGCGCTCCGATAACTGAACGAGTCTTAAGCCTTTTTTGTTAAGGCGTCTTTGTCTTCGTCGGAGCGGGCATCGGCTTAATTGGCTGCATCGTCGCCGGGGCTGGCGCCTTCGCGGGCGGCGGGGCCTTCACTGACGGTGTGGTTTTCGGGGAAGGCATCGCCTTCGGCGAAGGCATGGCCTTCATGGCCGGTGATGCTCCCGGAGATGGCGACGCTTTCGGCGTTGGCCCAGCGGCCGCTCCGTTCTGAACTCTTGTGGAGCAACCGGCGACTTGCTGCCACTGTCCGTTCCGCCGGGCATAGGTATCAATCCAACGATACTCCCCGCTGATGTCCTGGACCTTACCATTGGGCATTTTGTACTTTCCGCCCTTAACGACATTGTGGCCGCTGACGACCGCTGAATCGCTGTCGAGTACGTTCACCTTGAGATCCAGGACTTCCCAGGAATCCGCACTCAAGGAACCGGACTCCATGTCCTTAACATCCTGCGCTTTATCACCGAGTGAACCGTCAGGATAAACGAAGACCGCGTCATCAGCTTCGATTCGGCGAACCGTAGCCGCATCGTGCTCTTTAATGATGCGCGGCCAGTCATTCTCGATCTTTGTCAGTTCAGCCTCGATCGCCGCCTTGTCGGGCGTCGGCTCAGGCGTGGCCATGCTGACGGTGTTGGTATTTGTGTTCTGCGGACTGGCGCAGCCGAATTGAAAAAACGCCGGAAGCGCTATTGCCAAAGTGACGACAGCCGCCGAGAGATATTTCTTCATTACCCCTTTACTCCTTAACCGCTGATTTGAGTTAGGAAATCACAATCGTTCTATGCCAAATTGCTTCGCGAGTCAATGGCGGGTCAGTCATCATGTCCGCTTGAATTCACTCGTTCAAACTATTGACTTGTGATTCCGGCTTAGCATATTGTTTCATCCTCATCGGGTCAGCAGTTCGTCCGCACCATAGTGGATCAGTCAGCCCCGGGCCTTTGGCCGCGCAATCCTGACGTGGCAATGATCGAAGGAGGACAAAATGTTTTGCGTTTCCCTCAGACTCTTTCAAGGTCGAACCAGCACTCTAACGCTGCTTCTCGTCGCTACGCTTGCCTTCATTTCACTCGCGGCGGATGATTCGCGCGCGCAGAGAAGAACATCCCCTGACGAGCCTGATAATCAGCCCGCGTTTAGTGAATTCAAAGGTGTGCGTATCGGGATGACTGCCGATGCAACGCGTAAGAAGCTGGGAAGTCCGCGCGACAAGAGCGCAGAGCAGGACTTCTATGTTTTCAACGATACCCAGGCCGTTCAGATCTTTTACGACAAAGCCGGCGCGGTAACGGCGATCTCGATTGATTTCATGACCGGCGCCAATGCCATTCCCTCGGCCAGGGAGGTATTGGGCACCGAGGCCGAGACGAAGACGGACGGCTCGGTGTACAAACTGTTGCGCTATCCGAAAGCCGGCTATTGGGTTTCTTACAGTCGCACCGCGGGCAGCTCACCGACAACCACTATCACAATGCAGAAGATCGAACATTGAGGTCTATCGTCTGCCTGATACTGAGTCAGGCGTTTTCGAAAAGCCGGACGAGAAGCGCTGTTCTTGTCCGGCTTTTTTCTCTTTGAGGTGAGTACACCCGTGCCTCGCTTGCGTTACGTTCAGCGCCAGTGTAGAAGTGTTGGTTTCGGATTGAGGAGGAGTTGTTCACAGTTATGCTTCGCGCGGGCATGGTCGGGTTACCTAACGTCGGCAAGACGACGCTTTTCAACGCTGTGACAGCGCAATCATCGGCGCTGATTGCCAATTACGCATTCTCTACCAGCAAGCCAAACGTAGGTGTGGTAGCTGTGCCTGACGAACGTCTAGCGCCCCTCGCCAAACTGGTGAAAACCGAAGTGATCGTTTCCGCCAGTGTCGAGTTTGTCGACATCGCCGGCCTGGTGCGCGGTTCGTCGCAGGGCGAGGGAATGGGCAACCAGTTCCTGCACGCCATTCGCGAAACTGACACGATGATCCACGTCGTGCGCTGTTTCGAGGACGACTCCGTCGTGCACGTAGAAGACTCGATAAACCCACGCCGCGACGTCGAAACGATCCAGATTGAACTGGCGCTCGCTGATCTCTCCACAGTAGAACGCCGGCGCGAGCGCGTGCAGAAAACTGCGAAAAGCGGGGATAAGACCGCGAAGGCTGAACTGGAAGTTTTGGATAAGCTGCAACCCACCCTGGAAGAGTTCAGGGCAGCGCGCAATGTCTCACTCAGCGACGACGAAGTCATCATTGCACACAATTATTTCCTGCTGACCATGAAGCCGACCATCTATGCGGCCAACGTAAACGAAGCCGCCCTTGGTGCGCCCGAGAAAGAGGAACACGTAAAGACCATGCGTGAAATCGCCGCGAGCGAGGAGGCCGAGTGTGTGGTGATTTGTGCTCAACTGGAAGCGGACCTGGTCGATCTTTCGCCTTCAGAGCGCATCGAATATCTCGAGTCACTCGGCGTCAAGAGCAGTGGCGTCGACCAGCTGATCAAGAGCGCGTATCGCGTTTTGGGTTTGATGTCTTTCCTGACTGCCGGTGAAAAGGAAGCGCGCGCCTGGACCATTCCGCAAGGGTCGCGCGCGCAGGATGCTGCCGGAGCGATTCATTCGGACATTGCACGCGGCTTCATCCGCGCCGAGATCGTCGGCTACGATGCGCTGATGCGCGCCGGATCATACGCGTCGGCAAAAGAACAGGGATTAATGAGGTTGGAAGGCAAGGACTACATCATGCAGGAAGGCGATGTGGTGAATTTCAGGTTTAATGTTTGAGGTCGTACCAGATTGATTAGAACGTTCCGACCAGTGCCTCACGGAAGCACTCTCCTCAAAGCTGGTTCTCCGAACCACCTTTTTCACGCAACAGTCTAGCTTCTTCCCGTTTATTCCGCGCCTCAACCAAGTTCTTCAGCTTCTCCATTTGTTTGCGCGACTCGCGCTTCGCACGCAAACCTGCTTCGCACCATAACCTAACGATCCGCCCTAGTCGATCATATTCCTGCTCCGTCATCATTGCTCGTGCCCTCGAGGTTAACTTCCGGGGCATCATCGCGCGACGAAAGTGATCAGGCAAGTATGGTTTCTTGCAACGGGGAATGGGTATTTAGAGCATCCTGCTGAAGATTGGGAGATCAGACTTCTCAGATTGATTTCCACGGTGGGAGATTGCTTGCCACTTCTTGCTTAGTTAGTAAGCCGGTTTACCGCAGCACGGCCCGAATCCCAACGACTATCAAATAAATTATAGCCACCACGATCGCGATCTTAATTAGTGCTATGGCGAGGCCGATGAGCAGGCCCAGGACGCCAAGCGCGACACCGGCCGCTGCCAACACAAGGGGTACGCCCACGGCCAGCACGAACAACGCCAGCAGGATAATTCCCACAATCTTCAAAACATCGGTTGCTTCTTTCATCTCTTCTACCTGATACCTTTCGCGCTCTCGCTTTAATTACGGCCTTTGCGGTGTCCGCGTCAATATACGACAGGTCAGCGCCAATCGTTCCCTAAAACCTCCTTCCGCTGGTATTGAGTCGTACAGACTTCAGTCTGTGGTCTATCTCCGGCGACGAGACTGCTATCACAGACTGAAGTCTGTGCCACTGACCAGCATTAAAAAGGGCCACCGAAATGGCAGCCCTGAAAGCGATCCCGTGGATCATTTCCTGTGAATGCGTCTTAAGGAACAATCTGGATTACGCCAACTCTGTGGCCAGATGGCCTGATGATCGTTCCCTGAGTAACGCCCAGGTCTTCAGTCGTCAGTAACAGGCCAAAATCATCGTACGAAACTTCTGATTTGATTTCGGCTTCATTACGTCCCTTGACGTTAACGATTTGACCGAGCCTGGTGAATTGATTATCAGGCGAGACCGCCCAAAGTATATAGGCCGTACCTTTCGGCGCTTCCTTCAAGTCGTGGAAACGCATTCGGACTTCGGTGGTCTTCCCATTCTTGTGCGGCTCGATGAAAATATTCGCCCGCGCGCCTTCCATTGCTCCGCTGAAATTTATTTTTAGTTTAGTGTCGTCGCCTTTCTTGAAAGTAGCGATGCCCAGCATGGGAACAGTGTAGTCGGACATAGCCGTGTCGACTACCGCATTCGTTACGGGCGTGACCGGCGCCGCGATCGCGCCGACTGTTTCACCGACTGCATTAGTGAGCGGAATCACTGTCAATCCGCTCGGGACCGCGCTACGAAAATAGACTTGAGTGCTCTCGCCGTACGCCGAGAGATTCGCCTCCGGTGACGCCACCAGCATGAACTTCGTTAAAGGAATCGAAGTCGTAAACATACCTGCGCCGTTTGCGATTTCCACCGGACCCAGCATGGTGACGGCTCCGGTTGGACCGACGGCATAGAGATTGACGGCGGTTGCTTCTGTGGGCAGACCGCTGAGATTTACTTTAATGGTGGTGCCATCGGCCGCGCGCAGAATAGTCGCTTGACCCTTAGCGCCGCTCAGGCCGATTGGATTCAAATTGACGATTGTTTCCTTGCCGACGGGGTATTCAACTATGGTGTATGTGCCATCAGCATTTTGAACTGTTTGGACCTTGGTAACGGTTTGTCCAAAGGCCACGATGGATAGCGAAAACAAGAGAAGTGTTGCTCCCAACACTCCGATCAAACGCTTGCTCATAATTTCTCCCTCCTAAAACCATGGTTTTCTCTTGTCGGGTTCGTGGGGGGTTGTGCTTACTTGATTAGAGGGGAGCAACCAACGTGCCGGTTGTTTATGAAACTAATGTGAGCAATACGGTTTGCTTGCCATCCGCTTGTCTGCAAGCGCGAAGGAAAGTCGTACACCAAGACGTATTGATTAGGTTCGGAAGAAATTCAGTTGCGATTTAGCAACATCGAAGAGTTCCTAAGTCGCGTCTCTTCTTTCTTGGCACTGACGATCCACCAGTTCATGACCTTGCGGTAAGACGGTGGCTGGGCTTGGAAAAACTTCCACGCCGCTTTGTTTCGTTTGAGTTTTCCCAAATACGGCTCGACCAGTTCAGGGCTTCGTTGTTCGTAGGAGTAGATGCCGGATCGGTTTTCTTTGCGACCTTCATAGGCTCTGATCCCGGCGGGCTGCATGCGATCTTCCTTGAGCAGTCTGTCGACGTTCCGGATATTCACCGCGCTCCAAATGCTGCCGGGCTTGCGCGGAGAGAAACGAATTTTGTAACTCTCTTCATCGATGCTCTTGCGGAGGCCGTCGATCCAGCCAAAGCAGAGCGCTTCGTCAACAGATTCGGGCCAGGTAATGCTCGGTTTGCCCGAGTTCTTTTTGTAGAATCCAACCCAGAGTTCTTTTGACTTAGCGTGATGAGCGGCGAGCCATTTACGGAAGGCGGCTGGGGTTTTGAAGAATTTGGGATTCATTCAGCGAACATAGGAGGTTCGATTTCCATAGAGCGCCAAGCAGCGTAGGCCAGGGCTTCATGTATGTCGGCCTCTTCTAAATAAGGATAAAGTCTCAGAATCTCAGCATGTGAATACCCGGAAGCAATCAATCCAACGATAGTGCCGACAGTGACCCGAGAGCCGCGAATGCATGGCTTGCCGCCCATGACGCTCGGATCAAATGTGATGCGGAGAATCTGTTTCATTGAGCGCTGGTGGCTGCGCGTCTTCGCTCAGTTAGGAGCTAGATGTTTATACCCTAAATAAAGATCCTTTACGAAACGTGCGGGGCGATTCATTCGATCAACTGGAGACTCTCGAAGCTTCGCGCAACAATCCGACGACGGTCTCAATAATTTCCTTGAAGATCGGTGTCTTTAGTTTTCCGACACCGGCAACAATCAAGCTATCGTTTCCCGTAAATAACTTCCCGGGACGTGCGTAGCTCACCAATCTGAGCGAGCCGGAATCAAAACTATTGTCGTTGATTTCAGTGGCGCGCGAGTCGGAATAAGGCTTACTGGTAATTTGGCACAGGATCCAATCACTTCGGCTGGCTCTCGCCAATACTACGGCGGGACGCAGCTTCGTTTGAGTGAGGTCGGAAAACGGAAAAGTAACCAGGACTACTGATCCTGCTGAAGGTGCGACCATGCTTCGTCTTCCTCCGGCCGGTTCCAATCTTCAGCCAGCGCCCGCTCACTTAATAATGCCGTTACCGGAACTGTCGACGCGGGTTCGTCTTCAAGGATCGTCACCAGTGCACGGCGCGATTCGGTAAGGTGCACGTCCTCCAAAAGAAGGACCTTGCCGTCCGGTTCGATTATGGCTTCGACTGTTTGAATCATGAGAGCGATCCTCCTATGTTGGCTGCCTCTAGCTAGCAAGAAGCCGATTCAATCGGTAGCGTCGAGCATAATACATTCCCAGACTACCGATCCACTTTTCAAGTCCGGCTTGATGTACTTCAAACTCGTGGTTGTTTCTTCAAGCACTTCAAGACGCATGAGCAGAGCGGCAGCATGACCTAATCTCATGTTCTGGAGTAAAGCCCCCATAATCAGTTGTACGTCGAATGGATTGATGGGATTGTCCATGAATCATCTTTTTCTGATATTGGATCAAAGAGATGTCGTACTCCTCTCATAGTTGGATGAGCGAAGTCACACAGTATTGCATAGAGAACTCTGGCAGGCTTGTCTTTCTGGCCATTAGCCGTGGCAAGAAATCGATCCAGCGCGTCAATCGCATTCATAATGTTTGAGGGCTCGGGTGTGGGCATTGATAGCAATTCTGATGAAATACTGCTTTCCTTTGCCATCGCACTGCCATAAAGCATCTTAGGGATCAATGTTCGCAGTTTGTCCCACGAATCTGAATCGGCGATTTTTGTGAGCTGTTCATTCACATAGCAAGCCCACGCTGCTGCTTCCATGTGTGATCGAGTCAGCGTAGCCGCTGCCAACATTTCAGACTGCGAAACTTCACGAAGAGCTGCCTGCTCCAACAATTCCATTCTAAGCCGTGAAGAGTGGGACATGTGTCCAACCCAAGCAACAACCAAGTCTGCAGTTATCTCAACAGTGAACTCGCGCTTTTGCTTTTCTGAGTCCTCAGTTGGTTCGCTGCGCAGCCAGGTCTTCGGCTCATCGAACTCAGGCAGATCAAAACCTCTCGTGGCAGTTACAATCTTCCTGATGTAGGAAACAGTTTTTGAACTTTCGGGGAATTGCGATTCTATCTGCTTCAAGAAGTTCTCGCACAGCTCGGTGTGAGAATCATCGATGGACCCGTTAGTATTCATGAAGCTCCACAATCGCCTTCAACACATCAGCCACCTGCGGGAGGATCGCTTCTTCCAGTTGCGGCGCGTAGGCAACAAAGGTATCCATTGCGGCGACGCGGCGGACAGGTGCGTCGAGGTACTCGAACAACTCGTTCGAAATGCGAGCGGCGATTTCGGCGCCGTAACCCCATGACATCGTATCTTCGTGAGCAACCATGACGCGAGTAGTCTTCTTCACTGATTCCGCAATCGCGTTCCAGTCGTAAGGATTCATCGTGCGCAGGTCGATGACCTCGACACTGATGCCCTGCTGTTCAGCCTGCTTAGCAGCCACGAGTGAGCGTTGCACTAGAGCGCCGTAGGTGATGATCGAGATATCGCTGCCTTCGCGCACAGTCTTCGCCTTGCCAAACGGAATCATGAAGTCGTCGCCCGGGTAAGGTGATTTGTTGTAGGCCTGTCGATAGAGATGCTTGTGTTCGAGAAACAAAACCGGATCGTCACACCTGATCGACGTCCGCAGCAGCCCATTCGCATCCAGCGCGTTCGAAGGATAGACGACGCGCAGTCCCGGAATCTGGGTGAAGAGCGACACGCCCGACTGGGAGTGATAAATGGCGCCGCCCTTCAAATAGCCGCCGATCGGAACCCGCATGACCATGGGTGATGAGAATTCATTGCCCGAGCGCCAGCGCAGCACCGCCAGTTCGTTGCGAATCTGGTGATAGGCCGGCCAGATGTAATCAAAGAACTGAATTTCAACCACCGGTTTTAGTCCGCGCGTGGCCATGCCGATGGCCCGGCCGACGATGTTCGCTTCCGCCAGGGGGGAATTGAAGACGCGAGCGCTGCCGAATTCGCGTTGCAGGTTGGCCGTAACTTTGAAAACGCCGCCTTTGCCCTTGACCTGGCCGAGCGACTCTTCGCGCGAGCAATCAGCAATGTCTTCGCCAAAGACGATCACGCGCGGATCGCGTTTCATCTCAGTGTGCAGGCAGCGATTGATCAGATCGACCATCGTGCCGGGGTTGCCGCTCAGCTCGACCTGGTCTTCGGTATCGAACTCTGGCGAAGTTGGATCGACTGAAGGCGAATAGATAAAGTCCAGCACCGTTTCAGGCGCGGGCTGTGGACTGGCCAGCGCAATGTCGGCGGCTTCGTTGATTTCGCGATCGACTTCGTCCTTTAGTTTCTGTAGCTCCTCTTGATCCGCGATTCCTTCCTGGACCAGCAGCGCGCCAAATCTTTTGATCGGATCGTGTTCCGCGTCAGAGACGCGTTCAGCTTCACCGCGGTAGAGCTTTTCGTCGTCGGAAAGCGAATGCGAATAAGGCCGAATCACTTTCGCGTGTACGAAGGAAGGACCGCGGTTCTTGCGGCAATTATCGACCGCGCGCCGCATCGTCGCGAGCGATTCAATCGGATCGGTGCCATCACAACGTTGCCGATAAAGATTAGGAAAGCCTGAGATCAGCTTTGAAATGTCGCCGCCCGCGGTTTGCACCTCGACGGGGACGCTGATCGCATAACCGTTGTCTTCCAGCAGGAAAACCACCGGCAGTTTCAAATTGCAGGCTGTGTTAAGCGCTTCCCAAAACTCGCCTTCGCTGGTCGTGCCGTCGCCGAGCGAGACGTAAACGACTTCATCGGCGGCCATGCGAGTTGGGATCAGCCTCAGCGCCGACGCTTTCCAAAAGCATTTCCAGTGGCGTCATTCCCACCTGCAGGCACAACGCGCGATCGCGATAGTAGGGATAGAACCAATCATGGCCCGGCTTCAAACACCTGCCCGCGGCCACCAGAATCGCTTCGTGACCGGCGCCGCTGATCTGAAAGAAGATCCGGTTCTGGCCTTTCATCTGGATTTCTTTATCGTCCAGACGGCGCGAGAGATACATCATGCGAAAGATCTGCAACATCTCTTCACGGCTGAGATTGGGTCGCTGAGGTTGTCTTTGCGACTGCCGGCTGCGGTCCGGCACCGGCTTGATCGAAGGTGCAGAGACGGGCCTCGGAACTGCGTCAGCCGCAGGCTTAGGCTCCGGTTGCGCAACAGCCTCCGCGGTGAACGCCTTTTCAGGCAGATCGCCTTCGGACTTTTTTACCAGTCTGAGAACTTTGAGATCACTCATTGTGAATTATCTGAGCCCCGCATTCATGATCTCGCCGCGTAACGGCGAAATATTTATAGAACGACTATTAATGAGACAACTTAGCTCCGTCATGAGCGAATCAATCTTTCGCCCATGAATGGGCAGGGACGAAAACCTGCGCTCGGGAGCTATAAATATTTTTGTGCCTACGGCACTGAGAACTCGCTTTCCAAAATCGTTTTGTATTCTTCGGCCATTCCCGGATGGCCGTGCGACGACGCGGCTTCAATCCCGCGCTGATAACTCGCGCGGGCTTTGTCGGACTGTTTGGTCCGCTCGAACGCGTGCGCCAGCATGCCATATGCGTTGCCTTCATCGTCAGCGGCGGCGAGATAACGTTCCAGCGTTTCAATCAGTTTCGTTTCTTCACCGGCCTTTTCATATTCTTTCGCCAGGCCGAACATGACCATCGTATTATCCGGATCGCCGGCGAGCATCTGTTCAAAGATTTCGATTCAGACACTGAGAAACACAGAGGAAGCACAGAGTTATTTCCCGCTGATGATCAATTTCGCGATGGTCTGCAACTGCATGTTCGAAGTGCCCTCGTAGATCGCGCCGATCTTCGAATCGCGCCAGTACTTCTCCACCGGATAATCCTTGACAAAGCCATAGCCGCCGTAGAGCTCGATCGCTTTCGAAGCAATGCGCTCCGCGACGCGCGACGAAAACAGCTTGGCCATCGCGGCTTCCTTGACGAAGTTCTGTCCCGCGTCTTTCATTCGGGCGGCGTTGTAAACCATCAGCCGCGCGGCTTCCAGGTCCGTGGCCATCTCGGCAAGTTGAAACTGCACGCCCTGAAATTCGTTGATGGACTTGCCGAACTGTTCGCGCTCTCCGGTGTAGTTTAGAGCGGCCGCCAGGGCCCCGCTCCCTATGCCGATCATCTGCGCGCCAATGCCGATGCGTCCTTCGTTCAGCGTTTCGATCGAGGTCTTATAACCCTTGCCCACTTCTCCAAGCACGTTTTCTGGCGGGACCGGACAATCCTCCAGAATTATTTCAGTCGTCGACGACGCGCGAATGCCGAGCTTGTTTTCTTTCTTTCCGACTGAGAAGCCGGCGAAACTCTTCTCCACAATGAACGCCGTGATCCCGCGATAGCCGGCTTCCGGATTTGCGTTGGCGAAGAGCACGAAGATTTCCGCTTCCTTGCCGTTGGTGATCCAGAGCTTGCGGCCGTTAATGACAAAGTGATCGCCCTTATCAACTGCCCTGGTTTGCATGGCAAAGGCATCCGACCCGGAACTGGCTTCGCTCAAGGCGTAGGCGCCGACCTTCTCGCTGGCAAGCTGGGTCAGATATTTATTCTTCTGTTCCTGATTACCCCAGCGAATTAAAGCGTTGTTGACCAGAGTATTCTGCACATCGACAAAGACGCCTACTGAAGCATCGACGCGCGACAATTCTTCGACCGCCAGGATCGCCTGGAAGAACGAGCCGCCGGCCCCGCCGAATTCCTCCGGCGTTTCGATTCCCATTAGACCCAAATCAAAGCACTGTTTCGTCAAATCGGGATCGAAATGGCCCTGCTCGTCCATTTTTTCGACGCGCTTTCGCAATTCGCCTTCGGCAAACTCGCGTACGCTGGCGCGAAACATTTGTTCGTCTTCAGAGAGGGTTGTCAGCGGACGCGCGCCTGTTTCTTCGATGGCAATTTGACTTTGACTCATTGTGTTACTCTGCCCGCGGGAAGCCTATGGATCTTGAATCGACATCATAATCAACGGGCCGTGCAAAAGGCAAAACGGGACGACTCTGTGATTTTTTATGAACGGGATCACAGACTGAAGTCCGTGCTACTTACTTTCATTCACTTGTCGCATTAATCCTGCCTGGCACCGGCATCCCGCCGATGGGGCACACGCAGGATGCGCGGGCCACGATTGACCGAATCAGGGCACGCACTTTGCTCTTTGGACATCGCCCGCGCGATGCTCTATTTTGTTTCTTCACTTCGATTCACCCAGATGACTCAAACGAAAGCGCAAGAATCACGGAAGAGACTTACTCCGCTCGGAATTATCTTCGCCCTGCTCGGTCTTTCCCTGTTCGCATATTTCGTTAAGAAGGCTGGAATCGGTCAAATCGCGGACGGTATCCAGCGACTCGGCGCTGGCTTCCTGATCATTCTCGCCATTTCGGCGGTGCGCCAGGTAGTGCGCTCGCTAGCCTGGTTACTGTGCGTGGAAGATCCTTATCGGCTCAGGTTTTGGGATGCATTTCGGGCGCGAGTTATGGGCGATGCCATCGGCACCCTGCTTCCCTTCACCAGCTTTATCATTTCTGAACCGGCCAAGCCGGCTTTGATTCGCGACCGCCTGCCATTGATGGCCGGCATGTCAGCTATCGCCATCGAGAACATTTTTTACAGCTTGTCGGTGGCCGTCAGTATCTCCTGCGGGATGATTGCCCTGCTGTTGAGCTTTAGTCTGCCGAAGGGAATGCAGGTGGGCAGCTTGATCGTGCTGGCGGTGATCCTGGCCGTGGTCGCCCTGGGCACTTTGCTGATTCGCAAGCAAGTCAGATTCATCAGCGGCACGGCCGGATTTTTACACCGCCGCGGTCTTAGCGAGAAGTGGGTCGATAAGGGGCGAACGATGGAAGTTCGAATCTACGGATTCTATCGCCGTCACCAGGCCCGGTTCATTCCGATCCTGCTTTTGGAATCCTGCTTTCACCTGGCGGGAGTCTGTGAAATTTTCGTGACGCTGAGTTTTATCAGTCAGGATCAAGCGCCAACTTTTCTTACCGCTTTTATTCTCGAGTCAGTGAATCGCGTGATTACCATGGCTTTCAAATTCGTTCCGCTGCGCATGGGCGTTGACGAGGCAGGGACCGGAAAGGTTTCCAAGGTACTGCTATTCACTGAGGTCACCGGGGTGACGCTGGCCATCGTGCGCAAAGCTCGCGATATTTTTTGGGCGGCAGTGGGAATGGCTCTGCTTCTGCAACGCGGTTTGTCGCTGCGGATCGTGGCCCGCGAAGCAGAAGCGGCGCTCGCCGAGGAAGCAAACGGATCGGCAGCGGCGAGTTAGACTGAGTTCTGACACGAGTTCGACTGAAGTCAGTACCGGGAGCGGTAGCGACAGGGTAGCAACGCTCAACCCCGACCGGCGATCTTAGACAGACCCCGGTCGCTACAGCTCCCGGTACTGACCAGATCGGTTGATTTCGATTCAATGAAGTCTGAAATGGTTTTTAGTAGGTTGGCTGGTATTCCTTTATCACAAAGACGCTTCACGGCTTTGTCCTGGGAAAAGAGCACCGTGATCGTGATTGGACTAATGATCGTGATCGGTTTTGGTCTCCGTTTGGCTGGGCTGGGGCGCATAGGATTCGCGGAAGACGAGATCAACAAGCTGGATGCAGTGCGCGCTTACGACCGCGGTGATTTCACGGCCAACGCTGAGCATCCCATGCTAATGAAAGCGATGATCGACGTCTCGATGCACGCGGCACGTGCCTGGAATTCAAGGACCGGCCACGCCATAAGCGACGAAGCTGCTTTGAGATTTCCCAATGCATTGTTTGGCGCGTTGACGGCTATCCCGCTCTTTCTGTTGACCGCGGCGTTGTTCGATCGTCCGACCGCGTTCTGGGCGGCAGCCTTCTGGTCGTTTGGCGTTAATGCAATTACCTACAACCGCATCGGCAAGGAAGACACTCTGATGGTCTTCTTCATGCTGTTCGCCTTCTACCTGTACATTCGGAGCAAGCAGGTTAAAGATCAGACGTGGTTTCACCGCCTGCGAAATCTCAGCGCTGTCAGTTTTGGTTTGATGATCGCTGCGAAATATTTTCCTCACTACCTGGGTTTGAACATGCTCTATCATCATTTCTTCCCGGTGCGAAAACAATCTGCTGACGAGCCTCGCTGGCGGACCCCGCTCAGCTTCTTCCTGATTATCGGCGCGGTACTGGTGCTGGCGAATCCGGTGATTTTGCTGCCCAGCGTGTGGAATTATCTCGACGCGTATTCGGGAGAAAAACTGCTGACACACACCGGTTATCTAATGGGCAATACGCTTTATAAGAACCGTATGTCGAACTCGCCGTTCTGGGGCTTGCCGGTATATTTCTATCTGCTGTTTCTGGCGATCAAAGTTCCGCTTGCAGTATCGAGTACATTTCTCGTCGGACTGTTTATGAGTCTGCGTCGCTGGCGGACTCCGGGTCATAGGTTTGTTCTGTTCATGCTGCTTTTCTGGCTCGTTCCCTATTCGCTGGTCGGCGCGAAGTGGTTGCGCTACACACTATCGTTGATGCCGTTTGTCTATATGAGCGCGGCCATCGGAACGTTGGCTGTCATTCGCTGGTCTGGCCGCTGGTTGGAAAATTTCAACAGTGGGTCCGCTGGGTTGCGAGCCACCACCGCGATTTTGGCGTTGGTTCTGGTGGCCTTGCCGGCATGGACCGCCTATGCGAGCGCGCCGCATTACGCGATGTACACTAACGTTTTCGGTTCGAGATACGCGGCGTATTTCTTTCCCCATGATGAGTTCTATGACGATGGCTTGAATGACGCGATTCGATTTGTTTGTGAGCTGGCGCCGCGCAATGCCACCATTGTCACTGAGACTCCCGGCGTCGTTAGATACTACACTGAGAAGTTCGGCCGCACTGATTTGCAGTCGCGCGTGCTTTCGGATCCGAAGTTCACCTTGTCCGAAACAGCGACCGCATACGTTATTCTGCAGAGAGGCCGCACGTATTTTGAAAACCAAAACGAGATGAAGGAGGTGCGCGATCGCTTTACCCTGGTTTACTCCGGCTGCGTCGAAGGCCACCCGGCGGCGGAAGTCTTTTCCGTCCCAGCCAATCCCGGCGCAGCGGTAAAACCGTGCGGCGATCTGCGACCATAGGATGCTTAAGAAAACATTCCTTGTCACGGGCTTATTAGCGCTGGCAATCCTGGCGCTATCGATTACGGATTACACCTCGGCGCAGCGCGGGGCCGCGCAACGCGCACATGTCACAATCCTGGGCACGACCGACATGCACGGGCGCGTCTTCCCAATCGATTACTACACGAACAAGTACGACAACGTTGGTATCACGAAAGTTGCCAGTCTGATAAAGGAAGCGCGCAAGACCGATCCCGATCTGCTGCTGGTGGATTCCGGAGACACGATCCAGGGAACACCGCTGGAGTACTTTCATAACAAGCGAAACAACGCGCCGCCCGATCCGATGATGCTGGCGATGAATGCCCTGCACTACGATTCAATGACCGCTGGCAATCACGAATACAACTTTGGTTTGAAAGTTTCAGAGAAGGCCCGCAGCGAGGCAAAGTTTCCCTGGCTGTCGGCCAATACTTACAACCAAGGAACTGCGACGACTCACTATCAGCCGTACATCGTTAAGGAAGTCCAGGGCGTCCGTGTCGGTGTCCTGGGATTGACGACGCCGGGGATTCCTAACTGGGAAAACGCGCCGAACTATGCCGGACTTGAATTTCACGAAACGGTAGGCGAGGCAAAGAAGTGGGTCGCGATTCTGCGCGATAAAGAGAAAGTCGATGTAGTCGCGATCGCGATGCACATGGGGATTGAGGAAGATCTGCGTACCGGAACAACGAGCCCCTCGCAAGTTCCGAATGAGAACGCGGCGATTGCGATTGCTCGTCAGGTGCCGGGCGTTGATGTGATCTTGATGGGCCACACACATCGCGACGTGCCGTCGCTGGTAGTCAATACCCAATTTCAACTGCAAGACGCAAAGTCTGACTCAGGAGCTGTCAGACCGTATTACGACCAGGGAGTTTTATTGACGCAGGCAAATCGCTGGGCCAGCCACGTTGCACGCGTTGATATCTATTTGGAGAAAAGTGCAGCCGGTCGCTGGCAGGTTGTCGCTAAGCAGGCTCGCACAATTCCAGTCACGGAAAAAACCGCAGTCGATCCTGAAATCGCCCAGCTTGGTCAGCCTTACGACAAAGAAACGCAGGATTGGTTGGGTCGCACGATCGGCGAATCGCCGGAAGAAATGACTTCGCAGGATTGCCGCTTTCGCGACACGGCAATAATCGATCTGATTCAACGCGTGCAGCTCGAGGCCGGCAGAGCCGACGTGTCGATGGCCGCGTGCTTTAATCCAGATGCACGAATCTCGAAAGGCCCGGTCACCGTGCGCGAGATCGCCGGGATTTATGAATACGAAAATACTCTGGTGACTCTCGAGCTGACCGGACAACAATTGAAGGACGCACTCGAACACTCAGCTCATTACTTTCGTGAATATCAGCCGGGGAAAAGCCTGGCTGAACTGGTCGATCAAAGAATCCCGGGATATAACTTTGATATGGCTGAAGGAGTCAGCTATGAACTCGATGTCGCCAAACCGTTCGGACAGCGGATTCAGAATCTGAAGTTCAAGGGCCAGCCGCTTGCCCCCAGCCAAAAGCTCCGGGTCGTGACCAACAACTATCGCGTCAATGGAGGCGGAGGCTTCACCATGTACAAGTATGCACCGGTGGTCTATCGATCCAGCGCAGAAGTGCGAGAGCTAATCATCGACTGGGTTGAGCGGAACAAAGTCATTCCCACGCAGGCCGATAACAATTGGCGCATCATCGGCGCGCAGTAAAATCGTCAAAGACGTCCTCGACTCTTTCGCAAAAGTAAGCTGCGTTTCGTTTCTTCAAGATAGCAACGCCAAGACGCTTGGTTGGGGGGAAACGGTCGGAGCCGGCGTAAGCTGTGAGTCCCCAACGGGCTATCGCTGGGGGATTCATACGCCGGTTCCGCCATCCAGGTGGGAGTGGCCCCTAAATCGTGGGGTGAGCTTACTTGTTCAGGGCGCATTCACTTGCTAGAGCGCAGTTCATCCAAAAATCCCCTCATTTAAGTGGTAGAATTCAAGCCCAATAATCAAGCCATTATTTCTTGAAATCGGAGTCAGTCCAGAGTCTCAAAAAGAGAAGCGCATAACGCATGCCCAGCGACGTGCCAGACAGCATTACAGAGCTTCTATTAAAGTGGAGCGATGGTGACCCGGCCGCGCTGGAGCGCCTTATGCCGCTGGTCTATGATGAGCTGCGCCGCTTGGCGGCGAGATATCTCCGGCGCGAGCGCGCCAACCATACCCTGCAGCCAACAGCCTTGATCAATGAAGCCTATCTGCGGCTGGTGGATCAGCAGAAAGTCGAATGGCAGGGCAGAGCACAGTTTTACGGTCTGGCAGCCAGGGTGATGCGAAATATTCTGGTAGATCACGCCCGTAGTCATCAGGCCGCCAAGCGCGGTGGCCAACAATTCCAAGTATCGTTTGACAGCGACCATCGGGGCCGTGCTAATCCGCAGATTGATTTCATTGCCGTCCATGAGGCTTTGGAGCGCCTAGCCGCATTCGACCCAAAGAAAGCTCAAATCATCGAGTTGCGGTTCTTTGGAGGACTCTCAATCGAGGAGACGGCAGAAGTTCTGGGTGTTGGCCATGCTACCGTCGAACGGGACTGGAAGCTGGCCCGGGCGTGGCTCCAGCGAGAGCTGGAGTGATTTTCGCCCTAATCTTCTGAGGGATTTTAAACTTCGCTGACGCTTTAATTCCTGACGCAGATCAATAAAAAGGAATCATCCCCGGCGGAGAGAAGCGATTTTCAGATCATGACCTCGGAGCGATGGCAACGCATCGACCAAATCTTCCACTCAGTCCTGGATTGCGCGCCGGAAACGCGTGCGAGTTTTTTGTCTGAGTCGTGCCGGGACGACGCCGAACTGCGCGAAGAAGTGGAATCGTTGCTGCGCGCGCACGAGCAGGACGAGAGCCTGATCGATGTTCCGGCGTACGAATTGGCCGCGGAGTTTCTTGCCGAGGCCGTGGGCGGACTGCCGGCCGGCCAGCAAATTGGTCCCTATAAGATCCTCTCGCAACTGGCCACCGGCGGGATGGGTGAGGTTTATCTCGCCCATGACAGCCGCCTGGGACGAAAGGTCGCACTCAAACTTCTGCCACCTGATTTCGCCAGAGATCAGCATCGAGTGCGCCGCTTCTCACAGGAAGCGCGTGCGGCCTCGGCGCTAAGCCACCCCAACGTCTGTGTGATTCATGAAGTCGGCAAGACGACGGACGGTCGTCACTTCATCGCGATGGAGTACATCGATGGAATTACTCTGCGCGAGCGAATCGCACGCGGACCGCTGAGCTTAGGTCAGACGCTGGTAGTGGCCGAGCAGATCGCGGCAGCTCTGGCCGCAGCCCACGCTGCTGGGGTAGTCCATCGCGATATCAAGCCCGAAAACATCATGTTGCGCACCGACGGCTACGTTAAGGTGTTGGACTTTGGTCTTGCCAAGTTGAGCGAGAGTCAATCCGGACTGCATGAAGTCAATGAAGCTTCGACCATCGCCCACTTCCATACCGAACCAGGTATGCAAATGGGTACGGTCAGATACATGTCGCCAGAGCACCTGCGTGAACGCCCGGTTGACGAGCGCGCGGATATCTGGAGTTTCGGCGTGGTTCTGCACGAGATGGTAACCGGCGTCACGCCGTTCGAAGCAAGCAGCCGCAACGAAATCATCGCTTTGATTCTGAAGAAACACCCGCCCAGTCTTTCTTTATTAAGCGACCTGCCGGCAAGTTTCCAACAGATAGTTGCTAAGGCGCTGAGTAAAAACAGCGCGCAACGGTATTCTTCCGTCAATGATCTCGGCGCGGATCTGAAGAAATTGCGGCCGCTGATTCCTGAAGAAAGTCCAGCCGAGTTAATGGCATCGCCCGAGCAAACCGCGGGGGTCAGGCAAGGCCCCAGGGAACCAGCAATCCGCGACCGGCAAAAAGCAATACCCGTCACCACTGATCTGTTGTCGTCGGCCCTCACTTATGTGTCACACACCGCCGAGCAGATTTTGACGGGAATCAAAGACCATCCGAAGGCAACAGTCTTTACCGGTGTCGCAGCCGTCGCAGCCTTCCTGTTGATTGGCGTCAGCGTTCCGCGCTGGACGAAAGGGTTCATGGGCCGGTTCAACCAGCCGCCTCAGCAATTATCCCTACCCTTCCAAACGATCAAGATGACGCCGCTGACCACCACGGGGCAATCGGTCTGTGCCGCAATTTCTCCGGACGGCAAATCCTTTGCGCACGCAGAGACTCAGAACGGGCGCCAGGAGTTGCTGGTGACCAACATTGCTAACTCAGGCACTTCGGTTGTAGTGGCTCCGAGCGAGCTTAAATACCGGGGCATTACATTTTCGCGGGATGCCGGTTATCTCTATTTCACAACGGGTGAGAGGAACGAGGCTGGCGTGCTCTATCAAGTCGCTCTGCCGGGCGGTGCGCCCCGAAAAATCAAGGAAGGCGTGGATAGTCCCATCACTTTCTCACCTAGCGGAGATCGATTCGCATTTGTACGTTTCAACGTGAGCACTGGTGAATATTTTCTGCTGATTTCCGGAGTCGACGGCACCGGAGAACGATCGATAGCCACGCGGCAAAGGGGAGAAAGGCTGTCGGTGTGGGGGCCTGCCTGGTCGCCTGACGGCCAAATGATCGTGTGCGGGGCCGGCAAATGGGAGCAGGGCTACCATATGAAACTGATCGGCATTAACGTTGAAAACGGCCACGAAACGCAAATTGGGAATCAGCAATGGTTTTTCGTTTCACAAGTCGTCTGGCCCGGCGATCAGAGCGAATTGATAGTCAGCGCCAGAGAGCAGGCGACCAGCCCTTACCAACTCTGGCGCATTTCTTATCCCGGCGGCGAATCCTTCAAACTGACCTCTGATATAACTAACACTGGTTTTGACAATGTGAGCGTCTCACAGGATGGAAACGACATTGTCGCCGTACAAAACCAACAATGGTCACGATTGTGGGTGACGGCGGCCGGAGATTCCGCGCCGACAGAGCCAATCGGCTCGAAAGTCGGTCGCACTTACGGCCTGGACTGGACCAGCAAAGGTAAGGTTGTGTTTTCGTCGATGACGGGAGACAACTTGAACATCTCGTCGGTAGATCCGGATGGATTAAATGGAGTTCAGCTGACAGTTAATGCCGGGGACAATTATGCGCCCGCGGTTTCGCCTGACGGTCGGCTAATCGTCTTCGCTTCCAATCGCACTGGCAGCTTGAATATTTGGCGGATGAATGCTGACGACGGGAGCGACGTCAGGCAGCTTACTTTCGGTGATGGTAATTCTTATCCTGCCTTTTCGCCCGATGGCCAATGGATTGTGTACGATATTTACGACAGTCGAAACGAGGGCGCATGGGCCGCCATGAAGGTGCCGGTTGAGGGTGGAACTCCCGTGCGCCTCGCGGATCGCGCCCGCATGCCGGTGGTTTCACCGGACAACCAGTCCATTGCCTGTCGCACTTATCCGCCGGGGCGTGCTCCGGAAATCAGCATCCTCGCTATGAGTGATGGGTCCCCCATCAAGCGATTGCCCATTCCGATCAGGGACTGGCAGCGAGTTCAGTGGACTCCCGATGGTCATGCGTTGACCTATATCAACATCATTGACGGGGTTTCCAACATTTGGAGTTATGACCTCGCCGATGGCTCAAGGAAACAACTTACGGACTTCAAAAGCGATCAGATCTTCGCATATGCCTGGTCGCCTGACTTCAAACAAATCGCCTGTCTCCGGGGAACCGAAGTCCGCGACGTGACCTTAATAATCAATCAGAACAGATGACGAGCGCCCCAGCCGCAACAATTCCAACGCGAGCAAGCAGAAGGGACTTTGTCATTTAGCTGCCGTCTCCCGGTGCTTCCGGCAAACCCGACTTACATTCGGGGGGGCCCGAGCCCGGAACTTTCCTCACCTTCACCAGGGCCTCTGACAGGTCATCGCTGATCTTTCCTCCACCGGGCGGATACTCCGTCGCCAATGTTTCCAGCGCTGTTTCTATCGATTCGTATAACTTTGTGTTGATGTCCCGCTGATTCTCAACCATTATCTTGAGACCTGCACAGGTCATACAACCGCGCTTATTAAGCAGGGCTTTGAACTGGGGCAATGCCCACACTTGAGCGTCAATTGACCGCAACTGCGTCCTTGCTTTGCCCGCCTTCGCTTTTGCCGTCTTCGCTTTCTTTGTCGCCATTGTGATTCTCCTCTAGGGGCTTTGGAATCCTGGACGAAACCCAAAGGTCTCGTTCAAGTGGTGATAAAGCCGACGTATTGCTAATAAATGGCGGGTTGAATATGCCCTGAGCCCTTGCTGGCGCGACTTATATAATGGCGATTGTTTGCAGTCAATCGCTTGCACCGAATGAATTGCTTCATCGAAACCGCTGGGTCCAGGCATTGACTACTAACTAATGCGTGAGGCGCAGGAGAATCCCCTCAGGCTCTTCGTGCTTTTGCGTGGAAGTTGCTCAGGGCATGTCAGATTCAACGCAGGTAAACTAGCTCGGAGCGCCGGCGCACGAGTCCCGCAGACCAGCCAGCAGCTTCTCGTGAATTCCGCCAAAGGCGCCGTTGGACATGATAGCAACTACATCGCCCGATCTTAGCTCTGAGGTCAAACTGCGCACGATCTGATCTACATCGGTGATCGCGAAGGCTGGTTTATTCTGCGCGGCGATGTCGTCTATCAATTTGGTGGTGTCGAGCACGCCGCCCATTTCAGCTGCTCGCTGGGAGTCAAATACCCGCGAGATGATCACATAGTCGGCGGGCATGAACGCGGTGACATACTGATCCTGGAAAGTTGCATGACAAGAAGTGCGAGAACGTGGCTCAAAGACTGCGATGATACGCCGGTCCGGGTACTTTACCCGCAGGGCGGTCAGGGTTTCGCGCACCGCCGTCGGGTGATGGGCAAAGTCGTCGATCACCGTGACGCCGTTAACCACTCCACGAACCTCGCCACGGCGGCGGACGCTTTGGAACGTCTTGAGCGCCGCAGCGATGGCTTTGCGCTCAAGGCCCCAGGCATCAGCAGCGATGATCGCCGCCAGACAGTTACGGACGTTGAAATCGCCGATCAGCGGCGTCTGAAATTCTCCCCATTCCAGTCCCTCGCGAAAAACACGAAAGCGAGTTCTTTCTTCCGCATAATCAATGTCCCGCGCCTGCCAACTCGCGTCCTGACTCGTGCCAAACGTTTCCACCTGCGTGAACAGCTTTCCTGCCAGCGACGCGACTACCTCGCGCACATGCGGACTGTCCCAGCCGGCAATCAAACGCCCATTGCCGGGCACCAGATTCATCAACCGGCGAAACGCCAATTTAACTGCGTCCAAATCCTGGTAGATATCGGCGTGATCGAATTCGAGATTGTTGACGATGGCAAGTTCAGGTAAGTAATGCATGAACTTTGGCCCCTTGTCGAAGTAAGCCGTGTCGTATTCGTCGCCTTCGATGATGAAGTAATCGCTGGCCGTAACCTGAAAGCTCGCGCCAAAATTTTGCACGACTCCGCCGACCATGAACGAGGGATTAAGTCCGCCCTGATCGATTATCCACGCGGCCAGACTGGTGGTCGTAGTCTTGCCATGGGTACCGGCAACCACCAGAGACCGGCGGCCGCGAATGAATTCTTCCTTGAGAACTTCGGGCAGCGAGCGATAAAGCAGCCGCCGACTGAGAGTATGTTCGACCTCGGGATTTCCGCGGGGAATTGCGTTGCCAACCACGACGCAATCCGGCGCCGGTTCCAAATGCGCAGCGTGGTACCCCTGCATCAAGCCGATGCCGAGTCCTTCAAGCATCGTGGACATCGGCGGGTAGACGTTTTCGTCAGAACCCGTTACGCGATGTCCGCGCGCTTGCAGCATTCCCGCCAGCGAGGCCATCGCGGTGCCACAAATTCCGATCAAGTGATAGTGCATAATTATTCGTGGTAGTTTGAGCTAAAGACAATCTACACCAGAACAATATTCCGATTCTTCGGAACCGATAAGTCCCGTTATGCCGACGGCGAAATCGGGATAGCGTTTGCAGCAAGCATTGAATGATCAGTTTGTATTGAGGTCCACCAAAAAATCTTAATCGGATCGTGAAGCCGTCTTGCCACCCGCCACACGTTCGCGATTCGAAACATAATTTCCTCGGTTCCTAATCAATTCGAGCAGTCGACCCCACAGGTTTTCCACCTTGAGCACATCTGCATCTCCCTCCATTGTTGAGACCGACGCAGCCACCAGCTTCAACGGTGTCCGTAACAACCATTTGATTGTCGCCAGGGTTTGCCAGCCCCAGGTCCGTCGCAGGTTCTGGATGAAGTGGTCGGGCTCTGCGTGAATCACCATCTCATACGCATCTATGCCCGTAGTGGCAGCTCCGAAGCCACGACTGACTCGCCGGAGATAATCCCATTGCAAGCGCGCGGCAGGCAGAAAGTGTTGCATTCTCAATTTGGGTTCGTACCACAGTCGCCAGCCGGTCAGGCGCAATGCGTAACAAAGCTCAGCATCGCCACCGGCGCTCAATGCCCGGCCTTTTCGGTCCGAAAGTACAAAGCTGAATTCCTTCTCAGCCAGAGCCCGCCACGCCTGCTTGCGCAGGCAAAGACCTGCGCCCCAAAGGTAGCCTCGAGTCTCGGTTACATCGCCGGCCTCGCCGGCCTGTTGGCCCACCGCATAGTAATTCTGGAATCGGGCGAACCAATCGGGGAGGGTCACGTCGGAAACCGCTTCAACTTGTCCGCCACAAGCGCCGACTTCCGGATGATCGGACATCACGGTTGAAACCGTATCGATCCAGTCGGCACTGACGCGGTTGTCATCGTCAACAAAACAGACAATTTCATATTTGGCTTCCGCGATACCCCGTATCCGCGCAGACGTCAGACCGAGAGTTAGCTCGCGGACAACTCGCAGCGGAATCGCAGAGTTGCGAGGCCAACTCGCGGCCGCCACGTCAGCAGTCCGATCGTCCGAAGCGTTATCGACAACTATGACTTCGCAAGGCGGTGCGGGCAGCGAGAATTTTTGGACGGCCAGATGAGCAAGCGTTTCCGGTATCAAACGCGCGCTATTGTGGCAACAGACGACGATGCTTACTCCGTCACGCATAGATCACGCTGGCCGGCCAACCGGGGAAATATGAACTCAATTGACGCACGAGTTAGTTGCTCGACTTGATTCCTTCGAGATAGAGACTCTCGAACTCCCGGTCGCGAAAGTCCATGTTGTTCATATGCGGATGCAGCGACACCCCAAAGCGCTGGCGAACTACAGTCTTGAATCCCGCCTGCCTGAACATCAGGGTTAATAACTCTTCATCGTAAGACCAAAGGTGTTGCGAATACTCTCGCATCATAAAGTTAACCCGGTCGACCGGAGTATCTATCGCCTGAGAAAACCCGGGATGTGCCAGAAATGTCCGATCTCCGGCGTATGAGCGCAGGAACAACTCCGCGTCCGGAGTAGACATGCGCAGCACGCCATCATCTTGAAGCACTCGGTAACATTCGCCGATCAGTTTGATCGCGTCTTCTTTAGTGACATGCTCTATGACGTGTTCCGAAAAAATCGCCGTGCAACTTGAATCTGGAAAGGGCAATCCCGTTGTCAGATCCCAAACCACCTGCACCTCCGCAGCCCTGGCGCGGTCGACATTGATCCAGCCCTTCAAGGGGCGATATCCGCAGCCAAGGTTTACGCGGAGATCTGATTTCGGCAAATTCGCGAGGAAGTGCCTGGTGCGGCGGCTAGCCCGCCAGTCGTAATAGGGCGCCGCAATCTTGTTAGCCCGTTCACGCCCGATGATCGCGACGACCGGGTCCTTTAACCATTTCAGGGATGTGCGGTGGTTGTTCATTACCTGTGACAAGAGCGTTGCGGCCGTCGGAAATTACGTAGCGTTTATCTCACGACTGCGGAAGAAGACGTGCTTTGACTCTCACTTAAGAACTTTCTGGCTTCTGTAATCACTCGAGCCAGACCTTCTGAAAGCGAAACCTGCGGCCGCCAATTCGGAAGCAACTCAGTGGGATTAATCGGCACTTCTGAACCCTTAACGTCGCCAAGTCCGACTTCGACATTCAGTTGAGCGGCGATCTCTTCGGCCACCTCACGTATCTTCAGCCATTTCGGGCCGGCAATCTCAGCGGTCCGTAATGATGAGTCGAACAACTCCAGCAGTGCGGCTACGCAATCGCTCTTATACAGAAATAACCGCCGTTCCTCGCCATTGGTCATGCACTTTACGCGACCTTGAAGCCCCGAAAGCACCAGATCCGTGATCACGTGGCTGCGCTGGTCCGGATGCTCCCATCCATAAACATTCCACAGCCGGGCCACCTTTCCACCCAAGTGCGTTGCCCAATGCCAGGCCATCAACTTCGTCGTGCCGTAGGCGTTTGGTAGTCCTGCGAGTTGCGAAGTGGTAAAGATGAAAGGCTTCTTTGTTCGTGCCAGCGCGTCGAAGATTCTCAGCGACAGCTCGCAATTATTCCTGTACTGATCGTGTTGACGATCCTCAGCTTCGAGGAATTTCGCTCCGCCCGTATCCCAGGCCAGGAACCAAACCCGGTCACACTTTTCAAAGGGTCCAGGATCCAGCGGACGGCGCAGGTCGCAGCCACTCTTAACATCCAGTGAGATCACGGTGTGTCCCTTCGCGTTAAGCGCCGAAACCAGTTCCGAACCAATAAGACCTTCGCCGCCCAGCACCAACTCGTTCACTTTAGCAGCCATACTCTTTCCCCGATCTTCGTCTCCTGCCGGTCGGCAAGGCCCCAATTCTCGTCATTTTCATAAGGTACATTTTCCCAACTTGCCCAGTCGCCATGATGATCCTGAACCCCCTCAGTGCAGGAAGTAGGATGGGCCAGATGAAAAACTGTGCCCACCTTTTCACTTCTGGCTCCATGTGCTATTAGCTGGGCGATGCCGCGCTTGTCGACGCCAATGCGATGGCGTACGAGCGACTCGTCATAACCACGCGCGCGCTCCCACAGGCGCCGACTGGCAAAACCGAACTCGCCGGTCCCCAAAGGATGATACGGAATCACTCGACGATAGCGAAGGCAATCAAGCGCTCCGATCTGAGTTTCGCGGCCCTCGCGCCAGGGAATATCAATCCGTTGCGCCGAGAAAACGACGTCTTCGGTCAAGTCGCCACCGAGCAGCCGGTTCACGATATCGGGCCCAAAGGCAGCGTCTGCGTTGGTGGCTACTACCCAGTCAGATTTCGCCCGGCGAATGCCTACGTTTTTGGCATGAAACTCCAGCAGCGGTACTTTTGAGTTTTCGCAGAGGGCCTGATGAATTTCGGGGGCCACCACGTAAGCACGCAGGGACTTAAATCGCTGGGCGAGACCGAGACTTAACAGTTCGCGTTCGGCGGGCGGGTTCCATTCCACGAATACTACTTCGTCGACCAAGTATTTCGCGTTCCAGGCAATCGTCGCCTGCAACCGTTGCTTAAAGTCCGACATGTAATCGTCGTTTCGACCCACCACAACGGCAGTTATCGACGGTCGTGCGCCATTGTGGTTTATTCGCAGACGCAGAAAATCAGCAACTGCGCCGGCGGTAAAGGCAGTTCGCGCCTGCAGCTGTCCAAGGCGATAGAGCGCCCCTCTGATGCCTTTAACATTCCTTAATTTCTCTAGACCTGCCATTGTCAGTTTGTGGAATCCCCGAGCGCGATCAATCATTACAGTTATCGAGATGAGCTATGCGGAACCGCTTCCCCCCAACCCCTTCTTTAACGCGCGTAGAGGTTTATGCAGGAGAGGTTTTCTAATTATCCATTCGTAAGAGAGCCATACGACGTGCCGGAAGAGAATTGAATAAAAAACCCTGCGGTATTCGCGCGGGGGCAGATACCGTTTCAGGTGGCGGCGCAGCGCCTTCATGTTTCCATACGAGCGGCGATTAGTCAGAAACCACCAGGCGCCACGTGCCGTGAAGAGCGCCCGCTCTTCGGCAGGCTTCTTGTTCGCCCTTTCCCAGACCACGGCTTTCGGTGAAATGAAGTATGAATAGCCGGCCGCCATCACGCGATAATGAAAATCATGATCACCCCAATTCATCGGGAAGTGTTCGCGATCTACAAACCCAATCTCGCGAAAGCAACTAGCGGGAATGAGCACTCCCTGACCGCCCGGAGGATAGTCAATCTTTAAATCTCCAGACTCAGGCAGCTCAGGCTGCTTCCAGGTTTTAGCGATAGGATTCCAGGGCGGAGGATCACCCCGCCATTCGCGTCCCTCGCCACTGGGCAGACGAATACGGGCGCACACAACGCTCTGGCGGCCGGTCCGTCTGAACGTTTCCATCAGGTGACCGACTGTCTCTGGCTCGACGCGAATGTCGTCGTTGATCCACATGACCACTTCGGCGCCGAGTTCGAGCGCATGTTTGGTGCCCAGGTTAATGGCGCCGCCCCACCACAGATCACCGTCCCCATGCACTAGCTCGATTTCGGGAAACTCGACCCGGCATTGCTCGACGGTCCCGTCCGTACACTTATCTTCGACCAGAAGAATCTTAAAGTCCTTAAAGGTACTGTTTCGCAGACAGGTCAAAGAGACGCGTGCCTCCTGCCAGCGGTTATAAGTAGGAATGACGATGAACAGGCGGGGACTCACGACTGCTTCGTTTTCAGTGCCTGGCATTTCTCTGGTATCCACAACAGACGATGAATTCAACTTGCGGGCTTATAGAAGATAGCATTCGCGAGGACCAACGCAAAAGCGTTAGAAAGCCGGGTTGAGTTCGATTTCTTCAGCCGAAACCTCAACTTTGAGGTGCTTGCGATAGCGAAACGCCGCCGACCATCGCTGTGCCGGTCGCTCAATCAAAAGATAAAAAAGATAGGCGGCAAGAATTGTGAACGCCATCGCGATCAGGATTACCAAGAGCCTTCCGGGCGTGGATTGCGCGCCGGTCACCCTCAACAGAACATTTAACGCGCGTCGGCCGATGGGGCTATGTATCAAGTAAAGCGAATAAGAGATGCGCCCCAAAAAACGAAAAATCGCATAGCTCATATCCAGGAAGAGAATCGCGCAAACCGCCCCAAATGCGGCGATGGTCGCGGCAAACCCCGCGGTCAGTACGGCCATTACAGTTGAGAGCGCCAACAGAAGTGCGTATTCCTTCTTGCCGATTAGTCCCAGTTTGAACTGGCAGGTCCAAATGCCCATGAAGAAGAGAAACATGTAGTAAAAAATGTACGCGGGCGGATGAATCACGAACGAGAGAGCTCCGAGGGCGACAAAGGTCGCCAGCCTGATCGAGAGTCTGCGGCTGAAAACCAACGGGAATACCAAACCTATCAGGAGGTAATACTGAAACTCAATCGCCAGCGTCCAGAAGACATCGCTTAACCAGGGGTATCCGAAAAAGACGTTGATGTAAGCAAAGTGTAAGAAGACCTGCGGGAGGGAAACCTCGAAGACCGGGCCCTGCTGAAAAGGGAAATACCAAGAGAGCACTCCCAACACTATGATAATGACTACCGTGACGATGTATGGCGGATCGAGGCGCACAACGCGCTTGAGCACAAACGTCCCGTAATGTCTGAGCGTGTAGCCACCGCGATAAAGGGAATAAGGAATGATAAAACCTGAGATCACAAAAAAGACCTGCACCCCAAGTTGTCCGTAGTAACTGATTGATGTCAGAAAGCCGGGATTGAGTACGTTAAAGAAGTGAAAGAACACCACGCCCAGTGAGGCGATGCCGCGCAGAAAATCCAGGACTGCGATTCTATTTTTGTCCTGGGCCAGTGTGACTGGGGGCGGATCTGACCCTGTTTTCCTGGATTCCGTTTGACTCATTGGCTCTGGTGACTCTCAGGCGACTTGGCGGCTGGACTTGTAGAAGATCAGATCAGCCGAAAGCATTTCCAGCGTGCGTGGATGACGGAGCGGCTGGATAAATCCTTCGAACAGAAACTCCAACTCCTTCATTGCGTCAAACAGTTCTGCAAAAGACGGTTGACCGCTGTACAGTGGGGCAAAGTTGTACTCCATCATCACGCGCTGGCATCCCGCGAGGGTTTTGCGGCCGCCACGGATCACCGCCAGCTCGTGACCTTGCACATCCAGTTTGGCAAAGATGGGCGGCTGTACATCCAACGGCGGCACGACGTCGTCCAAACGAGCAACCTGCACCGTAATCTTTTTTTCGATTTCCGTATGCGGCCAGGCTTCGGTATGGGCCGGCAACATTTCCTGTAGCGACGAGGAATCGCGGAAGCGCGAGACGAAGAGTTCCTGCTCCCCTTCATAGTCGCTCAGCGCCAGTTGGATCGGATGAAGATTCAAATGGCCGGCCGCCAACCTGGAAATCTCAGCAAAGCATTCCGGAATTGGTTCGAATGAGTAAATCGCCGCCGCGGGAAAAACGCGCAGGATTTCTTCTGCAAATTGGCCGTGACTGCCGCCGATGTCCAGCACGGTTGCGGGCGCCGGATGCCGGAGCTCTGCTGAACTCGAGAAAGGATCCGCCTGCATCGCCGTCTGGTCTTCAGCGCCTTGCCGCAACCACTTGCGCACGCCGAGGTGCTTGTCAACCGTTAACAGCGTCGATCTGATCTGTCCGCGAACACCCACTTGTGGTCTTTGTTTCCCCAGTATGAGCAGCAGAAAGTTTGTGTCGTGAAGCTTAACAGCGACCGTCGGGAACTGCAATTCAGAGCCGTCACTACGCGTTATCTCCGTGACAATTTCCAGACGTGATCAGCGATCATTTCTTCCTTGCAATCTCCGAGTCCCCAGTCAGACGGGTTTTCATAAGGCAAGTCTTTCCAATATTCAAAGATTTGGCCGTGCGAAACGTTGCCGGAGCCGGACGATGTAGTTTGATGGAAGAGGTGGTAATGGAATCCCATGTGGACTTGCCGGCCGCCGACTGCCAGCAGTTGGAGCAGACCGCGACCGTCGCAACTGATCCGTTCATTTTTCATCGATTCGTCGTAGCCGCGGGCGCGATGCCAAAGGCTCTTATGTGCGAGAGTGAAATCACCGCTGCCGTAGGGCAGGTCTTGCCGCCAGCCGAAGCGATACTCAATCAGATTTTGCGGATCTCTCAAGTATTGCTGCGTGGGATTGCTCCCATCCCAACGCAGTTCTTTGCGCCGCGTAGCGAAGACCAAACTCCGATCCAGCAGCCAGCGCATTCTGCGCACGTTCCGATCCCACAGAATGTCCGAGTTGGTGGCGCAGATGAATTCCGATCGCGCCCGCCGGATGCCTACATTCTTGGCAAAGTACTCCATGACCGGCATGCGCGGGTTAACGGAGATCTCTTCGTGAATTTCACGCGGCACGACATAGCAACGGAGATTCGAATAATCTTTAGTTAGCGCCGGTGACAGCAGCGGACGATCAGGCAAGGGATTCCACTCAACGAAAATAACTTCATCACACAGCACTTTCGAGTTCCATTCGATCACTGAGCGAATGCGTGCTTCGTTGTCGGGAACAAAATCGTCGTTACGCCCGGCGAAGACTGCGCACACGGTTGGACGGCGGAAGCGAAGAGTCAAAGCTTTCTTGAAAGCGACCGGTGCTCCATTGCGAACGGTATTCCGCACACTGACTGAGTCACGATAGAGCATGATACTCTTCGAAATCGCTCTGCCAGCCGCTTTGCGAATACTTGCGGGCACGATCTTTCGCAAGGAAGTGGGAAGAATATGGGTGTCGTCGTTTCCTTGCCCAGACATTTGCCCGCGGCCTTTCCGATCTGCGTTCAGCTTTTCCAGCAGACTATGTGCGCGTTTTCATTCTTTAATTCACCCATTTCTATGAGCGAATCTTCCAGCTGAAAAAGTGCTTCCAATATTTTTCTATGTTTTGAATTACCCAAATCGAAGTTATCGAAGAATTTTTCATCCAGCGCGTAAAATAGAACGGGCCCGTGAAATGCCTTCACTTCTATTTCATCAAAAGTTTCGCTCAAGATCGGAACAATTTCATCTCCCCGGATGGATTCCGAAGGATCATTATTCAAAAACCACTCGATCGGTGTGTTATTCCAGATCTTGCCGAATGAATTCTTGTCTTCTCCTACTAAGTAATCCTGGAAAAAGCGATTTTTGAATTTGGTTTTAAGGGTTGTTTTTAACTTGGCTTTTAAGGACGTATCACGTGGAATGCTAATGGGGGAGCGCAATTCCGGCGGTAGGAGGTGTTTGACGGCATTGATGATCTCAGCCTGCCTCTTTCCGACCTGTTGATATCTGGGCCCAATATACTCATTTGCTACCAAGATCCCTTTTGGCTTGAGAGCCTGATAGAGACTTGAAATAACCTTTTCCAGCTTCTCGATGTGGTGAAGCGCACCGTTGGCCCAGATTAAATCGTATTTCTCGTGCCCAAGTTCAATGCTACCTATGTCGCCGACATCGTATCTAATATTCGCCAGACCTTCTGCCCCTGCTCTGTTGGTGGCTTCCTTAATCGCGCCGGGCGCAATATCAATTCCGGTAATGCTGTCGGCGACACCGAGCTTCGCCATGCTCCGTTCAACCTCTCCGAAACCACAACAAATACTTAGAGCGTCTTGAAAAGGAATTCTGCCTTTCAAGTATTTCTCGACCGTCCAGTAAACACTCCAATCCCTCCTTGATGCATCGAACTCGCCAAAGATTAACTTGCAGGCGCGAGACCTAAGAGGCGGAAAACTGTAGAAGTTCTTATCTGATGCTGAGCAATCCAGGTTTGACCAATAACTCCCCACGAGGTTTTTATCGATTGTGGTCATTCAGTAACCCGCTTTCCATAAAGCCTGCGCTGACACCTGGCTTAAATAATAGAGCTTAGTCATCGTCAGGGATTCGCGCTAGCTACAACCCTCTGACAAATTTCCATCATGCGCTCCCCGTAGTCGCGCCCTCGTAGCCTGCTTTCCGCCACAATGTCCTCTGGCTCAATCGAGACCTGAGGATATTGGCGTGAAAGCAACTCTGCTAAGTTTTCGACATCCTCCACATCAAAGAATATCGCGCCCGGCAAATTCATCTCGCGATGCGAGGGAAGATCGGAACATAAGAGTTGGGTCCCCACCAGGCATGTTTCTTCGGTAATTGCGCCGCGACCTTCAAACTTCGATGGCTGAATCACCGCCTCGGCCGCTCGTATCAGCGCTATCTGTTCATCTCGCGGCAGCACGCTGAGAAAACGGCAGTATGCGTGCAGGTCGTGCTCGTGCACAAATCTCAGCACCTTGCCGAGAAACTCCGGGCGCCGCGAATCATAAGGCCGGCCGGTAAAGGCCACCACCGGGGGCGTCTTACCCTGTTGCTTGAGAAGAGCCAGCGCGCGCAGCACGAGCAGATGGTTTTTATGCTCCCAGAATTGATTGCAGATCAGAAAAAACTTTTCCGGTAAGGAAAATCGGCCACGCACTTCCTCCGGATCCTTTTGCAGATCTTTCGTATCGAATATCGGAGGAAAGCCGCAAACGTGAAGCTTTGGCTCGATCTGTGGATCTGACTTCAGGGCGTCATTTGCTGTTGCCTGGCTAATGCTCACGATACCGGATGCGTGCGTGGCGATATAGTTCCACTGTTCCTCATACTTTTGAGTCTCTCCTGGCTCGAAGAGATCCGGAAAGTGGCGAAACTGGAAATCGGGATAGCAGATTAAGAGAGGACGATGCGAGCCCAACTCGTCGAACCAGGCGAAAGCCGACCACAGGTCGACGCCGTATTCTGAGGCAATGCGGGTTAGTTCCGGTGTTTCCCAACTCTGATTACGAACCTTCCGAATGACCCGTTTGGCCAGGCGACTACTTCTGGATTGGTGCTTGTGATGAAGCGGAACGGCCCGCACGTGCGCAGCCGTGCGCAAAATTTCGGGCAGTTCTTCGGTGGACGCGCCAACGACGAGGCAAGTCGGCGGAGAATCAATCATGCCCAGACAACGCAGCGTGACTTCCAGCCAGTTGGCTCCG
>WNFQ01000310.1_pt1 | contig 33853 bp, 31 predicted proteins | sample 5400171 | NCBI WGS metagenome assembly WNFQ01 (sample SAMN13153356, study PRJNA577476) | soil metagenome | isolation source: 20 cm soil under Madrone tree | place: USA:California | collected 2016-06-14
TACGTGCCACCTGATTGCGCGCCAGGTGCGCATCGATGCCAAGAAATATTTGCTTGGCCTTTACCTGCTTTGGTCGTTGTTTTTACTTACCGATTCGGTATGTGCCGATTGGTTGTTCATTTTGTCAGGTTGCTGGCTATCCAGCAGCCTGCCAATACCCATGGCATCTACCGTCACGCCGAACGCCGAACGCCAAACGCCAAACGCCAAACGCGTCGTTAGTTCCGCGGAGCTAATTCCGCTAGCAGTTTCTCAAAGCGCGGATCGTTTCGAATCGGCGTCCAGAGCTGATCAGCTTTCAATTGGCCGTAATAAACACCCTCGGGTGTCTTCGCGAGCACCCCAAGTTGTTCAAACGCCAGATCCGGCTCATCCGTCCAGGCGTATACCACCGCTAAGTTGGCCAAAACGCCGGGACCATCCATCGCGTCTTTCGAGATTGGCAGTATTTCGACGGCCCGTCGTGCCTCCTTGATAGAATCCTCCTTCCGCGCGAGCAGAGCGTCGACGATGCCTAGTGCGCTTAGCAGCAGCGCGTTTCCCGGCGACGCTCGTACCTTTTGACTCAATTGCTCTCGCGCTTCAGCAAAGCTGGGGTTCGTATCCGGCCTCTTTCCTTGCAACCGGGCGAGCAAGATAGAATAACACCCGGCCGGTACTGGCACCGTTGCATAGCCAAAGTTGCCGTCGTCTTCACCGCCGATTTCACCGCCCTTCACCTGTTCGAGCAATTGCTTCGCTTTTGGCCAGTCGCGATCATTCAACGCGAAACCTATATTCAAGGACGACACTCCGCGATCCATGGCTGTTGATGCAGGAAGTTCAGCGACCGCCGAGCGAACCGCAGAATCATCACCAGTTTTCATAAAGTTTATAAACCATTCCTTTTGGATCTTAAGCATCGGCTGATCAGGAACTCGATTGATCAGCTGATCATATACCTCTTCGGAGGCGCGAAACTCGCGCATCGCATAAAGCGTATAAGCCAAATCGGAAATCGGATTGGGATTCTGTGGATCGAGTGCGAGGGCTTCCCTGAACTCCTGAACGGCCTTCTCGAAGTGACCCTGCCGGCGATCGATAAAGGCCGGGAGCTCGGTCGCATCAGAGTTGTTCGGCAACCCACGTTTTGCGATTGCGAGCTGCACCCGCGCACGCTCATAGTCGCGGAAGCAGAAATAAAGATGGTAGGCGTAGGTCAGATGAGCCTCGGGGAGATCGGGCCGCAACCGTAAGGCACGGTCGATTGCTGCATCCGCCCAACCGCGTCGATTCGGAGATGGATCATAAGAAATATAGAGGAGATCATGGGCATGCGCGGCTGCGCAATAGGCGAGGGCAAAATTTGGATCGAGTTGGCAGGCTTGTTCGAGAAGAGCAATTGCGTCAACGAGGGGCTTCTCGAAATTTCCACTCGCTAGGGATATTTCGGCGTCAGCGATGAGTTCTTTGGCCCGCAGATAAAGATCGTAGGCTGAGAGGTTGTCGGTAGGCCTTTGTTCAATGACTTTCTTTTCCTCCGGTGAAAGCGTGGCCGTCAATTTGCGGGCAATCGTCTGAGCAACCTCGCTTTGGATCGTAAAGATGTCGGTGAGATCCCGATCATAACTGTCGGCCCAGACCGTATTGTCGTTACTGGCATCGATCAACTCCGCACTGACTCGCACCCGGTTGCCGTTTCGGCGCACCGTTCCTTCCAGAACGTTAGCCACGCTCAAGGCGCTGGCGATCTGCCGCAAATCGCGTCTGGTATCGGCGCGATACTGCATGACGGAGGTCCGGCTGATGACTTTCAGTTGGGCGATCTTAGCCAGGTTGTTGAGGATTTCATCCTGTACGCCATCAGCAAAATAGGCGTCATCTTGATTTGCGCTGATGTTATCGAATGGAAGTACGGCAATGCTTCTCGGGGGAATCTCACTGGCCGCATTGCGCTGTCGTTGCCTCAAGAGCCAAAAAGTAATCAGAATCACTACGCTGCCAAGAAGAATGCCGATGATCCAGCGAGGGCGCCTGAACCGTCCAGGAAGGACAGGTTCGGTTTTTGGGCGCCGTACACTCTCGCTTATTGAGTTGGCAAATCGACCTTGATCTGACAGCAGATAGGTTATGCGCTCGGTTAAATCCGTGAGATGCTTCTGTAGTGGAGGAGTAATCGCATCTAACCAATGCACTGTTCCTAAAAAATAACCGAGGCTACCGCTGGGATTGATGTTCTCGGTGCGGAAAGGAATGACCGCTAATCCGAGAGAGAAAGCGGTAGCAACCTCCCGGCGCACATGCTCTGAACTGTTCGCGCTAGCGGAGAACACCAGGACGAACAGACGGCAGGAGTTAATTCCCTGAATAATCCCTTCGGTCCAATCGGATCCCGGTTTGAGGTCGCGCGGAGCGATCCAGCATTTGATCCCGTCCGACTCCAGGTGCTGGCAAATCTGATCCGCAATAGCTTTGTCGTTGCTAGAATGGCTAATAAAGACCTTCGACTCCATAGAGCGACAGGAGCGTTTTAGCCTGTTTCCTCGCCGATTGCTTGCAAAAAAGGACCTACCAGGAATTGCAAATCGGAGTTCGAGAACGACGAGAATGACAAGGGGCTCAGTCGCAAGCGACACACCCTCCGAGCTATGGAAAACTGCACGCGTTCCAGTGTCCGAAGCCTTCTATTCAATCGACTGGTTTGTGGTCTATTGTGCCCCTTAATATGCGAGATGACGCACTCAACTCGAACCTTCTCGAATCGTCCATAAGGGAGGTTCGGCAAAAGATACTGACTAAGGAAATCGACATTCGGATTCCAACCGAGATCGCCAAGACGCACCGCAATCTTTCTCCGGGTCGTAACACTTACCTCGCGACCAATGACGAAAACATCCAACGACAAGTCGATCAGCTTGAGTCACTCGATCAAGTGCCGCTCGCCGGCATCCCGATTTCCATTAAGGACTGCTTCGACGTCGCTGGTTATCCCACCAGCTCTGGGTCTCGATTCTATCAGGAACGATCTGGGGTTCGCTTGGCTGATTCCGCGGTGGCCCAACAAGTACGCTCAGCCGGTGGGATCGTCACGGGGAAGACACACCTCAATCAACTGGCCTACGGTCTGACTGGTGAAAACCGAGATTTTGGAAACTGTTTGCAACCGGGCAATCCGACATTGCTCACCGGGGGATCCAGCAGCGGAGCTGTCGCCAGTGTTTTGGAAGGCTCAGCCATGTGCGCAATCGGGACCGATACCGGTGGCTCAATCCGATTTTGCTGCTACGCAGCAATGACAAATGACAGATGACAAATTACCTCGGTCACGCCTGAGTCGTCTTAACGTCCTCGTGCGCAAAAGGTCGCGGGGACGATCCATGCCTGACAAGATGCGCGGTTGCCACCTAGAGATTGGAAGATCCGTAAGCCAACAATTTGTCATTTGTCATCTGTCATCTGTCATGGCTGCGTAGCAGCTCATGCCTGAATTTACTCTGACCGCGGCGTCAACCCATAACCGTTGGAATCGCGATCTCTCGCCGCAACTAACCGTTGGTTCCGATTCAGTGATCCATATTGAGTGTTTGGACTCGAGTGGTGGGCAGGTCGGACCTGATTCGACTTTAGCCGACTTTCTGGCCATCGATCGCGACAAGATTCACACGCTGACCGGTCCGGTCTTGGTCGAAGACGCGCAGCCTGGTGACGTTTTACGGGTCGAATTTCTGAAAATCGCGCATCGCGGTTGGGGATGGTCGAGCATCATCCCGGGCCTGGGATTCTTGCCGGAATATTTTCCTGAGCCGTTCTTTTTTAGATGGAAGTTGGATCAGAATGTTACTCGATCGCTGATTCCTGCAATTGTTCCATTGCGCCCGTTTTGTGGTGTCGTGGGGGTCGCGCCAGGCCAGGAAGGTGAATTCCGGACGCGTGCTCCAGGAGTTTTCGGTGGAAACATCGATGTGCGCGATCTCACTGCCGGGTCGACGCTTTATTTACCAGTGCAAACTCCAGGAGCGCTTCTATCTCTCGGGGATGCCCACGCCGCTCAAGGAGATGGGGAAGTTTGTATCAACGGGATCGAATGCCCGGTCGATGTGACTGTACGGCTAAAACTCCTAAAGAACAAAAAACTGAGTGCACCGTTAGTCGAGAGTGCGTCATTGCGCCGAGAAACTGCCGGAGAGTGGATCATGGTCGAGTCGGACCCAGAACCTTTGGCAGCTGCGCGCCGGGCCACTCTTCGCATGGTTGAGTTCCTGATGGAGCAGTGGGATTTCTCTCGGGAACACGCCTACTTGCTTTGCAGTGTCGCGATGGATCTGCGTCTGGCGCAGGTAGTAAACGTCCCGATGGTGACGGTTTGCGCGGGACTGGCAAAGTCAATATTTGGTGTCCAGTAGCAGCGCCGCATACGCTATTTTCGCACGGACGCGTCTTTTTTTGCTTTCGTTTCCCAGGCGGACAAACTACTGGGACCATCGTCGCGACGGCCGTCATTAGTCCTCATCCTGACACAGTTGCGCTTCGGCCGGACCGCTCTTGACTGCTGTCTCCTGCATTCGGTATTCAGTATTCCGGCTGTGTTGGCATGTCGTGTGCCGATCCTCACGCGCATGATCGGGATCGGGACAAAGGTTTCGTTAACCTACTCAACTTATAGGTCGATGGAACTGCGCCATCTGCGCTACTTTGTCGTCGTCGCGGAAGAGCTAAACTTTTGTCGCGCGGCGGAAAGATTGAGGATCGCCCAACCTCCATTGAGTGTGCAGATTCGCCACCTCGAAGAAGAGTTGGGAGTTCAGTTGTTTTATCGAGTTAAGCGGCGGATCACGCTTTCGCCCGCCGGTGAGGTTTTATTCAGTCAGCTCGAAGGCTGCTTCGGGAGGCGGAGCAAATCGCCGATCAGGTCCGTGAGGCGGCCTCCGGTAAAACCGGGTCGCTCTCGATTGGCTTCGTCGGTACTGCGATGTTTTTTTGGAAACCGAAGAAGTGGTCCGGGAGAGGTTGATGGTGGCGCTGCCCGAAAGACATCGGTTTCGCGAGCGAACTGAAATCGCTTTGGCCGACCTCGCCGATGAACCGTTCCTGATGTGCTCGATCAACTGCGAACCGGGCTTACACAAATTTTACCTCGGGTTGATTCAGGATGCCGGCTTTCGGCCACGAGTCGTTCAAGAAGCTACGCACATCCAGACTCAGGTTGGGCTGTTTCCGCGGGAGTGGGGATTTCTTTGGTGCCATCATCAGCGGCGAGCCTACACAGGCTGGTGTTGTCTATCGGCCTCTTAGCGTTCCGCAAGCAAGTCTCAGCAAATTGATGGTGTGGAGGAAAGGACCGTGCTCGGTTCATCTGACTGGTTTTTTAGGAGCTGTCCGGCAGGCCGCGGCTTTGTTGCGTACGAGCGCGGCAATCCGACGCGCTCGCCGGCCGGCTCCAGAAGAGCGCTGCTACGCAGCGATTACAAATGACAGATGAAAAATTACAAATGACAGATGACGTAGCCCCACGCCGGAAGGGTCTTGCTTGCGGCGCGCGTAAGCTCATTGTGAACCTGAGGGATCGCTCCCCAAAGATCTGGTTCGTTCATCAGCAATCGTTTCCCGAGCACCGCACGTGTCCCCTAAAGCCTTCGCTAAGGAGGAGCAGCTCCTTTATCAGATTTGTCATTTGCTATTTGTCATTTGTCATCGCTGCTTAGCAGCGCGCTACCAGCCTAGAATCCACGCAAAAATGAGTGGCGCTACGATTGTGGCATCTGATTCTATCACATACTTCGGCGTATCGAGTGAGAGTTTACCCCAGGTGATTTTCTCGTTCGGTACCGCGCCGGAATAAGAACCATAGCTGGTCGTAGAATCACTAATCTGGCAAAAGTAACCCCATCGTGGGATACCTTCGCGTTGCAGGTCCTGATGGAGCATTGGCACAACACAGATCGGGAAATCTCCCGCAATACCGCCGGCAATTTGGAAAAATCCGATCGATGAGCTAGCTGAGGTAGCCGTGTACCAGTCGGCCAACCGGATCATGTACTCGATGCCCGTGCGTACAGTATGAACGTTCTTTACCTCGCCTGAGATGCAGTGGCCGGCGTACATATTACCCAACGTCGAGTCCTCCCATCCCGGAACAAACATCGGTAGTTCTTTCTGCATTGCGGCGTAGAGCCAGCTATCCTTAGGGTCAATCTGATAATATTTCTTCAACCGGTCGTCCTTAAGAATTCGGTAGAAGAATTCGTGGGGAAAAAAACAACGCCCGTTCTTATCGGCGTCGACCCATTCCTCCAGTACCGCCTTTTCGATACGCCGCATCGCTTCCGCCTCCGGGATACAGGTGTCGGTAACTCTGTTCAGGTGCTGGTCGAGGAGCGCTTGTTCGTCCTCAGGACGCAGCTCGCGCCAATTGGGAATGCGCCTGTAATGGTGGTGCGCCACCAGATTGAAAACATCCTCTTCGAGATTCGCTCCGGTGCAGCAGATCGCGTGGATTTTGTTCTGCCGTATCATTTCCGCCAAGGAGAGCCCCAGCTCGGCCGTGCTCATAGCGCCCGCCACCGTTACTAACATTTTTCCACCTTTCTCTAGATGTCGCTGGTAACCTTGAGCAGCATCTTTAAGGGTGGCTGCGTTAAAGTGACGATAATGGCGGGAGATAAATTCTGTAATGGTGCTCATTGGAAAAATAGCAGATAGAAGATAGCAAATACCAAAGGAAAGACGACAAATCACCAATGATGATTTTCAAAGGTCGCGCGTCTTCCTAAAAGAGGATGAACAAGTCAGCTCGCTAAACTAGTTCCAGGAAAAACATGACGGATCGTATTCGTTCGGGGATGCCCGCTCCACCCATTAACCCACCGCGTTCGCGGCATCTGTCATTCTTCATCTGCTATTTGCTATTTGCTATTTGCTATTCGCTGGCTGTCGGCTTCGCTGCCGACACCACCGCAAGCGGCGAGAAGATTTTTCAAATGCGCTGCTTCGTTTGCCATGGCCGAGATGGGCGAGGCTCGGGGCCCGCTTCACAAGGACTTGCGCAGAAGCCGCAGGATTTGACCGACCCCAACTGGCAACACAGTGTGACCGATGAGCAGATCAAAACCGTCATTCGATCTGGTGGCGCGATTTTGGGAAAGAGCGGAGCAATGCCGCCTAATCCGGATCTTACGAATGACGATCTGAATTCGCTGTTAGCGTACGTGCGTCAATTGGCGGGAAAGTCTTGAATACCGGTCATACAAGAGGGCGCAGAGACGGATTTTTCACAGAAGATCCTAGCGCGGAGAGAAAATGGGTCTAGGGCAGGTAGGGCAAAACAGATCCGGCGAAAGCAGGATCTGTGAGCCTAGGCCCTGCGTGTCATTCGCCAAACCTTCGTCCCGACCGGCGCTGGTGCGTTCCTCAACCGAACTGTTAGAGCGCGCCAACGTATCCGCCATAGTCCGGCGACTGCTGGACCAAAGAGGAAGCATAGCGGTGGCACATCGTAAAATATGTGAGGCAATTCGGCCAAAATGACACGCAGGGTCCAGGCTCACAGATCCTGCTTTCGCCGGATCTGTTTCACCCTACCTGCTCTAGACCCATTTTCTCTCCGAGATCTCTGCGATCTTCTGTGAAAAAAGTCCGTCTCTGCGCGCTCTTGTAAGAGCCAAATCCTGTAAGCAGCGCGATGAATTCGTGTTAACGATAAGGCGCATATGTGGAAATTGGTTGCTATTTCAGGCGCGCTGTCACTTGGAATTTTCTCACTCTTGGCCGACGAACCAAACCTCAGAGTGGACGGTGCATGGATGCGAGCGGTCCCCCCTTCGGTCTCTGATACCGCGATTTACTTCACGATCACCAATCTGGGAAAAGACAAGGTGGCATTGACTGGCGGCAAAACGTCGATTGCGAATTCCGTCGAACCGATGGTCATGACCAAATCAGGCGAGGGAACTAAGCAAGAGCTTGGAATGGCGTCGGTCGATTCGCTGGAAGTTCCTCCGGGTGAAAAGTTGGTGCTCGAACCGGGCGGGAATCACCTGATGGTGATGGGCTTAAAAAAACACCCGGCGGAAGGTGAGAAAGTCGATTTAACGATTACATTGGAGCCGGGTGACCACGAGATCCGGCTGGAGGTACCGGTTTCTCGAAAACCGATTCCATGAGCACGTCTATCCTTCCCAACCAAGAGCTTCATCCGAACGAGCACCGGCCATTCTGGTCGAATTGGCGAATCTGGGCTGCTGCCGTGGCACTCCTCTTCGCCTTGGGAATCTCAATTCTCTTTGGCTCAAAGCAGGCAGCGCAGCGGGGTTACTTTGGTCAGCGTTTGTTTCCTCCCAAGGAAGCTTTCGATTTCAATTTGATCAACCAAGATGCTCAGCCGGTTCAACTACATGAGCTACGCGGCAAAGTGGTTTTGTTTCTTTTCGGTTTTACCCATTGTCCTAACGTCTGCCCGGCTTCGTTGACCAATTTGGCTGCGGTTTACCAGAAACTGGCACCGGAACAGCGCAAACAGGTCCAGATTATGTTTTTATCTGTCGACGGACAGAGAGATACACCGGCGGTATTGAAAAACTATGTCCCGTGGTTTGATCCCAGCATTATCGGCCTAAGCGGACCGAAGGAAGCCATCGACCGGACCGTTCAAGAATATGGCGGAAGTTACGACATAGTCCCTGGTTCTTCGAAGGATCCCAATGATTACGGGGTAAGCCATTCTGCCTACATCTATTTAATTAATCCAAGCGGCCAGCTCGAGCTGCTCTACGACAACGAAAAACTCGCTGACACCGATCGAATGGTCGGCGATATCCGCAAGATTCTGGCTGAGAAAAAGTAAGGTTGGCGGTTAGCAGTTAGCAGTTTGGTGCTGCTTGTTGTTTCCACACGATCCGAAGTATCGAAGGTTGGCAGCGCACAGGTCTCTCTCTACTAGGAGGCGCCCTTTTCGATCGATACGTTTGTGGCCTTAATTAGGGCAGATACCGAGTCTCCGACTTTAAGCTGCATTTCACGAAGGGATCGAGTCGTGATGACGGCGGCGACGGGTCCAATTGCTGTATCAATGATTACTTCCGAAAGCACTTGCTCCGAAGTGATCTCGCTGATGGTACCGGGAATTTTGTTTCGAATACTCTGGCTCATTTGACGATCGTCGGATCTTGAAGATGAGAATGCAACGGGAAAGGGGAAGGTGTCGGCGTATCAGCGGGTCGAACCCGAACCGATTTTGGAGTTTGCGTTTCCAACGGTCCTTCAGACCAGTCGCGCTACCGTGCCGATCAAGCACCAAAGCCGGGCACAGTCGAGTTGTTGCTAGATAGCGGCCCAAATGAACCAGAAACTCTTCAAAACACTTTTTCGCAGCGAGGTCTTGACAAGTTCGGCTTCATACAAGCCTGGGCTAAGCTCCCTTGACCCTTCGGGCCGCCAAACGCCAAACGCCAAACGCCAAACGCCGTCGCTTTCCCGGTTGCGCGCTTCTTTTGCTGGTTGTAGACAAATGATCGATGGACGCGAAACGAACATTTATCTCGTTAATCATATTCTTGGCGCCTTTTTCGTTTCTAGTTGCCCAAGACAAAAATACCAAGGGCACCTCTTCCGTCCCAAGCGAGCTCGAGGCGATCAAGGTAGAGCTCAAGGCGCAGCAGGATAAGATCGAGCAACTCTCGCAAGAGATCGCTAAGCTGAGCGAAGCCATCAAGGAGAGCGAGGCCAATCGGGAGAAGGCTGCGGGCGAGAAGTCTCCGAGTTCCACACCGCCGCCTAAAGCCATGGCAGCGAGCCCGACTCCGACTCCGCCTGCAACGGTCGGCGTGGAAAACCCTTCGCCGGTCGAACCAAGCGGCACTCGGTCCCATGTCGTCGCTAAAGGTGAGACGTTGACTCAGATTGCGAAACAGTATGGTGTGACGGTCGAAGAGATCCAACAGGCTAACAAGATTCAGGACGCCAAGAAGCTGCAGATTGGTCAGACGATCAAAATTCCTGGAAGCGCGTCTCCGTCACCGACTCCGGAAGGCGAGAAACCTTAGGAGCAGCCCGTCTGCTTGTTTTCTCACTTATCATGCCGATAGATTCCAATTCTGGCGGGCTGCTAGGCGTTGACGTTCGCAACAAGACTGGTAATGTTTAGCTATGCCCGAGAGGACGCAGAAACCACCAGCTCCGGCTCCGTGGGAACCAAAACAGGGTGACGGAGATGGTCCGCGCTCGCCGGATGTTTCGAAGCCGGATACCAAAGATCTTTTAAAGCGGATGCGCAAAGTCGACCCCAATCAGTCGAAACGTTATCGGCAGCGTACCGGTCAGTGAGATGGATGTGCTCCAGTCTCGCGATCGGTTTTCGGTAGTTCCGGAAACTCAGTCGGCAGAATCGAATGATTTTGTCTCCGTCTTAAGAAGACGAGGAGCGCTTACGCGACCCGTGACCGCGGTCGGGCCCCCGGCAATCACCGAGACCCAAGCGACCACGATTCTGGCGTTCAAGTTCGCCGATGGAGTTTTGGTCGCCGGAGATCGGCGCGCAACCGCCGGAAACGTGGTCATGTACGACCGAGCGGATAAGGTGCTCGAAATTGACCGCCATTCGCTCATGGCAATTGCGGGGTCGCCGGCCACTGCCTGGGAAATGGCTCGGGTTCTCGAACACTCATTTCAATTTTATCGTCGAAGTCAGCTCCAGGAGATGAGTGTCGAGGGGAAGGTACGCGCTCTCTCCAAATTACTTCGAGACAATTTAGGGATGGTTATCCAAGGAGTCGGGGTCGTGGTACCGCTCTTTGCTACTTTCGATGCGAAGGCGGTTGAGCCGGCGAAGGTCTTTTTTTACGACGCCATGGGCGCTCAGTTTGAAGCCGCCGACTTTGCGGCCAGCGGATCGGGTGGGCCTTCAGTTCGTAGCGTCCTTTATTACGAAAATACCTGGGGTCAGAAACCGATTCGAGAGCTTGATCAAGCAGCGGCGATCACGATCGCGTTGCGTGCCTTGGATACTGCAGCCGAGGCAGATACCGCAACTGGTGGCATCGATCGGCATGGGAAGATTTTTCCAATCATCAAGGTTATCGGTCGGGATGGTGTCCAATCCATTGAACACGATGAGCTCGCCTCACGCTTTCAGGCCGCTTTAACATGATCGACGAACCGTATCGTTGGGTAGAGGCAATTGCCAATCGCCGGGAGTACATCGAACACGAACTCGCAGGTGGAAGTCCTACGATGGCTCTCAGCTGTGCCGAAGGGGTTTTGCTGTTCACATTTGGCAAAGAACGCAAAAAGATCTTTGAGATCTACGATCGCATAGCCATGGGAGGAATTGGACATCCCGGAGATATCGAGCGATTGCGGATGCTGGCAATCGAGCTTGCCAGTACCGAGGGATTCACGCGATCCGCAGCCGACGTTTCGCTCCGGCGGATGGTAAATTACTCATTCAGTCCGACGCTTAAACAAGCATTCGAACAAATTTATGGAGCGCCTTACCTCGCACGTTTACTCTTTGTAGAACTCGGCGACGAACCGGATCTGGATCTTTTTGTCCGACTTGACTACGATGGCGCCATGCACGCCAACGCCATGGTGCCCGGAAAATTCCAAGATAGTTTCGGCGTCATTTCTGGTACGCGCCGATCAACGGAGGCCATCGAGGCTTATCTGCGCGGAACCAAGGTAGGCGGACTGGAAGAGGCGGCAGCAAAAGCGATTCGGGCGTGGGGCATTGGACTATTCATGGCCGACGAAGAGCATCGCGAAACGCCCGAAGAGAACGTCCTTCATGAGTTCCTGCGCGAGCGGCTGAAAGAGTATACAATGGAAGCAGCTTTGCTGGAACGACGTTCCCGAACGCGCATGGCATTTGTTGAGCTGGACGAAAAAAAGCTAGCCAAGTCGCTGGATCCGTTCCGGACTTAGTGGAGGTGCGCCCAATGCCAGAGCTGGGCAAGAAGGTTCTCCTGGTGGGTCGCCAGCTGCTAGCCTGGGTCGGGTTGGTCGTTCTGTTTCGACTGTTTATTCTTGTCCTGCAAAACTCTCCGCCCGCCTCTTCCGAGACTCCGCGCGTCGAGCCTCGGATTTTGCCTGGGATTTTCGATACGGTCATCGTCGACCCTGGTCATGGTGGTTCTGACGAAGGTGCATCTGGCCACAATCTGAAAGAAAAAATGGTTACGATGGAGCTGGCGCACCGGATCGTGGCGAAATTGAACGCTCTCGGATTTACCGCGATTCTCACTAGAGAAAGGGACGAATTCGTGTCGCTGCCCGAGCGGGTGGCGATCGCCAACGCTGTTCCGGGCGCGATCTTTATCAGCTTACATTGTAATTTTTCCGATAACCCGACTGCTCATGGCGTAGAAATTTATCGCTGCGATTCGAAGTCGGAAGGAACTAACATCCGAGTGACAATGTCCTCAGGTAATGCCGAAGCAATTTCCGACGTGGAAAGCCGATTAGCTCAAGCGCTCGGTGATTCTGTAATGGAGCGGTTGCATTGCGAAAGCCGGGGCCTGAAGATTGCTAATTTCTATGTCGTTCGGAACGTCAGTTTTCCGGCGGTATTAGTCGAATGCGGATTTCTGTCGAACGCAGAGGACGCCAAACAGCTCGCCGACGAGGGTTACCGAGAGAAACTTGCCCAGGCCCTGGCTGGTGGGATTGCGGCTTATCGCTCGCTTATGGCTCCAAATGGAGTAAAATCGGTTAGTATCAATCCAGATACCCGGTCGATAACCGCCTCCCGATGAAAACGATTTTTGTATTGGGTTGTTTTCTCTTGTGGTCTGCCGCTGCCTGGGCAGATGACCTTACGCGAGCCGTTCAGCAACGCTTGAAGGACCGGGGATTTTACTACGGTGATGTCGATGGTCAGAGTGGATCGGAAACCTCGGCCGCAATCCGTCGATATCAGATTCGGTACGGACTAAAGGTAAACGGCGAGCTGAATCAGGAGACGCTGAATTCTCTTGGCTTGTCTGCTAACAATCTCCCGGCGGCGCCGGCGACGACACCCCGAATTCCAGGGACGAATCAACCCAGCGGTAGCGCTCGTTCTAACCCGACACCCGAGGCGACGCAGCGTGACCAGGTTCCGTCAAACGGCGACGAAGAATACGTTGATCCGAGGAATTACCCTCCATCTGGCCAATATCAACCGCGCACCGAAACAACGAATTATCGAGTGATGTACGCTGGAACGCTGTATGCCGGAGCACCCGGCCAGGTACAGCAAAGCGTCATGCAGGCGGTACAAAATCAATTGGCGAGGTGGGGATTTTATCGTGGTGAAATTGACGGTCAGCCCGGTCCAGACACCATCAGAGCCATACGCGATTTCCAGGAGCAGAGCGGATTCTGGCCCAGCGGAAAATTGGATAACTGGACCTTGCAGGCCTTGCGTGCGTTGCCCGGGCAGCGCAATGGTCCCCCGATTCGGAGAGCGCCCGTCGATCGTCGTTTTGGTCCCGGTCCTTTCTTCCAAGAGGACGAACGGGAAACGTGGGTCGAGTAAGAACGGCTCGCAGGAAGCGTACGAACTATTGTCCGAGAGCGGCCAGGTACTCGGTTGCCGCGGGGCTTTTTAGCGAGGTATCGCCGCAATTATTGTTTAGATTCAGCGCTTGCGGTGGCCCACCAATTGCTCTTCCATAGCCGCCGAAATGGAAGCTACAATAGAGCGTTTAGGCGAGGCCCAGTTTCCGTCACCTCTACGCCACGGTCACTTCGATAAGTTTAAATCTGAGGGTCTGCGCGTGTTGCTCGATGACACCATCACCGGCGCAGAACCGAACCCGTCAGATGCTAAGGCGCCACGAAGTTTTGAGCTCGCTGGCCTCCGGGAGAAACTGTTCTTCGACCCGCCAAAAACGACTGCAGCGATCGTGACCTGCGGCGGGCTCTGCCCTGGTCTTAACGATATCACGCGTGGCATCGTGATGGAGCTGTACTCGCGATATGGAGTGACGCGAATCTACGGGATTCGTTATGGATACGAAGGATTGGTCCCACGCTATGGTCATGTTCCCCTTACGCTAAGACCCGAATCAGTTTCCACCATTCATACCTTCGGAGGAACAATTCTGGGAAGTTCACGTGGACCGCAGAACGTGGTTGAAATGGTTGATCATCTCGAAGAGCTGGACGTCGATATCCTATTCTTAATCGGAGGCGAAGGAACCTTGCGCGGAGGCGAAGCAATGAGCACTGAGATCCGCCGGCGTAACCTTAAGAAAAGTGTGATTGGGATTCCCAAAACTATCGACAACGACATCATGTACATCGACAAGAGTTTTGGGTTTGAAACGGCGTTTGCGGAAGCGGTGAAAGCGGTTTCTTCAGCTCATGTCGAAGCGTTAGGCGCCGTCAACGGAGTCGGACTAGTAAAGCTGATGGGACGAGAATCAGGATTTATCGCGTGCTACGCCTCTTTGGCAGGCCAACACGTCAATTTCTGCCTGATTCCGGAAGTGAAGTTTGCTTTGGAAGGTGGGCGAGGGCTGCTGGAGATGCTGCGTCATCGAATCGCTCGTCGGAAACACGCAGTGATTGTTGTTGCTGAGGGAGCGGGACAGGACTTGATGCAAAAAAGCACGGAAAGACCGGACGCTTCGGGCAATCATCGGCCAGGGGACATTGGCCTATTTCTCAAAGAAAGGATCAAGGAATTTTTCAGGACGCGTCGGATGGATATTAACCTGAAATACATTGATCCAAGTTACTTGATTCGAAGTGTTCCCGCGTCGCCTCAAGACAACGTTTACTGTACACGGCTGGCCCAAGCCGCGGTCCACGCTGGCATGAGTGGACGTACCAGCATGTTGGTTGGGCGATGGCATGGTTCATTCGTGCATATTCCATTTGGTGCGGTTACCAAGAGCCGCCGCAAGGTTGATGTGGACGGTGACCTTTGGTTATCGGTCCTGGAGGCTACCGGTCAACCGGCCTGGATGTGCTGAGGACTCGACCGCTCCTTTAAGTGCGGCGGTTGGCTTAGCTTTTGGATGGCTCCTAAAGAAATTCCAGATCATCTGAGACGCATCGAAATCGAGACAGACGTTTCCAAGGAAAAAGAAATAAAACGGGAGTGTGCTTCCCGGCCAGGTGTGGCCGCCGCCTACCACCCGGCAAAGAACCACATCCGTGTCATGCCTTCCGTCTGCCCATAAGAATTTCTCCGGATAGCATTCATCATTCGGATTCAGATCAGCCATCGGCAATTGGAGATAGCGGCTTTTGCAGCCATCGGCCCGGGACCAATATTCGACTGTCTCTTCCACCCCGATTACCTCTCCACCGTCATCAGTGATCCGGCCGCCATGGTACGGAACCACCGGATCAGTGGTGCCATGAATTTCCAGGACTGAGACGGAGTCCTTTGGTCGAAATCTTTTGGAAAACGGAAATGCCAATTGCCCGGAGACTGGAGCAATCGCGGCGAAAAGCGTCGACCGACTTGCCGCCAAGTAGTGACAGAAGATTGCCCCATTTGAGAATCCAGCCGCGTAGATTCGATGCCGATCGATCGGGTACTCCGTGTTTACCTTTTCGAGAATCTTATCCACGAAGGCGACATCATCGATGTCTTGCCGATAGGATTGAGCCATCTCATTTTCGCGGCCATCGTTCCAATTCCCAGCAAACGCCTCGGGAAAGATGGCAATGAAATGGTTGGCCTCGGCGATTCGGTCAAAGTGGGTCAGATTAATAATGGACGAGGCGCCATGGCCGGCCTCTTGGGTGCCGTGGAAAACGAAGACGACCGGAATAGCTTCCTCCAAGAGAGTCGGTACAAACATTCGAAAGGTGCGATCTTGTCCTGTTCAAAACTCTCTCTTCGCTAGCTTCTGAAGCACTTCTTCCGTAACGCATGGCTCAGCACCTCACCGGAGGCCGCTAAGAAAGATTCTTCAACAAAGAGGTCGCAAAGATCTCAAAGAAGGGGACAAGTACCACCTTCTTTGGGATCTCCGTGAGCTCCTGTTCAAAACTCTGTCTTCGCTAGCTTCTGTAGCACTTCTTCCCTAACGCATGGCCAGCACTCACCGGAGGCCGCTAAGAAAGATTCTTTAACCAAGAGATCGCAAACATCTCAAAGAAGGGGATTCAATTGGCCGTGTCTTTTGAAGGATGTGAGACCGCGCTATGAACCCGAATCGCCCTCTTTGAGATCTTTGCGACCTCTTTGTTGAAGAATCTTCTTCGTGATCTCCTGTTTGAGCAAGTATCGCAAATTGCACGGTTCTCCCCATCCCGTTAGCTCTCTGGCATGATCATCGAACCCAGGCGAGCCAAAAATCGCAGCAGATAAATCAGGTACCCAATCAGCCCGCAGAATTGAACGCCGCCCAGAAGAACATGAAGTTGTCCTGCGATAAATAGGTGCGGAAAACAGAGAATTGTGATGGCTGCGCCCAGATGAAAACAAAAGAGAAGAGGCACAATCCAGCGAATGTTCTGTTGCTGGTCTCGATGCAAGCAATCCAGCAGTTCCCGGCTCAGCTCAGCGGATCGTCGACCAGCTCGCTTAATGAGCCGAGTATCGACTACAAATATTAGCCAGACGATCGCCGAAAAGAGGGCGAGCAATGCGAACCAGCTGGCGGGATCGGCGATGTGGGTAAAAGCAACTGATTCAACCAAGGCGGCACTGAAGTAGAAGAAATTGTGACTGAAATCGAGTGGCCAACGGATGACCGTCAGCGTGTGGCCAATTGAGCGGGACCAGAAAAGAAATATCAGGAGCAACGCGTTCAAAACATAGACCAGCTGGTCGAGGCGAAGATGAATGAGCAGTTGCGCCGAGTTGTCGCAAAGGAAATACAAGGCTACTCCCTGAATAATGCTGGTCAGGGTCAACTCGATATTGATCACCAGATTGTCTAAACGCTCGCGCTTCGGATCACATTCTGAAATGATCGTTTTCGGCCCGAAATCAGGCTCCAGGGAGGAATTTGGCATTGCCTAGTTTGGTCTCTGCACTTTACCAATTTGAGATGGCGAGGGAATCTGATTCTTCCATCGGCTCCTCGTTCAGTTATTGGAGACGAGAAGGGCGGATGGTAGGCTCTTCAGTTAAGGGTAGGAACGCAGAATGAAGACCGATCAATAAATGATCGTTGGGAAAACCAAAAGGCCGCGCAACGTCGACGCCCCTAGAGCCGCCGCTATCCTCTATGGCGATTGGGGCACCAGCAAAGCTTATGTTATTGGCTTGGCCTTTGCGGTCGCGGGTTACAGTTCATTTTGGCTGATCCTCGCGATGTGCGCGCTGATGGCTCTGGTGGGCGTGAACTACATGGCCATCTGCAGGCACTACCCTGACGGCGGCGGTGTTTATGCCAGTGTCCGTCACCGATCCGAGATTATCTCCATCGTCGGCGCCTTCCTGTTGATTGCCGATTACATTGTTACTGCAGCAATTAGCGCGCTCTCCGCTTTCCAATATCTTGGCTTGCCGAACCCGGAATTTCTTGCTGGTGGCGCCATCCTGGCCATTGGTGCGCTGAACTATTTTGGACCTAAACATACCGGAGGACTGGCTGTTCTGGTATCGGTGCCGACGGTAATCGTCATTATTATACTGGGACTGTTTACCATCCCGCACATCGGCGAGGCGCTGCACAATCTGCAGCCGCAAACCGGTGGATTCTTAAAAAACTGGAATGGATTCGTCGGCATTGTTTTAGCCCTGTCCGGGGTAGAGGCGGTCGCGAACGCGACCAGCATAATGAAGCTCAATCCGGGCAGCACGGACGATCATCCGGTTGTTACCAAAACTTCCACGTCGGCCATTACGGCCGTGATGATCGAAGTTTGCTTGTTCACAGCGCTACTTGGCCTAGGGATGCTTGCGCTGCAAGGTCTGCAAATCCAGAATGGAGACGTAAACGCGCCGGGCAACCCGGGCGTCCGGGATTACATGCTTCGGTACATGGCCGAAATCTTCGTCGGAGGAGCCTTTGGCGCTATCGCCGGCCAGATTGCCGGCTGGTGCGTGACGATTGTGATCGGGGTACTCTTGTTGTCGGCCGTTAACACTGCGATTGGTGGTTTGATCGCCATATTTTTTCTTCTATCACGGGATGGAGAGATCCCTCCGCAATTCGAGAAGCTGAACAGCTTTGGCGTCCCTGCGTTTGGACTAATTATTGCAACCATTATTCCGGCCGTGCTGGTTGTAGCGGTAAAAGACATCGCTGGCTTGGCCGATCTTTACGCGGTCGGCGTGGTGGGAGCGATCGCAACTAATCTCGGCGCTACCTCTACCGATAAGCATCTCGATCTCGCTCGCTGGGAGAGAATACTGATGTTCTGCACGTTTCTCATCATGACGGCAATCGAGATCACACTCTTTATCGACAAACCGAACGCTCGAGTATTTGCCGTTTCCATTCTGGCAGTCGGTTTGGTTCTACGCGGACTGGCCGAGGAGAGGGCAGAAAAGAAGAAAATCGCGGCGGAAAAGCCGAAAGAAGAAAGAGCTTCTCCGCTGCCGGCGTTGTTTCAATCACCCAAGGATGAGATTTTAGGACCGCCTATGCTATGCGCCGTTCGCGGTATCGGTCGGACCTTAGATTTTGCTATTCAAGAGGCCAAAGAAACCAAACGCCCGCTCTACCTGTTGTTTGTTCGAGAGCAACCTGTGCTGGCACCAGGCGACCGCAAGCGAAAATGGACGGAAGACGAGGAAGCGACCGCTATTTTTTCCTATGCAAGTGAAAAAGCCGATGGGCTGACGATCCTGCCGTGCTACGCAGCAAGCGACTCGGCCGCAGATACGATTGTGGATGTCGCAGCGACCGTCGGTGCTTCCTACCTGATCGTCGGGGCTCCGCAGCGTAGCATGCTCATCAATCTACTGCGTGGCAACATCATCAAGAACATCTCCGATATCCTACCGGAAGAAATTCATCTTCTGGTCTATGCGTGAGGGGACCGGACGCGGAACACGGAATACAGCGGCCTCAGGACGGGTAGGGCGATAAAGTCTTTAAGGACTGTAAGCCCCGCATCCCCTGTTCAGCTCGCACGTCATATAGCTCACACATCTTACCCCGCTGTCGCTCAAAGATGTGTTTCGTCCTCCTATTCCTTCACGGGTTATCGTTCCCGGTGTTCCCGGTGTTTCCGGCGTTAACCGTGAGGACGGGGACATTGCTCTCGCGTACGAGATTGTTTACTGCTGGCAGATCCACGGTGCGGATCTGTTCCCAGATCTTCAGCTGTTCGTCCAGCTTCGTGCTGAGCATCTGAAAAACGCCGTATTGCGGTTGGGTTGGAGCCGCATCGGCCTGTTCGGCCGTATGGAGGAAAGTGTCGAATGCCTCGTTCAGCATTGTGGGAAATGCCAGATCCGCTTCCGAGCCCTTCATATTCACTTGCATCAGTTGCTCTTCCACGGCTGAAATCTTTCCTTTCAAACTCTCCGTCCGATCTAGGGCGCGGCTCAGGTTTTGCTCACTAGCAAAGTGTTGGTGGAAACTATCGATCTGCGATTTTAGATCACGAATCGCATTCACTACCTGGTGCAATTGACTGATTCGATCGCGCGTTTGCAACAAAAGAGCTAGTTGTTCACGCAACCCTTCTTCGGATCCCTTGACGCGCGGGTCCCCGATCACGTGAAGCGGAACGGTCTGTGTCTGGCCCGCTACCGTCAATCGTATCTCGTAATCGCCCGGCGCTACGAGGGGACCGCGTGGACCCGAGTCGGGGTAAAAGGCTCCTGGAATTTCGACTGGATCTTGATAACGCAGATTCCAGGCATAACGATTCATCCCAGCTTCTGCCGGTACGGTCTTCGCCTCCGGAACCCGATCAGGCCACTCGGCCGGCGGTTCGTCGCGTCTTTCCTCGCGACTCGAAAGGCGGCGCACTGGCTTACCGCTGCTGTCCAAGATCTCCAGAACGACTTCCTCTTTTGGTTTTTGCCGGAAGTAATAGTCGATGATTGCTCCATTGGGAGGATTTTCGCCGGCTGGTTCCCGCTTGTTAACTTCGTCCAGATAATGCAAACGAATGGCCGTCTCCGGTTGGTAAAGAATCATCGAAGCTTGGGCTAGTTTCGGATCGAATTGCCGCAACGGCGTGACGTCGTCTAGTACCCAGAAAGAACGTCCGTGCGTCGCTACTACCAAATCAGCGTCTTTAACCACCAGATCATGCACTGGGGAGTTTGGTAGATTCAACTGCAGCGATCGCCAATGGCTGCCATCGTCGAAAGAGAAATAGACACCGGTCTCAGTCCCGGCATAGAGCAGTCCACGGCGTTTCGGATCTTCTCGAACTGCGTGCACGTAAGCACCGTCGGGAATGCCTGCGATGATGGTAGTCCAAGTCTTACCCGAATCGTGTGTCGCCAGGATCAAAGGTCGAAAATCGTCGAGTCGATGCCGGTCGACCGCAACGTACGCGGTTGCCGCATCATGTGGTGAGGGTTCGATTAAACTCACGGTGCTCCATTCCGGAAGTTGAGGAGGGGTTACATTCTTCCAGTTTCGGCCACCATCGATAGTCAGCTGAATCAGTCCATCATCCGTTCCGGCCCATAGTAGTCCCTTTTGTTTTGGTGATTCGGCTAACGCAAAAACCGTGTCGTAGTATTCGACGCTCGTGATGTCTCTGGTGAGCGGACCACCGCTCGGCTTCTGTTTACTGCGGTCATTGCGGGTCAGGTCCGGGCTGATCGCTGTCCAACTCTGCCCATGATCAGTGGACTTAAACACACACTCAGCAGCGGTGTACAATGTGTCCGGATCATGAGGCGACAACAACAATGGCGAAACCCACTGAAATCGATGGGCTAGCTCTCCTGCGCCGTGGCCCGAAACATCGAGCGGCCAGACCGATATGTCTTGCGCTTGCCCAGTCCGTTTGTCGTAACGACTAATGTCTCCCTCGGTATTGGAATAGATGATCAGGGGATCACGCGGATCAGGTACCACGAAGCCACACTCACCACCGCCGGCTGAGTACCAGTGCTGGCGACCAATTATCCCTTCGTCGGTCCGGCTCGCAATCGCGACGTTTGAGTTGTCCTGCTGTGCTCCGTAAATGTGATAGGGAAAAGCGTTATCAACCGCTACATGGTAAAACTGGGCGGTAGGCTGATTATTCTCTGTGGTCCACGTTTTGCCGCCATCGGTAGAGACACTCGCTCCACCGTCGTTGGCATTGATCAAACGCCGAGGATTCTGTGGATCGATCCACAGACCATGATGATCACCGTGTGTCGCCGATAGTAAGCTAAAGGTCCGCCCGCCATCGCCGGAACGGTACAAACCGGTGTTCAAGACATAGACCGTATCAGCCGATTTCGGATCCGCGTAGACCTTGCTGAAATACCAGGCGCGTTGCCGAAAGCGTCCGTCATCGTTGACTCGCGTCCAGTGATCCCCGCCGTCGTCTGATCGGAAAAGACCACCTTCTTTGGCCTCGACCAGCGCGTATACCCGATCTGGATCGGCGCCCGAAACAGAGATTCCGATTCGTCCAAGGATTCCATCCGGTAGGCCGTTGCCCTCAAGGTGTTGCCAGGTTTCACCACCATCGATCGAACGGTATAAACCGCTGCCCGGTCCGCCGCTGGAAAAATACCAAGGTTCCCGTCTGGCTTGCCAAAGCGCGGCGAAAAGAACGCTCGGATTGCGCGGATCGAACACGATATCGATTCCGCCCGTGTTTTCGTCTTTGAACAAGACGTTCCGCCAGGTACGGCCGCCATCGGTCGTTTTGAAAATCCCGCGTTCACTATTCGGGCCGAAAGCGTGGCCCAATGCCGCGACGAAGACAGTGTCCGGATTGGTGGGATGCACGATCAGTGCGCCGATCTGCCTGCTATCTTTGAGTCCGATGTTTTTCCAATTCTTGCCGCCATCGATCGACTTGTAAACGCCGTCTCCAAAAGTGATATCACCGCGAATGGCGGCTTCGCCCGTACCAACATAGATAACGTTGTGGTCCGACTGTGCGACCCCAATATCCCCAATGGACGACACCGCCTCCTTCTGAAAAAGAGGAGCCCAGGTTTGTCCGCCGTCCGTTGTCTTCCAGACGCCGCCTGCGACCGCCCCAAAATAATAAACGTTGGGTTCGTCGACCACCCCTTGAACCGCTAGGGCTCGCCCACCTCGGAATGGGCCAACCAACCGCCACTTCATACCGGAGTAAAGACTTTCATCGATCGCTGACTTCTCTGGCGGCTCAGCGGCGGTCGGGTCGGGCGAAGCGAAGGCGGATTGGTACGGCGAAACAGATCCTGCGAAGGCAGGATCTGTGAGCCGGGCGAAAAGAAGAAAGAGAAAAACGAGTCTCAAAAAACAGCGAATGTCCATAGGTTGGCCCAATACGGTCGCCTGGCACGGCAAGGGCTATATCCTAGACGCTGCCGGCTGGGGATCAAAGGATTCGGTGGACCCGTGCGGGATGGGCGTCATGTTCGTGGCGCACGAGGAAGCGCACTTTCCCAGGTCAGGAATCGTTCATCGTCCCTGCCGGGAGAAGGATCGCAGCCTGTCCGCCATACTTTTCCAACTACACGCAGTTCCTCACCAATCCCTTTGCAGCTCCATCTCGCTATGCGATGGGTGTCTTAAGACGGATTTAGGATCTATGCCAATACTTGCATCTCCCCAATTTCCGAAGGAACAATCTGAGTCGGGTGAATTTGTGCGTCAGCAGGATGCGTTTCGCCGATGGGTTACTTCGGATCCTGAAGGCGAATTGCCGCCGACTCCTCACCGATATCACTTGTATGTTTCCTGGGCGTGTCCCTGGGCTCACCGGATCATCATTGTGCGGCACCTGAAAAGCTTGGAAAAAATAATCGGTATGACGGTGGTTGATCCCATTCGCGACGACAAGGGTTGGGCCTTTCGCGACGTGCCCGGCGCTTCGCGCGATCCGATCAATGGATTTCGATACCTGAGCGAGGCTTATCTTGCCACAAGTCCTGGCTATGACGGTCGGGTCACCGTACCTGTGCTTTGGGACAAGGAAACCAAACAGATCGTTTCAAATTCCGACGACGATCTGATGCGAATATTGAACTCTGCATTTAACGAGGTAACCGGAAACCAACTGGATCTTTATCCTACGGAACACCGGGCTGAGATCGACTCGCTTAACGAAACAATTTACGAGACGGTTAACGACGGAGTGTATCGAGCTGGTTTTGCCACTTCGCAGCATGCATACGAAACCGCGGTATTAGCGTTATTCAAGACATTGGATGAGTTGGATGATCGACTCGCGACTCGGCGATTTCTTTTCGGACCGCAGCCCTTGGAAACCGATTGGCGTCTGTTCGTTACACTTATTCGATTTGATGCGGTCTACCACGGGCATTTTAAATGCAACGTCCGTCGCATCCTCGATTACCGAAACCTTTACGGTTATCTGAGAGATCTGTATCAGCAGCCGGGGATTGCTGAGACGGTCAACTTCGACCACATCAAACGGCACTACTACTACACGCACGACGACATCAACCCGACCCAAATTGTGCCGATCGGGCCGAACCAAGATTTGAACTCTCCGCATGGGAGAGAAGGAGTCGGGTAATTGCGGAATGCGAAACGCGGATTGCGTATTGCGGAATTGGTGTTTCTTCGGTAGCGCGGTCTGCGAATAGCGACCTCATGGTGCAGTTGTGGCATTCGACGAACGGTCGCTGAACATGGTGATCGGCTCTGGCCAAGGACCAACGGCTACTTTCGAAAATTTTAAACCGATACCACACTTTCGGCGTCTATTAGAGCATGGATTTTCGATTCCAAAGGATTGGAACAAGAGGGTTACGAGCAACTCTGCCCGTTTCTCTCGCGCTGATCCAGCAAGGAACGACACCTATGTTTCCCCCGAGAACGCAGGGTGAGACATATGAGTAGACTACATCAATCAGACGGACTAAGCATTCTTGCGCGCTACACTAGCGTCGCAGCCATTGCACTCGCTTCTTCAACGCTACCGCTAAAGAGCGCGCCGAACGAGCAAGCTCGAGACGATCAGGTCAAAGTGGAGTCCAGCGAAGATGGTCAGACCGAAACCGGCGGCCGTTCCGCTATTGACTAGTTAGCGATCTTGCTACCGATCGGGTCGCGGCGATTCACGACTCCGCCAAGCCTACGTCGCGGCCGGTCTTGTGATTTTCTTCGACCGCACGGCTAGGGCGCGCCATAGCGTAGCGACGGCGGCACGTCAGCGAGCGACAGCGAGATAAGACGTGTGCGCCGCTAGAAGGATGGGTCTACCACGCATCGTATCCTCTTATAGGCCCGCTACAAAGGCTTACAGTCCGGCTCTCTTATCGGCTCCACCAGGCGAGGCACTCGTCGAACACCTTACCTGCCGCCGCTGATCGCTTTCGCAGCCACATGTCGAATAGCATCGCCTTCAAGCAGACGAGATAATTCAGTGAAACAGCTGATGATCGCAACGACCGCAATCAACAGGAACAACGCGAGAACGAGCATTTCGATCCGCGCGACCTGAGGAACGAGCGCTTTTGAAGGCAGCTTCCAGAACTTCGCTTCGGGCTCAGAAAGTGAGCTTCGCCCAACACGTTTTGCGTCCTCTTTTGTGGCGGCATTTTCTTTCTCGTCGCCGGGTTGAAACAGGAGTTCTGCCGGCGCGACGAGTTTCACTATGGCAGACATGGTTTTTCTCGAGGTTATGATCTGTTTGCTTTGAAAATTTGGCCGGACTACCGGCCTTCACCCATTACAAAGGAGTTCTGGTCTCAAAGTTTCGGAATTCCGCGATCGGGACTCGAATGAGAGCGATTGCTCGTGCCTCGATCCATACGTTTTCTCCAATTCCAAGATTCCCAGGCACGAAATAAAGGTGTAAAAAGTCGGTAGGAGAGGCTGCAGATGAACCCGAAAGACAGGTTGGCGGATGATAAAGCCGGCCAGTTTCGAACCACGCATTGGAGCGTCGTCTTACTTTCCGCTCAGACTCAGGTGCCCGGTTCGCGAACGGCCATGGCCGATCTTTGCCAGCTCTACTGGTATCCGCTTTACGCTTTTGTGCGGCGCCGTGGATATAGCGCTGAAGATGCCCAAGATCTGACGCAGGGTTTCTTTCTCAGTCTGCTCGAACGCAAGTCGCTACGACAAGTAGGCCCCGAAAAAGGGAAATTCCGTTCGTTTCTTTTAGCATCGTTGAAAAACTATCTTTCTGATGAATTTGATCGCGAGAACAGCCTCAAGCGGGGAGGTCAAATCGAATTTGTGGCACTTGATTTCGAAAGTGGCGAAGAACGTTACCGCGAAGATTCGGCAGATACTTTGACTGCCGAAAAAATTTTCGATGCGCGTTGGGCTTTGACTCTGCTGAGCCACGCGGTCGAACGTCTTCGCAAAGAGTACGCATCGCAAGGCAGGACCGCGATCATCGATACGCTTCAGCCGTTTCTAGATTCTACCAACTGCAAGAGGTTACCTTCTTATGAGGAAGTTGCCGATCAACTCCAGGTGAGCCTGGCTGGAGTCAAGACGCTTATTCACCGCTTACGAAAACGATATAGTGAGCTTCTGCGGGAAGAAGTCGCGCGCACAGTGACCGATCCGCAGGCCATAGACGAAGAGATTCACGCTCTCTGCGAAGCACTAATTGCTTCCGAGGGCCGGTTGGGGGCGTAGGCACGACTGCGTCGTGATGACCAATAACAAATAGCAGATAGCAAATATGTCGGGGAGAGAGCGCTGAGGCAATGTGGTTTGGTGGCGAAACAGATCCAGCGAAGGCAGGATCTGTGAGCCTCGAGGTCGGGGTAATGGAGTGATACAAAAATGGCGACCGTTCCGGCATTTGCTTCGGAGGGTGCGTCGCTTGCGACGCCCGGGAACTACCCAATGTACATCGAGGCATCGAGCCGAACGATTTAGAGCAAGTCATCATCAGGGGTAATTCGGGGGAGCAGCAACCTACTCCCCTCCGTCGCGAGGCGTTGCTTCCGCCGAAGAAGGTGCGGCATTCGCCAAGGTTCTGGGGCTGCCAGACTATACGCCTCCACTCACCACCCTCATCGCCACATGCGCGACCGCATCGCTTTCAAGCAGATGGGAGAGTTCGGCAAAACAGCTGAGTACTCCAACCAGCGCGACCGCCAGGAACAGCATAAGAACGAAGAATTCGATCACCGCGAATTGGGAAGGAACGGCTGGCGCCGACAGCCGCCAGAATCGCGGTTCGGATTCACCGATCAAACCCAGCCGAACCGGTCTTAATTCCCGATTCGCGAAAAGACGCTCTTTCTCTCCAGGTTGAAACAACAGCTCGGCGGGCGGGACGAATTCGACGATGGCAGACATGGCTTTTGCTCCGGTTTGATTTATTGCCTTTGGTGTTTAGCCGGATAACCGGCCTTCACGTGTTACAGAGGCTTTCCGGACCGAGAGTTTCACGGTTTTACCGAGCAGACTGAACTTGGATTGTCGCTTCAAATAAAGAAGCAGAGTTCTGAAACTGTGCGCTTCGATTTTCTCTGTAGCTCTAAAGCGCAGGAGCGAAAGCCCGTTCTTTGGTGGCTATTCCGTTCACTCTAGTGCACCACGGCTTCAGATTTTCACATTCGTAGATAAAAGGCTCGATACGCCTTCTTTGAGGTTAGCGGTAAAGTTGATCGAAAGCCGACCCGCCAAAAACAGAGTTACGAGGAACAGAACCGCTGCTGCAACCAACGTGTAACTTGCTCCGGCGACTGCGACTGAGGAACTCCAGATCAGACCGCCTAGAACCATTGCTCCTTGCGAGACCATCATGATGGTAGCGTTCATGCGGCCTCTCACCCAACTCGGCGCAGCACGCTGCGCCGCTACCCAGAGTTCGGAAGCAGAGAGCGTCCATCCCACGCCAGCAAGCGCCGCGACTAACAAGAATAGCTCGATCTGGCGGACGAATCCCATCAACCCATAGGCCAGGACAATCAGCAAGTTCGCCGACAAGGTGAGAGCGTTCGGCGAGAAGTGAGCTCTGAACCATGGAACGATAAATAGTGCCGCGACTACCGAGCCGGCTCCCATGCTCGTGAACAAGAGACCGAAGTTGGACGAATTAAGATGTAGCACTTTCAAGCCGACGACTGGCACCACTGCCGGAATGGCTGAAATGAAGAGAGCGAACAGAACATTTCGGGCAAGCACAATTTGAAGCTCAGGTGCACTGCGAATGCAGCGGATTGCCGTGCCGAACGATTGGAAGAAGCTTTTCGACGAAAACTTTGGCGAAACCGTTGATTGTTTCCATTGCAGAATGGACAGAACCACCAAGAGGAAACAGGTGGCATTGGTAATAAACACATAATTCGCTCCGATCGACGAAACCAACAAACCACCTAATACTGGGCCAACAATGCCCGAGATGTTGAATTGCAAACCACTCAAGGTCACAGCAGAGGGAAGTTCCCTGTCTGAGACGACTTGCGGCACGATCGATGTCCAGGTCGGCGCGTTGAATGCAAAGCCGACTCCGAGGAAAAAGACGCTAGTCAGAATAAGCCAAGGATTGAGAAGGTGTAGCCGAGCCAGAACCGCCAATGCGATGGCTATCGCTGCCAGCCAAAGATTGATTGCGCATACCAGCTTCTTCCGGTCGACATTATCGGCCAGAGCGCCGGCGGGCAGCGTGAATAGAAAGAAAGGTAGTGATGCCACTGTTGACATGAGCGAAATCAAAAATGGCGATTCGGTAAGCGTATTCATCATCCAGGTAACCGCGTTATCCTGAGCGGCAACACAGGTTCCAGAGAGGACAGTGGCAATCCACAATTTTCTGAAGTCAGGGTTGCGAAGTGCCGCCCAGCTTGAGTTCGTCGTCACGACGCTATCGGGTGTCATTTGCGTTGTAGCAAGCTGATAACCCTAAGGGCCGCCGGCTTCCCCTCGTTCGCTGCTATTCTGCTCCCATCGGTAAATCAGGGGACCGTTCGGAGTGTAGATGATCGAAACCTGTCGATGCAAAGAAACGTCTTGGAACGCTAAATCATCGACCGAACCGGAGAGAAAAGCTCGAACTGCGCGAAAGAAGCTGCGCGTGTTGCGGCTTGGCCACCCTCCTTTTTCTGAAATGATGGAGGGTACGAGTGGGCGAACCGGAACCGCAACGGATCTGGACGGCGACACAAAAATTGAAGCTGGAGGATAGGGCAAAGTAGTTTTCATAAGGCGATTTGCTTTCGGCCGCGTAATCGATCTTCACTCAACTACAAAGGATTTCCGATCCGATGGTTTCAGGCATTGTTCTCGATGTGGCCGCCGAGTGTGCGTGCTGCCGATGGCCGAGCAATTTGGTAGCGGCGACTAGCTGTCCGACATGCTTTGATGCAGACAGACTTGCTTCGCCTCATCAGGACGACGTCGGATTCCGCTACGCTGAACGTCGCGGCATGTCACCCTGGTCGGTGTCTGTTCCGTTGCAGGCGACCGAGTTGCACCCGAAGGTTGTTGTCGGAGTTCCGGCAGACAACGTTGCCTTAAGGCATCCAACGCCGGAATATCCTCGCATTGTCCTGAGCCTACATATCAGCGGCGATGTCGTGGTTACCGTCCGGGTTGAGAACGGCAGAGTTATGGAAACTACGGCCAATTCGCATTCGTCGCCTCTCCTGGCTTATTCCGTGACCCGCTGGGTAGCCAACCAGTGGAAGTTCAAACCCTCCGTGAGTGGAGTGTTTACTATCCCGATCTCATACAAAGAGTCCGCGTAATTCCGAAAACGGAAGCGGGCGAAGAGAGACGGGAACGCTTTTGTTCCCGTCTCTTCTTTTTTCGGTCCATGGTCACAGCGGATGTTTGCGACGGCTGCGGTGCTGCGGAACGGACGGTTACCTTGCGTGGGTAGGGCGACACAGTCCGGCAGGCGCAGCGTACAAAAGAAAAGTTGGGTCGCGCCGGACTGTGAGCCTTGTGCTGGCCGATCGGATGTTTCCGCCTGCAGCCACCTAAACGGAAGCGATGCGGGCGGCTCACGCGTCAACGCTCACGCACCTCGTGGCTCACACACCTTTATCTCGCTGTCGCTCGATGGTGTGCCGCCGCCGCTGCGCTATGGCGCGCCCTAGCCGCGCGGTCGAAGAAAATCACAAAGATCGGCCGCGACGTAGGCTTGGCGGAGTCGGGTATCGCCCTAGCGATGGTGACGGCGAGAGATTTCTTCTCCCATCACCTTCGTTTTCGAACGGTGCGATTTGCTAAGGCAATGCAGAAAAACAGGCAGGCTGCGCTGATGTCGGGAATTCGCCCAGGACTGCCTCAGCTTAACGCCTTCAAGGTGGAAGCAAGTTTAGAAAAAAGAAGTCACCTGGTCGAGAAAAACCAGGAAGTTCTTTGAACGATTCCTGTTACCGGTGTCGTCGCGTTTGATCTATCGCGAATTTTTCGAGCGCGCTCTGAAACTCGGTGCCCGCAATTCCTATGTATCTCGTGAAGGCAGTTAAGTACGCCTGCTGCCGTTACAAAAGGTAAATCCATGCTTAAGAATCAAATTCATCGAAGTCTTCTTGCGATCGCCACGATCGCTACACTCTGGTCTCTGCCTGTGATGTTGCATGCGACCGAGCTGCATCCAATGGTTGTCGTCGGAATTCCGGCAGACAACGTTGCCTTAAGGCATCCAACTCCGGAATACCCTCGCACTGCGTTGAACTTCCACATCAGCGGCGATGTCGTGGTTACTGTCCGGGTGGAGAACGGCAAAATTATGGAAACTACGGCCAATTCTCATTCGCCGCCTCTCCTGGCTTATTCCGCGACCCGCTGGGTGGCCAACCAATGGAAGTTCAAACCCTCCGTGAGTGGAGTGTTTACTATTCCGATTTCATACAAGCAGTCCGCGTAATCTCAAACTGAGCGGACGAGAGGCGGGAACCCGTTTGTTCCCGCCTCTTCTTTTTTCGGTCAACGAACGAGCGTCTGGCCGCAAATCGATTTACCGCGAAATCCCTTTGTGCGCTCTGAAACTTGGAGCTGGGATTTCCTATCTACCTCGTGAAAGCAGGCGAATGAAGCCAGCCGGCCTTTAACCAGAAAGTACATATGTCAAAAATTCAGATCTATCGCAATCTGATCGCGGCGGCTATAATCGCCGCGCTCTGGTACTTTGTTGTTCTCTCGCAAGCGACCGAGCTCAATCCAATTGGGCGCATTCTCGCCAGAGGCTTGAATGCAATCGCAAATGGCAGATAGCAGATAGCACATCGGTAGGGACACGCTCCCGCGCATCCGTTTTGCGATGACGGCGTTTCCGGCGTTTTTCCGGTAGCGGCGACTGTCCGGTTAGGTCCTTGTCGTACCCTAAAACTCGAAATGGCCAACGAAGGAATCGACTCACCCGACCGTGAACCGCAGTCGCCATCGTGTTCAATCAGCCAAACGGTTTCGGGAGCGCATCCCAACCGATTTGCTATCTGCTATTGGCTATCGGCTATTGCATTCGAGCCTCTGGCGAGAATGCCGCCCGGTTTGACGTTTGTGCAGCCAGGTACTACGCTCTCGCGAGCCCGCTCCCAAGGAAGGCAGCGGGCCAAACCGAACACACGTGGACGCCCGTATCCTCCAGGAATTCCGCGCTATCGTAGAAGACAGGGGCCTGATCACATCGCAGGAAGAACTGAAAACCTACGAGTGTGACGGGCTGACAAATTTCCGCGTCATTCCACAGGCCGTGCTGCTGCCCCGCTCCACGGAGCAGGTCCAGGGTATCGTGCGGATATGCCATCGGGAGCGGATACCGTTTGTGGCGCGCGGTTCAGGCACGGGATTAAGCGGAGGCGCTCTGCCGGTGAAGGACGGGGTGGTGATCAGCCTGGCGCGCATGAACCGCATTCTCGAAATAGATTTCGCGAACGCGCTCGTGGTGGTGGAGCCAGGCGTGATCAACTTGGAGGTGACCGGGCGGGTTGCGCCTCAAGGCTTTTTCTATGCGCCCGACCCATCGTCGCAATCAGTTTGCAGCATTGGCGGAAACGTGGCGGAGAACTCTGGCGGTGCGCACTGCCTGAAATATGGATTTACCACTACGCATGTGCTGGGCCTTGAGGTAGTGCTGCCGGACGGTTCGTTGGCGCACCTGGGCAACAAGACCCTCGACGCGCCGGGGTACGACCTGTCCGGCGTATTCGTGGGCTCAGAGGGTACCTTGGGGATTGCCACTAAGATAACTCTTCGTATCGTAAAACGGCCCGAATGCATCCAGACACTGCTCGCGGCGTTTAATTCCACCAGCGATGCCGGTGCCGCAGTGAGCGGGATCATTGCTGCCGGCATGGTCCCGGCAGCGATCGAAATGATGGACAACCTGGCTATCCAAGCTGCTGAAGCGGCTGTCCACGCCAACTATCCCGACTGCGGCGCACTGTTGTTGGTGGAGCTCGATGGACCCATTGCGGAAGTCGAAGTGCTGATGCGTCAGGTAGACGAAATCTGCCGGAAGTGCGGTGCCAGGGAAATCCGGGTGGCGCAGACGGAGGCGGAGCGTGTGCTGGTGTGGAAGGGGCGGAAAGCAGCGTTTGCTGCGGTGGGCCGCATTTCGCCGAATTACATCGTGCAGGACGGCGTGATCCCACGCACGGCGTTACAGCGCGTCATGACCGAAATCGAGCGACTCAGCGTAGAGGCGGGAATCAGAGTAGCCAATGTGTTTCACGCTGGGGACGGTAACCTGCATCCGTTGGTGCTTTATGATCGCCGAATTGAAGGGCAGGAACACGCTGCGGAGGTCCTGGCCAACCGCATCCTTGAGCTATGCATCGAGGCCGGCGGCTCTATCACGGGTGAACATGGTGTCGGTGAAGAGAAGAAAATGATGATGTCAAAGATGTATGCGGAGCCCGATCTAGAAACAATGCAGCGCGTGCGCTGCGCATTTGACCCGGAGCAGCTCTCAAATCCAACGAAAATTTTTCCCCGACCGCGGTTGTGCGGTGAACAGCCGGGGGAGTATCGACCTCATCCTGTGGAGCTCGCCGGAATTGCGGAACGCTTTTGAAATGGCGTCCCTGCCGACAGCCACTGGAAGAGGGGCCGCGGTCCCATGGGACGATCTCCGGGCCATTGCTAGCGCCGAGCAAATTCGCTCCGCGAGCGCGGGCGACCGCGTCGCTGGAGTGCAGCCGGAAGCGGTCTTCGAGCCAGGTAGCGAAAAAGAATTGGCCGCGGCGCTGCACTGCGCGGACGCCGCCGGGCTCAGCGTTGTGCCACGCGGCGGCGGCACGAAAACCAGCTGGGGCAATCCGCCAAAACGCGCCGACCTGATCCTCTCGATGGCGCGACTCAACCGGGTGATCGAACACGCCTGGGCCGATCTGACCGTGAGCGTAGAGGCTGGCTGCACTTTCCAACGATTGCAGAATACGCTCTCGCAGCATGGTCAGCGCATTGCCGTCGATCCGCTCTGGCCGGAGCGAGCCACCATCGGTGGCATCCTTTCAACAAACGACAGCGGCACACTCCGTATCCGATATGGCGGGCTGCGCGACCTGATTATCGGCATGACGATCGCGCTGCCCGATGGCACCCTGGCTTCGAGCGGCGGCAAAGTGGTAAAAAACGTTGCTGGATACGACCTGCCGAAACTGGTCACCGGAGCACTGGGCACGCTCGGCGTCATCACTCGCGCCGTCTTCCGGCTGCATCCTTTACCTCACAATCAACGGTCATTCACATTTGAGATACGCGATCTGACAGATGCCAACCGCGTCATGCTGGCGGTCCAGGACTCCAAGCTGGCGCACACCGGGTTGCAGGCGCGATACTCTGAAGGGAGGACGCCCGCTGTGGACGTTCGTTTTGAGGGCACCGATGCGGGAATTGCGGCCCAGACAGAGACGTTGCGGAAACTGGCGGCTCCGGCAGTTGAAGCCGCGACCAGCGATGCGGTCTGGCAGGCGCGGCAAGAACTGTGGTCTTCGGCGGAGGCGGCAGCGATCGCAAAATTCAGCGTTCTTCCGGCATCGGTCGCAGAGACGTGTGGCCGCATTCGCCACTTGGCCGATTCTCTAGGCGTACAGTGGCGTGCCGTTGTGCAGGGAACAGGGTTGGGCTGGCTGCGTTTGGAAGCATCGAGTACCAATGCCGTCCACCAGGTGCTGCACACGCTGCGGCCCGAGTTCGAAAAGGTTGGAGGCTCGTTGGTCGTGCTGCATCGACCCGCCGCAATGCCGGCAATTGACGCGTGGGGCAGCGGGGGCGATGCGTTTCCGTTGATGCTGAGTGTGAAACAGCAATTTGATCCCCGGGGTACGCTGAATCCCGGCCGGTTCATCGAGGGTATCTAATGGCGGAGCAACAAACCATCCAACCAGTAGGCGCAATCGGGTACGACACGCACCATCCGCCGTCGGACGAACTGATCGACAAATGCGTGCACTGCGGCTTTTGCCTGCCAGTGTGTCCAACCTATGTCTTGTGGAATGAAGAAATGGACTCACCGCGCGGCCGCATCTACCTGATGAAGATGGTCGCCGATGGCACCGCGAACATCAACAAGACTTGGGTGAACCATTTTGACACTTGCCTTGGCTGCATGGCCTGCATGACTGCGTGTCCTTCCGGCGTGGAGTACGGAAAGCTGATCGAGGCGACCCGGGCGCAAATCGAGCGCCGCTATACGCGACCAGCTGCGGAGAAGAGGTTTCGTCGGCTTCTGTTCAGCATCTTCCCGCGCCCAGACCGGCTGCGTGCGCTGTTGCTGCCGTTGCGTCTGTATCAGAAAGCCGGGCTTCAGTCTTTGGTGCGGCGCGCGGGCATTCCTAAATTATTTCCAGCACGGTTCCGGGCGATGGAGGCGTTGTTGCCGCAGGTGCCCGCGCAGGAAACACTCCCTGAATTGATCCCGGCGCAGGGGGAACGGCGACGCCGCGTGGGGTTGCTGCTCGGTT
>WNFQ01001142.1_pt1 | contig 33834 bp, 39 predicted proteins | sample 5400171 | NCBI WGS metagenome assembly WNFQ01 (sample SAMN13153356, study PRJNA577476) | soil metagenome | isolation source: 20 cm soil under Madrone tree | place: USA:California | collected 2016-06-14
GCCGCGGCAATCGACCATTACACGACTTCGGATGACGTCCCGCTGTGGGCCAGGCAGATGGAGATCTTCATCCTCGAGGACCTGAGCGAGCTGGAGGCGGCGAAGATCATGATCGGCGGACTGCTCGCAAAAGGGGCCATCCGCGATCCCGCCGAGGCCCGATTCCTCAAGCAGCGACTCGACGAGCTGGAGGCGCGTATCGCTCGAGGGACGAAACGATAGAAAGTGTCGAAGGACCGACGCTGTTGTCGGGAACTCGACGCTGTTGCCGCGTAAATTGATGTCCTGGCCGCTTTCTTGACCCATTTTTGCGTGGCACGGATGTTGCGAGTAGGCTCTCGCCTGGACAGTCCAGGGGAGATTAGCTATGAAAAACAGGCAGCAAGGCTTCACGCTGGTGGAGATCGCGATCGTGCTGGTGATCATCGGGCTGCTGCTGGGCGGCATCCTGAAGGGGCAGGAGATGATCACCCAGGCGAAGATCAAGAACGTGATCGCGGATTTCTCCGGCGTCTCGGCGGCCTACCACGGCTACCAGGACCGCTACCGCGCCATTCCGGGCGACGACCCGAACGCGGCGACGCGCTGGACTACCGCGCCGGCTGCCATCAGCGGCAGCGGCAACGGCGTGGTCGCCGGCACCTACAACACCGCGTGTCCGGCGGTTTCCGTGGCCCTCACCCCCGAGTCGTGCATGTGGTGGGACCACCTGCGCCGCGCCGGCTTTGTGTCCGGCAACGGCGCGCAGCAGCCTTTCAATGCGGTCACCGGCCAGATCGGCGTGCAGACCGGCGATGGCGCGGGCGGCCCGGTGCTGGGGGCTGCCGCCGGCGCGGGCGGATTTTCCGGGCTCATCATCTGCTCGGCCAACCTGCCCGACAAGATCGCGATCGCCGTCGACACGCAGATGGACGACGGCCAGCGCTTGACCGGCACCGTGCGCGGTCAGCTGCAGGCGGCGCCCAACCCCGCGATCGTCGCTGACGCCACTTCCGCCGGCGCAGGCGGCGCCGCCAACTACGCAGAAACCGGCACCAATACCTACGTCCTGTGCCGCGCGTTCTAGCCGCGCAGCAGCCGCACTTCCGCGGCGGCGAGCGACTCAGGATCGCCGAGAAGCACGACCACGTCGCCTGCCTGCAAGGCGCCCGCCCCGGCCGCGGTCAGCTTGCTGCGCCCCCCGCGCCGGCGCACCGCTCTCACCTGCACGCCTAACGCGTCGAGCCCGAGTTGCGCGAGCGGCCTGCCGAGGGCGTGGGCGTGCTCATCGAGCGTGACGGAGTGCAGGCGCGCAAGCGCTTCCCCGTCGCCGTCGAGCTCGTCGCCGCTGCCGTGGAACAGGCCGCGCAGCAGCTGGTACTGCTCGCCGCGCACTTGGCTCATGCGGCGCATGACGCGGCTGAGCGGAACGCCGACCAGCACCAGCGTGTGCGAAGCCAGCATGACGCCGGACTCGAACGCCTCGGGCACGACTTCGGATGCGCCGGCGGCGGTAAGGCGCGGAATGTCGTCCTCGTCGCGCGCGCGCACGATCACCGGCACGGCGGGATTCAACGCGTGGATGTGGGCGAGCACGCGCACCGCGGCGTCGACGTCGGCGAACGTCACGACCACGCCCGCAGCCCGCGCGATGCCGGCTGCGACCAGCGCCTCGCGACGCGAGCTGTCGGCGAAAACCACCGCGTCGCCGGCGAGCGCCGCCTCGCGCACGCGCTCCGGATCGAGATCGAGCGCGACGTAACGCACGCCTTCGGCGTCGAGCAGCCGCGCAAGGCGCTGCCCGTTGCGCCCGTAGCCCAGGACGATGACGTGGCGCTCGACCTCGATCGACTGCGCCGCGATGCGATGCAGCTCGAGCGAGCGCAGCATCCACTCCGCGCCCGACAGGCGCATGACGATGCGATCGCTCGCCGCGATGAGAAACGGCGTCGCGAGCATCGAAAGGATCATGGCGGCGAGCAGGCCCTGCAGCACGGGCTCCGGCACCACCCGCGTCGGTGCGGCGAGCGACAGCAGCACGAAGCCGAATTCTCCCGCCTGAGCCAGGGCGATCCCGACGCGCAACGCGGTGCCCGGTGCGCTGCCGAACGCGGACGCCAGCAGCGCGATCAGCGCGAACTTCGCGCCGACGAGCAGCACGAACAGCAGCATCACCAGCGGGAACTCGCCCAGCACCAGACGCAGATCGAGCATCATGCCGACCGTCACGAAGAACAGCCCGAGCAGAACATCGCGGAAGGGCTTGATATCCTCCTCGACCTGGAAGCGATACTCGGTCTCGGAGATCAGCATCCCGGCGAGAAACGCCCCCAGCACCAGAGACAGGCCAGCGAGGCCGGTGACGAAGGCGAGCAGCAGCGTCACCAGCAGCACGTTCAGGACGAACAGCTCGTTCGAGCGGCGGCGCGCGACGATTCCCAGCCAGGCGCGCATCAGCTTCGGTCCGAGGGTGATCACGACCGCGAGCGCGAGCACCGCCTTGCCCAGGGCGAGGGCGACCGCCGCGCCGAGCGCGTCGGCGGACTGGTCCAGCGCCGGAAGCAGCACCAGCAAGGGAACCACCGCGAGGTCCTGGAACAGCAGCATGCCGATAACCTGGCGGCCGTGCGCCGTGTCGAGCTCGAGCCGCTCGGCGAGCAGCCTGGAGACGATCGCGGTCGAGGACATCGCGGCAATGCCGCCGAGGGTAAGCCCCGCCTGCCACGACGCGCCGGCGGCAAGCGCGGCGCCGAGCGCAAGCGCTATCGTCGCGGCCACCTGCGCGAGGCCGAGCCCGAACACCGCGCGACGCATGGCGAGCAGCTTCGGCAAGCTGAATTCGAGCCCGATCGAGAACATCAGGAACACCACGCCGAACTCGGCGAGCCGGCGGGTTTCCTCGATGTCGGACACCAGCCCCAGCGCGTGCGGCCCCAGGGCGAGGCCGGTCACCAGATAGCCGATCATCGGCGGCAGCTGCAGGCTTCTGCAGACCACCACCGCGAGCACGCTGCTCGCGAGCAGCACGAGCACCGATTGGAGGGAAACGACCGCGGAATCCATGGGCTATACTTGCCCGCAATGATAAAGGCGGCGCCGAAAAAGCAGCTGGACAGCGCGCCGGGCGCGCTCGATATCGCCCGGCGGGTGCTTTCCATCGAGGCCGACGCGGTGCGGGGGCTGATCGAGCGCCTCGACGAGCGCTTCCTCGCCGCCGTGTCGCTGATCCGCGGGCGCCGCGGCCGCGTCATCGTCAGCGGGATCGGCAAGTCGGGTCACATCGCGCGCAAGCTCGCCTCCACGCTGTCGAGCACCGGAACGCCTGCCTACTTCGTGCATCCAGCGGAGGCGAGCCACGGCGACCTCGGAATGATCGAGAGCGGCGACGTGTTCGTTGCCATCTCGTATTCGGGCTCGAGCGAGGAGCTGCTCGAGATCGTTCCGCTGGTGAAGCGACGCGGCGCAAAATTGATCGCCATGACGGGGCACGCGGATTCGGCGCTGGCGCGCCAAGCGGACGTGCTTCTCGACGCCGCGGTCGAGCAGGAAGCCTGCCCCCACAATCTCGCGCCGACGGCGAGCACCACCGCGGCCCTCGCGCTGGGCGACGCGCTCGCCGTCGCGCTGCTCAGCGCGCGCGGCTTCTCGGCGGACGATTTCGCGCGCAGCCATCCCCGCGGCAGGCTGCCCCGCCAGGCGCTGGTGCACGTCGCCGACGTCATGCGCCGCGGCGATGACATGCCGTGCGTCAAGAACGGCGTGCCGGCCATGCACGCGGTGGTCGAGATGTCCCGCAGCCGCATGGGGATGACCGCGGTGGTGGACGAAGCCGGACGCGTGCGCGGCATCTTCACCGACGGCGATCTGCGCCGCTCGCTGGAGAAAGGCGCCGACTTCCACGCCACCGCCGTCGACAGCCTCATGACGACCGGGCCCAAAACCATTCGCGCGGAGGCGCTGGCGGTCGAGGCCGTGCAGCTGATGGAGCAGCACAAGGTCAACCAGCTGCTGGTGGTCGACGAGCGCGACCGGCTGGTCGGCGCGCTCAACATGCACGACCTGTTCCGCGCCAAAGTCATCTGAAGCAGGCATGCCTCATCCCGCCTCCGACGCGCTGGAACGGGCGCGGCGCATCCGCCTCATGATCCTCGACGTCGACGGCGTGCTGACCGACGGCACGCTCTGGTACGGCGCGCGCGGAATCGAGGAACTGAAGGGCTTCCACTCGGCCGACGGCCTTGGCGTCCAGATGCTGCGGCAGAGCGGCGTGCACGCGGCGATTCTCTCCGGGCGCACCTCGAGCGGCGTAGCGGCGCGGGCGCTCGAGCTCGGCATCGAGCACGTGCTCCAGGGCATCGGCGATAAGCTCGCCGCGTATCGCTCGCTGATCGAGCGCCTGGGCCTCACCCCGGAGCAGACCGGCTACATGGGCGACGACCTGGTCGACATTCCGGTGCTCGCGCGCTGCGGCTTCGCCTGCGCCCCCGGCGAATCGCCCGAGGAGGTGCGCAGGCGGGCGCACTATGTCTGCGCGGCGCCGGCGGGGCGCGGCGCGGTGCGCGAGGTCTGCGAGTTCCTGATGCGCGCGCAGGGAACCATGGACCGCGCGCTGCAGGAGTACCTGAAGTGAGGTTCTCGAACACCCGGCTGTTCCCGCTCGTGCTGATGCTGGCGCTCGCGCTGCTGACCTTCTACCTGGAGCGCGCGGTGCGCGAGGAAGAGCCGCACGCGCCGCTGCGCCGCCACGATCCCGACTACACGGTGTCGAACTTCCTGACCACCACCTACAACCGCGCCGGTGTCGCCGAGGCGGTGATGTCGGCGACGCGGATGGTACATTACCCCGACGACGACTCGACCGAGCTGCTGGCTCCGCGCATGGTGCAGACCAAGCCCGCCGAGCCGCGCATCACGCTGAGCGCCGAGCGCGGTGCAATGTCGCGCGACGGCGAGGAGGTTTTCCTCTATGACAACGTGGTGCTGGTGCGCGAAGCCATGACCGAGCGCCCCGAAGCGCGATTGACCACCAGCTTCCTGCACATCGTGCGCGACCGCTCTCTCGTGCGCACCGACCGCGAGGTCACGATCGTCGAGGACCGCAGCTCGTTGAGCGGCCGCGGCATGGAGTACAACACCGAGTCGCGCCAGTTCACCCTGAACGCCGATGTGCGGGGGCGTTTCGAGCCGAAGAAGGGGCCATGAAGCGCGTCTGGCTGGCGGCGATTCTTTCGGCGGCGTGCGCCGCCTGGGCCGAAAAGGCCGACCGGGACAAACCGACGCAGATCGAAGCCAACCGTCTGAGCGCCGACGACACGCGACGCATGAACATCTTCGAGGGCAACGTGGTGCTCACCAAGGGGACCATCCTGGTGCGCGCCGAGCGCATCGTCGTGCGCCAGGATGCCGAAGGCTATCAATCCTCGACCGCCACCGGCAACCCGGTGCGCTTCCGGCAGCGGCAGGATCCGAAGGAAGGCAAGGACGGCGCCTGGGTCGACGGCGAGGCCCTGCGCATCGAGATCGACGACCGCAACAGCAAGATCGAGCTGTTCGAAAACGCGCGCGTCAACCGCGACGGCGACGAGGTCGCGGGCAACTACATCCTGGTCGACCAGCGCTCTGATTTCTTCTCGGTGAGCGGCAAGGGCTCGAGCGGCGAGCGCGTGCGCGCCGTGATCCAGCCGAAGATCAGCCCCGGCGCGGAGAAAAAATGAAGGCCAACGAGCGCACCGGGCTGAGCCAGCTGCGCTCGCAGCGCCTGCGCAAGCGCTACAAGTCGCGCACGGTGGTGCAGGACGTCTCCCTCGATGTCTCCAGCGGCGAGGTGGTGGGACTGCTCGGCCCCAACGGCGCGGGCAAGACGACCTGCTTCTACATGATCGTCGGGTTGATACCGGTCGACGCCGGCAGCATCCACCTCGACGCCACCGAGCTCACGCACCTGCCGATCCACCGCCGAGCGCGGCTGGGCATCTCCTATCTGCCGCAGGAGAATTCGGTGTTCCGCCGCCTCACGGTGGAAGAAAACGTGCAGGCGATCCTCGAGCTGCAGGGACTCGCGCCCGGGGAGATCGAGCCGCGCCTCGCCGAGCTGCTCAAGGACCTCAACATCTCGCATTTGCGCAAGCACGCCGCGATCTCGCTCTCGGGCGGCGAGCGCCGCCGCCTCGAGATCGCGCGCGCCCTCGCCACCAAGCCGGCTTTTATCCTGCTCGACGAGCCGTTCGCCGGCGTCGACCCGATCGCCGTGCTCGACATTCAGCGCATCATCAGGTTCCTCAAGGAACGCGGCATCGGCGTCCTGATCACCGACCATAACGTGCGCGAGACCCTCGGCATCTGCGACCGCGCCTACATCATCAACGAAGGCGCGGTGCTCGCCTCGGGGCATCCCGAGGAGATTGTTTATAATGACAGCGTGCGCCGTGTTTACCTCGGCGAGAACTTCCGGATGTAGCCGCGCGGCCTTCACGCCATGGCGGCACACTCCCCACGATGAAGCCGTCCCTGCAGTTCCGGTTGTCGCAGCACCTCACGCTAACTCCGCAGCTGCAGCAGTCGATCCGCCTGCTGCAGCTGTCGACGGTCGAGCTCAACCAGGAGATCGACCGCATGCTGATGGAGAACCCGGCGCTAGAGCGCGAGGATGCCGAAGGCGAGCCCGAGGCCGCGGCACCCGTGCCCGCGCCGGCGACCGGCGCGGGCGCGAGCGCCAGCACGGAACCCGCAACCCCCGACACCGACTGGTCGGCGGATATCGCCTCCAGCTGGCGCGGGCCGGATGACGATGACGAGGGCGACCGCAGCTTTACCGCGCCGGACACGCCGACGCTGCGCGACCACCTGCGCGGCCAGCTCTCGCTCACCAATCTGGGCGATCGCGACCGCGTATTCGTCCAGCTGCTGATCGACGCCCTCGACGAAGACGGCTATCTGACCCAGCCGCTCGAGGAAATCGCCGCGCTGCTGCCCACCGAAGCCGAAGCCGATCTCGAAGAGCTCGGCATCGCGCTCAGGCACCTGCAGAACCTGGAGCCCGCCGGCGTGGGCGCGCGCTCCCCCGGAGAGTGCCTGGCGCTGCAGCTGCGCATCACGCCCGATGAACCGGCGCGGCGCCTCGCGCTCGACATCGTGGAGAAACACCTGGAGCTGCTCGCTAGCCGCGATTACACGCGCCTCAAGAACATCACCGGCGCCGGCGAGGAGGCGCTGCGCGCGGCGCAGCGCCTGATCCAGGCGCTCAATCCCCGCCCGGGCGCCGCCTACGCCAAGGTGGAGACGCGCTACGTGATCCCCGACGTCATCGTGCGCAAGCAGCGCAGCGTCTGGCGCGCGAGCCTCAATCCAGACGCCATGCCGCGCCTGCGCATCAACCGCCTGTACGCCGAGCTCGCGGCCGGGGCGCGCAACAGCGGCGCCGCCATCGCCTCCCAGCTGCAGGAGGCGCGCTGGCTGATCAAGAACGTGCAGCAGCGCTTCGACACCATCCTGCGCGTATCGCAGGCGATCGTCGACCAGCAGCGCCATTTCCTCGAGCACGGCGAAGTCGCGATGCGGCCGCTGGTGCTGCGCGAGATTGCGCAGACGCTCGGGCTCCATGAAAGCACCATCTCGCGCGTCACCACGCAGAAGTACATGGCCACGCCGCGCGGCACTTTCGAGCTCAAGTATTTCTTCGGCAGCCACGTCGCCACCGAGGCCGGCGGCGCCGCGTCCTCGACGGCGATCCGCGCGCTGATCAAGCAGCTGGTCGCCGCCGAGGACGCGAAGGCCCCGCTTTCGGACGCGCGCATCTCCCAGATCCTCGGCGAGCAGGGCATCGTCGTGGCCCGCCGCACGATTGCGAAATATCGTGAGGCGCTGCAGATCCCGCCTGTCAATCAAAGAAAATCCCTATAGAGGAGAAGCGCGTATAATCCGCGCGCTCCAATGAGTCTCGTCGCCAATCTTCTGCGCGCCGACCACATCGTGCTCGACCTGCAGGTGTCGAGCAAGAAGCGGCTGTTCGAGCAGGCCGGCCTGCTGTTCGAGAACCATCACGGCCTCGCCCGCAGCCTGGTCTTCGACAGCCTGTTCGCGCGCGAGCGCCTCGGCTCGACCGGGCTCGGCCAGGGGGTAGCGATTCCGCACGGCCGGATCAAGGGACTGAAGGAGGCGCTGGGCGCGTTCCTGCGGCTCGCGCAGCCGGTGCCCTTCGACGCCCCCGACGGCAATCCCGTCAGCCTGGTGTTCGTGCTGCTGGTTCCCGAAAAGGCGACCGAGAAGCACCTGCAGATCCTTTCCGAGCTCGCGCAGATGTTCAGCGACAAAGCGCTGCGCGAGGCGATGAGCGGGGCGCCGGACGCCGGTGCCCTTCACCAGCTGATCACGGCGTGGCAACCGGATGCTGCAGGTCAACGTCGCGCGGCTGCATGACGACAATCGCGAGGCGTTGTCGCTCGCCTGGATCGCGGGGCGCGAAGGCGGCACCGCGGTGCGGCGCGAGGCGGCCAGGGCCGCCTCGCTGATCGGTCACCTCAACCTCACCCACCCCAACAGCATCCAGGTCGTCGGCGCCTACGAGGCCGGCACGCTGGCCGGCTTCGTCGAGCGGCTGTTCGAGTTCGCGCCCGCGGCGGTGATCATCGCCGACGGCGTCACGCCGCCACCGCAGCTGCTCGACGCCGCGGCGAGGACCCACACGCCGCTCTTCACCTCGCCGCTGCCGGCCGCGCGCGTGATCGACAAGCTGGCACGCTACCTTGCCAAGGCGCTCGCCGAGAGCACCGAGCGGCACGGCGTTTTCATGGACGTGCTCGGCCTTGGCGTGCTGATCACCGGCGAGTCTGGCGTGGGCAAGAGCGAGCTCGGCCTCGAGCTCATCAGCCGCGGCCACGGCCTGGTGGCCGACGACGTCGTGGAGATCTCGCGCATCGCCGCCAACACGCTCGACGGCCGCTGCCCGCCGATGCTGAGGGATTTTCTCGAAGTGAGGGGCCTGGGGCTGCTCAACATCCGCACTATCTTCGGCGAGACCGCCGTGCGCCCGAAGATGAAGCTCAAGCTGATCGCGCATCTGGAGAAGCCCCGCCCCGAAGGGCGCGATCCCGGCGAGCGCCTGCCGCTTGCCGACCTGTGGGAGGACATTCTCGGCGTGACGGTGCGCAAGGTCATCATCCCGGTCGCCGCCGGCCGCAACCTCGCCGTGCTGGTCGAGGCCGCGGTGCGCAACCACATTCTCAAGCTGCGCGGCGTCGACTCGACCGCCGAGTTCCTGGCGCGACAGAAACGGGAGCTCGACGGCAGCGAGAGCGAAGGCGAAAAGTAGGTGCAGCTGATCCTGGTGAGCGGGCTGTCCGGCTCCGGCAAGAGCATTGCGCTCAAGGTGCTCGAGGACGGCGGCTACTACTGCGTCGACAACCTGCCCGCGACGCTGCTGCTCGAGGTGGTGGACTTTCTGGCCGAGGCGGGCCACGACCGGGCCGCAGTGAGCGTCGACGCAAGAAGCGCAGCCGTTGCCGCGCTGCCCGAGAACATCGCCAAGCTGCGCGGCCGCGGCGTCGACTGCCGGGTGCTGTACCTCGAGGCGAATTCTCCGACGCTGCTGCGGCGCTTCTCCGAGACACGGCGCAGTCATCCGCTCGCCGGCACGGGCCTGACGCTTTCCGAGGCGATCGGGCGCGAGCGCACGCTGCTGGCCGGCGTCGCGGCGCTCGCGCAGCGCATCGATACGAGCGAGCTGCAGCCGCGCGTGCTGCAGAACTGGATCAGGGAACTGCTCGCCCTCGACGCGGGCTCGCTCACGCTGCTTTTCGAGTCGTTCGCGTACCGCGACGGCATTCCGCTCGACGCCGACTGGGTGCTCGACTGCCGCATGCTGCCCAACCCGCACTACGATCCGCAGTTGCGCCCTTTTACCGGTCGCGACAGCGCCGTGGCCGAGTACCTGGGCCGCGACGCCGCGGTCCAGCGCTGGCTGGAGGACGTGCGCTCGCTGCTCGAACGCTGGCTGCCGGAGATCGCCCGGGAGAACCGCAGCTACGTTACCGTGGCCATCGGCTGCACCGGCGGCCGTCACCGCTCCGTCTACCTCGCCGAGCGGCTCGCCGAGGCGTTTCGTGTCCAGTGGCGCGTCCTGGTGCGCCATCGCGGCCTGGCTCGCGAAGGCGCGCAAGCGTAATGCAGGAGTTCGCGCTTTTCCCCCTGAACACGGTGCTCTTTCCCGGCGGTCGCCTGCCGTTGCGGATCTTCGAGCAGCGCTACATGGAAATGGCCAAGGTCTGCCTGCGCGACGACGCGCCCTTCGGCGTATGCCTGATCCGCGACGGCGCGGAGGTCGGCGCGCCGGCGACCCCGGTGGAGATCGGCTGCCTCGCCCGCATCGCCGCCTGGGACATGCCGCAGCTGGGCATGCTGCATATCATCGCCCGCGGCGAGCGGCGCTTTCGCATCGTCGGCAGGCGAGTCGAGCCCAACGGCCTCGCGCGCGCCTCGATCGAAATGTTTCCCGACGATATCGACGCGCCGGTGCCGGAACAGTGCAGGTCCTGCGTGCGCCTGCTCGAGCGCGTGATCGCGCAGCAGGGCGAGGGGCTGTTCGAGGCGCCGCACCGGTTCGATTCCAGCGCCTGGGTGAGCGCCCGTCTCGCCGAAATCCTTCCGCTTCCCCTCTCGGCGAAGCAGGAGCTGTTCGAGCTGACCGACGCGCGCGCGCGGCTGGAGCGCCTCAACAATCTCCTGGGGAGATAGCATGAGACGCAATCTCGTCCGCGCCTTGGCGGCAATCGCAATCTCGGGCTGCGCGACCGAGCCGGTGACTCCTTGTCAGGCTGGCGGGAGACCGCGATTACCCAGCGCGTCGCTGCCGGGCAGGCCGCGTATCTTGCGATTGCTCCGCACAAGGACTGCGTCAGCGTCGAACCGGTGTCCGAGAGCGAAGGCAGGAAATTGCTTTCGCGAACCGTCTTCAAATCGGTTCTCCACTAAAATACCGTAAGGGGTCGGAATCATAACAATGGCGCTCTCGCACCGAAACTATGCCAAAGTCCGGGTCGTAGCGCCCAGGGGACGTCTCGACCACGACAACTGCGAAGCCTTCAGGAACGACCTCGCTCCGCACCTCGACGCCTGCCTGCGCGAGGGCCAGGCGCTGATCTTCGATCTGTCCGGCCTCGAGTACGTGTCCAGCGCCGGGTTGCGCTGCCTGATGCTTGCCGCCAAGCAGGCTGTCAGCCGCAGCGGCCGCCTGGTGATCGCTTCGCTGCAGCCCCTGGTCGCCGAAATTTTCCAGATCAGCCGCTTCAACCTCGTTTTCGACGTCTTCCCCACGATGCGCGAGGCGCTGGCTTCGGTTTCGTCCGAGGCGGTCGAAGCTTTCGAGCGCGGCTGATCGGGCATGCGCGTCCGCTTTTGGGGCACGCGCGGTTCAATGCCGGTGGCGCTCACCGCCGCCGACGTGCGGGACAAGCTGGCCCAGGCCCTGATCGCGGCCGACGGCCGGCGTTTCGAGTCGTTCGGCGCGGCCTACGACTTTGCGCAGCGGGAGCTGCCGTTCGCGCTTACTCACACCTTCGGCGGCCACTCGTCGTGCGTGGAGCTGGAGACCGGCAGCAATGAATATTTCGTCTGCGACATGGGCAGCGGTGCACGCCCCTTCGGCGCCCACGTGCTGGCGCGACAGGGCGGCCGGCCGGCGACGGTGAACGTGTTCATGTCGCACGTCCACTGGGACCACATCATGGGCTTTCCCTTCTTCGGACCCGCCTACGTGCCGGGGACGACAATCCGCATCCACGGCTGCCACGACATCCTGGAGCAGGCGCTCCGGCTGCAGCAGGCGCCGCCTTGTTTCCCGGTACCGTTCGACCAGCTTGCCGCGAACATCGAGTTCGTGAAGCTCGTGCCCGGCGAGACCTACGGGGCCAGCGGCATAAGCGTGACGCCCAAGATCCAGCGTCATTCGGGAGATTCCTACGGCTATCGGTTTGAGGCGGGCGGCAAAGTACTGATCTACTCCACCGACTCCGAGCACAAGCTCGAGAACCGCGGCGAGGCCGAGGCCTTCGTCGCCTTCTTCCGGGACGCCGACCTCGTCGTGTTCGACGCCATGTACTCGCTCGCCGAAGTGGCCTCGGTGAAGGCTGACTGGGGCCATTCGAGCAACATCGTCGGGGTCGAGCTCTGCCAGATGGCCGGCGTCAAGCACCTGGTGCTGTTCCACCACGAGCCCAGTTCCGACGATGCGTCGATCGAAGCCGTGTTAAGGGACACGCGTCGCCTCGAGGAGCTGACCCGCGGCGCGCAGCCGCTGCGCGTCTCGGCGGCTTACGACGGGCTGGAGATCGATCTCTGAAACTGCGTTCGGGGCCGCGGCTGATGGGCGCAGCGCTGCTCGCCGTCTGCGTCCTGCTCATCGGCCTCGAGTCGCCGCCGGTCGCGGCGCTGCGCGAAACCCTGTTCGACGGTTACCAAATGCTGATGCCGCGTGTGCGCAGTTCCGCGCCGGCGGTGATTGTGGACATCGACGAGCGCTCGCTCGACACGCGGGGGCAGTGGCCATGGCCACGCAGCGTCACGGCAGACCTCGTGGCTGCCATCTCGCGCGCCGGGCCGGCGGCGATCGGTGTCGACGTGCTGTTCATCGAGCCGGACCGCTCGGTGGCGGGAGCCGACGCGGCGCTGGCGCAAGCGGTCCAGGGCGGGAAAGTGGTGCTGGGCATCGCCGGAATCGACTACCGCGACCGCCGTTTCCCGCATCCGCCGCACGTGGCCCCGGTGCTGTCGTCGGGCCAGCGCGCGCTGCCGTTGCGGCAGTTCGATGGCCAGCTGCAGAGCCGGCCGGAGATCGATCGGGCAGCCGCCGGCCGCGGGCTGATCAGCACCGACTCACCGGATCGCATCGTCCGGCGAATCCCGCTGGTTGCGCGGATCGGCGAAGTCATCGTGCCGGCGCTTGCCGTGGAGATGGTTCGCATCGCCACCGGCGCGCGCGAGCTGCGCATCGACGACCATGGCGGCGAGCACGTGGACCTCAACGTCGGTCCCGCGTCGATTCCGGTCCAGTCCGACGGCACGCTGAACGTGTATTTCGGGCATCACGATGCGCAGCGCTTCGTCTCGGCCGAGGACGTGCTTTCCGGAAAGGCCGCGGCTGAGCTGTTTCGCGACAAATTCGTTCTCGTCGGCGTATCGGGACTGGGCTTGCTCGATTTCCAGGCCACCCCGCTTGGTGAGCGCATCCCGGGCGTGGAAGTGCACGCGCAAATGCTCGAGCAGATCTTCGATGGCGCGTATCTGCGCCGGCCCACGGGCGCGGCGTGGACCGAGGCCGCGCTGCTGGCCGGCGTGGGGGTCCTGCTCGTCTTGTTCGTTCCGGCAGCGCGCCCGTGGATGTCCTTCACGCTTCTGGCGGCGGGCCTGCTCGCGCTTGCGGCCGCGGGGATCCTCGCCTTCATGACCGGACTGCTGCTGAACGTCACGGCGCCGGCGCTAGCTGCGCTCGCCGTCTTCGCCGCCCTGCTCGGGGCGACGTTTGCCGAAGCCGACCGCCAGCGGCGGCTGCTGCGCGAAGCGCAGGCGCGCGTCGCCGGCGAGCTGGAAGCCGCGCGGCGCATCCAGATGGGGTTGCTGCCGGCGCCGCGCACGATTTTCGCCGGACAGACAGGCTTTGCTCTCGACGCCCTGCTCGAGCCGGCGCGAATGGTCGGCGGCGATTTTTACGACTGCTTCATGCTGGACGCGGACCGGCTTTTCCTGGTGGTCGGCGACGTCTCGGGCAAGGGACTTCCGGCGAGCCTTTTCATGGCGCTCTCCAAGTCATTATTGAAGAGCATCGCCCTGCGCGGCGATAGCGACCCCGGCTCGCTCCTCATGCTCGCAAACGCGGAGATCTGCCGCGACAACGCGGAATCGTTCTTCGTCACTGCGTTCGCGGGGCTGCTCGACGTGCGCAGCGGCGCGCTGGCTTTCTGCAACGCGGGCCACGAGCCGCCGATTGCCTGCCGGCCGGGCAGCGTCCCCGAACGCGTCGAGCATTCCGGCGGGCCGCCGCTATGCGTGCTGGAGGGCTTCGAGTATCCTGGAAGCGGGCGAGTGGCTGTGCGTGCTCACCGATGGCGTGACCGAGGCGATGAACGCGGCGGGCGAGTTCTACGGCGCCGCACGCCTGCACGCGGTACTGAAACCCCTCGCGTCGGCGGCGCCGGATGCGATCGTCGCGGCGGTACGAGCGGACGTGCGGAAGTTCACCGGCACGACGGAGCAATCAGACGACCTTACCCTGCTTTGCGTGCGCTGGAACGGCGCGGCCGCTAGCGGACGCTGATCTCGACGCGCCGGTTGCGAGGCTCGTCGGTGTTGTCGGCGGTCGGCACGAGTAGCTCGCGCTCGCCGCGCCCCGCGGTCTGGATCTGCGTGCCGGGAATGCCGATCTCGATGAGGAAGCCCTTCATCCGCTCGGCGCGCTGTGCCGACAGCAGGTCGTTCGCTTCAAGCTTGCCTACGGTATCGGTGTGCCCGACGACCATGATGTTCGGGACGGGTCGCTGCTTCAGCGCCGCGAGGATCTTTTTCAGCTCCTGTTTCGATTCGTCGGTCAGCTCGTCGGTGCCCCTCACGAAGTAAAGCAGAAACGTGGTCGGCCTGGCGGGCAGGGCTTCGAGCGTGACAGCGAAAGACTGGCGCACTTCGGCATCGGATAGCTGCACCATTTCGGACTGCCCGCCCGCCAGCCGGCTCGCCGCAAACGGCCGGTTGAGCACATGGCGCTCGCTGCCGCGCTGTACGACGACGGTGCCGGTATGCCCGTCCGCGCTGGGCAGAACCACCACGGTCTCCTCAAGGGGTCGCTGGACGACGGCCTTGGGCGGAACCACAACCGTCTTTTCGGGCGGCACCGGCTCAGCATAGATCGCGCCGAGGACAACCAGCGCGCCAAGCACCAGCACCAGCATTCGCTCAGTTTCCCGGCTCGATGACCTTCACCACGAACTCGGTACCGCGAACCCCCATGATCGAGGACGGCGTGCGCACCCGCATCGCGTCGGGCGACTGCTTGACCATCTTGCCGGAGACGACGGCGAGCGTTCCCTTCTTCAGCGAGGCATCGAAATGCCCGTTGTGCGTGGTCGAATCGAACGCATAGCGCTCGATCGCCAATACGCTGCCCGGGCCCACCGAAAGCACGCTGTTATCGGAGAACGTCACCCCGGCCGAGCCGTCGGCGCCGGTGACCAGCGTATCGGACTCCTGCACCGGCATGCCCGACTCCTGCACCGGCATGCCCAGAGTGGCCGGCAGCCGCTGGCCTTGCCGCTCGAGGAACACCGCTCCCGTGGCGGCCTTGATCTGTCCCACATCGCCCGCCCAAACGCCGGCCGCGAAGCAGAACAGGCATACCAAAAGTGTCCAACGCATGATGGCCCTCCCTTAGGGTCACGTTCAACGGATTCTATAATGCGCCCGATCCCATGGCCCATAGCGTTAAAAACTCCCGCTTGGCGATGTTTCCGTCGCGGCTCGCCGAGCTGCGCCCTTTGTCGGCCTTCCTGACAGATTTTTGCGACCAGGCGGGCATCGAGCGGGAGCGCTGCCTGCGGCTCCACCTGGTCGTCGAGGAGCTGTTCATCAACACCATCCGGCACGGCCATCGAATGGACTGCGACGCGCCCGTATGGTTGAGCGTCGAGGCAGGCCCTAAGGCGGTGCAGGTAACCTACGAGGACACGGCGCCGCCGTTCAACCCTTACGCCAGGCTGCCGGACAAGCCTATCGACATGACGACGACGCTCGAAAGGCGCGCGATCGGCGGCCTCGGAGTCCTTCTCACCAAGGAGCTGGCAGCGACACGCGATTACGCCTATGTGTTCGGCCGTAACCGCATCCGCCTCACCATGACGCGTTAGACGCGCCCAGCCGCGCGATGAGCTTTTTCACCGGGGTCGGCGCGGCGGCCTGGGCGGCATCCTCGAGATCGATCCAGAGACGCCCCGGCGCCGCGGCGCGCGGCAGCGTTCTGGCGACCCCGCAGAGCACTGGCCGGATGCGCAGGCGAAAGTGCGTGAAGCCGTGCTCGAGCGGTTCCAGCTCGCGCGTCGATGAGATCTCGCAGCCCAGTTCGCGAGCTTGCGCGGCATATCCCGCGTTGCTCGCCACCGGAAAAGTCCAAAGACCGCCCCAAAGCCCCGCGCCGGGCCTGCGTTCGAGCAGAACCTGATGGTTGTGCAGCAGCAGCAGCCAGGTGGCGTCTCTCAGTGGAACGGCCCTCCTCGGCCGCGGCGCAGGCAGCTCGTGCGCGCGGTCCTCGCGCCGCGCCATGCAGCGCCGCCTCACCGGGCACACCTCGCAACGCGGCTTCCTTATGCAGACGGTCGCGCCGAGATCCATCAGCGCCTGCGTGTAGACGCCAACGTCGTCCTTCGGAAGCAGGCGCTCTGCCAGCCGCCACAGCTTCGCTTGGACTTCACGCTCCCCCGGCCAGCCTTCGACGCCGTAGCAGCGCGCGAGCACGCGCTTGACGTTGCCGTCAAGAATCGCAGCGCGGCGGCCGAAGGCGAACGACGCGATCGCCGCGGCGGTCGAGCGCCCGATGCCGGGAACCTGCTCGATCTCGCCCACCGAATCCGGGAATCTGCCGCCGTGCTCGGAGACGACTTTTCGAGCGGCCCGATGCAGGTTGCGCGCGCGGGCGTAGTAGCCGAGGCCGCTCCAGAGCCGCAGCACCTCGTCCTCGTCCGCGCGAGCGAGCGCCTGCACGTCGGGAAAGCGCGACAGGAAACGCTGGTAGTAGGGAATGACCGCCGCCACCTGCGTCTGCTGCAGCATCACTTCCGACAGCCAGATGCGGTATGGGTCCCGCGTGTCCTGCCAGGGAAGGCCTTTGCGCCCGTGCCGGCGCTGCCAGGCGATGAGAAGGCTTGCGAAAGCGGGCACGCCCGGATTCTAATGGGGGCATGGGCAACCCCGTCGAGCACATCCGCAAATACCACCCCGAGTTGAAGGCAATCCGGCAAGACCTGCATGCGCATCCCGAGCTGGCGTTCGAGGAGACCCGTACTTCGGCGCTGGTGGCAGACAAGCTGGCGAGCTGGGGCATCGAAGTGCACCGCGGCCTGGCGAAGACCGGGGTGGTCGGCGTGGTGAAAGGCCGCGGCACCTCGGGCGGCCGCGCCATCGGCCTGCGCGCCGACATGGACTGCCTGCCGGTGCACGAGACCGGGAGCGTGTCCTACCGCTCGCGCCACGATGGCCGCATGCACGCGTGCGGGCACGATGGGCACACCACCATGCTGCTGGGCGCCGCACGCTATCTGGCGGAGACCCGCGACTTCGGCGGCACCGCCTACCTCATCTTCCAGCCTGCCGAGGAAGGCGGCGGCGGCGGGCAGGTGATGGTGAAGGAAGGCCTCTTCGAGCGCTTCCCGGCGAACGAGGTCTATGCGCTGCACAACTGGCCGGGGCTGCCGCCCGGAAAGCTGGCGGTGCGCGCGGGACCGGTCATGGCCGCCACCGACGAGATCGAGATCATCGTGCGCGGACGCGGCGGACACGCGGCGATGCCGCACCTCGTCATCGATCCGGTCGTCGCCGCGTCGCACATCATCACCGCGCTGCAGACGATCGCGAGCCGCAACGTCAGTCCCGTGGACGCGGTGGTGGTGAGCATAGCCTCGATGCAGACGAGCCAGCTCGGCGCATTCAACGTGATCCCCGACTCCGTGCGCCTGATCGGCACGCTGCGCAGCTTCCGGCGCGAGACGCGCGAGCTCGCCGAGAAGCGCGCGAGGGAAATCGCGACGCACGTCGCGCAGGCATTCGGCGCGAGCGCCGCGATCGATTTCCGGCGAGGCTATCCGCCCACCATCAACAGCGAGCGCGAAGCGCAGTTCGCCGCGCGCATCGGCGAGCGCATCTTCGGCAAGGGAAACGTGGTCACCGACGCCGATCCCACCATGGGAGGCGAAGACTTCTCCTACATGCTGCTCGAGCGCCCCGGCGCCTACGTGTGGCTCGGCCAGGGCGGCGGCCCCGGCGGCTGCTTCCTGCACAATCCGAACTACGACTTCAACGATGAGGTGATTCCGCTCGGCGCGGGCTACCTCGCCGCGCTCGTCGAGGAGTCCCTGCCGCTAGAATAAGGCGGTGCAGAGGAAACAGGTTCCGGTGGGGCAGCTGGAGTTCGGCATGTACGTCGCCGAGCTCGATCGCCCGTGGACCGATACGCCTTTCATGTTCCAGGGCTTTCACCTGCGCACCGACCAGCAGCTGGAGACCCTGAAGAAATTCTGCAAGCACGTCTTCGTCGACATGGAGAAAACCGGGCTCGAGGATCACTCGCGTCCGCGCACCGCTCTGCCCAGCTTCAAGATCCGCGGCAGCACCGTCTATCCCGAGACGGTCAATGTCGAAACCGAGGTGCAGCGCGCGGCCCCGGTCTACACGCAAACCGTCGCCGCCGTGAACGAGCTTCTGCGGCCGCTCACCCAGGGCAGCACGGTCCTGGAGGGCAAGGAAGTCAGGGAGTCGGTGACGCGCCTCACTGACAGCGTGGCGCGCAATCCCGACGCGCTGCTTCTGGTCTCCAAGCTGCGCGAGAAGAGCGCGGCGGCACATGCCCGCGCTCTCCAGGTCTCCATCTACATGATCGTGTTCGCGCGCTTCCTGGAGCTGGCCCGCGAGGAGCTCGAGCTGCTCGGACTGCTCGGCCTGCTTCAGGACGTCGGCAAGACCCAGCTGCCGGCCTCGATCATGGAGAAGCAGGGACCCCTGACGCCGGAGCAGGCCGAGTTCGCGAAAAAGCACGTCGCCCTGTCGGCGGAGATCCTGAAGGCGACGCCTGGCCTCCCGTCGCGGCTGCCGGAGCTTGCCTTGCTGCACCACGAGCGCCAGGACGGCAGCGGTTACCCGCGCGGGCTCAAGGGCGAGCAGATCGGGCTCTACGGGTCGGTCGCGGCGATCGCGGATACCTTCGACGCGCTGACCGCGGTGCGGCCCTACGCCGAGACGCTGTCGCCATCGAGCGCCCTCAGCTTCCTGTACCGGGAGCGCGGCACCGGCTACCACTCCGAGCTCGTCGAGCAATTCATCCAGTGCGTCGGCGCGTTCCCGGTAGGCAGCGTGGTGGAGCTCAATTCCGCCGAAGTCGGCATCGTCATCGCGCAGAACCTGGTGCGGCGCCTCAAGCCGCGCGTGATGGTGGTGCTCGACGGCCAGGGCAACCCGATGCGGCCGCACAAGATCCTCGACCTCGACAAGGACCCCAAGGTGCGCCCGGACGAGCCCTACAGGATCCGGCGCACCATGGAGCAAAGCAAGCTCCAGGTCGACCCGCGAGAGCTGTTCCTCTAGCGCAGGTTCGCAACCCCGTAGGGCACGTGGCCCGCAGCCACGTGCGCGCGTGCGGAATCGACGTGGCCGCGCTGATCGTCGAAGTAGAAGTCCGGCTCGAAAGCCTTCAGGAACGCGCCCTTGTCGAGGCCGCCGAGAAACATCGCCTCGTCCACCGCGATGTTCCAGTCCATGAGCGTGCGCACCGCGCGCTCATGCGCCGGCGCGCTGCGCGCGGTCACCAGCGCGGTGCGCAGACGCATCGGCACGTCGGTGCCGGCGGCCGCCTGCAGGCGCTGCAGCGCTTCGAGCAGCGGCTTGAACGGGCCCGGCGGCAGCGGCTGGAGCGCATGCGCCGTCTCATGGCGCGTAAACGCATCCAGGCCGTCTCTCTGATATACGCGCTCAGCCTCGTCGGAGAACAGGACCGCGTCGCCGTCGAAGGCAACGCGCACCTCGCCCGAGTGGCGGCTCGCCGCCTGCGCCGACTCCGGGTAGACGCGCGCCGCGGGCACCTTCGAGTCGAGGGCGCTCATCACGTCGTTTTCGTTCGCCGACAGGAACAGGTTCGCCTTCAGCGCGTCGAGGTAGCGATACGGGTTCGCTCCGCGCGTGAATACGCCGCGCTCCAGGCGCAGCCCCGCGCGCTCGGCCGAGCGGAACACCCGCAGGCCCGACACCGGGTCGTTCTTCGACAGGATCACGACCTCGACGCGCTGCGCCTGCGGCGTATTGAAAGCGAGCAGCTTCTTCACCAGCGGAAAGGCGACCCCTTCGCGCGCCGGCACGTCCAGGCGCGCGAGCTGCAGCGCGATATAGGCGTCCTCGCCGTCGCGCTCGAAAACGCGGTTCTCGTCCTCGAAGTCGAGCAGCGCGCGCGACGAAATCGCGACGACGAGTTTGCCTTCGACCGAATACGGCATGCACTCAATTTAGCACTGTGGAGCGGGTGATGGGAATCGAACCCACGTTCATAGCTTGGGAACCTATGAACGCTTGTGCAGTGAAGAAAAGGTCGCCAAGCGTCATTTCTGCTCACTCGCGAGTGTTAACGTGATTGTAATCTTCGAAATGCTGTGGGCGAGTAACCGGTCTGACGGCGGAACGTCGAAGAGAGATGGCTGGAACTGCTAAACCCCGCGCGCACCGCGATTTCGTCAATGGTTAGCCCGGGTTCGCTAAGAAGTAGATTCTGCGCCCGGGCGACGCGCTTTCTCACAACGTATGCGTGGGGAGGCACACCGACGGCCTGACGGAACGCGCGCTCGAAGTGACGCGTGCTTATCCCGGCGAGTTCACCGAGTTGGCGCAAAGCGATGGGCTGCGCAAGATGCTCTTCTATGTAATCTAAGATCAGCTTGAGACGACGCGCCGGGAGGCCGCCAGAAGCTCGCGGAGGAGGCGCCGAGAGTGTTGAATATGAGTGGATCATATGATGTGCCAGGAACTCGCACGCGCTCTCCGCATACAGTCGCTCCGGTGGGGAACCGCTCTGCGCCTCTAGCGCCAGGTGGGTTGCCACCCCTTGGATCACCGGGTCATGCGAGAGAAATTGCGGGATGATCTCAACGTTTCGTGGATCAGCTTCCCAATGTTCTGAGATCACACGCGAGAGGAAAGCGTCGGGTATGAGCAATACGATCGCGCGAGAAGGCCCACTCGCCTGCCAGGTCGCCTCGACATTGGGTGGAGTAAGATTCACGGTTCCCGGATCGCTCCAGCCCTCGACTGGCCGCCCGACCATCTCTCGGCGGATGCGATGCCTCCCAGAGAGGTATAACCCCAGCGCGTGATTGGCGAATGCCCCTGTCGCTTGGGCTGGCGTCGCTCTAATTACGAATAGAGAAAATGCATCCCACGCTGCTGACGTGTTCGGCGGCGCATTTAGAAGATCAGCAAATCTAGAAGCTGTTACTGCCGGTTTGTCCATTGGACTAACACTCCCAGACCTAAGCCAGCACCTATTGCACCAACTAGCCCGTCTTCACAATCGCGACATTTCATCACAAATCGCGCAGAGAGATTGCCTCGCCCTTGAAAAGGCGTCCACGACCCATTCAGTATGTCTAGGAGGTGCACCTGTGGTGTCGCATTGAAAAAAACTGAAAAGGAGAATGCTAGTGACCGCCAGGACTGGACTTGACGCGCTGCTTACGCCGGAGCGCAGCGTGCTTCTGCTCATCGATCACCAGGCGTTTCAATTCTCCAACCTGCACAGCCACGAGCCGACGCTGATCGTCAACAACGTCGTGGGGCTCGCAAAGGCGGCGAAGGCGTTCAAGGTCCCAACGATCCTGACTACCGTCACCGAGGAGCGCGGCGGATATCTCCTTAAGGGCATCCAGGATGTCTTTCCCACGCAGAAGCCGATCAATCGGACCTTCATCAATACATGGGAAGACCAGCGCGTCGTCGAGGCGGTGAAAAAGACCGGGCGGAGGCAGCTCGTCATCGCAGCGCTGTGGACGGAAGTCTGCCTCGCGATGCCGGTGATCCAGAGCCTGTCCGACGGCTATGACGTCTTCTTCGTAACCGATGCATCCGGCGGCGTATCGCGCGAGGCGCACGACATGGCGGTTCTGCGCATGGTGCAGGCCGGGGCCGTGCCGATCACCTGGATCGCGGTCATGAGCGAGTGGCAGCGCGACTGGGCGCGCGAAGCGACGGTCCCGGCCATCGCCGAGATCACCGTCGCTCACGGCGGCGCATCAGGCATTGCGTTTTCGTGGGAACAGCAACTACTTAACTCGGGGCGGAAATAATCGCGTACTCCTTCGCACTCCTCAACGGGGCGAATCGGAGCGAGTCTAGTGGTAAAACGGATCGGTCTCCTCCGAAGCGCCGCTGCCAGTACCCGTAGCTGAGCATCACTGTGGTCGAAGCTCTGATAACGATGCTCTGTCTCGAGCGTGCGATTACCGTCTGAGCCATCCGCGCTTCATCGCCAACACGCGTCCGGGGCCATGCGCGGCCGCAAACAGAAGGCCCGCAGCAAACGTGAAATGATCGATGAACGATCCGAACTCGGCCTGGTTTGCCGCCCAATGCGACGCCCCGTGGAACCCGAAAGCGAGAAACACGACATAGGCTGCGGCCAGCAGCGCTGCTTCCGAAAAATAGGCGCCAGTGAGGAAGCACACGATGAGAGCGAGCTCGAACACCGCCGCGACCCAAGCCAGAACATGGGGCGCGGGGAAACCCGCCGTCGCGATGGCGGTCGCCGTTGCGTTGATGTTCGTCAGCTTGAAGCTCACCGCCATAATAAAGAGCGCGGCAAAGATCAGGCGTCCTACGAGGACCGCCGCCGTCGTCCATCCTGCCCCGTTCGTTTCCGTCGTCATGTTCCTCTCCTTCTCATTGCGAATCTCGAAGCTCTGTGGGTTCGCAGGTCGAGCCGCCTTTGGATGGCCGTGATTGCCTGCTTTCAAACATACGTCGAACGAGACCGGCCCGGATCGACACGCCCTCGTGCATTTTTCTGCCGGATGAAAGGATAAAGGATAGGATAATCAATTCTCCGGCGCGCCGCAGTCCAGTGGTTGAAGCTGTCCTGAACGGCGCACAGAATCGTCTCTGGGGGTCGTCAAACCATCAACCCCGCCACGCGCGTCTCTTATACGCGATTCTGGAAGGTCGGATTTTTAATCCACCCTCTCACACGCCAGCGAAATCGAGATTTTCAACAGAATAGACTCAAAGCAGATGGAGCGGCCAGCGGGAATCGGACCCGCGTCTCGTGCTTGGGAAGCACGGGTATTGCCACTATACGATGGCCGCGCCGTCGGGAATTCTACCGCTCAGGCTTTCATGATGAACATGAATAGCGCAGCCAGGGCCGCCAGGCTCAGCGCAGCGTGCAGCTTCGCCAGCCTCGCAATGATCTGCGCCGCATATCTCGGATTCGCGCGCCCCTTGCTTCCGGCAAGACGGCGGATCAAGGGCAGCACTGCGAACACCTGCCATAACGCCGCTGCTCCGAGAACCGCCCCGCCGGCGAGCCACCACGTGGCTCCGGCTGCCGATCCGGCAAGCATCGCGGCCAATGAGCCGATGGCGCCGAGAGCGGCCTGAAAGATGGCGGGCCTGGGGTGCGATGCCACGAGGGTGGTGTCGGCCAGCTCCGCTTCGCCCTCGCCCAGCCTGGGGTGCTCGACAAGACTGACGTAGGTGGCGGCCCCCGCGAAAAGCGCGCAGCAGAACAGGGCGATATTCTGGGCCGCAAATTGAGCCAGCAGCAGCGTTGAAGTCATCGCATCCCTCCCCTTTTGGGCGCCAGTCTAATGGGAAGCCAGCGCCGCCGCTGAGGTATGATTGTTTCCATGATCAGGGTAACGGTGAACGGCGACGCCCAGCGCTTTGACGCGCCGCTCGATGTGGCGGCGCTGCTCGCAACGCTCGACTGCAAAGGCAAGAAGGTGGCGGTGGAGCGAAACGGCGAGATCGTCCCGCGGAGCGCTCACCGCAGCACTTTGATTGCCGACGGCGATCGGCTGGAGATCGTCGTGGCAGTCGGCGGTGGCTAGCATGAAGGACGCGCTCGTCGTCGCCGGCAGGCGCTACGGCTCGCGCCTGCTTGTCGGCACCGGCAAGTACCGCGACTTCGCCGAAACGCGCGCCGCGGTCGAGGCGTCGGGGGCGGAGATCGTCACGGTGGCGATCCGGCGCACCAACATCGGCCAGAACCCCAACGAGCCGAGCCTGCTCGAGGCGCTGCCGCCTTCCAAGTACACCTATCTGCCGAACACGGCCGGCTGCTACAACGCCGCCGACGCAGTACGCACCTTGCGCCTCGCGCGCGAGCTGCTCGACGGCCACGACCTGGTCAAGCTGGAGGTCCTCGGCGACCCGCACACGCTCTACCCGAACATGCCCGAAACCTTGAAGGCCGCGCAGCAGCTGGTCAAGGAAGGCTTCAAGGTGATGGTGTACTGCTCCGACGACCCGATCCAGGCGCAGATGCTCGAAGCCGCCGGCTGCGTCGCCGTCATGCCGCTTGCCTCGCTCATCGGCTCGGGCATGGGGATTCTCAATCCCTGGAACCTGCAGCTCGTGATCGACAAAGTGAAGCTGCCGGTGCTCGTCGACGCCGGGGTCGGCACCGCCTCCGATGCCGCGATAGCGATGGAGCTGGGCTGCGACGGCGTCCTGATGAACACCGCCATCGCCGCGGCAAAGGATCCCGTGCTGATGGCCAAAGCGATGAAGAAGGCGGTCGAGGCCGGACGCGAAGCCTTCCTCGCCGGCCGCATGGCGAAAAAGCTCTACAGCGCCGCCCCCAGCTCGCCGGTCGAAGGGACTATCTCGTCCTCGCAGCCCAAGGCTGCTTGAACAGACCGATCAGAAGCTACGTCCTGCGCCAGGGCAGGACCACGGCCGCACAGCAAAGGGCGCTTGAGGAGCTCTTTCCAAAGTATGGTTTGCCGTTTCAACCGGAAACGATCGATTCAGGAAAAATCTTTGGCCGCATTGCGCCCCTGGTTCTGGAGATCGGGTCGGGAATGGGCGAGACCACCGCGGCGATCGCCACGGCGAAGCCCGCGGCCGATTTCATCGCGGTGGAGGTGCACGGTCCGGGCGTCGGCAGCCTGCTCAACCGCATCGCTGCGGACGGACTCGCCAACGTACGCATCATCCGGCACGACGCGGTGGAGGTGCTCACGCGCATGATTCCCGACGGCGCGCTCGCCGCGATTCACCTGTTCTTTCCCGATCCCTGGCCGAAGAAGCGGCACCACAAGCGGCGCCTGGTGCAGGCGCAATTCGCGGCGCTTGCGGCGCGCAAGCTCAGGCCCGGCGGCACGCTTCACGCGGCCACCGACTGGCCGGACTATGCGGAGCACATGAATTCAGTCTTTATGCAGGAGTCGCTCCTCGAGCCCGCGAAGACCGGATTCATTGAAAGGTCGACTACGAAATTCGAGATGCGCGGCCAGCGCCTCGGCCATCCCATCCGCGACCTCTTTTTCAGGCGAAAATAGAGCCATGGCAGAGCACGGCTTTGCGCTTTTCGCCACGCCGATCGGGCGCTGCGCGATCGCGTGGAGCGAGCGCGGCATCGTCGCCGTGCGCTTGCCCGAGCGGCGCGACAGCGAGACCCGGGCGCGAATCCTGAAACGCTTTCCGCGCGCGCGCGAGGCGCTGCCGCCGCGCCCCGTGCGCGATGCGCTCGAGCGCATCGTCGCGCTGCTGCAGGGCCAGGCGACCGATCTCTCCTCGATCGCGCTCGACCTGGACGGCGTGCCGGATTTCGATTGCAAAGTCTATGGCGTCGCCCGCGGCATTCCCTGCGGCAGCACTACCACGTACGGCGAAATTGCAGCGCGGCTGAACGAGCCCGGCTCGGCGCGCGACGTGGGCGTGGCGCTCGCGCGCAATCCCTTCGCGATCGTGGTGCCCTGCCATCGCGTGCTCGCGGCGGGCGGAAAAGCAGGCGGCTTCTCCGCCATGGGCGGACTCAAGACGAAGCTCCGGCTGCTGATGATCGAGCGGGCGCTCCCTCAAGGAATATTTGAAGCAGCTCGTTGAGGAAGTGCCTCCCGCGCTCGGTCGGGCGGACGCGTTTCCAGTCGCGCTCGATCAGGCCCTGGTTTTCCGCCTTTGCAAGCCCCGCTTCGACCGTCGCAGGCGGCAAACCGGTGCGCTCGGCGAACAACGTCACGGGAAAACCCTCCACCAGCCGCAGCGCGTTGAGCATGAACTCGAAAGGAATCTCGTTCGCCGGCACCTCGCGGTCCTCGATCAGGGAGTCCTTTGAAAGCAGATACTCCCTGGGCTGCTTGATCCGCGAATGCCGCGTGATGCGCCCGGGGAAACTCATCTTGCCGTGCGCGCCGGCGCCGATGCCGAGGTAGTCGCCGAATTCCCAGTAGTTGAGGTTGTGGCGGCAGCGATGCCCCGGGCGCGCGAAAGCCGAGGTCTCGTAATGCCCGTAGCCCGCGGCGCAGAGCGCGTCCTCCGCCGCCAGCTGCATGTCGGCGCTCTCGTCGTGCTGAGGCAGCTGCGGCGGCTTGCTCCAGAACACCGTGTTGGGCTCGATCGTCAGCTGGTAGGCCGAGACGTGCGGCGCGCCCAGGCGCACGGCCTCCCCGATGTCGGAACGCGCCATCGCAAGCGTCTGGCCGGGCAGCCCGTACATCAGGTCCAGATTCACGTTGTCGAAGCTCTGGAGCGCTGCAGCGACGGCGCGCCGGGCTTCGTCGGCGCCGTGGATGCGGCCGAGAGCCGCGAGCATGCGATCGTCGAAGCTTTGCACGCCGACCGAGATGCGGTTCACGCCAGCCTGCCTGAAACCGGCGAAGCGCGCCGCCTCGACCGTGCCCGGATTCGCTTCGAGCGTGATTTCCGCCGCCGGCTCGAGCTGCAGGCGCGCGCGCACGCCTGAAAGCAGCGTCTCGATCGATTCGGGTGAGAACAGGCTCGGCGTGCCGCCGCCGAGGAAGACGCTGAGGACTCGGCGGCCCCACATCGAGGGCAAAACCGCTTCCAGATCCAGGAACAATTTTTCTATGTATTCGCGCTCAGGCAGCGCTCCGGCGCGCTCGTGCGAGTTGAAGTCGCAGTACGGGCATTTGCGCACGCACCAGGGGATATGAACGTAGAGCGCGAGCGGAGGCAGGAGCTCCAGGCTGACTTTCCCGGGCTGGCTAAGGACGACTGGATCCATTCAATAGCTCTAAAAGCTTCGCCAGCGCCTGTCCGCGGTGGCTGATGCGGTTCTTCTGCGCGGGATCGAGCTCCGCCGCCGTCAGCCCCCGCTCGGGCAGCAGGAACAGCGGGTCGTAGCCGAAGCCGTTTCTGCCGCGCGCGGCGCGGGCGATCTCGCCTCTCCAGATGCCTTCGGCGACGAGCGGGCGCGGGTCCTCGGGATGCCGCAGCATGACCATGACGCAGCAATAATAAGCTTTGCGATCCTGCTTCACGTTCGAGAGAATTTTTTCATTGTTGCGGGCGTCCCGCTCCTCGCGGCTGCCTTCGCGCCCGGCGTAGCAGGACGAGTGCACGCCCGGCTCGCCGCCAAGGGCATCGACGCACAGTCCGGAGTCATCCGCGAGCGCGGGCAAGCCCGCGGCCCGGCTCGCGTGCCGGGCCTTGGCGAGGGCATTCTCCAGGAAGGTCGAGTGCGGCTCATCCGCCTCGCCGACGCCGAGCGCGGACTGCGGCACGACTTCAATCGACCACGGCGCGAGCAGCGCCCCGAGCTCCCTCAGCTTGCCGGGATTGTTGCTGGCCAGAACGAGTTTCACTGCGCGAGCGCGCGACGCTGATGCGCGATCAGTTCGGCGATGCCCCGCTCCCCCAGCGCAAGCAGCGCGTCGACCTCGGCGCGCGAGAACGGCTCGCCCTCCGCGGTTCCCTGCAGCTCGACGAAGCGGCCGGCGCCGGTCATCACGACGTTCATGTCGGTGCTGCAGGCGGAATCCTCGGCATAGTCGAGATCGAGCACCGGCACGCCCTGGTAGATGCCGACCGACACCGCGGCGACGAAATCGCGCACCGGAAGCGCGGCCAGCAGTTTCCGCGTCCGCAGCCACGTGAGGGCGTCGTGCACCGCGACAAACGCACCGGTGATCGCCGCAGTACGGGTGCCGCCGTCGGCCTGCAGCACATCGCAGTCCACCTGAATGCTGCGCGCACCCAGCGCCGACAGGTCGATCACTGCACGCAGCGCCCGGCCGATGAGACGCTGGATCTCCTGCGTGCGCCCGGTCTGCCGGCCGCGCGCCGCTTCGCGCTCGGTGCGCGTGTTGGTCGAGCGCGGCAGCATGCCGTACTCGGCGCTCACCCAGCCGCGGCCGCTCTCCTTGAGGAACGCCGGCACGCGTTCCTCCACGCTCGCCGTGCAAAGCACCCGCGTATCGCCGAACTCCACCAGCACCGAGCCCTCGGCGTGCCGCGTGTAGCGCCGCTGAATGCGCACCGGACGCAGCTCGCCGGGCTTCCTGCCGCTCGGCCTCATCGCGGCGCGTTCTTGCGCAGCGCCGCCTTGATCTCGGCGATCGCTCTTTCGATGTCCTCGTCGGACATGCGCAGGAAATCGAGGTCGGTGGCGGTGAAGTCCTGCACGTCGGTGGCGGGCTCGCGCTGCGGGACGGTCTGCGGGGCATCGGCGGCGGCGACCTGGTCCTCGTCCCAGGCCAATGCCACGACGGAGAGATTATCGGCCTCGTCTCCGGCCCTCATTTCGGCGAGCGTCATGAGATCGGGAACCGCCTGACCGAGCGGGTTGGCCATGAAGCCGTGCACCAGCTGGCGCTGGGTGAGCGGCCCCCAGAAGCCGTCCGAGCAGAGCAGCAGCACGTCGTTTTTTGCCAGCCGGGCGCTTGCGCCCGCCGGCCGCGGGGTCTGGTAGCCGCCGAGGGTTTGCAGCAGCCGGTTGCGCTCGGGATGCGAGGCGATCGCCTCCTCGCGGATGCGGCCTTCGTCGACCAGCCGCTGCACCACCGTGTCGTCGCGTGTGCGAGCAAGCACACGGCCCTCACGCAGCAGATAAAACCGGCAGTCGCCGACATTGCTCCAGTGGGCATAGCCGTCCTGCACCACGCAGGCCACGAGCACCGTGCGCGGCATGTCGGACAGCTGCAGCTTCTCCATGTGCCGCACGATGGCCTCGTGCGCGGCGGCCATCGTGCGCGAGAGAAACTGCGCCGGGTCGGCGAGCCTCGGGCGCGCCTCGCGCACGAACGCCGCGCCGAAGCAGTCGATCGCGAGGTGCGCGGCGATTTCGCCGTGCAGGTGCCCGCCGAGGCCGTCGGCCACCGCCATCAGCAGCGCGCCGGGCGACTCCCAGTGGCCGATGCGATCCTCATTGACGCGCCGCATGCCGCGCCGGCTGTCTTGCACGATGGAGAACTTCACGACCGCAGGGCCTTCTGCAGCACGAACACGCTCTGCGGCCGGTCGAGGTGATGCAGCTGCAGGCACCAGTCCACCGTTTCGAGCAGCTCGTGGGAATACTTTGCCTCCCATACGCGCCGCGCCGGTCCCAGCTTGTCGTCCTTCAGGCGCAGATCGGCAGGCTGCAGCAGCGCGTTGCCCAGGCAGGCATACATGGTGGCGCCGACCGAGTAGATGTCGCTCCAGGGGCCGAGCAGCTCGCGATCGACATGCTGCTCGGGCGAGGCGAACCCCGGCGTGAAGGTCTGCGGCAGTTTCATGCCCTCGGCCGAGAACGCCTGGCGCGCGGCGCCGAAGTCGAGCAGCACCGGCGTGCCGTCGGTGCGCAAGTACACGTTCGACGGCTTGATGTCGAGGTGCAGGAGCTTGTTCGAATGCACCTCGCGCAGGCCGTTGAGCAGCTGGGCGAAGGTGGCGCGGATCCAGGCCTCCTTCAGCGCGCCGCGGCGCCGGCCAATGTGATCGTGCAGCGTGCGGCCGCGCTCGTAGCGCATCACGAGATAGACCGTCTCGTTGGCGCGAAAGAAATTGAGCACGCGCACGATGTTGGGATGCGACAGGCCGGCGAGCGCACGGCCTTCCTCGAAAAAGGATTTCATGCCGACGCGGAAGGTCGCCAGGTCCTGCTCCGGGATGCGCGGATACGACTCGCCGTTCGCGCGCAAGGCGAGCGTCGAGGGCAGGTACTCCTTGATCGCGACCGGCGTCTCATTCTCATCATGAGCGAGGTACACGAACGAGAAGCCGCCGGAGGCGAGCTGGCGAACGATGCGGTAGGTCTCGAGCTGCGTGCCCACCGGAATCGGCTCGTTGACCTGCCCGCCTGGCTGGTTGGCTTGGGGCGCCATCTCCTCCTATGATAACGAAATGATCCAGAGCATGACCGGCTACGCCGCCGCAGCGGCCGATTCGCCACGCGGCACCCTGAGCCTCGAGTTGCGCTCGGTGAACGCGCGCTTCCTCGATCTGCAGTTCCGCGTCGCCGAGGAGCTGCGAGCGCTCGAGCCCAGGCTGCGCGAGCTGATCCTTGCGCGCGTCGCCCGCGGCAAGGTCGATTGCCGTCTGTTTCTGAATGACAAGGATATTCCGCAACGGCCGCAACGTTTGAATACGGAGGCGATCGCGCGGTTGAAGAGCCTGGCGGCCGAAGCGCAGAAGAGCTTTCCGGACGCGGCGCCGTTGCGCGTGGCGGACGTGTTGCGGTGGCCCGGCGTAGTCGCCGAGGGCGAGGCCGACGAAGAAACGCTGCGCGCGATCGCCGAGCGGCTGTGCCAGGCCGCGCTGGGCGAGCTGGTGGCGGCGCGCGCCCGCGAAGGCGCCAAGCTCGCCGCGAGCATCGGCGAGCGCATCGCCGCCATGCGCCGGCGCATCGAGGAGGTGGCTCCGCTCGTGCCGCAATCGCTCGCCGCCTACCAGGCCAGGCTCGCCGAGCGGCTGCGCGAGGCGCTTGGCACCGCGGACGACGACCGCGTGCGCGCGGAGCTGGCGGTGTTCGCCGCCAAGATCGACGTCGACGAGGAGCTGGAGCGCCTGCGCGCGCACCTCGCCGAGGCCGAGCGCACGCTCAAGCAGGGCGGGGCGGTCGGCAAGCGGCTCGACTTCGTCGCCCAGGAGCTCAATCGCGAGGCCAACACGCTCGCCTCGAAGGCGGCGAGCCAGCCGCTGTCGGACTGCGCGCTCGAGCTCAAGCTCCTGGTCGAGCAGGTCCGTGAACAGGTGCAGAACATCGAATGAGCGGGCTTCTGTTCGTCATCACCGCGCCGTCGGGGGCGGGCAAGACGTCGCTGATCGACGCGCTGACGCGGGAAGACCCGAGCCTCAAGTTCTCCGTCTCGTACACCACGCGAGCGCCGCGCCCGGGCGAGAAGGACGGCGTCGACTACCATTTCGTCGACGACGCGACGTTCCTCGCCATGCGCAGCCGCGGCGAGTTTCTCGAGAGCGCCGAGGTGCACGGCTACCGCTACGGCACTTCGAAGAAGGCGATCCTCGATGCCCTGGAGCGCGGCGACGACCTGATCCTCGAAATCGACTGGCAAGGGGCCCAGCAGGTGCGCAAGCTCTATCCCGGCACGGTCGGCATCTTCATCCTGCCGCCTTCGATCGAGGAGCTGGAGCGGCGCATGCGCGCCCGCGGGCAGGATGCCGAGGACGTCATCCAGCGCCGCATGCAGAACGCGCGCGCGGAGCTGTCGCACGCCGGCGAGTTCGAATACGCTATAATTAACAATCACTTCGAAAACGCTCGGCAGCAGCTCGCCGACATCATCCGCACTGAGCGCAAAAAACATGGCCCGCATCACCGTTGACGACTGCCTGAAGAGAATTCCCAACCGCTTCCAGCTCACGCTGGCGGCGACTTACCGCGCGCGCCAGCTCGGCGCCGGCGCTTCGCCGCTGGTCGAGCCGAACCGCGACAAATCGACCGTGATCGCGCTGCGCGAGATCGCCAGCGGCAAGGTCGGCACCGAAGTACTGAAGAAGAATCCGACCCCGCCCGCGACGGGCTTGTAAGAGAATGGGGTCGGGCCTGACCCCATGGCTGCTGCAGTCTCATTGCCGAACCCCGATCGCTTCGGCTACCTGAAGCCGAAGGACGTCGCGCGCCTCGCCGAGGCTTACCGGTTCTCGGAGGCGGCGCACGCCGGGCAGACGCGCCAGTCGGGCGACCCGTACATCTCGCACCCCCTGGCCGTCGCCGAGATCCTCGCCGACTGGCATCTCGACGGCCAGACGCTGATGGCGGCGCTGCTGCACGACGTGACCGAGGACACCTCGGTCACCAACGACGAGATCTCCGACACCTTCGGCAAGCCGGTCGCCGAGCTGGTCGACGGCGTCTCCAAGCTCGACCGCATCGAGTTCCAGAGCGCCGAGGACGCGCAGGCCGAGAACTTCCGCAAGATGCTGCTCGCCATGGCGCGCGACGTGCGCGTCATCCTGATCAAGCTCGCCGACCGGCTTCACAACATGCGCACGCTCGGCGCGGTGCCGCCCGCCAAGCGCCGCCGCATCGCGCGCGAGACGATGGAGATCTATGCCCCCATCGCCAACCGGCTGGGGCTGAACAGCCTGTACCACGAGCTGCAGGAGCTCGCCTTTTCGCACCTCTACCCGTCGCGCTACAAGGTGCTGGCCAAGGCCACCAAGGCGGCGCGCGGCAACCGGCGCGAGATGATCGGCAGGACGCTGGAAGCGGTCAAGCGCAAGCTCTCCGAGAGCGGCATCGAGGCCAGCGTGCAGGGCCGCGAGAAGCACGTCTACTCGACTTACCGCAAGATGAGCGAGAAGCATCTTTCGTTTTCCGAGGTGCACGACATCTTCGGCTGCCGCGTGATCGTGAAGGACGTGCCGGCCTGCTATCTCGCCCTCGGCGCGCTGCACTCCCTTTACAAGCCGATCCCCGGCAAGTTCAAGGACTACATCGCCATTCCCAAGGCGAACGGCTATCAGTCGCTGCACACCGACTTGATCGGCCCTTACGGCGTGCCGGTGGAGGTCCAAATGCGCACCGAGCAGATGCACCGCATCGCCGACTCCGGCGTCGCCTCGCACTGGATCTACAAGGACGACACCGACAAGCTCTCCGAGCTGCAGAAGCAGACGCACCGCTGGCTGCAGTCGCTGCTCGAGATCCAGCACCAGTCGGGCGACCCGCAGGAGTTCCTCGAGCACGTCAAGGTGGATCTCTTCCCCGACGAGGTCTACGTGTTCACGCCCAAGGGCAAGATTCTCTCGCTGCCGCGCGGCGCGACCGCGGTGGACTTCGCCTACGCCGTGCACACCGACATCGGCAACCGCTGCGTGGCGGCCAAGGTCAACGGCGAGCTGGTGCCGCTGCGCACCGAGCTCAGGAACGGCGACCGCGCCGAGATCATCACCGCCAGCCACGCCAAGCCCAGCCCGGGATGGCTGCAGTACGTGCGCACGGCCAAGGCGCGCTCCAACATCCGCCACTTCCTGAAGACCATGCAGTACGAGGAGTCGGCCGGGCTCGGCGAGCGGCTGCTGGATCAGGCGATCAAGGCGCTGAACGGCGCGCTCGCCGAGGTCGACGACGCCAGCTGGGAGCGCGTCGTGCGCGACGGCGGCGCCCGCTCGCGCGAGGAGCTGCTTGCCGATATCGGCCTCGGCAAGCGCCTGCCGGCGGTGGTAGCGCGGCGGCTGCTCAAGCGCGCCGACACCACCACCCGCGAGGACGCGAAGCCCGGGGGCAGCGTAGTGATCCGCGGCACGGAGGGCATGGCGGTGCAGCTCGCCACGTGCTGCCGGCCGATCCCCGGCGATGCGATCGTCGGCTCGATCAAGAAGGGCCAGGGCCTGGTGGTGCACGCCTCCGATTGCGGAAGCATCGTGCGCTCGCGCAAGAACGAGCCCGATCAATGGATCGACGTCGAGTGGGATCCGCGCATCACGCGGCTTTTCCAGGCGGCCATCAACGCCATGGTGGAGAACCGCCGCGGCGTGCTCGCCAGGGTCGCGTCCGAGATCGCGGAAGCCGGCTCGAACATCGACTCGATCACCATGGCGGAGGACCGCGCGGTCTTCACCAGCATGCACTTCGTGGTCGAGGTCGCCAATCGCCAGCACCTCGCGCGAGTGATGCGCGCGCTGCGGCGACTCCCCGAGGTGAAAAAGATTACGCGCGTGCGCGAGTAG
>WNFQ01000241.1_pt1 | contig 33824 bp, 31 predicted proteins | sample 5400171 | NCBI WGS metagenome assembly WNFQ01 (sample SAMN13153356, study PRJNA577476) | soil metagenome | isolation source: 20 cm soil under Madrone tree | place: USA:California | collected 2016-06-14
GCCTGCAATGCTTCGACGACTCCGGAGCGTTTGTTGGCTGGCAAATCAATTTGTGTGACGTCGCCGGTCACCACGCATTTGGAATGCAAGCCGATTCGCGTCAACAACATGAACATCTGTTCGGTAGTTGTGTTTTGCGCTTCATCGAGGATAACAAAGGCGTTATTCAAAGTGCGGCCGCGCATATATGCCAGCGGGGCAACTTCAATGGTCTGCCGCGCAATCGCCCGCTCCATTTCCTCCGGCTCTAGCATCTCACGTAAGGCATCGTAGAGCGGACGCAGATACGGCGTAATCTTTTGTTCGAGGTCACCTGGGAGAAAACCCAGCGCTTCACCAGCCTCCACGGCAGGGCGCGTCAAGATTATCCGCGCCACCTGCTCTTTCTTCAGTGCCGCCACCGCCATTGCGACTGCAAGATAAGTTTTGCCCGTTCCCGCAGGTCCAATCCCAAAAACGACGTCGTGTTTTTGAATTGCCTCAACGTACGCCCGTTGATTCCCGCTTCGCGCCACAATCGGCGGCTTGCGTGAAGACGTAATGATTTTCGTCGAAACGATCTCCCCGAGGTTTTGATCGTTTTCTTCGGTCACCGCCTTGAGGGCATAATCAAATTCATGTTTCTGAATCTCCACGCCTTGCTGGCGGGCTTTTTCAAGCTGTTCGAACACCTGTTGCGCTTTATCGACACGGTTTCGATCGCCCTCTAATTTGACCCAGCCTTCACGAGTGGTCACTCTGACACCAAGGGAATCCTCGAGGTTCTTCAAAAGTTTAATGTCATTTGCGTAGAGAGATTGCAAAGCGCGGGGGTTCTCAAACTGCAAAGTGCGCGTTTCAGTCATCGTCGTGGCACTGGCTTCCAGCCAATGCTCTATCAGCACGATGCCGACGACACGAGTCTAAACTTACCGGAAACCATATACCAGCGCCCAATGAGTGCGATCCTCCGGCGACTCTTCAACGCTAACTATGATGAAGTAGCTGCCGGTAGCTTTTGGAATGACGTGTGCAGCCGCGAAGTGGCCCTTCTCCCAGCCGTCTGATTCTTCCGCCAGCTTTCCATCCGAATCATAAACGTGAACGGCGACCTTTGCCTTATCTACCTCTGTTCCCAGCCAGAACCAATATTCGTTGCCCTTGAACAATTGCTGCCGCACTGCCTTTTTTTCTCCGGAGCCCAAGTCGCCTCCCCAGTAGTCCTCACGCACCTGGAAGCCTTGCTTCACATATGGTTCGGCCGCCTGAAGAGCGAAGGACTGTGCGTCATCGACGGAGGCGAAAATCGCAGGCTGCAGCGCCAGGAGCCCTAGCAACACGGGGGTCGTCCGGAAGATTACTTTCGCGAATCGTTTCATCGAAGTTCCTCAGTCTCTCGTCACGATCCCGTGGCCGAGCCGCGTCGTGATCTCATTGACCTTTTTCACTGAGTCGGCAGGAATGCGCCGATCTCCGACGTCAATCAAAGGTTTTACCTCGACCAGAGCATCTTGAATTTGGCGGATGATCGGGAGATTGAACTCGGGCATGGCTTGGAGCCTTGTTTGAAAATAAGAAAGCAGATCTGGTTGATGCAGCAATTCGGCGCCATCGCTGGAAAAATGCTCCGTCACTACCGAGGTCAACACTTCGGTGCCACGCAGCCACCCGCCCAAGCTGACAAGCTGCGACAGTTTTTCATCGTGTACCTCGTTCATTGCCTGTTGCACACTGTTTTGCGTGCGATCCAGTTCCTGCCGCACATTTTCCCAATTACGCTTGTCTGCGGCCTCAGTAATCGCCTTTGCGTGCGGGGTGATTGAATTTCCCACGCCGATTCCCTTGGCCAAGGTGAGGACGCGCTGCCCTATGTCTTTGACGGTGGGCGCGTCTTCCGCTTGCACCGCTATAAAGCCGTCCGCGATGACTGCTCCAAGTAAAAGAGCAATACGCGGCCTCTCGGTAAAATTCGGTCCCTTGTCGCTACGGACGTGTTGTTTCCAGTTCACTCCGCCTAACTTGTTGAGCGCACCGAAAATCTCGTTCGGCAGCGGCACGACAACGTCTTCGACAGTAGTCGATAGTTTTTTAATATCGATGTGCTGTGGGGCTTGGGTGGCACTTGCACACAGTGCAACCCCACAAAGTACGCATACGCTTAGCTTAAAACATCTGGTAAACGGGATCATTGGCACTTTCGACTGTTGATTTCGGGTTCGTATTCAGGATTTAATAGAGCGAACTTTAACCGGAACAGCTGCTGTACACAAATCGACGCTGAAAAGAATTTGACTCACCTTAATCGAACGGCTCCGGTGCCCCGGCCGCATCGCTGCCTGCCTGCCCTATGGATCTCAATCGACTAGAGCACATCCTCGATCGCGCAGCTTCAAAACGAATAACAGTGATTGGCGATCTGATGCTCGACGAATTTGTGTGGGGAAAGGTCGGCCGCATATCACCAGAGGCGCCGGTCCCGGTTGTAGAGGTGATCGAAGAATCGTTCTACCCGGGAGGCGCTGCCAACGTTGCGCGGAACTTGCGCGAGTTTGTGGATCACGTCGCGACCATCGGATTGCTCGGAAAGGACCGCAGCGGGCAGCAACTCAAGGAACTGCTGACGAGACAAAGAATCGACGTCTCCAATGCGGTTGAAGACGAGTCGTTTCGGACAATTCTGAAAACGCGGATCATCGCGCGCCACCAACAAGTTGTCCGTGTCGATCGGGAACAGTTTAGCGGGCCATCGGCACGGCAGCTTCAGCAAGTCGTGGCAGCAGTCCAGAAGAATATTCCCGACATCGACGCGATCATTTTTGAAGATTACGGCAAGGGTTTCTTGTCGACAAAGATGGTTTCGCAAATCACAGAGAATGCGCGCTCGGCCGGAAAGATCGTTGCTGCTGATCCGAACCCTCGTCATCTGGTCGACTGGCGCGGTGTCACAGCAGTTAAGCCAAACCGCGCAGAGGCTCTGCTCGCCGCTGGTATTCCCGGTCGCGACCCGGATAATGTTCCGCCGCAGGATAGCGATCTCAGGCGTGCAGGCGAAGCGCTTCTCAAGAAATGGGAAACAAAATATGTTCTGGTCACGCTTGGCGAACACGGGATGATGCTCTTCCAGCAGAACGAAGCGCCGCATTACATTCCCACGAAGGCACGGCAGGTTTTCGATGTCTCCGGCGCGGGCGACACTGCCATTGCTCTTTTCACCCTTGGACTTGTTTGCGGAGCGACTCCGATTGAGGCGGCGGAAATCGCCAACCATGGGAGTGCAGTTGTGGTGAGTAAACTAGGAACAGCCACTGTGACGCGCGATGAACTTATCGCCAGTTTCCAAGAGGACAGCGGGCATGACTGATGCGCTGTCCGCGGCGGTTTTTGTCGATCGCGACGGAACTATCATTGAGGATCGCGACTATTGTTCGGATCCGAAAGACGTGAAGATCTTTCCCGGCGCGACGGAAGCGCTGCGGCGCTTGAAATCGAACGGGTTCAAACTCATTATCATTACAAATCAGAGCGGCATCGGTCGCGGTCTGTTCACGCTGGAACAATATCGAGCTGTCGAAGCAGAAGTGTCGCGGCAACTGGGCGATGGTTTGATCGATGCATCTTATTTTTGTCCCGACGCTCCCGGCCAGCAGTGTAATTGTCGGAAGCCTGCGACTGGAATGATCGTCGCGGCCGCGCGAGAACATCAACTTAGTCTTTCTCATTCTTTCTTGATTGGCGATAAGGAGACCGACGTCGAATGTGGACACAACGCGGCTGTGCGGGCGATCCGGGTCAAAACGGGACCTCACCGTGACACGGGCGACAGCAAGGCAGATTGGATTGCTAAGGACTTGTCCGCCGCAGCGCAAATCATTTTAGCCCAGCACTGATGATCACGATGACCGCGCATTTCAATGCAGGTCAATTTGCTGTCCGGTCCAATGGGTAAGGTACTCGGCATTATTCCAGCTCGCTGGGGTTCTACACGTTTTCCGGGAAAACCATTGCATTCCATTGCTGGTAAACCCCTTTTGCGCCACGTGTGGGAACGCTGCCAGCATACCAAAAAACTCGACGCTCTCATCGTTGCAACCGACGACATGCGCGTCGCCAAAGCCGCTTTCGATTGGGGCGCCGAGGTCGCCGTGACTTCGCCGAAACACCGCAGCGGGACCGATCGGGTAGCCGAGGTAGCGCGCAATGCGAAAAACTTCGAGTTCGTGATTAACATCCAAGGCGATGAGCCGCTGATCGATCCCCGTTTAATCGACAACCTTGTCGAAAAACTGCAGTCGAGTCGCAAGATCGACATTGTCACTGCCGCGCATCCGTTCCAGAATCCTGCGGAAGCAGAATCACCGCACCAAAACAAAGTCGTCCTAGATCGGAATAATTGCGCTCTTTACTTCTCGCGAAGCGTTATCCCCTACCCTGCCAAACCTTCCGGTTTTCGCTATCTGCGCCATCAAGGCATTTACGGTTTTCGTCGCGACGCGCTTCTCCAGTTTGTGAAATGGAAACCGAGCCCGCTGGAACAGGCCGAGTCGTTGGAGCAATTGCGCGCATTAGAAAATGGTGTAAAAGTTCATGTGCTCGTTACTAGAGATGGTTCACCTGGCGTGGATACGCCGGCAGACGCAAAAGCGCTGGAGCAAAAACTCGCTCGCGCACAACAAAGGTTTCTCTCCAGGTGAAATACATTTTCGTTACTGGTGGCGTCGTGAGTTCGTTAGGCAAAGGCTTGACCGCAGCCTCTCTTGGCACACTGCTTGAAGCGCGTCGTCTGCGCGTTGTTCTCCAAAAATTCGATCCTTATCTGAATGTTGATCCCGGAACGATGAACCCGTTTCAACACGGGGAAGTTTACGTGCTCAACGACGGCGCGGAGACGGATCTCGATCTTGGCCATTATGAGCGCTTCACCAATTGTGTCCTTACTCGACATAACAACCTGACCAGTGGTCAGGTTTACGAGACAGTGATTCTAAAGGAGCGGCGGGGCGATTATCTCGGAAAGACGGTGCAGGTGATCCCGCACGTCACTGATGTGATTAAGGGTCGTATCCGCGAACTCTCCGACGAGAGCAAATACGACGTCGTGATCACGGAGATCGGCGGTACGACCGGCGACATTGAAGGCCTCCCGTTTCTGGAAGCGATCCGGCAGTTCATTCTCGAGGTTGGCCCGCAAAATGTGATAAACATGCACGTCACGCTTGTTCCGTACATAAAAGCGGCGCATGAATTAAAAACAAAGCCAACTCAGCAAAGCGTGGCGAAGCTCCGTGAAATCGGCCTGCAGCCGCAGGTGCTAATTTGCCGCGCCGAGCAACCGCTCGACCGTGATGTGCGTCGGAAACTGTCGATGTTCTGCAGCGTCTCTGAAAAAGCCGTGATCGAGGAACGCGACGTCGAGCACACGATTTACGAAGTGCCGCTGACTCTACATTCCGAAGGACTCGACCAACTGGTGTGCGACTTGTTGCATCTGGAGACGCCTACGCCTGATCTGGCAGACTGGCGAAAATTCGTCGACCGTGTCGTCAGCCCAAGCAAACGCGTCAAGATCGCGGTCGTCGGCAAATACATGGACGTCCGCGACGCCTATAAGAGCATCTACGAATCACTCACTCACGCCGCTGCCAGCGAGGACTGTGGAATCGACCTGAAACTTATTGATGCCGAATCGCTGGAGCATGGCGTCGATGCCCAATTGAAAGATGTTGCCGGCGTCCTGATTCCCGGCGGGTTTGGCGTTCGCGGCGTTGAAGGAAAAATCAACGCCGCGCGTTTCGCACGCGAGCGCAAGGTTCCGTTTCTGGGTCTTTGTCTCGGCATGCAGGTCGCGACGATTGAATTTGCGAGGAACGTCTGTGTCATCAAAAACGCAAACAGCACGGAGTTCGACAAGAACACCTCAGAGCCGGTAATCTCGTTACTGGAAGAGCAGCGTGGTGTTCGCAACAAAGGGGCAAGCATGAGGCTAGGCACGTGGACAACCAACATTGTTGAGGGCACGCTAGCGGAAAGAATCTACGGCGACACCGAGGTCACGGAGCGGCACCGGCATCGTTACGAGTTCAACATGAAATATCGCGACCGAATGAACGCCAAAGGCTTTGTGATTTCAGGAACATCACCTGATGGCACTCTCGCTGAATTGATCGAGCTTCGCGATCACCCCTATTTTGTTGGCTGCCAATATCATCCTGAATTCCAAAGCAAACCGAACAAACCACATCCGCTGTTCAAGGGATTCATTCAGGCATGTCTGGGCCAACAGACTAGTCGTGCGACGCACGCTCGAGCCGATCAAGAATCGCCGCGCCGAGTCCCTGAGAGGGAACTCGTTCCGCAACGATAAGATCGAGACCGAGCACATCGAGCTCGCGCAAGTAGCGAAAGAAATTTGCTGCGGCCTCCTGCAAATCCTGATGCGCGCTCAGATTTCGAACCGCGACAAATTTCAACAAGCGGCCGTCTCCAGTGCGCCGGTGGGCGCTGTGCAGATCTTTCTTTCCTGATACGGGATACCATGCCAGCAAGGCGACGCGCTGGTTTTTGGGCGGCGAAAATGATTCGGCATTCTCGACTACACGCAACGGCGTTCTCGGCGCGTAATGCGACGGCAGTTGTCCCGGCGCTGAAATTTTCCGCGCAGTTGATGCGGCGAGCTTGATCTTGGCAAATTCAGATAATTGCTCTGCTGTAACCGGCCCACGGCGCAGGAGGTCGATGCTGTTTTCGCGCACGCTGATGATTGTCGATTCAATTCCATGCTCGGTTGGCCCTGCGTCGATGATCAGCGGGATTCGTGCATCGAGTTCATCGAGCACGTGGTGCGCCGTGGTTGGACTGACTCTGCCAAAACGATTTGCACTTGGTGCGGCAAGTGGTTTTCCAAACAGCTGAATGATTTGGGAAAAGACTGGATGCCCGCTGATTCGCACTGCGACCGTGTCAAGACCAGCAGTCACGATTTCAGGAACAATTTGGCGCTTCGGTAAAACTATCGTGAAGGGGCCCGGCCAGAACTTGTCGACTAATTTTGAGATCAGTTGTCCATTTTGTTCCGGAACATTGGCGATTTTTGCCAACCAGTCGCGGGACGGAAGATGAACGATCAGTGGATCGAAGCGCGGTCGCTCTTTCGCTTCAAAGATCTTTGCGACCGCGATCGGATTCAATGCGTCAGCAGCGAGCCCGTAAACTGTTTCGGTGGGCAACGCGACGATTTCGCCTTTGCGAAGCAGTTCAACCGCCGCACCGCGGTCGGTTGAAATCACCGTCGTCATTTTGGCAATTTCGCGGAGAGTACGGCTTCGGATTGGGTTTTGCGGAATGCTTCCAATTTCTGGCGAATCGTCTTATCGGACGTGGCGAGAATCGCCGCCGCGAGAAGCGCGGCGTTTTTCGCGCCGGCATCACCGATCGCCAACGTACCGACGGGAATACCGCCCGGCATTTGCGCGGTGGATAACAGAGAGTCGAGTCCCTGGAGCTTCGATTGAATCGGAACACCGAGAACGGGCAGCCATGTGTGAGCAGCAATGACTCCTGCCAGATGCGCTGCGCCGCCCGCGCCGGCGATGATGACTCGGAACCCGCGATCGGCTGCTTTTCGCGCAAACTCTGCGGTGGCATCGGGAGTGCGATGGGCGGACAGGACGCGTGCTTCATTCGGCACACCAAGATCATCCAGCGTTTCCACAGCGTGCCGCATCGTTTCCCAGTCCGATTTGCTCCCCATGATAATGGCGACGACAGGTTTCGGTTCAGGCATGGGCAAATTGTAGGGCGTTTGATTCGTTCGCGCCAGCGAACTCACGCTTCGGGCTTCCCGTCTATGTCGCCCGGCGCACGCAGGCTCCATTCTGTGAAACGTCAAACATAGGTAAAATGTCCCATCAATACCGTGCTTCAGCACGGTGTGCTATGCATGCCTAGAGCCAAGCCGTTTAAACAGCTTCTTCGCTGCCGGCCTAATGCACCTGGCTGAACCCAGGTGTTAATGAGATATTTGGCCAGTGAACAGTGGCGGCAAATCGATCGTTCTGATCGGGATGATGGGCGCAGGGAAGTCTTCCGTCGGACGTTGCCTGCAGCGGCGAACGAGGCTCGCGTTGCTTGATACCGACGAGATCGTTGCCTCGAAATTCGGAATGTCGATTCCAGAAATCTTTGTCAAACATGGCGAGGACAAATTCCGTACAGCGGAAGCTGAAGCACTTCGCAGCCTGGGAACGACGGAACAAGCGATCATTGTTACAGGTGGCGGCATCGTGATGAGCGAAGAGAATATCGATCTTTTGAAACGGCTCGGCGTGGTGGTCTGGCTCGATGGTGATGAAAAAACGCTTTTTGAACGCGCGTCGAGATCGGGTAATCGACCGTTGCTGCAAAGTGAGAATCCAAGAAAAGCGTTCGCGCAAATTCTACGGGCGCGGCGGCCGCTCTACGCGAACATTGCACATCTCCGCCTCGATACGTCCGTATTTACACACGAAGAAGTTGCGCTGGCAATTTTGAGTAAGCTTGTAATCCTCACTTCGGAACCGGGATCAGCGATCCCCGCTAAAGCGTCATGACTCAGATTTCGAAAGGGGAATTGAAGGAGCGTCTCATATCGTATGCGCAACAAATTGGTTTCGATTCGTGTCGCATAGCGGCTTGCGCTGCGCCTACGTACGGAACTGAATTTCGCGCATGGTTGCGCGAGGGCGCACACGGCGAAATGAATTACATGGAGCGCGGCGAAGAGAAGCGTTGCGATCCGCAGAAAGTTTTGCCCGGCGCGCGATCGATCGTTGTATTGGCGCTGAATTATTTTCAGGGTGAACAAGTTCAGGCGTCTGAGGAGGCTAAGGGAAAGCTCGCGCGATATGCGTGGGGTGACGATTACCACCAAGTTGTCGAAAGCAAGCTCGACAAGATCGACACGTTTCTTCGCGACTTCGGCGGACAGCAAAAATGTTACGTGGATACCGGGCCGATCTTGGAACGCGATCACGCAGCGCAAGCTGGTATCGGCTGGCATGGCAAAAACACGATGTTAATCGATGAACGCCTTGGGACATGGTTCTTTCTCGCGGAGATTTTGACGACGCTCGAATTGCCACCGGATCAACCCGTCGCCGATCGCTGTGGAACATGTGAACGTTGCATCAAAGCGTGCCCGACTGGTGCGATTACAGCCCCGCATCGACTCGATGCGCGACGTTGTATTTCTTACCTGACAATTGAACTGAAGGGTTCCATCCCGCTGGAGCTTCGGCCGCTCGTCGGAGATCGCATCTTCGGGTGCGATGACTGTCTGGACGCGTGCCCGTGGAACCGGTTCGCCCAAGTTTCCCACGAAACAGCGTTCGCAGCGCGCCATTCGACCATCGGCATGTCGTTACGGGAATATCTGGAACTAACTGACGCAGAGTTCCGCGCGATTTTCAAAAATTCACCAATCAAACGGATCAAGCGTCGCGGGTTTCTGCGCAATGTGTGTGTCGCCTTGGGTAATGCAGGCGACGTATCCGACATTCCGGCGCTCGAACGCGCTTCAGCCGATGAAGAGCCACTAATCGCAGAGCACGCGGAATGGGCGATTCACCAAATTCAATCTCGCCGGGGAACTAGTCTGCGCCATTCGGAGCAAAGCTCGGCATCCTGCACAGAAGCCGTAATTAATTGAATCCAAAGGCACGCCTGCCCGCATCTCAAGGTTGTCATGAACGGGATTTCGTTTGCAAGAGTCAAACAACCAACTAACGCTGACGCTTTCATCCCAACAACCCCTCCAATGCACCAAACTGTAAGCACGCCTGCGCCCGCCCCTTTGACTGCGAAGCAGCGTCGGGCTCGGCGCAAAAAGCAAATCATCTTCGGATCGATTGGCCTGGTCGTGCTCTGGATCGCGGTGTCGATCATCTGGAGCAAGCGCGAGAAACCGATTCCGGTTACAACGGAAAGGGCGATTCGCAAAACGATCATGCAAATGGTCTCGGCGACAGGAAAAGTACAGCCGGAAACAGAAGTAAAAATTTCTCCCGAGGTTGCGGGCGAGATCATCGAGCTGCCGGTGGAAGACGGAAAAGCCGTTATGAAAGGCGATCTGCTGGTAAAGGTTAAACCAGACTCTTACAAGGCCCTGTTGGAACAGCAGGAAGCTGCGATCAGCTCAGCGAAAGCGACCAACCTTCAACAGAAGGCGACGATGTTGAAAGCGGAACATGACTTCAAAAGGGCAGAGGACCTCTTCAACAAGAAGCTGATTTCAGAGCAGGAATTTAATGCTGCGCAAGCCGCGTATGATGTTGCGAAGAACACCTTCGAAAGTTCCCTGCACGAAATTGAGCGGGCGCAGGCCGGCTCGAGTCAGGCTCGCGACCAATTATCGAAGACAACAATTTACTCGCCTATTGATGGCACGGTCACAGTTCTCAACAGCAAATTGGGCGAACGTCTGGTAGCCACAGGGCAATTTGTCGGCACAGAAGTGATGCGTGTGGCTGACCTCAGCCACATGGAAGCGCGTGTCGATGTGAACGAAAACGACGTCGTAAACGTGAAAATCGGCGACAAGGCCGAAGTGAAAATTGACGCGTACGGCGATCGCAAATTTCACGGCAACGTTTACCAAATCGCCAACACCGGAAAGACAACCGGTGCCGGCACGCAGGAAGAGGTTACCAACTTCGAGGTGAAAATTCGAATCCAAGACCACGAAGTGGTTCTGAAGCCGGCACTCAGCTGCACAGCGGAAATCCAAACGAACCAGGTAAAGGACGTCGTGGCCGTGCCGATGCAGGCCGTGACCATTCGCACCGGTGACAGCAATTTGAGTCCGGAAGAAATCGAAAAGAATAAGAAGAAGCTGGCGCAGCGCGACAAGGGCGATAACAACGCGGAGTTCGTGAATGAGCGCGCGGAGAAAGCGGCGCAGAAAGAAGAGCGCGAGAAACTGGCCAAGGTTGTGTTCCTAAAAAAAGGCAGCAAGGCGCAGATGGTGAAAGTCACAACCGGGATTTCCGACGATACGTACACGGAAGTCAAAAGCGGCATTCAGCCCGGCGATGAAGTGATCTCGGGGAGTTATAGCGCGATCAGCCGAAAGTTGAAGGACGGCGCCAAGGTAACTCTCGACAAAGAAGGAATGAAGTGACGGGTGACAGGTGACGAGTGACGAGCGTTCAGGTAGAACTCTCACCATGAATACGAACACCACTCGCAGCTACAAAGATCTTGTTGTTTGGCAGAAGGGGATTGCGCTGGCAAAACTCGTCTATCAACTCACAAAATGTTTCCCATCTGAGGAAAAGTTCGGACTAGTTGCTCAGATGCGCCGAGCAGCGGTTTCCATTCCGCCGAACATTCCCGAAGGCCAAGCGCGACACACAACCGGCGAATTCATTCAGTTCATCTCGCATGCGGAAGGCTCAGTAGCTGAACTGGACACTCAGCTAATTCTCAGCATTGAACTGAAATTCTGTCGGGACGTCGGCGCCGAAGCTGCTTTCGAATTAATCGCAGAATTGCGCCGCATGTTGAACGTCTTGCGACGAAAACTCGCTGCGCGCCACTAACTCGTCACTCGTCACTTGTCACTCATCACTAACAACATCCGCCCGCTCGGGCCGGTCGTGATCGACATCGAGAACATCACTAAAGAATACGTGATGGGCGAGGAAGTCGTGCGCGCGCTGCGAGGCGTGACCCTGCAGATTCGCCGCAACGAATACATCGCCATCATGGGCCCAAGCGGGAGTGGTAAATCGACGCTGATGAATATGCTCGGTTGTCTGGATACGCCGTCTTCCGGCCGCTATGAGTTCAACAGCAAGAACGTTGCAGAAATGGATGACGACGAACTCGCGGCCGTTCGCAATCGCGAGATCGGCTTCGTGTTTCAAACGTTTAACCTTCTGCCAAGAGCAACGTCGTTGCGTAACGTCGAACTGCCGCTCATTTACGCCGGCATCGAGCCCGAGCGGCGCGAAGAGCGCGCGACTCAGGTACTGGCAGATGTGGGCTTGGGCGATCGCATTCATCACAAGCCGAATGAACTTTCCGGCGGTCAACGTCAGCGCGTGGCGATCGCGCGTGCGCTCGTCAATGGACCGTCGATTATTCTGGCTGACGAGCCAACCGGTAATCTCGATTCCAAAACTGGCGAAGAAATCATGCAGTTGTTCGAGGATTTATACCGGCGTGGCAACACAATTATCCTCGTGACGCATGAACGAGACATCGCGGCGCACGCGCGGCGTACCGTGCATTTGCGCGACGGACTCATCGAGATGGATCACGCGGGATTTATTCCGGAGCTCGACCTGCCGGTTGCGAGATAAAGTCGGCATGAAACGTTTGCTCTACGAACTGACTGAGAGTTGGAAAATCGCGGCGGCGCAAATGCGCTCGAATCTCACGCGCTCAACGCTGACAGCTCTTGGAGTTATTATTGGCATCATCGCCGTGACACTGATGGGCACCGCCGTGAACGGGATATCCATTGGTTTTGATAAAAGCATGGCCGTGCTCGGTGATGACGTTCTCTACGTTACCCAATGGCCGTGGAAGCCGGTGGACGACTGGTGGAACTACCGCGACCGCAAGAAAATCAAAACTGAATACGCCGAGACCTTGAACAGGATAATCGCGGCGACGCCGAACTCGAACCTGATTGTGGCGGTGCCGACGTCGAATTTGATGCGATCAATTAAATATGGCGGCAATCAGGTAGACAACGTCTTCGTTCTCGGAACGACCTCGGATTTCATCATAACATCGACCATCGATTGTACAGCCGGCCGATTCTTCAACGAACTCGAGTCGCGTGGGGGCGCCAATGTTATCGTGATCGGCTATGACGTGGCCGACGCGCTTTTCCCTTCCCAAAGCCCGATCGATAAATCGGTGCTGATCAATGGTCAATTGTTCAAGGTCATTGGCGTAAACACGCGACAGGGAACGTTTCTCGGTTTGTTCAGTTGGGACTCAATGGTGGCGATGCCGCTGGGTGCGTTTAACAAATATTTTTCGGCCAAAACCGAATCGGACGTTCGTGTCAAAGTGAAAGACAAGACCAGACTCGCCGACGCCAAGGACGAGCTCACCGGTTTGATGCGGCGCGTGCGCGGATTGCCACCCGAGAAAAAGGACGATTTCTCGATAAACGAGCAACAGGCCTTCAAAAGCACGCTAGATCCAGTGAAAAACTCAATTGCGATTGCCGGGCTGTTCATCACCGGCCTATCCCTTTTTGTCGGGGCAATCGGCATCATGAACATCACGTTCGTTAGTGTAAAAGAGCGCACGAAAGAGATCGGAACACGCAAAGCACTCGGCGCGCGGCGGCGGACGATCCTGCTGCAATTCCTGATCGAATCGACAGCGCTTTGTCTCCTCGGCGGATTTATTGGGCTCGTGTTTGCCTATCTAATGTGCTTCGGCATCGGCAAAGCTGTCCCGTCGTTTCCCATTCATTTCTCGGTCGGCTTAGTGATCGTGAGCATGATTGTTTCAATACTCACGGGCTTGTTCTCAGGCTTCGCGCCAGCCTGGACAGCGTCCCGCCTCGATCCCGTGACGGCGCTGCGATATGAGTGAGTCACCTGGTCTATTATTAACACCGGCCATTCAGGCCGATGCCCGTCGCGGAAAACTGTGCAAGCCGTTTCAACGGCTTTTGGCTGCAGGCGCACGCGGACGCAGCTCCGTGGATACTGGTAAGCCGTTAAAACGGCTCGGTGCGAAACTCATTCGAGATCACCGGTCTAAAGACCGGTGTTAATCAGATGCTCTTTAGTGAGATCATAAAGATGGCGTGGTCATCGCTCGGCGCGAACAAGCTGCGCTCTGCGCTGACAATGCTCGGCATCACCATCGGCGTCTTCTCGGTAATCTCAGTCATGACCGCGATCGGCGCATTACAATACTCGATTGAGAACGGCATTAGCTTTCTTGGATCGAACATCTTTCAGTTCGGCAAATATCCGGCCAATATCAGTGCGAGCGGCGACGTGCAGGAGAAATTTCGCAACCGGCACAACATCACCTACAAACAGGCGCTGTATTATTACCGGTTGATGGAAGGCGAGGCGCGCGAGATTTGCCTCAAGAGTTTTGGCTACGAAGTGAAAGGCCAGGCGGTTTACAACGGCGTAAAAACAACCCCAAGCCTTCTCATTGTCGGTACGAATCGAAGTTTTCTCACCGCGAATGCCTACACGCTCGGTTACGGCCGTAATCTGAACGATGAAGACGTCGATCTTTCACGTCGGGTCATTGTCGTTGGAAAGATGATCGAGAAAAGATTGTTCCCGCATGAAACGCCCATAGGCAAAGTCGTTCGGGTCAGCGGACACACCTACACGATTGTCGGCGTGCTCGCCGAAAAAGGGACGGCGTTCGGCCAAAGCCAGGACGACCTTTGCATCATGCCGATCACGCGGTTCTTCGAGGATTACGGCGAAGCGAAGCGAACCGTCAACATAGCGACGCAAGCCTTCACACAAGACACGTACAATCGCACGTTCGACCGCGGCATCGGTGCCATGCGTATTGCGCGCGGCTTGCGCCCGGACCAGCCGAACGATTTCGAGATTTACAGCAATGACTCGCTCAAGAGCGCGTTCGTTAACGTGGCGGGATATGTGCGAGTAGGCGCGTTCGTCATAAGTCTGATCGCGCTGGTCGCAGCCGGAATCGGCATCATGAACATTATGCTGGTGAGCGTGACCGAGCGCACAAAGGAGATCGGCGTCCGGAAATCGATCGGCGCGCGCAGCCGCGACATCTTGCGGCAGTTTTTGACTGAGGCCGTTTTCATTTCCGAAGCCGGCGGGGTGCTGGGAATCCTTCTCGGAATCGTCGCCGGCGATTTGCTGGCAGCGTGGCTCAAAGTAGACCTAATTTTTCCTTACGGCTGGGCGCTTGCCGGGTTGCTCGTCTGCTCGGCAATCGGCATCGGTTTCGGCCTGTATCCCGCCTATCGCGCCGCCAACCTCGACCCGATCGAGGCGCTACGATATGAGTGAGTGCGCCTGCTCATGCTCCTACTCGGGCCGGACACTGCCCGAGGCAGCAGCGCGCCCTGCGATCGCGGCGCATATCGTGCTGGCATCGCGAAGATGAAAGCGATGCGAGAACGCATCGCACTCCAAAAAGCACTTCGTGCGAAATACATTGGAGAGCTTCTGTTTTTTTTGCACAAGCCTTTGGAGTGCGCACGCGTTCCCCGCGTCGCTTTTCTTGCTTATGACCCTAACGATTGCTTGGCTCGGAAAAATTGAACCGGCTTGAAGCATTACTCCAAGCCAAGCGCTTTGAAGGTCGCATCGACGTGTTTGAAATGAACGTCGAGCGAACAAAGATCATCGATCTCGGATGATGAAAGTTTCGCTGTGATCTCCGGTTCGCGTTTCGCATTTTCGGCGAATGTCCCCTCGCCTTTCCACGTTTTCATCGCGGCGCGTTGGACGGCTTCATAGGCGTTCTTGCGCTCCGCGCCAGCGCGCGTGAGTGCCAGCAAAATCGACTGGCTGAAATACAGGCCCTTAGTTAGTGCAAGATTTTGCGCCATTCGCTCGGGATAGACCTGCAATTTTTCGACGATGTCTCGCAATTTCACGAGCATGTAATCGAGAAGGATGCATGAGTCCGGCAGAATGATGCGCTCGGCACTCGAGTGGCTGATATCGCGCTCATGCCAGAGCGCCACGTTCTCTAACGCAACAACCGCATTCCCGCGAATCACACGTGCCAAACCGGTCAACCGCTCGCTTGTGATGGGGTTGCGCTTGTGCGGCATCGCAGAGCTCCCTTTTTGGCCTTCACCGAAGAATTCTTCTACTTCGAGAACTTCTGTACGTTGCAGATGACGAAACTCTGTTGCCCAACGGTCAACACTGGAGGCGATCACGGCGAGCGTGGTGACGAATTCCGCGTGACGGTCGCGTTGTACGACCTGGGTTGAGAGTGTCGCTGGTTTTAATCCGAGTTTCTCGCAGACCGCACGCTCAATCTTTGGATCGACGTGAGCATGCGTGCCAACCGCTCCGCTTATTTTGCCGATGCGGATGCGCTCGCGCGTTTGGGTGAGCCGTTCTTCTGCGCGCCCGAATTCGTCATACATAAGTGCGAGCTTTAGGCCGAACGTGATTGGTTCTGCGTGCACACCGTGGCTGCGCCCAATCATCGGGGTCATCTTGAACCGGCGCGCCTGTTTCCCGATCGCCGTTCGCAGCGAACCCAGATCCTCGAGAAGGATTTTACACGACTCGTTCAGTTGGACAGCGAGCGTCGTATCCAATATGTCCGATGAAGTTAGCCCCTGATGGATCCAGCGCGATGCTGGACCGACTGATTCAGCTACGTTTTCGAGAAAAGCGATGACGTCATGGTTGGTTCGCTTTTCGATTTCCACGATCTTAGGAATCGAAAATCGCGCCCGCTTCCGAATTTCGGCAGCGTCCTCCTTTGGAATCTGACAAAGCTCGGCCATCGCCTCACAGGCGAGCACTTCAATCTCCAGCCAGATCTGGAACTTACGCTCGTCCAACCAGATTTTGCTCATCTCTGGCCGGGAATAACGGTCGATCACTGTGGTAAGATAAAAGCGACCGACTTATGCGAAAAGTGTTTTGTTCATGCACTTGCTGTAGCGTGCGCTGTCCTCAGCGCAGTGGCTTTCAGCGTGAGAACAAAACTCCGCTGAAGACAGCGGACTCTACAGCATTGCGAGGGAACCGAGGCAGGCCTCGCTTAGCAGACGCGGGCGCGCAGAAAACGCCCGTTGTCGTGCAACCGCACCTTGCCGCTGGCAAGAAGGTCCGCAACCGTCGCGACCGTCTCCCTGCTGCTGTTCGTGCAGGAACTGACTGCGAGGATGAGATCACCCAGCGAAAGCCTGGTGCGCGCCTTTAGGATTTGACGATTTCTTTTCATATTGTGCCTGTTTTTTCCCAGAGCAGGTCTAGTGCCATTCCCAACTGTGAATATCTCCTCCATAAATCCCTTATAGTTATTCATTCGTTGTTCACCTTAGAACTGACCGCTGAGCGACACTTTTGTTCAATTTTCAAACACAAATCTTTTGGGCAGCCTTTCACTAATCGAGAAGGCGCCTTGCCCAAGCCAGGCGCGCACCGGGTTTTTTGACGACGACTAGAAACCCCGAAACATATCGAATTTTGATGCGACGTTTGCCAGCGCTCTGACTTAGGCGCTGGAACGCGGCTTCATTAATCGCAGGGTGAGCATGTAGAGCGCTGCAAAAAGCGCGATCACCAGCAGGATCCCTCGCGATTGTCCGTGGATGAAGCGCACGAGCGCCTCGGGGTTCGTCAAAAGCTCCGGCTCAATCCTATAAGCTTTGTCCCCCAGATAGGCCAGGATCGAGCACCACAGCGCTGAACCAGCGATCGTGACAAAACTGAATAGCCCGAAGTTCATGCGAACAATCCCTGCCGGAATTGAAATCAAATGGCGAACCACCGGTAGCAGACGAGCAAAGAACACCCCACCCGTTTCGTAGCGGGCCAGCCAATGCTCGGCGTGCTCCAGTTTTTTTGGAGTCAGCAAAACGAACCGTCCATACTTTAAGATCAGCGGACGTCCGATGAACCGCGATGCCCAGTATGTGATGGCTGAGCCCAGATATGATCCCAATGTCCCAGCAAACACCACCCCGATGGGATTCAGTTTTCCTTGGGCCGCCAAGAATGCAGCTGGCGGAATGACGATCTCGCTCGGGACTGGGAAGATCGAGCTCTCCATCGCCATCAACACGACGATGCCCAGATAACCTCCGCTTAGGACCCAATTAAACCACGTTTCAAGAAGATGATGCATATTGTCATTCCGAGCCCTTCGACTACGCTCAGGGCAAGCTCGGTCGAGCAATCTCTCGACGTCGATTCTGAATGAATTCGCCCTTAGTTCAGTCGAAAAACTAAAATTCGCAATCCTAAATTCACATGTCGATCTATCGACGCGTTCTCCGCTACTACCGGCCGTTCTTGGGGCAAACGCTCTTCGGATTGTGCCTGGCGCTTATCGGCATTGGCCTGAACCTGCTCAAGCCGTGGCCTTTCAAGATTATCGTTGACGATTTTCTGCGTGCAGGACCAGCCATACGTCCCGACTGGCGCTTCTCGGTTCTGCTGTTGTGCCTGGCGCTCATCGGTATTCAGCTTCTTTGGGGAATTATCAATTGGATTACAAATTATCTATTCGTAAAAATCGGACTGCAGGCGTTGCTTAAGTTGCGCACCGATTTGTACTCGTACCTGCAATCGCTCTCGCTTAAATACCACGACGCACGGCGCTCAAGTGATTCCAGTTTCCGCGTGGCGTACGACTCGCAATCAATCCAAACGATTTACAACAAAGGATTCACCAACATCTTCGGCTCAATTACCACGTTGATCGGAACTTTCCTGATTATGCTGCGACTGGATTGGCTGCTTACGCTGGTTTCGCTTGGAATAGTTCCTCTGGTTGTCGGCGCCATTTATCTTTTTGCCCATCGGATTCGGCGGGAATCGACATCCATTCAGGAACACGAGAGCGCTGTCCTCGCTCAGGCTCAGGAGGGGCTGAGCTCGATCCGGATGGTACACGCATTCGGGCGTGAGGAATTCGAAGTGCGCCAGTTTCAGCAGCAAGCGCGCCAAAGCTTACAAGCTAACTTGCGGCTGACTTTGACCAACGTGAACAGCGCGCTGGTGATCAGCACGCTCATGGTAGTCGGCACGGCGGTGATGTACTATATCGGTACGCTGCATGTCCTGGCAGGCACGCTAACGCTCGGCTCACTTCTGGTTTTCAGCGCGTACCTGTTGATGCTTTATCAGCCACTGGAATCGCTCACCTACACCGCCTGGGCAATGGAAGGTGCAACCGCAGGTGCGAAACGGTGCTTCGAAGTCTTGGACCGGCAGGATGATGTGCGCGACTCGCCAAATGCGGTCGACATTTCATCGGCCAAAGGCGCGATCGAGTTTTGCTCGCTCAATTTTGGTTACACCGAAAGTCGAATCGTTCTGCGCGATATCAGTCTTTCGATCGCGCCGAATCAAATTGTTGGACTCGTGGGCGGCACGGGCGCGGGCAAGAGCACCCTGCTCAGCCTGGCGCCGCGTTTTTACGACCCGACCACGGGCTCCGTCATGCTCGATGGTCGCGATGTCCGCGAGATTACCAAGAAATCTTTGCGCGCTCAGATCGCCATCGTGCTACAGGACACGCTACTTTTCTCCACCACCGTTCGCGAGAATATCGCCTACGGCCGACCCGATGCGACCGAGGAAGAGATTATTGAAGCTGCGCGCCGTGCGCAGGCTGACGAGTTTATTCGGCAAATGCCGCAGGAATACAGCAGCCTCGTCGGCGAACGCGGCGGGCATTTGAGCGTCGGTCAGCGGCAGCGAATCGGAATCGCGCGGGCGTTTCTGAAAAACGCGCCGATCCTATTGCTTGACGAACCTACTTCGGCGCTCGACCCGACTACCGAATCTGCAATTATGGAAACGATCAAGGAACTAATGCGTGGCCGGACAACATTAATCGCAACACATCGCCTGGCGACGATTCATAATCTTGATCAAATCATCGTGCTGGAACACGGTCGGATCGTCGAACAAGGCCCCGGCCCGGACCTCGTCGCGCGCGGCGGCATTTACGCGAAACTCTATGCGTCGGGAAAATTCCCAACGTAGAGCGTGGCGCTCGTCGTTTGGAGTGCGCGGACATGTCCGCGCTTTTAAAGCGGCGACATGTCGCCGCACTCCCAAAAATCATGAGCAACGTTAGACAAGACCGACACGTCGAAGGCGATTGGTGGCCAGAGCCAATTCCGGGCAATGTGGAGTTTGGCGAGGGATTTTATTGCGAGACCGCACAAATCTTTCGAAAGCTTCAGAGCAAGAAAGCGGGCGCAGTACTTATCGGCAACCATGTTTCATGTTACGCGGGCTGCTCATTTGCAATTGGAGAGAATGGTCATTGCACGATCGGTGATTTTACCCTGCTCAATGGCGCGCTCATTATGGCGGAGGAAAGGATCGAGATCGGATCGCATTGTCTTGTGTCATGGAACGTCGGTATCGCCGATTCCGATTTTCATCCGCTGGAGCCTGCGCAGCGCCTGATCGACGCGCAAGCTCTGGCGCCTTATTTCAGAAATCGACCAGCCCGCCCCAAGTTAAAAACCGCTCCAGTTAAAATCGCCGATAACGTCTGGATCGGTATGAATGCGGTCATCTTGAAAGGTGTCACCATCGGGGAAAACTCGGTTGTAGCTGCAGGCTCAGTCGTTACAAAATCTGTACCGCCAAACACAATTGTTGCCGGCAATCCCGCCGTCGTGGTGAAGCAGTTTCAAATGTGATGCATCTCAACGCTCAACGTCCAACGCTCAACGTCCAACGCTCAATTCAGAAGATTGGATGTTGGGCGTTGGACGTTCGACGTTGGGCGTTTTCTGCTTAATGAAACCGAAGCGCATCGTCGTCATGGGCTTCATGGGCTCGATGCCTATCGCGGGCGTGATTTGGCAACACATTCATTATGTCGTCGGTCTGCAGCGCCTGGGTCACGATGTTTATTACATCGAAGATTCCGCGCGCCTGCCGTACAATCCGGAAACTTTCGAAGTCACCAATGAATTCGATTATGCAGCCCGGCTCCTGAGTCGGCTATCGCGAGAATTCGGGTTCAAAAATCGCTGGGCATTTTGCGCGCGTTATTTGCCAGCGAATCCAACGGCCGGCCTGCCATTTAAAAAAATCCAGCAACTATATCGCGAGGCCGATGCAATCCTGAACGTTTGCGGGACGCAGGAATTTAATGACGACCTGCTCGTTTCCGATCGCATTCTTTACATCGAGAGCGACCCGGGCGTTGAGCAGATCAAGATCGACAAGGAAGTAAAATCGACAATCGAATATCTGCGGCGGCATCGTGCGCTTTTTACATTTGGCGAAAATGTCGGGACGAAAAGCTTTCCCGTTCCGACGCATGGATTCAAATGGCTCCCAACGCGGCAACCGGTAGTGACGGATTTTTGGCGAACAAAGCGTTCCCCTTCTCGCGCCGCGGTGTTCACGACCGTGGCCAACTGGTCCACGAGCGGCTTGAAAGATATTTCGTGGCGCAAGCGGAAATACCTTTGGAGCAAGTCGCGTGAATTTCTGCGTTTCATTTCCGCGCCGAGAAAAGCCGGTGAAACATTTGAAATGGCGACAAACATCGAAGACACCGCGACCCGCAAAAAATTTGAACGTAACGGCTGGCGATTGCGCTGCCCGCTGCAAATGAGCGTCGATTACTGGCTCTATCGCGATTACATCCAGCGCTCTAAAGGCGAGTTCACTGTCGCGAAGGACCAATACGTCCGGCTCGAAACCGGCTGGTTCAGCGATAGAAGCGCATGTTATCTGGCAGCAGGCCGCCCGGTAATTACTCAGGAAACCGGCTTCACCAAACTTTATGGTGGAAAAGCAGGACTGCTATCCTTTCAGTCACTCGGTGAAATCACCGACGCAGTGGTAGCGATCAGTCGCGAATACGCGAACCACTCTCGTGCGGCTCGCGACATCGCTCGCGAATTCTTCGAAGCAGAAAAGGTGGTCAAATCAATTCTCGACCGAGCTGGAATTTGAGCTGATCCTCCTCGTTTACAAAGTGGAAGTCATTTTTGACACGTCAGCAGATTTGAACGCATGAAGCATGTGGCATGTCAGTATGTCGCGAAAGGCAACTTGCAAATTGGAATCCGAACCTTGATTTTCGATCAGGCTGTTTAAGTTTCGAGCCTTTCTGCCAAATGAAGCGCATTTTTATCATCGGTTACGCTGCTTTGCTGTTTGGGTCGATTTCGTACGCGCAGGAAAGCACTCCGGCTCCGCCTCCTGTCGAGCCGCAGATTCCCGGGCAGCAGCCGGGCGCCTCGCGATCGACTCCGCCGGCACAGGCGGTCGTGCCGGTGCCGGTGCCGATTGCGCCGCCCAAACCAAATGGACCGGTGCAGAAAAGTCTTGTTCGAATCACGGCCACGTCGGTGGAGCCTGATTACAGGGCGCCGTGGAACGCAGGCGGGCTTCAGCGCGGCGTCGGCGCTGGGTTTGTCATCAGCGGCAATCGCATCATGACGAACGCGCACGTGGTCGCCAACAGCCGGTATATTACCGTGGAGCGCGATGGCGATCCCAATAAATATCCGGCGACAGTGCAATTCATCGCGAACGACTGCGATCTGGCGCTCATCACTGTGCCGGCTCCAGACTTTTTCAAAAACATGTTGCCGCTAAAATTTGGCGGCATTCCTGCATTGGAGTCAACGGTTTCGGCGTATGGTTACCCAATCGGCGGCGAACGAATGTCAGTTACAACCGGCATCGTGTCGCGAGTTGACTTCCAGCTCTACACACATTCGTCTGTCGACCAGCATCTGGCGATCCAGATCAGCGCGCAGATCAATCCGGGCAACAGCGGCGGTCCCGTGATGCAAGACGCCAAGGTGGTCGGCGTCGCCTTTCAAGGTTACAGCGGCGATGTCGCTCAAGGCGTGGCCTACATGATTCCCACACCGGTGATCAACCGGTTTTTGAAGGACATCAGCAATGGGCATTATGACGAATACCCCGATCTCGCGATTACCTACGCGAAGTTGCAAAATCCCGCGCAAAGAAAGTTTCTCGGGTTAAAAGATGACGATCGTGGCGTGCTGGTTAGCTCTGTGGTCGCAGCCGGCCCATCGGATGGTATTCTTCAGCCGGGTGACGTCCTTCTCACGATCGACGGCCATCCCATCGCCAGCGATGCGAATGTCGAGGTAGAAGGTGAGCGCGCACAGTTCGAGGAAGTCGTCGAGCGAAAGTTCAAGGGTGATTCGGTCAAGTTCGATATTTTGCGGGACAAACAACCGGCGACGGTGACAATTAAACTATACAAGCCCTGGCCGTATTCGATTCAAGGTCACAGTTACGATGTGCGGCCGCGTTACGTCCTTTACGGCGGGTTGCTTTTTCAACCCTTAGACCTGGACATGCTGGAAGCGTATCGCACAAGCGATCTGCGGCTTCGTCATTTCTTCGAATATTTCATTCTGGAGCAAATTTATCTTCAGCATCCCGATGTAATTGTGTTGAGCAACATTTTGCCCGACCCGATTAACACCTATCTGGCGCCTTACCGCGGTGCGATCGTGGATGAAGTCAACGGCAAGAAGATTCGGACACTCGACGAATTGGCACAGGCTTTTGCGCAAGGGCCGAACCAACTGGTTATTCGCATGATTGGTGACGGCCCTCCGCTGGTGCTTGATCGCAACAAGGTGGAATCTGCGCGCGAACGCATCAAGACGCGTTACAATGTAGCGAAAGAGCAAAATCTTGAGGAACGACCGGCGTCAGGCGCGCCGGTGCAGGCGAACAAAACCTAGCAATGCTAAAACAATCTCTCATCGCTTTCGGCATCATTCTTGTCGCAGCTAGTGGAACGCTGGCGAAAAAGGAGCCTGCTATTTCGGTGACGGCAAGTAAGCAAAAACAGCTGGCCCTGGTTCGGGTAAATGTGACGGGCCAGTCCTATGATTACTTTCGCCCGTGGCAAAAAAAGGCGCCATTTTCCAAACGAGCGCTTGGAGCGGTCTTGTCCAAAGGGCGTGTGCTCGTCACTGCCGACCTTGTTGCAAACCAAAACTTTGTCGAACTCGAGCGAGCCGAGTCGGGTGAAAAAACAGCAGCCAACGTGCAGGTAATTGATTACGAAGCGAACCTGGCGCTTCTTGAACCAGCTGAGAAAACATTCCTGGACGGAATCACGCCGCTCGAAATCACTCCCGATACAGTCGTCGGCGACCGGCTTGCCGCGTGGCAATTGGAACCAACCGGTGCCGTGCTCGCGACGGAAGGTTTGGTGACGACGATTCAAATGACACCCTATCCCATCGACGTTGGGCAATTCCTCACCTACCGCGTCAGCATCCCGATGCAATATCGGGAGAACAGCTACACGGTTCCGCTGGTTAAGAACAACAAGCTAGCTGGATTGCTACTGCGTTACGATTCCCGCTCACAACTGCTCGACGCCATTCCAGCGCCGATCATCACCCATTTTTTGAAAGAGGCTGAAAGCCAGCAATATCGGGGTTTTCCCTCTGCTGGATTCTCATTCTTTCCCACGCGCGATCCAGAACTGCGTGAGTTCGCCGAGGAAAAAGGCAAAGGCGGCGGCGTGTACGTTACGAATGTGGAACCGGGCACACCGGCGATGAAGGCCGGACTTCAGGTGGGCGACGTCGTGACTGCGATCGGGAATCATGAGATCGACCAAAATGGAAATTACGTGGACCCACTCTACGGCAAGATCGAATTCACCAATCTGCTGACAGCTCATGCTTACGCGGGTGATGTTGTCCCTTTCCACATTCAGCGCAACAGCAAGCCGATACAGGTAAATGTGACTCTGGAACATCGCGATACGAAGGATTATGTGAGCCCGCCGTATAATCTTGATCAGCCGCCGCGATATTTTGTCCTTGGCGGTCTGATTTTTCAGGAGCTATCCCGTCAATATCTCAAGGAATGGGGAGCAAACTGGCAACGAGAAGCACCTCAGCGTTTGGTTTATTTCGACCATTTCCAATCTGAGCTTTTTCCAGAGAGGAATCGGCGCATCGTGATCCTCAGCCAAGTCCTGCCTGCCAACAGCACAATCGGCTACGATGACCTTGCGTATTTGACCGTAAAGAAGGTGAACGGCAGAGAAATCAAATCGTTAGACGACCTGGCCGAAGCGGTAAAGCATCCAATCGAAGGTTTCATCAAAATCGAGACCGAAGAAGATCCGAAACAGATCGAGCTTGATGCGACGCAGGTCGCCGCCGAAGCGCCCGAGCTTCAAGAAAACTACGGGATTTCCTCGCTGCAAAGATTGCAGTGATCTTGCGGCGGTCAGTCCTCGATCTGTCGAAGTTTTAGCGATCAGTGCAATCGCTACTGGTATTCGTCGCTCGCGGCTTTGCGAGAAAACGTACCACTTCGTCGTTATAGGTCTCGAACGGATTGCCCATGACAAGAAAATCGCGGCTGTCACACGCGATCGACTCCCAGTTGATCACATAGGGTTGATGTTGATCCTGGAAATAAGCGACGTCGCCCGCCGCAATGAGGCTGGTCACAAGGAAAAGACCACAGAGCAAAAATCGCGGCTTCATTCAATAGCGACGTAGTTTGATTCGAAGGCATAATTTAGAGAGTGCCGTTCAGCCACATCAAGTAGACGAATGTTCGTGACAGGTCGCCAACATCTGTTCGTTTAATTGGAATCAAATCGCTCTTTCTTGTTCGTAGCGATTCCATATTTGATCCCATCTATAATCAATCCTTACTCGCGCGAAGGCCCCAAGTCACACGGCCGACCTCGACACCCTCAAAGACCTGGCGGATGGCCAACCGGTGGAGACCACGCGCGAGCCCCCGCGCACCGCGGACTAGCAGACGGCAGCGGTGACGCGCCGACGCTCCTAGTCTGAGATTGCAAAGGGGAATGCTCTGCACGAAGGGCAAGGCTAACCGCGCACGCGCCGAGCTTTTGTCCAGCTTGCCTGAGACAAACCCGATTTTTGGGAACACGGCTAGGAGTGCCTTGGGCACCTCCAGCTCGACCTTCACGCCCTCCGGGAGATGCTGCTGGATTTCTAGGTCGAAGAGACGGGCGGCGTCTGGACTGCCAGCGATGAGGAAGTCGAGCACCGCCGGATCGGCGCTTGGATCAGGTAGCACGTCGACGACGTTGAAGTTGCGCCAGGTCACGTTGTTCTGCGCGCGGACTAGATTGACGAACGCGTTCCAGTCAAAGCCGGGGCCACTTACGGGGATAGGCGGCGCCGGGTCGGACGCCTGGTCGAGGATGGCGACGAAGCAGGCGTGATCGCCGGTCACGGGTAGATTATTCTTGGGCCATACGAGTTCGGACGTGACGACCAATGTGTTTCCCACCGGAACGTCGACTGGCGCAGTCGTCCCAATCAGGTGCCACATTTCCGGCGTGACCAGCGTTGACACTTCGCTCCAATACACCTTGGCCCGGGTCCCCGGAGCCGGCCCCTGGCCGCGGTTGCGCATCCGCACGTAAATGTGGTTGTCCTGCCCGTGCTCGACCACTGTGCCGAGAGTGTCGTTGTTTTCTGTTCCGCTCCCTTCGCCGAAACTAGCGTTGGGGTCAGTCACCGCTATGGCTTGCACGATTACATCGGGGCTGATACTCACCGTTCCGCTGGTGGGCACCGAACCGGTGTCGCTGAGGTTGTCCCGCAGGTACACGTCTGGCACCAAGCCGAGCGTGTTCTGCACAATCGCGCGGAGATTCGGCATCACCCCAATGTTGCCGGAGACTCCTCCCCCCTGCGCCGTACCGGTTGCCGGGTTTGAGAGTAGCACGCGCATTTGCTGCGGCGAGAGCAGCGTTCCGGCCGAGGCAACGTACATTCCTTGCAGCAGCAGCGCTGACCCGGTGATGATCGGGGAGGCTCCGCTGGTTCCCCCAAACGTCGACGTGTAGCTGTTGTTGCCAGAGCCGGCCAGGTCGCTGTAGCCAGCCGAAACGATGCTATTGCCCCAGGCGTAGCAGTCGGCGCGCGAGCCGTAATTGGAACCCTGTCCGCCGCTCCAGATTGAACGATTATGCGGAAGCGCGGCTTCGCCAGCCCCCACTAAAATCGCACCCGAATCCAGGAAGTCCACACTCGTCCGGTTTAAACGATGTTTTCCCATCGAGTCGGTCCATGCATCAAGATCGTTGTTCCCGTTACCGCCGGCTTCTACGACGATTACGCCGTTTGCCACCGCAATACGAATTGCGTCCAAGTTCGCCGGATCGGTTTCGACTGGAAGTAGCGCCGCGCCAATCTGAACCTCGATCAGCACCACATGCGGGCGCGCCGTCGCCGCCACTGCAGCCAATAGCGCGTCGGCAACGTGCAGCGAACCGGGGTCAGAGGCCCTCCACCAGGAGACCGTACGCACCGATGCTACATTGGGCGCGACACCGATGATTCCCTTGGTGTTGTCGACGCCGGCCACCTCACCGAGCACGGCCGCTCCGTGGTTGCCGACATAGCCACCCACGCCGTCGTGGTTATCATTGAAGATCAGCGCGGGGCTTGGCAGGTCCTCGTGTCCAAGCAGCCAACCCTGCTCCAAGTCAATGAAGTGCATTCCTGTTCCATCGCCGTTTGGTTGTGTCCACACCCATCGCGCATCGATCCCTGTTGGAGCAGCATCGAGAAAGTTCTCTGATCCCGCGTAAGTGTCATCTCCGGCATTCACGGGATCACTGGGCGTCTTCTCGCGATAGACAAGCTCCACTTCCGGCAGGCGCCGAAGCGCGATTTCGATTTCTTCCAGTTGGTGCATGGCGTGACGGACATCCAAGCGCCAGTATGCTGACAAACTTCGCAACGGTTTGAACTCCCCTCCTAGAGCCGCTTTCTCGATTCGCTCAAGGTCGTCGGGCTCGACTGAAGTGATTAGCGGCCTGGAACTGAGCTTAAACGTATCCAGGATTTGGGTTAACGCTTTCAGGCCGGCCCTCTTGGCCGCGGTCGCCAGATCTCCGTGCCGGACACTTAACGCGCCGGGCATAAATCGTACAACGAGGAAACCATTATCGTCCGGCGGCGGATCCCCTCCCAGATTTATCGGCCGGGGCGGCTCGTGCTCTGGACAGAAGCGAATCTTGAAGTGTGGGCAATCGTCTTTCATTTTAACTAAGAATTGTTAGGTTTTTGTGTTGGTCTGATTACAGGGTTGCTAGAAAGATCGGCCCGCCGAAAAGAGTAAGCCAAATTGACTGGCTGAGTTTGGCGGAATCAATGCGGGTAATCCGCTCAGTTGCTTGGCGGAGAGCCTCCACCGGGGGCACCATAATTTCACTTGTACGCGGAGGAACTCACGCATGGCAAGCAAAAATCCAACGTTTATTAGCTTAACGGCCAATTCGGGAAGAGCTGAAGATTTTTCGTGACACCCTAACCTGGCAAGTTTTGTGAATTACAGCTATTCCTCGGCAGCACTAGCCGTTGGCCGCGGCTTGGCCAAAAACCTGTCTACTTCGTCATTGTAAGTCTCGAACGGATTGCCCATCACAAGAAAATCGCGGCTGTCACATGCGATCGAGTCCCAGTTGATTACGTAAGGGAAATTGCAGTTCTGAAAAAAGGCCACTGCCCGTGCGCGGCCTGAGGCGCGGGTATTAGCCGGAGGAACGTGCGTCGCGCTTGGACGCCGGACGCTGTTGTTCCACTCCGCGATTCGTTTGCCAGGCGTGACGCCAAAGAACAAGCCCCGGCGCGGGTCGATGTTGTGATATTCGAGGTCGATGCTTTGCAGCCATGGATCATCCCAGCTCAGTCCTTCGGATTCTACAAATGCTTCCAGCAACCATTTCTTTGTAATCCAGTCAACGCCGCCAATGAGCGCATGGCGATTGTGTGGGATTGCTTCAAGAACGAATCCCCAGTTTTCCAGTAACCAGTTGGTCTCCGCGCTGCTGTTGTGCAGGTACTTCTGCGCTAGTTGATGGAATTCCCACTGCACGTCGAGCGCGGCCATGGTTTTGCCACTCTCAAGACGTACGATCCATCGCTGCATAGGATCACGAGAGATGTCACGCGTGCTCTGCACCGCATCAGCTAGGACAAGGTTTCGCGGCAAACGGCCTTCTTCAAGCAATGACAGAACACAGGCAGTCGTCCCGATCTTTAGCGCATTGGCATAGGGGCTCATGTTGGAATCGCCAATGAGCAAATGCAGCCGGCGATATTTTCTGTAATCAGCCAGCGGCTCGTCCCGCGCGTTGATGATTGCGCGATTAAATTGCACCCACTGATAAATGTCGTTCACGATATGATCGGCGCGCTGACTGAGCTGGAAATTGACCTGCGGCTCCGATTGCGGCGGCTCGAAATCGAACGCTAGTGGGTTCGACTGACCGACTCGTCCCGACCCTGTGAAAATCTGCCGCGTCGCTAAAAATGTCAGCAGCGTGCCGAGAATTGGAGGCGTGAACTGCGCCTCTCTTTTCATAAGATAATTCTCGTGACAGCCAAAGGTCGCTCCGGTGTGATGATCGACATTGTTCTTGATAAACGACACACGATCTTCCGCACCGAGCGCGATCAGCGACGATTGCAGCAGGTCGTCGCCAGCCAACTCATACGTCACGAGATCGTGCAGATGTAAACACTCCGGCGACGCGTATTCGATATGACCCATGTCGAGATAGAGGCGTCCGCCGTTGAGGAGAAATCCTCCGTTGCCCGGCGGTTCCTCGTAATCCCGGTAATGCAAATCGATCGTGCCGGCATCCGCTTTTCGGAAAAGATAGTTTTTGACCTTCGCCGGCCATAGTTCCGAATTGACGTGCGGTTCATCTTCACTCAGAAGGCAACCGTACTCGGTCTCGATTCCAACGATCCGATCCATTGCAGGCAATTAACGCACTGAATCGAGATTTGGCTAAACGAAAAAACGATTTCCCCTCACCTTAATCCTCTCCCCAGAACGGGGAGAGGCGAATCCCATTGGCCTAGCTTGCGCTGATCAGTCCAACAATGCGAGAAGGCCCGCCTCTCCTGTGCCATCTAAAATTAGTGCTAGGGGCGCACTGCTCCCGCCCAGGGCTCGCACGAGACAGCCCCTGTGGCCCCGCCTCTCCCTTTTACAAAGGGCGAGGACTGAGGTGAGGGATTACCTTTCGGCGCTTGAAGCAGCCGCAAAGAGGCTCAATTTAGTTTGATGTCCCAAGTTGCTCTTCGCAGCCCGTCCGAAAAAGCGGGGGGCCTTTTCTATTTTGGCCGGATGCTGGACAAAATCCGATTGCACGCCAAAGGCGAGTTGCCTTCAGACTATCACGTCAACCTTGGGAAAGGGTTTGACGAGAAATGCGTACGCTTTCTACGAGTGAATTATGATGAGCTAGCCGAGCGTGTGAAAAAGGGCGGTACTGATGAGGAAATTTTGCAGTGGTGCTTCAGCGTCGGCCGCCGGCCGTCCGACGACGACCTATATGTTTGGAACGAATTCATGCGCAAGCGCGGCTGGGACGACGAAGTTTCTGAAACCCTGAAACGCCGGAAGGCCGAGGCAGGAATGACTGACAGAGCAGACATCCAGACTGCCTTTCAATTTATCGATGCTGACGAAGGGCGACTCCCTTGACGGGAGAAGCTCCAAGTTTCAATACCCAAATCCCAAACAATCTTAAAATCGTAAATCCCAAAGCCGTCCCGCGTTGGCGCGGGTTCTTTAACGTTTGAAGCTTCTTTGGAGGTTGGATCTTGGGATTTGGGATTTCTCCACGCTATTCCTCCAGCGTATCGATTCGCTCGGCCAGACCAAAATCAAGCTCGGTCAAGCCGCCTTTGCTATGTGTTGAGAGAACCAGGCGCACTTTGTTGTAGCGAATGTCGATATCGGGATGGTGTTCTTCATCGTCCGCAACTTCGGCCACAGCATTTACGAAATCGATCGCATCGGCAAAATCATCGAACTCAAAAGTGCGCTCGATCTGGTTCTTCTCCAGCTCCCATTCAGGGATCTTTTTCATGCGGTTCTTCAAGTCCGCAGCTTTGATTAAGTCAGCCATAACGGGAGAACGAGTATCACCCGAAAATAGTTTTGCAACGCCAAATCGAGCGCCTTTTGGTAACACAGCCACCACCCTTACTGCGAGGTCGGCGTACCTCTCGTCTGCCGGGATAAAAACTCTTAAAGATTTAGAATGTTTCTAAGATTTTTAGCGGCATCGAAAACTTGCACCGCACAGTCGCGCGCTCGTCTGGATAGCCGTAGCCAATCGCCCAGCACTTCTTTAACCGCGGACTCTGCCTCACACGCGTCTCGCACAAAACTGAATCCATGGTTCGCAGGAAGATAACGTCCTGCGCCCGCGTCCTCCGTGATGACCGGCCGCCCGAGAGCGAGAAAAGCTGCAGCGCGATCGCTGATCCAGCCGGTTCGCCATGTCACATCAACGCCTTTGATCGCGGTGAATTCACCGACGGCGCTGGTCAAGTAGCGGCAATACGACCTCGGCGTCCGCGCGACCTGGTGAGGATCGACGATTTTCCAGCCCAGCCGTTGTAACCGTTCTCGCTCTGGATCCCCGGCACGTATGTTCATCGCTAACTCGAACTGCGCCTCCGGAACGCGCGCTGGGAGATTGAGGTACCGTTCGAAGGCAAACCTTTTCGACAGATCGGGAAATTCGCCGGCGACTTCCACCGCCCCGCCCCAATACCATTGTCCGACGGTTGTGAATTTCGGTGCGCGTGGCCGCGGTTGTGGCCGGAACAATTTCGTGTCCACGAGCGGATAAAATGTTTTCCAGGTGAGAGGTGATTTCGGCAGCTGGCAATCGCCTCCATGCGCATTGAGCCCAATCGTCCAGAATTCGTGGTGATACGATTGCCCCAGCTCCATTTTTGTCATCCAATAAAAGATTTCGCTTGGATCGAGATCGCAAAACACGCGGCGTTCGAACTTGAGCAACAGCGGCGGATGAATTGAATACGCCAGGTTGAGCAAAATAGTCGGTCCGCGGAGGCGTTCGATTAGTTCGCGTTTCGACATTCCGATGCAGCGCATTGCCTCCAGATCGTGCGTGTCGGACGCGGGCTTTTGGTAAAGTAAACAGTATCGGCCGGCTAATCCGTGCGCCTGCAATTGCCTCTGGAAGTTTTTGAACCTCCGCTGGTCCGCTGCCACATCGTCGGTTGCCGACAGTAATTCTAACCAGATCGCGTCCAGCTTCAGTCGTTGCAGGCCGAGCATCCATTGCAGTGGCACGGAGAAATTTCCGCCGCCTTCGCGATACTTCGCAGCAAATCCGCAGCCGAGGAAGATCGTCATCGGGATATAAAACAAGGCAAACGCCCAACCCTCAACGTCCAACATCGAATGTCGAATGGAGAACGCACGATTTGAATTTAAGATTGGGCGTTCGACCTTTGGATCTTCGGTATTTGCTCCGTTTGCTGCTGGTTGACGCGATTGTGTTGTACTCGCACATTAACCGCTCTTCGCGGAGGCGCCCGTAGCTCAACTGGATAGAGCATCTGACTACGGATCAGAAGGTTAGTGGTTCGAATCCTCTCGGGCGCGCATATCGACTGCTCGGTCGAATTGCCGATTGCAAAACCAAGGCGAGAAAATGCTCGTCACCTTTTTTGAACATTAGCATACTTCTCGCTAGGCCATGAGAATCGTGCTTCCTCTCAGCGTCGCCGTGATCAGTTTCGCGGCGGTCTTACTTTCATCGGGATGTCAGAAGAAAACTGTTGCCACGAATCCCGATTCTCAACGCAACAAAGAATTGCACGAAAACACCAAGCCGCTGCAGGCCGCCGATCTCGTAGGATACGATGGAACAAAACTCAGGACGAGCGTAAATAAAATCATACAGGACAATCATAAACATAACAAAGAACTGGAAAAAGCCACCGAGGATCACTAAGCCCTGCCCAACAACGGCTGCAGCCAACGGAGTCGCATGATGTCAGTTTGATTTTTTGCCGTCGGGCTTTCACTGAAAATACGGCCGGACCTGCGCGTATTTCTTATCGCCGATTCCGCTGACTCTTCTCAAATCGTCAGCGCTGCGAAATGGTCGCGCTGCGATGATTCGACCAGCCATTACGTGTCCGATCCCTGGCACCGTCGTTAGTTCTTTCTCTGTCGCTGTATTGATGTTGATCCTACCAAGTGGCGTGTTTGCTTTTGGATGCGACTTTTTCGGATTGGGTGTACCGCCAGGCGCTGTTTGCATGGGCGGTCTGGGTGTTGACGAAAACGAAGGCGAAGCTGCAGGCGTTCCAAGTCCTGGAGGCTTTTGGTTGGAACCGAAATGACTAAACGGACCTGGACCCCCGGCGGGTGCGTTTAATCGCCCGATGTTGATGCCCCACCCGCCAATCTTCTCCTGTCGGGCTTCGTTCTCGAGTTGTTGAAGCTTTTCCATTTCCACTCGCGAATTTCTCAATCCGGGTGGCACGGCTTTGAATCCGTAGTTCCGCGCGAGACCATTCCGAACTAGTTGCTCTCCCAGATCACCCTCTTTAGTCTGCACAAACGCGTAAAACCGCTCGAGTCCGCTCTGGCCCATCGCGTCCGACATGCGGGTAGACACGGTGAACGGCTCGGACAGTTTCTCTCGCGTGAACTCCTTTGCCGCTCGCCCTACTTCGATGGCCTGCGGCACAGTGATTCCAAAGTATTTCGCCTGCGCGACAAGACGCCCCGGAGTCATTTCGTCTGTTTCCGGCGCGTCAACCAGGTAGAGGCGAAAGATGTATTCGTTCGTGCCTGCGCTTACATGAAAACTGTCGCCGTCATTCGCCGGGTTCACAATCAACCGGCAATTCTCAAGCACAGTCCAATCTTTGGACGCGTCGCGTGCGCCAAGATCAGCAACGGCCGTCCAAAAAACCGCGGCGTTAACGAGTGCAATTCTGGCGAACTGCAAACAAATCCAATCGCGAGAGATCAAACCGGCACCTCGAATTGGCTCATCAGTTTGAACGTCTCGTAGCGCTTCGCAATTTCTTCGATCGAGAGCTTTCGCAAGCGCTCGAGGCTGAACGCTTCCACGCAAAAACTGGCCAGCACGCTTCCGTAAATCATCGCTCTGCGCAGATCGTTAAATTGCACTTTCTTCACGGTGCCTGCGAGATATCCAGCCATTCCGCCGGCAAACGTGTCCCCTGCCCCAGTCGGATCGTGAATGTCTTCAAGCGGATAAGCGCCACAACTGAAGAACTGATCCGCCTCGCCAAAGAGTAATGCGCCGTG
>WNFQ01001493.1_pt1 | contig 33787 bp, 37 predicted proteins | sample 5400171 | NCBI WGS metagenome assembly WNFQ01 (sample SAMN13153356, study PRJNA577476) | soil metagenome | isolation source: 20 cm soil under Madrone tree | place: USA:California | collected 2016-06-14
CCAGTACGTACCAGATGCCGAGAAACGGCGCTGCGAGCTCCGGACAATGCAGCGAATACGCCAAGGCCCCCACCGATCCGGCGGCGAAGCCGCCCGCCGCACCAGCCAGCCGCAGGCGTGTCGGCGCGAGCCCTCTCATCACCCCAAAGATGCCGACGAACAGCGGAGTGGATATCAGCGCGATGATGAATGGACAAACGCTCGCGGTTTGCCCGAAGATCAACTCGGCGTGATTCTGTGGGTTGGCCGCGAACAATGCCACCGCCGCCAGCAGCCACATCGCGATGACCGGCGCGGCGACTGCCGCCCGGACCCAACCGAGGCGGGAGCCGGGCCGCGCGAGCCGAGCGACCGCGACCAGGCCAGCGGCGCCGAGTGCAGCGCAGTAGGCTTCCTTGGCCCAGAACATCGGCACCGAAAGGTCGCGCACCAGTGTTGGCCTGAATCCGAGCCACTCCGCCGTCAAGAGCGTCGCGACGGCTGTCCCTGCCACCACCGCGATCAGGTACCGGCGCATCGGCAAGCGGGTGTCGACGGGTTCGCTTCCGGTCGCGAGCAGGGACACGAGCTCGTCGGTGTTCACGACTCGCTCCTGATCTTCGCGGCGAGCGCGGTCAGTCCTCGGTGCACGCCAACCTTGACCGCCGACTGCGACATGCCGATAAGGCGCGCGGTCTCGGCAACCGACAAACCCTCGATTTTCATGTGAATGATCGGCAAACGCTGCCGGTCGGGAAGATCCGCCAGCAGCTTGGCCAGATCGCGGCGAGCCTCGGCCGATGCTGACATCGGTGCGGCGCGCGCTGCGTTTTTTCCCTCGATCGAACTGACAGGCAGCCTCGGCAGTGTCAGTACGGAGCTTTCCGGTTTGTTCAAGCACGACTCCCTGGCATGGACATTTGGACCTCAAATCAGCGTTCCGATTTTCGCCGGTGGCGCCAACGAGGCCAACCTGGATGCGGCCAAGCTGGCGCGTGACACCGCCGTGGCGCAATACGGGAAAGCGATCCAGATTGCGTTCCGGGAAGTCGCCGACGCGCTCGCGGCTCGCAGCTCGCTCGACGAGCAGCTGGCTGCGCAACAGGCACCGGTCACTGCCTCGCAGGATGCGTACCACTTGGCACAGATGCGCTTTCGCGGCGGCGTCGACAACTACCTCAGCGAGCTGGATGCGCAGCGTGCTCTCTACGGTGCGCAACAGCAACTGCAAATCGTACGGCTCCAGCGTTTTGCGAATCTCGTGACTCTCTACAAGACGTTGGGGAGCGGTTTGCGCGAGAGCACCGTTTCCTCGGTTCCTTAAGGGTATCAAGCAATGAAGACTCGGACGAGTACGATTTAAGAAATGAACTCCCCCGAGGATCACGGTTCGCTTGATTTCGACCCAGACTTCGCGGCGACGCTCATCGGAAAATACATTCTCGTCGGTGTGACGGTTGAAGACCGACGCGGGGAATTCAGGCGAAACGAGCAGTTTCACGGCACCGTGCTCGCGGCCGATGCGTGTGCCGGAATCACTCTTCGCCTAGGCGGGAGCCGTGACGGCGAAGAGAAGACCTTGCCGCCCACCACGAAGGTGTTCGAGTCGGCTCCGCGGGGAACCTACACGCTTCGGACTACCGGCGAAAAGGTCGTCGATCCCGACTTCACAGTCACTTGGCGACTGATTCAGCCAGACGCAAACTACCGTCAATGCGACCCTGAAACGAAACTTTCACGTCTGCTTGGGCTGCCAAGGCCCGCCTTGGCACTGCCATTCCAGGGGATCCGCGTGCGTTGCTCGTAGAACTGCCTGGCCCGCTCGTGGAGTGCATGTACAACCAGGGCTCTGACCTTGGCGTTCTGAGATACAGCCACGGCGCGATTGACGGCGTCCTGCAGCAAGGACGCCCCAGATGGGTGTTCGCCCCACGCTAAGACGGACCCGCGCCCTCAGCCTCTTTTAAGCCCAAACCACTGGCGTGCGCAACGTGCCAACCGATCAGCAAAGGGATGCTTGTCAGCCTGATCCTGGAGCAGCCGAGGCAAGCTCGGCATGATCTGGGGGATGCCGTTGTTCCACTCCATGATCGCCACCTCGATGCCGAGGACGTCGGCATGACGCCCGACCTCAGACTTCAGTCCCTCGGGGAATCGAGGTCCCAACAAGAGGCCGTTCAAACACCCTGCGAAACGGACGTACAGCTCGCCCTCATACTCGCCGTTGAGGAGCCATCTGAATTCCCGTTCGGCCTCCCAGTCCCGGTTCTTGGTGAGAAAGAGTTCGCGCCAGAAGCGCTCGCCATGACGACGTGCGGCCTCGATCGGGCCGTGTCGTCGCACATCGTTTAGTGACACTGTGAAGGGCCCGATGCTCAGGCGCGGGACCACCGGCGTATTCTGGTAGTGGACCAGGCCGCTGAACGCCTTTAGCCCAGTCTGCCGGGCGACGTCTGCGAAGGTTTTGGCGAGGGCTTGTTTGTCGAACACCAAGCAGGCGCCCGTATGGCTTTCGGCGTATTGCGCCCACATGCGCGGACGCGAATGGCCGCGTTCGTGCATGGCTTGCAGCTGATCTGCGCCGAGACGCTCCTTATCTGAGAACACCGCCTCGGTCGGGTCGCTGACGAAACAAGCCACCCGCCATTCCCGCTTCAGGCGTATCGCGAGGTCATCGAGCACTGCCGGGCTCATGTCGTCGCCCCAGTCAGCGCCGCTTAGACGAAAATCCTTCGTTTCCCTGGGGTCGTTGAGGCGCTGGAACGGAGACAGCCGCAGTGTCTGATCCGGCAGGATGCGTTGCGTGAGCGTGTGGGCGCCAGTGTAGTGATAGAGATATCGGTCGGCGTTCCCCAGCATGTACCAGATGTCCGACACGTTTGCTCCTTGGCTGGATTCGACATCGTGAGCACCGCCGAGCCATTCCAATAGGTAACACGGGGACGTCAGGGTTGGCTGATGGCGAAGATGTCGCCGGTTACGCGGGTCTTTGTACGTCTCGGGCAGCTTGGCCTGAGCGGTGAAGTTTACGAACTGATTCTCGGCGACAACTAGATTAGCGTAAGGCATCACTGTGCGTTATTACCGTCGCGCGGGGTGCGCGAAGGGCGGTGGGGACGATGACGCCCCCGCCAGAGCGGTCGACGAAGAAGACGACTGCGGGCTCAGGCGGCGCGCCTGAGCTCACAGTGAAGCGCTTCCTCGATCGCGCTCGGATCCGCGCCGCAATCTTCGGCCAGGGTCTTGATAGGTTCTCCCGCGAGGTAGCGATCGGCTGTCACGTCGGTCGGTACCCCGCGCCCGGAGATCGCGGGCCTGCCATAGACGATTTCGGGATCGATGACGATCAGGCGGGCGTCGTTCGCAGCTTCGCTGGAGCGGGTAAAAGGAAAGAGCTCGTTGGGCGAGCCTGTCTGAAATTTTGTGTTTGAGGCATACCATGGCAAATGAGAGGAGCCAGTATGCCCACCCGCAAGACGAAGAAAGCGGCGGCCGTCGACGTCACGCCGGTGTCGATCAAGCCTGAGGTGCTCGAGCAGCTGATTCCCGGCCCGATGTCGGCCGGCGACTTCGAGTCGATGTTCCGTGGCCTGAAGAAGGCTCTGCTGGAGCGAGCCGCTGGGAGCGGAGCTGAGCCATCACCTGGGCTACAAGCCGGGCGAGGACAAGCCCGACGGCCAGGCCAACCAGCGAAACGGCACAAGCGGCAAGACGCTGATCACCGACGAGGGGCCGCTGCCGCTGGAGATCCCGCGCGATCGGGCCGGAACGTTCGAACCGCAGATCGTGGGCAAGCACGATCGGCGCTTCACTGGCTTCGACGACAAGATCGTGGCGATGTACTCGCGCGGCATGACGGTGCGCGAGATCCAGGCGCATCTGACCGAGATGTACTCGGTGGACGTATCCCCGCAGCTGATCAGCGAGGTCACCGAAGAGGTGATGGCGCAGATCGCCGAGTGGCAGAGCCGGCCGCTGGACCGGATGTACCCGGTGGTGTTCTTCGATGCACTGCGGGTGAAGATCCGCGACGAGGGCGTGGTGCGCAACAAGGCAGTGTACCTGGCTCTGGGAGTTGCCTCCGACGGCACGCGCGACGTGCTGGGACTGTGGATCGAGCAAACCGAGGGGGCTAAGTTCTGGCTGCGGGTGGTCAACGACCTGAAGAACCGCGGCGTGGACGACATTCTGATCGCCGTGGTCGACGGCCTGAAGGGCTTCCCGGAGGCCATCCAAGCCACGTTTCCGCGCACGACGGTGCAGACCTGCATCGTGCACCTGATCCGCAACAGCTTGGCCTTTGCGAGCTGGAAGGAGCGCAAATTGGTCGCCGCGGCCCTCAGGCCGGTCTACACGGCGCCCACGGCCGAGGCGGCAGCTCAGTGCCTGGCCGACTTCGAAGCCGGTCCCTGGGGCGCCAAATTCCCGACCATCGGTGCGAGCTGGCGGCGTGTCTGGGAACACGTGATCCCGTTCTTTGCCTTTGCGCCCGAGGTTCGCCGCGTGATCTACACGACGAACGTGATCGAGAGCCTTCACATGCAGCTGCGCAAGATCATCAAGAACCGCGGACACTTTCCTTCCGACGAGGCGGCCACCAAGCTGATCTGGCTGGCCCTGCGCAACATCACCAAAGATTGGAGCCGAGCCACGCGCGAATGGTCGGCGGCGATGAACCAGTTCGCCATCGCCTTCGCTGATCGATTCACAACGGCCCGCGCGTAACATGAAGACCGACTTGACCACCGCGTCGCGCGCTCTGGCGTGGCTTGCGCCACGCGCGCGCCGCCGTGGACAAGTCTCACTCCACCCTCAAACACAGAAATCTAGACACCTCCCGTTGGGCATGCCATGGTCATCGCGATCGATGCGATCGCGTCGAACGCCACCGAGACAACAAAGAACCTTGCGGCCATCGCGAGCATGGAGGAGCGAACGAAGTACAGCGGCGTCGTCACGTAGTCGCCCTACTCGGGGCTGCTTGGCCACGAAAAGTCCGAAACCCCCGATCGCTCGTTCACCGGCTACAAGGATTTGCTCGTATTGGAGCCTGCCACCGTGTCGCAAACTGAGCGCGCCTAGTCGCATGGCGCATCGGGCCCGGTCAGGTCGAGCTTTGGTTGTCTCCCTCGAGCCGCCGCACAACTTCGTTCATCGTGTAATGGACGAACTGCTTTCCGAGTTCCGTTAATACGTATTGCTTCGAGTCCTCGAACGCCGATTCCATTGTTCCAACGGCGGGCCCGCGGTTTCGTACCAGCCGCTTGCGCATGAAACGGCCGCCGGGGGTTGTTTCACGTTCCTGCCTAATAACTCCACCAGTACTCAAATCGCGAATGATCATCCTATATAGATCGGCCTCCGCGGAATCGTCGCGCGCGGGAAGGCCGTACAACGCCTCCCATATTTCATAGCGCGTGGCGCCAGGGCTCTTGTATATCTCGCGCACGACGGCGAAATGCACCTCGTGGTACAGGGAAAGCCAGTCAACAAACAGACGGAGCACGTCGTCCGAGCAAATTCGCGCGCCGGCGGCGTTAGTAACGAGATTCGCTATGTACCGCCGTTTGTCATCGGTCTCCGCTCTGTCCCACGCACGAAAGGCACTGCGAACAAGGCTTAGGTACTCTTCGCTTTGGATTCTTTCGTCGATGGTCTCCCCGATGTTGTCGAACCGTTCGGCAATCGTTGATAGCGCGGTCGATAGCCTGTCCATTTTCTTTGAGTGCTCTTCGAGCCATCGAGTTTGAAGGCTGTCTTTTTCGATTCCTCTTTGATCGGTCTTGAGACTCGCAGCGGCGCTAATAAATCCGCCGACCCACGGAACGCTACCAAGGGCGGCAAGAATGAACTTTTCAACGACCCGTCGCTTAGTCGAAACGGATGTCTTGGCGAGGGCCCCTTGAATTTCGGCAACAGCCCGGTCTTCGGCGGAATTGGGGTCGATGGCCATTCGCTGAAACGCTAACCTGATGTATCTACTTCTTCCCCTGCGGCGTTATCGACTTGTGCTTCGTTTCCTCCCACTCGCGCGCCGCTTCCTCGGTTGTCGCCCGCCCAACTTGGACAAGTCGTCCGCCTGGCCAGCGCCGCTGGTGCTCGCCCTCGCGACGTTCTTTGTCCTCAGTTATTCCACTGTGCTTGATCTGGTTCCCGACCTTGTAGTCGTACTTGGTCCATGTTCGATTGGTCATCTTCTGCCTCCGTTTTGGCGTTGTCCGAACAACGGTCAGGGGCGCGTCGGGTTGACACTATCGACCGCGTCAAATCGCGGCGTTTGGGGACCCTCAAAGCGGCTACAAGCACGGTAACAAACTCGCGCCGCCTGTTCGCTCTGCGTCCTAAGCTATTGATTAAATTGGAGGCGGGGGTCGTGTCAATACACCGCACCGGTCCTGGATCTTGCATGCGCCACCGGGTGAACCCCCGGCTTTCCCCCGGACGCCCCGTCGTACGCGGTTCAAAGCCTTCTGATCGTCGTTCAGTACATCTCAATTCATGCCGCCAGATGATCGGCGCATCGCGCAGTTCCATGAAATCGAGGATCACCAACCGTCCCTTGAAATAGGCGATTGCCAGCGTACCGGCTGCGGCGGCGAGTCCGACGATGCCGCCCGCCCGCACCCAACAGGTGATGCCCGTGGCGAGTACCAGCAGCAGCCAGGTCCCGTGGCGCCGATCTTTGGGAAGCGCAAGCATGAGGCGCTATTTCAGGAGGTAGAGCAGCGAAAACAGGAAGATCCAGAGCAGGTCAACCATGTGCCAGTACGATGCGCCCGTTTCCAGGCCTTTGGAATTGCTGGAGTTGTAGGCACCGCCCCGCGCATTGTTCCAGAGCACGGTGAGAATGACGGTGCCGGCGACGACATGCAGCAGATGAATCATCGTCAGGCAGAAATAGAACATGTAAAAGGTGTTCGTCATCATCGTCAGCCCTGCCCCGAGCTTGGCCGAGTACTCGAAGAATTTCACGATCGTGAAGGCGATGCCCAGCGCAATCGCCAACCCGAGATAGCGCGGCACCGCCCCCCGCTCGTTGCGCCGTGCCGCGCAAACGGCCTGCACCACCGCCCAGGAACTGCTGATCAGCAACAGCGCGTTGAGCACTCCGAGTGTCCGGTCAAGCGTCAGCTGCGATGCATTGAACAACCTGACTTCGCCCGCACGGTTGACGATATAGGCGACAAAGAAGGCTCCAAACATCAGCAACTCGGCGATGATGAAAATCCAGACATCCCGGTCGCCGGGCAGGCGCCGCGCGACAGTCCCACCGAGTTCGCGCGTTGCGGTGACTGCACTCATAAAGGCGAATGCTCTCGTCGGTTCAGGTGCATCCGCGTGCTCGGCTGCAGCCCGGTCCGCTACGTCATGTCTACAAGGCAAGGACGAATCCGGACCCTGTGGCGCGGCGGATTGGAGGCTTATGCTGCGGCGAGGCGGCCCGATGCCGCGGCAGCCTCGGCGCCGACCATGCGGCGTCGGACTTCCTTGATCATGTAGATGCTCGCGGTGGTGTACCAGCACAGCCAGCAGAAGTACGGGATGTAGTAGCTCAGCGCGCCGTTCCAGGCAAACGGGCCGGTCTTCAGCACCCCGGTCAAGCTCGCCGGGAAGAAGCTGATGCTGCACCAGATGGTCAGGAAGCAGACCCAGCGCGGGAACAGCGGCACCTTGCTCTTATCTGACAGGCCCACCAGCGCGGCGGCGACCATCTGAAGCGTGGTGCACGCGTACTGTAGGTCGATGCACAGCCAGCCGGTGTCCGTGAGCAACTGCACCACGGCCGGATCACGTTCCGGACGGAACGCCGCGACCGCCCAGAACATCGCACTGAACGACACCACCATCACCGTCAGCGCGCCGCCGATCAGCTGCAGATAAGCAAGCACCGGGAACTTGCCCTCGATGCGCGCCATCTGTGCGGCCAGCACACAGGTCCACGGCATATACAGGCAGACCAAGATCATCGAGACGATGAAGCCGACGCGGATCTCGCCGAGATTGTTGATGTAGCGCGCCGCAAGATCGCTGGCGCTCAGCGCGGGCGAGGGGTTCGGCAGGTTGTGGCCGAGGATGCCCCAGAAGAACACGAAAGTGATCAGGAATGCGGGGCCGCACCAGGCGCTGATCAGCTGATACCGCAGACTCGTATTCTCATCCATTACCCTGCTCCTCTGGTGATGTCGAAAGTGCCAAAACCGCTTCACGTCATCCGATTCGAACTGGCCACGTCCTCGCTGTATCAGCCCGGCGCGAGTTGCGCTGGCGGGATTCCAGGACGCGCCCACGATTCTTCTTCGCCCAGCGCACAAACTCCCAAACAGGCGCCAGCAACGATGTGCCGAGCGGCGTTAGCGCGTACTCCACGCGCGGCGGGTTCGTGGGTTGTACCGCGCGAGACACGAAGCCGTCCTGCTCGAGGCGGCGTAGCGTCCGCGTCAGCATTCGAGGAGAAATGTCCTCGATGTGCATTTTCAGAGCACTGAATCGCAACGTTCCGTTCTTCGCGAGCGTGCAGAGGATCAGCATGCTCCAGCGATCCGTAGCCCGATCCAGCACGTCTCGGATTGGGCACGCGTCTGAACTGAAGGTGCGGGCCATCGTCCGGCTTTTCTATCGGTTGACATCGACGACTGTGCGCCCACGCACGTTTCCGGAAAGGACTTGTGGCGCATGATCAATGACGTCACCCAATCCAATCTGCACCGTCCTGGCCGCAAAACGTTCCGCGTTGACGTAACGCTTGAGCAGGTCCCACGCCGCTTCACGCGTATCGTTCTCAACCACGACGCTATTTACTCCGTAGAGCGCCGCACCCCGCAAAATAAATGGCATCACGCTACCCGGAAAATCGCCACCTTGAGCGAGGCCACAGGCGGTGATAGCTCCATCCCGGCGCGTCGATGCGCAGGCGCTTACCAGCGTATGGCTGCCAACGGCATCGACTACACCCGCCCAGCGCTCGCTCTGCAAAGGTTTGCCCGGTGCCGACAATGTACTTCGGTCCACAATCTGCGTCGCGCCCAGTAGTTTGAGATACTCTGCCTCGCCGGGTCGACCCGTCGACGCTACGACCTCGTAGCCCAAACCGGCAAGCAAGGCGATTGCGATCGAGCCCACGCCGCCTGCCGCTCCGGTAACAAGGATTTCGCCATCGCCCGGCGCCACAGCGTGGCGGCGCAAAGCCATCACGCACAGCGCGGCCGTGAACCCTGCAGTTCCGATGATCATCGAATCGCGCAAGGACAGGCCTTCCGGCACTCGAAGAAGCCAGTTGGACGGGAGACGCGCATGCTGCGCAAGGCCACCCCAATGAGTCTCGCCGAGCCCCCATCCTGTCACGACCACATGCTCGCCTCGTTTCCACGCGGGGTGCTCGCTGCGATCAATGACGCCAGCCAAATCGACTCCGGGCACCATGGGCCATTCGCGCACGACCGCGCCTTGCCCGGTGATGGCGAGGGCGTCTTTGAAATTGACGCTCGAATAGCTGACGCGCACCTCGACATCGCCCGCGAGCAACATCGAGTCATCCAACCGCCTCAGCTCCGCCCTCGTCCCCTCGCTCTCGCGCGAGAGGTAGATCGCGTCAAACACTCAAACCTCGCACGGGGGCACTCATCAACCCAGCTCCGCGATGAGTTGTGGCACTGCTTCGAACAGATCCGCCACCAGTCCGTAGTCAGCCACTTGGAAGATTGGCGCGTCCGGGTCCTTGTTGATCGCCACGATGACCTTGCTCTCCATCATCCCGGCCAGATGCTGGATAGCTCCGGAAATGCCGATGGCCAAATACAGATCTGGAGCGACGATTTTCCCCGTCTGTCCAACCTGAAAATCGTTGGGAACGAAACCCGCGTCGACTGCGGCACGCGAAGCAGCCATCGCTGCGCCCAGCTTGTCGGCCAGAGGCTCGAGCAGTTTGCGATAGTTCTCGCCACTGCCCAGCCCCCTTCCCCCTGACACAACAACCCGGGCCGCACCCAGATCCGGGCGTTCGTTCCTGGTCAGTTCGCGTCCGACCAGGATCGATTGGCCGCTGCCTGCCGGTGCGACCAGGTCCACGATGGCTGCGCTGCCACCGCCTCCGACCGCATCGAAACCAGTGGGTCGCACGCTGATGACGATTACCTTGTCCGTGGATTTCACCGTTGCGAGCGCGTTGCCGGCGTAAATCGGCCGTACGAACGTGTCGGGCGCTTCGACGGCGATGACGTCGGATATCTGTGCGACGTCGAGCAACGCTGCCACGCGCGGCAGGAAGTTCTTGCCGAAGGTCGTCGCAGGGGCAAGGATGTGGCTGTAATCGGCAGCAATCGCTACCACCAATCCGGCGATGTCCTCGGCCAGGTGATCTTTCAGTCCGACACCGTCTGCGCACCTTACAGTCGTCACGCCTTCGAGCTTGGCGGCAGCCTCGGCAACGCTGCGGCAGCTGCTACCGGCAACGAGCACGTGGACATCGCCACCGATCTGTCTGGCCGCTGATACCGCATTCAGGGTCACGCCCCTCAGTGCGACGTTGTCGTGTTCGGCGATCACTAGGGATGCCATAGGGGATGCCATAGCAAAATGTTCCTTCAGATGATCTTCGCTTCGCTCTTGAGGCTCGCCACAAGCTGTGGCACGTCGGCGACCCTCTTGCCGGCCTTCCGCTTCGGAGGTTCGGTCACCTTGAGCGTTATCAGCCGTGGCGTGACGTCCACACCAAGATCCGCCGGCTTCAGGGTCTCGAGGGGCTTCTTCTTCGCCTTCACGATATTCGGCAATGTCGCGTACCGTGGCTCGTTCAAGCGAAGATCTGTCGTGACGACGGCCGGCAGGCTCAGTGTCAGCGTTTCAAGACCGCCGTCGATCTCCCGTGTCACGGTCAGTTTGCCGTCGACAGCAGTCACCTTCGAGGCGAAGGTTGCCTGGCCCCACCCCATCATGGCTGCAAGCATCTGGCCGGTCTGATTGCTGTCGTCATCGATGGCCTGTTTTCCGCAGATCACGAGTCGCGGACCGTCCCGCTCACAGATAGCTTTGAGAAGCCTGGCAACGGCGAGCGGCTGAAGTTCCATGTCGCTTTCGACCAGAATGGCGCGGTCCGAGCCCATCGCAAGCGCCGAACGCAGCGTTTCCTGGCAGGCCGCAGCGCCACAGGAGACGGCGATGACTTCGGTTGCAATTCCGGCCTCTTTGAGGCGAACGGCCTCTTCGACGGCTATCTCGTCGAACGGATTCATCGACATCTTGACGTTTGTAAGGTCGATGCCTGATCCATCGGCCTTCACTCGCGCCTTGACGTTGAAATCGATCACGCGCTTTACCGCAACCACAATCTTCATCCCTGAGCCTTTCACATTTCCGGGCGTACGGATTTTTGGCCGGAGCTCTGCCAGGTCCGCTACATTCGCTCGAAGATCGCGGCAATGCCCTGCCCGCCGCCGATGCACATCGTTACCAGCGCGTAGCGTGAACCGGTCCGAAGCAACTCATATATCGCCTTGGTCGTCAGGATCGCGCCGGTAGCGCCGACCGGGTGACCGAGCGAAATGCCTGATCCATTGGGATTCACCTTTGCCGGGTCGAAACCCAGCTCGCGCATCACGGCGCAGGCCTGCGCAGCGAATGCCTCGTTCGCCTCAATGACATCCAGATCCTCCAGTCGCAGCCCGGTACGTTCCAGGACCTTGCGAGTCGCCGGCACGGGTCCGATCCCCATGTACTCGGGGTCGACCCCTGCGTGCGCGTAGCCAACCAAGCGTGCCAGCGGTTTCAGGTCCAGCTTGCGCGCGACACCGGCCTCGGCAAGCACGACGGCGGCCGCTCCATCGTTCAGGCCCGAGGAGTTGCCGGCCGTTACCAATCCATCCTTCTTGAACACCGGCTTCATCTGGGCCAGTTGTCCGGGCGTCACATCCGGCCGCACGTGCTCGTCGACCTCGAATCGAATCGGACCCTTCTTCCCTGGCACTTCGATCGGGACGATCTGTGATTTGAATCGCCCCTCCGCAATGGCCCGCGCAGCGCGGCGCTGACTTTCGAGCGCAAGCTCGTCCTGCATTTCGCGCGTGATACCGTAGGTGGCGGCGACATTCTCGGCAGTCACACCCATGTGAACCTTCCGCCACGGGTCGTGCAGGATGCCGTTCATGTAGTCGACGATCGATCCATCCCCCATACGCGCGCCCCAACGGGCAGACGGCAGAATGTAGGGTCCGCGGCTCATCGACTCGGCGCCACCGCCAATCGCGACGTCGGCGTCGCCGAGCATGATCGCTTGGGCGGCCGAAACAATCGCCTGCAGACCGGACCCGCACAATCGATTGACGTTAAAGGCCGGTACTTCCTTGGGAAGACCAGCGTCCAACGAGGCGACGCGGCTCAGATATGCATCGCGCGGGTCGGTGGGAACCACGTTCCCCATCACAACGTGTCCAAACCTGTCGACCTGGACGCCGCTGCGTTCCACTGCGGCCCGTACTGCGGCCGTCGCGACCTGAGTCATTGGGACTTCCTTCAGCGCCCCTCCGTAGGTGCCGATCGCGGTGCGAGCGGCCCCTACGATCAGAACTTCGCGTGCGCCCATATTGCCTCCTGATGAGCAGTCATCACGTCAGTGACAGTTCCCGGCTGATTCCAGCCAAATGCCATTTCACGTGACGATCTCCGATCATGGCGGCAATGTGAAGGCAGATGCGTCCGACGCGGTAATTGGTTATGAAGTTCATTTTTCACCTCTCCGAGAAGGGAGCCTTGGTGTCGCTTCGAGAATTCGCGCCACTTGTTAGTATCCTACCATACTATTTTCTCGGTGTCTAGAGCGCTCTCGGATCTCCTCTCACTGGCAATGATCGCAGGCCTGCATTCCTATGTCTACGTATAGTCCTGGTGCGGCCTAGTCGGTGCGTGGTCCGCGGATCGGGCCGGATCCTGGCCGAGGTCACACGGGCGCCGTCGGTGGGCTTAGTTGCGCGGAAACGCGTAAAATATCCATCCTGACCAATTAATCGCCATGGCCAGCACGAAACCACAGCCCGCTGTTTCCGCCCGCTCCGAAAGGTCCCGCCCGGCGCCGCGTCGATCGACCGAGCCGCCGAAAGTCGGCCTCGATTCAAGTCAGCGGCGCGACATTAAGCTGGGGTATCTGATTCACGACGTCTCGCGTATGCGACGCACCGCGTTCGATCTGATGGTCAAACCGCTGGGCGTTACGCGCGCGCAATGGTGGGTTATTGCGCACTTGTCGCGCCATGACGGAATGGTTCAGACCCAGTTGGCCGAATTGCTGGACACCGGAAAGGCCAGTCTCGGCGCGCTGCTGGACCGCCTCGAAGCAACCGGCTTCATCGAGCGGCGCCCCGAGCCCACGGACCGGCGCGCAAAGCGCGTATTCCTGACGAAGAGCTCCCTGCAGCTGCTCGAGAAACTGATCTCGCTCGAAAGTGATTTCAATGAAAAGATTCTGGCGGGCGTGACAGACAAGGATCGCAAGGAGCTGATTCGTCTGCTGTCGATCATGAAAGAAAACATGTCGGCGATGTGTCTCGAGAACGACGCCAATGGCGAATGAATGGATTCACCAAGCACCCGGCAAGCGGCAGCAACGCCTTCAGGTTGAAATCAACGCCGTCCCGGAAATAACCCGAGTGCCGCTTTCCAGCACCGCTTCGAGCGCGAGTCTCGCGCCTTGTGGTGAGGCTTCCTGCAGACGTGCTCGATAGGTGACTCGCTGACCGGCCAGAATCATGCCCTCGAAGCGGACCTCGAACGAGCGTAAGCGCTCGGCCGCAAAATGATCGGTCAGCAGTCGTCCGAGCTGGGCCATGCCCAGCATTCCGTGCACGACCAGATTGTCAAAGCCTGCCTGGCGGGCGAAGTCCAGATCCAGGTGCAAAGGATTGGAATCGCCGGAAGCCTCCGCATATGCGGCGAGACTCTCGTGCGTGCTGGGTTCCGGGGAAAATTGTGCGACCAGCGCGCCAGGCGCGAGCGCGGCCAGGTCAACTGCGCGCGGCATGTGCAGGGCCCGGGGTGCGCACCAGCAGTGTCTGCCGCGACAAGGCCACCAGCGTTCCGGCGGCGTCGCGAAAGCGCGTTTCGATGACGACGAATTCGAGTTCCCCTTCCTTCTTTTGAAAGATATCGGAGACCGTGCGCACCACCGTAAGGGTCGCGCCGGCCCGCAACGGCGCGAGGTATTCGAACTCCTGCTTGGCATGCAGCATCCGCCGCAGATCAATCCCAAGTGCGTCGACAATCCGCCGCGAGCTGCCCCCGACGCCTTCAATCACCTTCAGATAGGTCGGAGGGACCGGATCGGATTCTGCGCGAAGGTGGTGCTCGCCGATAGCGCAGGCGAAGCGGGCCAGAGCGTCCGTGCCGATGGTCACCGAGAACTCCGGTAACGTGGTGCCGATCTTCCCCCTGTCCAGTCTCACGCGGCCTCCGGGCGAGAGACCTGCCCGCACAAAGTCGGCAGGCATGGCGGCAACCGGAACAACTCGCGATCGCGAGAGGCTGCCAGCGCCGCCCCGGCAGCAAGCTCCGAAAAACCGTGCTGGCGCAGGAAGTTGAATGGCCCGCCTGTGTAGGACGGGTGCACTCCGGCGAGCACTGCGGCTACGTCGGCCAGGGCGAGGTCGTCAATGCCACCGCCGCTCCAAATGTCCGCGGCCGCCAACGCGACTGCCAAAGCCTGTTCGTCTTCGCCGCAGCCGGCAGCTCTCGCCGCCGCCTGGGCGGCATGCAGCGCAGGCAGCAACGGGCGCTTGCCCCGTGTCAACAAAACGCTGGCGCGCAGCCAGCGCGCCAGCAGGACACCAGCGTCACGCGCTTGTGGATCGTCGAACGGAAGGAACACCTCGAGCCCCATTCCGTGCTCTGATGAATCTGCCAGCCAGACCCCGGCACGAGCGCCGCATGCCGCAATTGCCTGCGCCGCGTCGCCCGCCACTCCGGCAAGCCAAGCCACTCCGATGCCCCGCTCTGCCCGCCTCGGCGGCATCACCACGACAATGTCCCGGTCCGTGAGCTCGCTGGCGGTGGTCAGGGGTGCCTTGCCCAGCCCGAGCTGACGCTCCAGGTCGGCCCCCTTGGGTCCGACCACAGCGACCCGGGTGGCACTGGCATCGAGCTCCAGCGGCGACTGCTTCGCCGCGCGCTGCCGCTCAAGAAACAGCGTGCGCACCAGGTTGCCCGCCACGGGATTCTGGATCAGCCGCACGAAGCAACTCATTTCCCAATTGCAAGCCTCGTCCATCGGAAGATCCCAACCATCCACCACGCAGTCCACGATCGCGCGGTAGGCGGGATAGCGACTCAGCAGCGCCTCGCCCAGGCCAAACTCGGCGGCAATCCGCGCGTGGGCGTCCGTGGCCGAAAAGTCGAATGGATCGCACTCGAAATGCGCACGGGGTCGGTCCCACGGAGCAGATCTTGGCTGAAGAACGAGGGCACGCGCACGCGCGATCGCGGCGTCAAGCAGATTTTCCGGAGCGACGACCTGATCCACCAGACCGCAGGCGAGCGCCCGCGCCGGTGTCAGCGGCTCACCGGCGAGTAGCATCTCCAGGCCAAGGCGCGCTCCTATCAGGCGCGGCAGCCGCTGGGTACCTCCTGCCCCGGGCAGCAGGCCGAGCTTTATTTCGGGCAGCCCCAGAGCGAGATTCTCCTGGTCCGCCACAAGGCGCGCGTGGCAGGCCAGACAGACTTCGAGTCCACCACCGAGCGCCAGGCCATTGATCGCCGCGACGAAGGGCTTGGCGCTGAGTTCCAGACGACGGAACAGGCGCCCGAGACGTCCGCACAGTGCGTCGAGCTGCTCGTGGCCATCCGTCCGAGCGCGCTCGGTGAAGGTCCGGATCATGTCGAGGTCGGCGCCGGCCAGGAAAGCCTGTTTGGCCGAAGTCAGCACGACGGCACGGACCGCTTCATCGCTCTCCACGCGCCGGAGCAGATGCTCCAGCGAATCCATCATGTCGACAGAGAAGACGTTCATTGTGCGCCCAGGCATGTCGATCCTGGCAATCAAGACGCCGTATTCGGTCAGATCGCTCCTTATGTTCTGATTCATGGCGGCTGCAAGAACCGGGGCGGAAGGCTACAGATACTTCTTGAAGTCGGGTTTGCGCTTTTCGTTGAATGCTCGCACGCCTTCCTTGGACTCATCACTCATGTAATAGTGTTTGACCGCTTGCACACCCATGAAGCTGATGCCCCGGATGTTCTCGCTATCGGCGTTGAACGAGCGCTTTGCGATGGCAATCGCCGTCGGGCTCAGCTCGTTGATCTCAGCCACCCAGGTCTCAACTTCGGAGTCCAGTTGGTCGTGCGGAACGACTTTGTTCACAAGGCCCATTTCGTAGGCCTGCGCAGCCGTGTAGCGACGGCACAGGAACCAGATTTCACGCGCCCGCTTCTCGCCCACGTGACGCGCCAGGAGCGCCGTACCCCAGCCCGGATCCACCGACCCGACTTTGGGTCCGACCTGACCGAAGATCGCCTTTTCCGACGCGATCGTAAGATCGCAGAGCGTCGCAAACACGTTGCCGCCGCCGATCGCAAAGCCCTGCACGCGCGCGATCGAAACCTTCCGCAAGTCGCGAATCGCCGTCTGCAGCTCTTCGATCGGCAGGCCGACGGTGCCGCGCGGACCATACAGCCCGTCCTCCGAGAGGTGGGACTTCTGATCGCCGCCCGTACAGAACGCCTTTTCGCCCGCTCCCGTCAGGACGACCGCATTCACCGACCTCTCTTCGTTCGCCCGAACGAATGCCTCGATCAGCTCCTCGCAGGTCTGAACACGAAATGCGTTGTAGACCTCGGGACGATTGATCGTGATTCGAACGGCGTTGGTGCCGACTTCGTACAGAATATCTTTGTAAGTGCCGGGCATGATTTCCTCGCTTCGATGTTTTGGGGAAAGTGCGTGTGAATGCCAGACCGCCGGCTCAGCCGTGCATCGTCAGGCCGCCGGAGACGCTGATCGTCTGTCCGGTCATGAAAGCCGCGTCCTCGCTCGCCAGGAAAGCAACCAGGCCCGGGTAGTCCTCCGGCTCCCCGATTCTGCCCAAGGGGACTGCTCGAATCAGCGCATCGCGAATCTTCTGTCCCTGCTCGCCCGCTCCTGCGAATGCATCCATCGCCGGGGTGTTGGTCGGGCCGGGGCAGACACAATTCAACAGCACGTTATCGCGCGACACTTCCCGCGCAAGCGCTTTCGCGAAGGCGATCGTCGCACCCTTGCAACCGGAGTAGACGACCTCGCCCGATGAACCGACCCGGCCCGCATCCGAAGAAATGAAGATGACGCGGCCGCCGCGGCGTTTCGTCATTCCCGGAACCACGGCGTGGGTCAGATGGATCGGGCCCAAGTAATTGATATCCACGACCTTCTTCCAGAATTCCGGTGTCGTCTTTAAAAAGGGCATGGGTGTGTCCCAGCCCGCGTTATTAACCAGGGTCCAGGGCGGACCCATCCGCGCCTCGAGTGCGGAAATCGCGGCTTGCACCAGATCGTATTTCGTGATGTCGCAGGCTTCGAAGTCGGCGCGACCTCCCGCCGCCTTGATTTCGGCGACCACCGCGCGGGCGCCGTCCCCATTGACATCAAGCAGCCCGACCTGCATCCCCTCCTGGGCCATCCGCTTTGCTATCGCGCGACCGATTCCGCTGGCAGCACCGGTGACCAACGCGACCTTGTCCTTCAATCCCCGCACGACGAGCTCCTTTCGATTCCGCTATTGAAGTTCAACTGAAGAAATCCGGCTTATGCGCTTCGCTGAGCTTTGCTTTTCGCGCTCGCGGCCTGACTGTGTTCCCGAATCACCTTCCAGTCAGCATCACTGAGATTGCTCAGCGAGGCGAACGTCGAGGGGGCCGCCAGATGATGGCCGCCATCGATCGCGATTGTTTCCCCGGTTATGTAATCGCACCCGTCCGATTGGAGAAGCAGAATAAGATTGCCCAGCTCCTCGATCTGCCCGAAACGCTTCATGGGCACCCCGTCGGCCTGGGTTGCCCCAGCCGAGCTTTCGAGCGTCGGGTTCAACATCTGCCACGCGTATTCGGTCGGAAACGGCCCGGGTGCGACCGCGTTCACTCGGATGCCGTACTGTGCCCACTCGACGGCGAGCGACTTCGTCATGGCGTCGATGGCCGCCTTCGACATTGCCGACGGAACTACGTAAGGGGAGCCCGTCCACACCCAGGTCACCAGCATAGAAACGATAGATCCCTTCCTCCCATCCTTGATCCAGCGACGGCCGCAGGCCAGCGTCGTGAAAAAGGCGCCATCCATCACGGTGGAGGCTATGGCCTCGTAGGCGCGTGGGCTCAGGTCCTTCGTAGGGGCGATGAAATTCGCTGCCGCGTTGTTGATAAGGCCAGTGAGGGGACCGAACTTCTCCCATATCTCGGCCACCGCCGCATCGACCTGGTCGAACTGCCGAACGTCCACGGGCTGGACGTGCGCGACACGACCGCGCGCCGCGTTGATCTCTTCTGCCGCTGCGTTCAGGATTTCCCGACGGCGCCCCCATAAGTGCACCTCGGAGCCATGCTCCGCCAGGTGCTTGGCGATACCCTTGCCCAGTCCGGTGCCACCCCCTGTTATCAGAACGCGCTTGCCTGCGAGCGATGCCTTATCGAAGAGCACGGTTTCACCTCGGTCAAGGTCTCATTACAAGAGCACCAGGGTCGGGACTGGCCGCGCTTGGGCGTGAGCAGCGCGGATTATAATATGCCAGCATATTAATGCGGTGGGCGAAACATCGCAAGCAAATTTCTAATCTCTCTTGCGCTGCTGGCGATGGAGCGCACCGCCGGCGCCCTCCCCGCACCGGGGCTTCAAACGGTCGCGGCAGGATGTCCGGAGCTGAACGATTGGCAGCCCCGGACCTGGACATCATCTAGCTCAAGCAGCGAGTCTTCGCTCAGACTCGAACCAATCGGGCCAACCGGCGCGACGGTTCTGTGCCTTGGCCAGTTCCTTCTCGGCGGCTGAGGCGAACTGCAAATCCCACCGCTTGAGCGCCGGCTGGATGATCGCCTTGAACCAAAGCTGAGGAATCAGCGCTGCAAAGAAACAGACAAATACGCTCGGCATCGGTATCGCCTCGCGATGCGGCGTGAGAGTGTAATACGGTGTGTACGAGTTGAGGTGATGGTCGGCGTGGTTAGTGATTTCGAACGCCGACAGCCGGGACAGAGGCCGGAGGTGATTCCAAACGTGACGCCTGTCAATCGGGGTGCCCTTCACGCGTATTTGTCCGTAATGCTGGAAGTAATTGAAGGTTTCGATCCAGAACCGGGCCACGATCATGGCTCCGAGCGCGATTCCTACCGCCGACCAACCGCCGATTTCGTAGACGAGCGCCTGGAAGACCGTCTGGGCAAAAATAGCCTTCCAGAGTCGGTGCCGGATCGACCATCGACCGTACCCGCGCTTTTCCAGCGCGTCCGACTCGATCTTCTGGCAATCGATCGTCGTGAGCAAGACGGCTTTCGGGGCAAACGAATAGAGAGTCTGACCTCGAGCAGCCGTGTCGGAATCCTCCACAGTGCCCACGTCAAGGTGATGTCGCACGACGTGTCCGATGTCGCGGGTGCAGTCGAGATAGCAGACCTGCGCGTAATGACCAACCAGCCGGGCCAGCGCGCTACGCTGGTGGTAGAGCTCATGCGACGCTGGAACCAGAGGCAGCACCGACAGCCACGCACAGCTCAGTACCGCACCGGCGATCTGGATCGCGCTCAGATGATGGCTTCCCACGTACCAGGCCATCATCAGATACAACCCGGGTCCCAGGAGCGTGCACAGCCAGACAGGGATGTTGGCGATGGCGCGGCTGCTCATGCGCCGCTTGGCCAGGTCAATCGGCAAGATGCTGTCGAGGACCGCCATGATGGGCAAAGTTGCGACGCCTAGCCAGATGTAGTTGCCTCCGAGCAAGAAGCCGCCGTATCCGGCAAGTTGGATCAACACAGCAACGTAATACTTCAGGTAGTCCATCGCGTCTTCCCTTCTTCAGCCCCTGTGCACCGGCATCGCGATGGTCACGCTCTGCTCGGTCCCGTTCGGTTCTCTTTCGGATTTCCCTTGATTCTCGCGCGGCGGTGAAGCACGATGCTTTTTTATATGGTAGCGTACGATCTACGGAAACGCAAGTCATTTACGTCCACTTTGGCCCTCCGCGGAGGCACGCTTCAATGCCGCTCCCAAACGACCTGAATCCTTCGACCGCATCATGGGTTCCAAACCCCTCTCGCATCGAATCGAGCGGAATGGCGAAGTTCTGCCTCGCCGCCGAGCAGCGCTGGGGCCGATCTTTCGACAGCTACGATGCCCTGCACAAATGGTCGATCGAGCACCTCGACGAATTTTGGATGTCGGTATGGGACTTTTGCGATGTCGTGGCGGAACGGCGCGGCGACAAAGTCAGCGTTGATGACGGATCGATGGAATCGGTTCGCTGGTTTCCCGACGCTCGCCTGAATTTCGCGCAGAACGTGCTGAAATTTCGAGGGGACAAAGACGCGCTTGTCTTTTGGGGGGAGGATCGCGTAAAGCGCCGCATCAGCCGTGATGAACTCTATCTTGCGGTCGCTCGCTTGGCCGCCGCCCTTCGCGCGGCGGGCATCCAGAAGGGAGATCGGGTAGCGGCCTACATGCCCAACATGCCGGAAACGATCGTCGCGATGCTTGCATCGGCGAGCCTCGGTGCGATCTACAGTTCGGCATCGCCCGACTTCGGGCCACAGGGCGTTCTCGACCGCTTTGGGCAGATCGAGCCGGTGGTGCTCTTCGTCGCAGACGGCTACTACTACAACGGCAAACAATACGAATCCTGGCCGAAGGTTCGCGAAATCGCCGCCGCGCTGCCCTCGCTGAAACGGGTGATCGTCACTCCCTATATCGGTACGAAACCGGACCTGAGCGAGATCAAAGGCGCTTCGACACTGGACGATTTCGTCGCACCGTTCGCGACTGAATCCTCGATCCGGTTCGAACAGCTCCCGTTCGACCATCCGCTCTACATCGTCTTTTCGTCCGGTACGACGGGCGTGCCCAAATGCATCGTGCACCGGGCTGGAGGTGCACTCCTGCTGCATCTGAAGGAACACCAGCTCCACGGAGGCGTGACTCCAGACAGCCGGTTGTTCTATTTCGCAACCTGCAGCTGGGTCATGTGGAACTGGCTGGCGTCGGGGCTCGCCTCGGGCGCGGCGCTGATGCTCTACGACGGTAGTCCGTTCGCCGCCGATCAAAACATCTTGTTTGACTACATGCAGGCCGAGCGATTTACGCACTTCGGAACTTCGGCCAAATTCATCGAAGCCTGCCAGAAGGCGGCGATGGCGCCGAATCGGACTCACGATTTCTCATCGGTCCAGGTCATTTTTTCCACCGGAAGCCCACTGCTTCCCGAGGCCTACGACTACGTCTTTGAAGCGTTCAAGCGCGACGTTCACGTGTCATCGATTTCCGGCGGCACGGACCTGCTGGGCGCCTTCGTAGGCGGGAACCCGATTGCGCCGGTATGGCGCGGCGAAATTCAGTGCAAGATGCTCGGCATGTCCGTCGACGTCTACGACGAAGACGGATTCCCGACTCGTGGGAAAAAGGGCGAGCTGGTGTGCACGCGCCCCTTCCCGACCCAGCCGCTCTTTTTTTGGGGTGATCCCGACCGGGAGAAGTACCACCGCGCATATTTCGCCCGGTTCGACAATGTCTGGTGTCACGGCGACTATTGCGAAATGACGGAGCAAGGTGGTTACATCATTCACGGACGCTCGGACGCGACACTCAACCCAGGCGGTGTACGCATCGGGACCTCGGAGATTTATCGACAGGTCGACCGGGTGAGCGAGGTCGTGGAAGCCGTAACGATCGGGCAGAATTGGCCGCCCAAAGCGCCGAGCGACGTGAGAGTCGTGCTGTTCGTCAAGCTACGGGAAGGGGCGGTCCTGGACCAGGCGCTTGAAGCCAAGATCAAGCAGATGATTCGTGAAAACACGACACCCCGGCATGTGCCCGCACGCATCGTTCAAGTGGACGACATTCCCCGCACCAAGAGCGGAAAGATCGTCGAACTCGCCGTACGGCAGGTCGTGCACAACGAGCCTGTGAAAAACACCGAGGCGCTCGCCAACCCAGCAGCGTTGGAGCAGTTCCGAAATCGCCCAGAACTGGCCGCGTGAAATCCTATGATCGATCACATACAGCGCAGGATGATCGGGCACGCGGCCCTGATCCTTTTCATTGGCATGCTCGCGGGGTTCGGCCTCCTGGTGAGTCTCATCGGCGGCATCGAGTTAATACCGGGAACGGTCATACCGATCTCGATCTTCGGCGGTACAGACGCATGGGTACGCGCGCACACCGGCGGCATTCTGAACGCGCTTCTGATACTGGGCGTCGCGCTCGCTCTGCCACTGCTCCGATTTCAGGCGCAGGCGGCCGGGCGCATCAAATGGATGATCGTTGGAACCGGTTGGGCCAACACGCTCTTCTATTGGGCTGCCCTGCTCGCGCCGAACCGCGCCCTGAGCTTCGCCTCGAATCGCTTTGGTCACAGCAGTTTCCTCTCCGCCATCGGGCTCGGACCAGCGCTTCTTTTCGTGTTCATATCACTCTTCGCCGTGGGCCTTCTGGTGCACCAGGCCTTTGGTCCCAGACCGTAAGTGAATCCGAAACTGTATTGGGAGGACTTCCCGGCCGGCTGCGCGCGACGCATCGGTCCCAGACGCATCACCGCCAAGGAGATCGTGACCTTTGCACGGCAGTTCGATCCGCAGCCTTTCCATGTCGATGCCGAGTCGGCCGCAAACTTTCAATTTGGCGGGCTGATCGCCAGCGGCTGGCACATTTGCGCACTTGCCATGCGCATGATGTGTGACGATCACATCTTGGAGAGTGCGGGACTCGGCTCACCTGGAGCCGACTCGATCCGCTGGAAGCAGCCCCTGCGAGCGGAGGACACGATCACCGTCGAAGCAACGGTCCTGGAAACCAGACGTTCGAGAAGCCGCCCGGGTGTTGGAATTCTTCGCTGGCATTGGCGACGGGCATGATTCGCTGCAGATCAACCCCGGAAAACGTGCCCTGATCTTTCGAGGCAGTCGAGCGCAGGCTCCGAGCGCATGAGATGATCCGTTCGTGTCATTACTATATGCAATGATATGATAAACTGCTCGGACGAAAGAGAGAAGGCTTCATGGCTCGGCTTGATGATGCGTTGATCCACCAGAGCTACGGCACGATCGACAATGTGGTCGAAACCGATGCACGCTGGTTCGATCGGTTCTACTTCAACGTCCAGGCGCTTGACGGTTCCATGTCGCTGTCTCACGGTACCGGCGTGTATCCAAACCAGCACGTCATGGACGGCTTCGGGATCGTCGCCACCCCGGACGCCCAGGTTAATGTGCGCACCTCGCGCGAGCTGGTTAACGGCAACCGCGATGAGATGGACATCGGGCCGTTGCACGCCGAGATCCTGGAACCCATGAGGCGGTGGCGTTTCCGCCTCGACGAAAACGAATACGGAATCAGCTACGACTTTACGTACACCGCCCACTTCAAGGCGATGGAGACCAAACGTCTGATTTCCATGGTCGACGATCGACGCGTCTGGGACTGGAGTCACTTCAGCCACGTCGGTCAGGTCGAGGGCTTCGCCCGGATGGGCGACCGCAAGTTCACGCTCGCTCCGAAGACGCACTGGGCCATACGCGACCGCTCATGGGGTGTCCGGCCGGGCGTCGCGGTGCTCGAGGACTTGTCTGCCTGGTTCCGTCAAGCCAACTGGGGCACGCGCTACAACTGGGTGTGTGTGCAAGTCGAGTCGTTTTACCTCTGGTATTTCCAGACCCAGGACGAGGACGGCACGCCGCGCTTCTTCAAGGGCCTGGTTCGCTGGAGCGAGGGGGCCGGCGGTGCGGAAGAGACCGTGAGCAAAATCTCGCGCCGCTTCGAATTCGGTGCCGGCGAGCATTTCCAGAGCGTCGAAGTGGGTGTCCATCTCGAGTCGGGCCGGGTGCTCAACGTAAAGATGCGTCGGCTGCCGACGACGGTCCACCTGCGCGGGGGCAATTACGGCGGGTACAACGGCATCATCCACGGGATGAAACAGGGTCCGTTGAAGGTCGCCGGCGAACGCTGGGAGCCGACCGATTCGCGCAAGAATCCGATCACCCTCGGCATACTCGACCACGTGGTCGAGGTGGCGTACCAGAGCGAGCGCGGGTGCGGTATTTTTGAACTGTCTTTCGGATCTTAAACCGGCGGCAGCAGGGTGGCGATGTCCGGGACCGCGGCCGGATCCGGCTCCCAGCCCTGCATCTTCACGAACGAACGGTCGCGGATCAGCTGGTCCTTCGACATCGCCAGCACGATGCGTTCGATGCCGAGCTGCGCAGCCAGATCCTTCGTTCCAGCAACCGCCTTGACCAGCGCGCCGATCGCCTCGCGCAGCTCGCGCACACTTGCCGTGAGCGAGTCGGGCTCGACGCGGCACTGCTCGAGGACTGTCGCCGCGGCCGCACCGCTATGGCGCAGGCGCTCGAGAGCAGGCTTGGTCGCAGCGTCGCCCGCGGGCACGCCCTGCAGGGCCTTGGCGCAGTCGAGCAGGCGGGCAAGCTCGTCGCGGTCGAAGCGGTACCACAGTGGCAGCTGGATCGAAAGCAGCGAGAGCAGTCCAATGATCAACTGCGACTGCTCGACGGCCAGTTTGTTGGCCGGATCGATGGCGGGGATGACCACGTCTTTCATGGCCTTGATCACGCTGGCGATCTGGATTTCGGGTCGCATCTGCATATCAGTTTCCTTGCTCGATGAGGGAGCGCAGCTCATCGATGATCATGCCGCCGATGCCGATTAGCCAGGTCACTAGGACGTCCTGGTGTGTCTTGCCGTTGCGTGCGATGCGATAGCTGGTGGCTAGGATCAGCACGCCTATGCAGTAGCTGTTGTAGGCCTTGTACCAGTGCATCGTGCGCGGGTTCACACTCAGGCCCGAGGCACGCTGATAGGCCTCGAGGAACTCCTTCTCGGGCATCAGTCCGCAAACCAGGAAGTCGCCATTGGCGTCAACGCTGCCGAAGGCGCGGCTGGTGGTCCACGCGAGGTCCTGGTGCCGGTCGCCGAGCCGGCCGAGCTCCCAGTCCAGCCAGGCAGAGATGCGCATGTCGTGCTCGGTAAACAGGAAATTGCCAAGGCGATAGTCCGAGTGCACCACCGAGACTCGGTCGAGGACGGGTATGTTGCGGCGAAGCCAGGCCGAAGCGACTCTCATTAGTGGCACCTCTTCGTCGCAGTCTTCTTCCCAGACCCGGTCCCACCAGTTAATGCCCCACTCGGCGCACTGCGTTGTTCCGGGTGCGGGCATGTCAAACGCGGTGAGCTCGGACTTGGTGAAGTCGTGCCGGTGAATGGCGACCAGGTGCTGGACGAACTGCGGCGCGAGCTGCGCGCGCACCGCAGGTGTCAGCTGGGTTCCCAGCCCGGTGACGCCACTGGTGGCCGTAGCGGGCTTGGTCACACCGGCCGAAAAGCCGTAGATCAGGGCCGGATAAGGCAGAAACTCCGCGTCCACGTCGCACCAGAAGGTGGTCGGGACCGGGATTACGCCCTCGAACGCGCGCAGCAGCTGGAATTCGCGCAGGCGACTCGTCTCGACGATCGATTCGGCGGGCTCCATTCGAAGGACCATCGGCGTGCGTTCGAAGCCCACTCCCGGGCGCTGCCACTCGAGCGTGAACGCCATCTGTAGTTTCGACGCGCCGCCACAGAGCCAACGCGCCTCTTTGATGTTAAAAGGCCTATCGAGGCGGCTACGCAGCATGGCCTGAAGCCCGGTCACGAGGGTCGACAGGGCTAGCGGCGCGAAGCCCGGCCCCGCCCGACGTTCGAGCTTACGGGTCAGGACGCGGTCGATCTCTCGCTCGGTCTGGAACTGGCCGCGCATCGACGCGATCCACTCCGCGGACGGCCGGTCCTTGTTCTGGGCCTGCATGGATGCTCCTCCTTGCATTTGCGGTCTCTAACGGACGATATCTGTGCATATTATATTCCAAAACCTCCACTCAACTCCAGCCCCAAGACCTCGGGCTGACCCCAGATTCCCACTCACGCGTTCGTCCCAGATAGGATACTGGCGTATAATCGTGTAGCGGAACGTCAAACCGGTAACGTGCGGTTATCCCCGGCCTGGAACGATTATTGCTCGCTTGAACGGGCCGATTGGCCTCAAAGGATCATCACCATGCCCGAAGACAAACGAGTCGGATCGACGTCTGTCAGGAACTCCTCGCCGCAGCTCTCCCAAGCGGAAGCGGCCAAGCCAGCACGGTCGGACACGGACGCGATGCACCGGCGTGACATGAAGCTGGGTTACCTCATCCACGACGTTTCCCGTCTGCGGCGCACCGCGTTCGACCAGGTCGTGAAGCCGCTGGGCGTGACCCGCGCGCAGTGGTGGGTGATCGCGCACCTTGCGCGTCATGACGGCATGGTCCAAACCCAGCTGGCAGAGGTGCTCGACGTCGGCAAGGCCAGCCTCGGAGCCCTGCTTGACCGGCTGGAGATGACTGGATTCATCGAGCGCCGGCCGGAACTGAGCGACCGGCGCGCGAAGCGCGTATTCCTGACGAAACCCTCACTGCGCTTGCTGGAGCAGCTTGTTGCCTCGGAGACGGCTTTTAACGCGAAGATCCTCGAGGGCCTGAGCGACACCGACCGGCGCGAACTGATGCGGCTGCTGTCGATCATCCGCGAGACCCTCTCCAGCATGGAGCAAGGTGCCTCGGCCGAAGGGAACTAGGGCCACCCCCGGATCCATCCGTCCGCGGGAATCGCGCGAAAGCAGGGCCACGGGCGCTTGCCAGCCATCGGTTGAAGTGGTATGGTAGCGTACAATTTCACGCTTCCCCCTTCCCGACCTGATTGAGAGCCCGTGCATGGCCAGTTTCCTGAAGGGATTTTTCGGCGGCGCCGCGGCAAGGCGGGTCGAGGTACGCCCCTTCGGCGCCTGTTTCGATGTTCCGAGCGGGCAGACCGTCCTCGAATCCGCGCTCGCACACAACGTTCCCTTCCCTCACAACTGCACCGTCGGGACGTGCGGATCGTGCAAGTCGCGGCTCGTCTGCGGTCGGGTCAAGGCGATCACCGACTTCGGCTACACCCTGTCGCGCCAGGAGCTCGAGGCGGGCTACATCCTGGCCTGCCAGGCGGTCCCGCGCGACGAACTCACGGTGGTCGAAGTCGAGAGCACCGGCCGCGACCTGCCCGCGCACGAGCGATTCACCGGCAACATCTCGGCCGCCGAGGCGCTGACGCATGACATTGTGCGTGTGACGGTCGAGCTCGACCGTCCGCTTCGCTACGTTGCCGGCCAATACGCGAACGTGCGCAGCCCCAACGTGGTACGGCCTCGCTGTTATTCGTTCGCTGACGCACCGGATCGAAACGGCCGCAAGGCCGTCAACTTCATGATCCGGCGTGTTCCCGGGGGCGGCTTCACCGACGCCCTGTTCTCCGGCCGGCTCGAGGGTGTCCGGCTCGAGATCGAGGCACCCTTGGGAAGTTTCTTCCTACGCACCAGCGCGCACCCGATGATCTGCGTCGCTGGAGGAAGCGGCTTGGCGCCGCTGCTGAGCATCCTTGAAGACGCACGGCGCATGAACGTGCGGCGCCGATGTGCCGTCCTGTTCGGGGCACGAACCACGGGCGACCTCTATGCGCTCGACCGGCTGCGGGACATCCAGGCGGCTTGGCTGGGCGGATGCGAGTTCATCCCGGTCCTGTCGGCGGAGCCGGCGCAAAGCGGATGGACGGGGTGCCGCGGCATGGTCACCGAATTCGTTGCTTCCGCCCTGCCCGACGCCGACTGGTCTCAGGTTGAGGGCTATCTGTGCGGTCCTCCTGGAATGGTCGACGCCGCGATCGATGTCCTGACCGGACTCGGCACCGGTCTGGGGTCGATTCACTACGACAAGTTCACCGACGAAAGCCACGTCGCTGCGCAAATCTAGCTGCGCGCAAACACCCATAGGGAGGAGAACAACGTGACCGCCGAAATTCTTATCGACCCGGCGAAAACCAAATCGCTCATCGGGGGCAAGTGGGTCGACGCCGCCTCGGGCGAGCGCATCGCGGTGGAGGATCCCGCCACTGAGGAACGGATCGCCTCAGTGCCACGGTCCGGCGCCGAAGAGATCGACCGAGCTGTGAAGGCGGCCCGGACCGCGTTCGAGTCGAAGACCTGGTCGCGTATGCGCCCGATCGACCGCGGGAGTCTGCTGGAATCCATTGCCCGCAAGATCGAGGACCACGCCGACGAGCTGGCGATGCTCGAGTCGGTCGACACGGGTAAGGCGGTGGCGCACGCGAAGCTGCTCGACCTGCCCTCGACGGTCGACGTGTTCCGGTACATGGGCGGCTGGTGTACCAAGCTCACGGGCAAGACTGTGCCAGTTTCCTTTGATGGGCGGGAATACCACGCCTACACACGGCGCGAGCCCGTGGGCGTGGTCGGGGCCATCACGCCCTGGAACTATCCCCTGGCGCTGGGCTCCTGGAAGATCGCCTCCGCCCTTGCCGCCGGCTGCAGCGTCGTGATCAAGCCCTCCGAGATCACGCCCCTGAGCACGCTGCGCCTCGGCGAGTTGTGCCTGGAGGCGGGCCTGCCCGAAGGAGTCCTGAACGTGGTCACGGGCTACGGCCACGAGGCCGGCAAGGCCCTGGCCGAACACCCGGGCGTGAACAAGATCACCTTCACGGGATCGACCGTGGTGGGCAAGCAAATCGTGCAGTCGTGCCTGGGCAATCTCAAGCGGGTCACGCTCGAGTTGGGCGGCAAATCCCCCAGCCTCGTCTTCGCGGATGCCAACCTCGACCAAGTCGGGCTGGGGGCGGCGCTTGCCGTGTTCTTCAATTCCGGGCAGATTTGCTTCGCTGCGACTCGCCTGCTGATCGAACAGTCGGTCTACGACAAGGTCGTCGACGCGGTCGCCGGAGTGGCCAAGGCCTTGCCGCTGGGCAACGGCCGAGACGCCAACACGATGCTAGGTCCGCTCGTCTCCAAGAAGCAGCAGGACCGGGTGCTGTCCTACTGCGAATCGGGCGTGGCGCAGGGCGCGAAGCTGGTCACCGGGGGCAAGCGCCGCGGAGACAAGGGCTACTTCGTCGAACCAACCGTATTCGCGAACACAAACCCGTCGATGAAGATCTTCCAGGAGGAGATCTTCGGGCCGGTGGTAAGCGCGATCCCGTTCAAGGACGTGGACGAGGCGCTGCGCATCGCCAACGACAGCAGCTACGGCCTGGCCGCGAACATCTGGACGCGCGACATCAAACGGGCACACAAGCTCGCCGCCCGGCTTGAGGCCGGCTCGGTGTGGATCAACTGCCACGGCGTCGTTGACGCGGCGCTGCCCTTTGGCGGATTCAAGCAATCGGGTTGGGGCCGCGAGGTTTCGGAGGAAGGTATCAGCATCTACACCGAGACCAAGACGGTCTGCGCCCTTCTGGACGACTGAAGAGCAAGGAAATGAGCGTGCAGGTAGCCAAAGCAGTCACCGCCAGGGCCGCCGTATTGCGCGAGGTGCGCAGCCCACTCATCCTCGAGCAGATCGAAGTCGGCCCGCCGCGCGACGACGAGGTTCTCGTGCGGATGGCCGGGGTCGGTGTCTGCCACACCGACCTCGCCTGCCGCGACGGTTTTCCGGTGCCTCGACCGATCGTCCTGGGCCACGAGGGATCCGGCGTCGTCGAGGCCGTGGGCTCCCAGGTGCGCAACGTCAAGCCTGGCGACCGTGTCGTGCTCTCCTTTAACTCCTGCGAGCACTGCCACAGCTGCGGGCACGACCACCCGGCGACCTGTGCGCAGTTCCTGCCTTTCAACTTTGCTGGCGTCCGCTTGACGGACGGCTCGACTCCGCTGGCGCAGGACGGCAGGCCGGTGCATGGCATGTTCTTCGGTCAGTCTTCTTTCGCTACCTATGCCATTGCGCGCAGCGTGAACACGGTCAAGGTGGGCGACGACGTGCCACTCGAGCTGCTCGGGCCGCTAGGGTGCGGCATACAGACGGGCGCTGGTGCGGTGTTGAATTCGCTGCAGCTACGCGCGACCGACTCGCTGGCCATCTTCGGGGGCGGCGCGGTCGGGCTTAGCGCACTGATGGCGGCGGTGGCCACGGGCGCGAAGTGCATCCTGGTTGTCGAGCCCAACCCGGAGCGGCGCAAGCTCGCTTCGGCGCTGGGTGCCACCGCGGTCCTCGATCCGCGCGAACTGGCCGACATTGTCGCGGCGATCAAGGAGGCCAGCGGCGGCGGTGTGAACTATTCCCTGGACTGCACCGGCATCCCCGCAGTGATCGGCCAGGCCATCGCCAGCACGATACCGGGCGGCACGGTTGGACTGATTGGGGTGCCGCCGCCCGAAGCCGCCATTCCTGTCACCCTGCTGGACCTGCTCATCAAGGGCGTGATCTTGCGGCCGATTACGGAGGGTGACGCCAATCCGCAGACCTTCATCCCTAAGATGATCGAGCTGCACCGCCAAGGGCGCTTCCCGTTCGACCGGCTGATCCAGAAGTTCCGATTTGACCAGATCAACGAAGCCCTGCACGCGGCGGAAACGGGCAAGGTGGTCAAGCCGGTCCTGGTCTTTTGAACCATCAGGTGTTTGGGCCCTGCGGGGTCCAGCGGCGTGTTACCCGCGGCTCGACTGCTTTTTGGGTCCTTCGACGAGCAGGCGCGGCGGCACGTCGCGGTGGAATCCCCGGAAGGTCGGCGACCTGTCGTGCGCGACCAACTCCTTCCAGCAAGGCCGGGCATTGGGGGCGCCGCCGTCGACACGAATACACGAGCCCGTGATGAACGCCGCGGCTGGCGAGAGCAGGAAGGTGATCGCGGCCGACACTTCTGCCACGTTGCCATACCGCTGCATCGGGATTCGCGTCGGAAACTTCAGGATCTCTTTCTGCGCGTCAGGCTCGTAGGTGTCGAAACCGCTGCTGGCCACCCCGCCTGGGGCGACTGCGTTCACCCGTACGCCGTCCGAGGCCCATTCGGAGGCGGCGCTCTCGGTCAGGGTCCACATGCCCCCGCGGGCCGCGCCAGAGTGGGCGTAGTTCGGCCAGCCGTTCCAGATGTCGGCGATCACGTTGACGATCGCGCCGGAATGCTCCTTCATCCAACGCTTGTACACCTCGCGCATGACGATGAACCCGCCCGTCAGGTTGTTGCGCACGACCGCCTCGAAGCCCTTGGTGCTGATGTCCTCGAGCGCCATCCGATACTGGCCGCCGGCGTTGTTCACGAGCCCGTCGATGCGGCCGTGCTCCAAAAGCACGGCATCGATCGTCGTCGTCACGATGGTCTCCTCGCGGATGTCGCAGATCTGGGTGCTCGCCCTGCCACCGTCGGCCTCTATCTCCGCGCGCACCGCGGCGAGCTTGTCCGCGTTACGCCCGGCGATGACCACGGTGGCTCCGAGCGACGCGAGCTCATGCGCCGTGCAGCGGCCGATGCCGCTGCCTCCCCCAGTGACGAGGAAGACCTTGCTCTCGAACAGCCCCGGCTTGAACACTGATTGGTAGCCCATGGCGGCCCTCGCATCCCTGTCAGAGGTTGCGCGAGATGAGCTCGCGCATGATTTCGGACGTCCCGCCGTAGATCCGTTGCACCCGAGCATCGGCATAGAGGCGGCAGATCTCGTACTCGCGCATGAAGCCATAACCGCCGAAGAACTGCAGGCACTGGTCGACCAGCCGCCCGTGCATCTCGGTGCACCACAGCTTCGCGATCGAGGCGTCTTGCGCCGTCAGCTCTGCGCGATCGTGCCGTTCCAGGCACTGGTCGACGAAGGCCCATCCCACCTCAAGTTCGGCCTTGAGGTCGGCGAGTTTGTAGCGCGTGTTCTGGAAATCGATCACTGGGCGCCCGAACACCTGGCGCGTTCTGGTGTATTCACAGGTGATGTCGAATGCCTTCTGCGCCGCCGCCATCGACGAGATCCCCAGCGTGAGCCGTTCCTGCGGCAACTCCTGCATCAGCGATGCGAAGCCCGTGCCCTCCGCACCGAGCAGGTTCTCCACGGGCACCTCGACGCCGTCAAAAAAGAGCTCGGACGTATCCGAAGAAAGATGCCCGAGCTTCTCCAGGTTGCGTCCGCGCGCGAAGCCTGGGCGGTCCGTCTCGACCAGCACAAGGCTCAGGCCGCGCGCCCCCGACTCGTCCGAGGTGCGTGCGACGACGATCACCAGGTCGCAATGCTGGCCGTTGGAGATGAACGTCTTGGCGCCCGAAACACGCAGGCGCTCGCCCAAGCGGACCGCCCGCGTAGCGATGGACTGAAGGTCGCTACCAGTGCCGGGCTCTGTCATCGCGATTGCACACACTGTTTTGCCGCTCGTCATGCCGGAGAGCCAGCGCCGTTTCTGCGCCTCGGTTCCGAGGCGAATCAGATACCCGGCACAGACGTCGTTGTGCACCGAGATGTCGGTCTGCGGCCCGGCGACGCCCGCGTACGCAAGCTCCTCGATCACCACTGCGTTGTGCTTGAACGTGCCGCCCGCGCCACCGTACTCGGTCGCGGCCTGCGGGCACAGCAGACCGACTGCACCCGCCTTGTGCCGGCCCGCTCCCATGCGTCAAAGTGCGGAGCGATTTCCGACTTGACGAACCGGCGAACGGTGTTGCGCAGCAGCTCGTGTTCCTCGTTGTATACGGTGCGCCGTTTGAGCATGGTCAGCTCTCGATCGAGGCTGCGAGGGGGGAAGCGCCGCCCGCTTCAGGCACCTTGCGCGATCGCCGCTTGCCCGGTGGGCGCCCGGTCGCTGCTGACAGGTTCGACCCGCACCGGAATGCCGGAGAAGCTCGCGTTGCCGTATCTTCGATCGAGTTCAATTTCTTCCCCTTCTCGGACGAGGTTCGACCGCGCGGCCCCGAAGGCGTGGTGTTACCGCTGATCACGCAGCTACCCACTGCAGGTATACCGCCTGGATAGCGAGCACGACCACGACGACCCAGACCTCGAACACCAGCCGCCAACCCCAGGGAGCGCGCCCCAGTTCCATGAAGGACCAGGATCAGCCAGACGAACGTCATCCGGCGCACATGATTCGAGGTCACGGCTCACTTCAGCAGGTAAAGGAGCGGGAAAATCACGACCCACAGCAGGTCGACCATGTGCCAGAAAGTCGCGCCGCTCTCCAGGCCTGCGCAATTGCCGCTTCCGTATGCTCCTGCGCGGGCCTTACTCCAGAGGATGAGGAGGATGACCGTGCCGGCCGCCACGTGCAGCAGGTGGATCCCGGTCAGCGTGAAGTAGTACATGTAAAAATCGTTCGTGAGCATCGAAGTGCCGGCGCGCAGCTTGTGCGCGTACTCGATGACCTTCAGCACTGCGAACGCGAGCCCACAGGCCGCCGCCCAGGCGAGCAGCCGCGGAATCCGCCGTGCGGCACCCGCCTGCGCCGCCTGCACCGCCAGGGCGACGAACCAGGAACTGGTCAACAGGATCAGCGTATTGACGCCGCCGATGTCGGCGTCGAGCGTCTGTCGCGCCTGCTCGAACAGCGCCGCGTCGCGTCCGCGGTCGCGGACGAAGGAGACGAAAAACAGGCCGAATACGGTCAGGTCGGCCGCAACGAAGACCCAGACGCCCTCGATGCCCGGAAGGCGCCTGGCGGCTTGCCCCGGATCCAGCGCGGCCAATGCAACTCAGGCCGCGGCGTGCGCCAGGCCGCGCGCGATCGCGCCCTTCTCCGCCGAGCTGGCCAGGTCCTCCCTTTGCAAGCGGCTCACAGCGCGGAT
>WNFQ01001701.1_pt1 | contig 33775 bp, 20 predicted proteins | sample 5400171 | NCBI WGS metagenome assembly WNFQ01 (sample SAMN13153356, study PRJNA577476) | soil metagenome | isolation source: 20 cm soil under Madrone tree | place: USA:California | collected 2016-06-14
CGGCTCGCCGATTATCGCCGCCAGCTCGGTGTGGTGCTGCAGGACAACTTCCTGTTCGACGGCACGATCGCGCAGAACATCGCGTTCGCCCGGCCGCACGCGAGCCGTGAGGACATCGAGGAGGCGGCGCGCATCGCGCATTGCGACGAGTTCGTGCGTCGCTTCGAGCGGGGCTACGACACCGTCGTAGGTGAGCGGGGAGTGAAGCTCTCGGGCGGTGAGCGCCAGCGGGTCTCGATCGCGCGGGCGATCCTCGCGGATCCGCGGATCCTGATCCTCGATGAGGCCACGTCCAGCCTCGACTCGGAGAGCGAGGCGGCCATCCAGGACGGCCTGCGCACGCTGCGGCGCGGGCGGACGACGTTCGTCATCGCCCATCGCCTCTCGACCATTCGCAGCGCCGACCAGATCCTCGTGATGGAGGGGGGCGAGATCGTCGAGCGCGGCACCCACGCCGAGCTGCTGGCGAAGCACGGCCGGTACCGCCAGCTGTACGACAAGCAGTACCGGTTCGAGCAGGACCTGTTCGTGAATCCCGGTGAGGACTTCACGCCCGAGCCGGAAGGGCCGGTGGCCGCTCCCCCGCTGACGCCTCCGGCCCGGCTCTGATCCGGCGAACCCCAACTAAGACTGGCGCCCGCGCCCAGACCGCCCTACACTAGCGCATGCCACTGATCGACACGAATCACGGGCGCGCGGCGCTGCTCGTCCTGCTGCTGGGCGTCGCGCTCGTCATCGCGCTCACGCCCTACGCCACCGGGCTCATCGGCATCCCGGTCCTGTACGCCGTCTTCGCCCCGGTGCACGAGTGGTTGTCGCTGCGGGTCCGGCCCAAGCTCGCCGCGACCCTCGTGGTCGCGTTGGCGCTCTTCTTGATCGTCGTGCCGGGCGTTTCGTTCGCCGGGCTGGTCGTGAGCCAGGCGCAGGAGATCGCTGCTGGCGTCATCCGGAACCCGCTGCTCGGTCGCCTGAGGGAGCTGCAGCCCGGCGGCATCGACCTGGGACCTCGGCTCGCTGACCTGGGGGCCCAGGTCGTGTCATGGATCGGTTCGTCCGCCTTCGGGTTGGTGGGCACCGCGACGCGACTGGCGCTCAACCTCACCATCTCGCTGTTCGGACTGTTCTACCTGCTGCTCCAACCGGGTGAGACGTGGGAGGCGGTGCGGCCCTACATCCCGTTCTCCGCCAAGAACACCGAGAAGCTGCGCCAGGGGTTTCGCGACGTCACCACCTCGACGATCATCGGCACCGGAGTCACCGCGGCGATTCAGGGCTTCCTCGTGGGCCTCGGCTTCTGGCTCACGGGTCTCCCGAACGGGATGTTCTGGGGTGTGGTCACGATGGTGTTCGCCATCCTTCCGGTCGTCGGCAGCGCGCTGGTGTGGGGGCCCGGCGCGCTCGCGTTGATCCTGGGCCACCACGCGCTGGCCGGTGTCCTCCTGGCCATCGGTGGGGCCGTGATCGTGGGGAACGTGGACTACGTCATCCGACCGATGGTGTTCCGCCGCTGGGCGAACATTCACCCGCTGATCACGCTGATCGGTGCGCTCGCCGGCGTGCCGTACTTCGGGATCCTGGGACTGCTGATCGGGCCGCTGGCGCTCTCGTATTTCTTCGAGCTCGTGAAGATGTACAGGGAAGAGTATCTGAGTTAGCAGGACGAGCAACAGCTAGACGCACAGACGCACAGTAGCTCCCGCGAATTGTCGCACGTCCGCGACACCCGTCCTCCTCTCCGACCGGAAACCTCCGGAACTCGCCTGGTGTAGGTACGAACAGCTTCGTACTTAATGAGGTTTGAATGCCGAGGCGTTCACCCACGAACGCGGAGCTCGAAATTCTGCGAGTGTTGTGGCAGCGCGCTACGCCGCGGCGGCGTCCCAGGACGCCACGCAGCGCCGCATGGTCGCGGACCTGGTGCGGCGCGCGTTCGGAGGCTCGACGCTGAGGCTGGTAGTGCATGCGCTGGAATCCGCACCCACGACGGTGCCGGAGCTCGATCAGATCCGCAGGCTGCTCGACGAGAGGAAGAAACGCACATGATCATGACACAAGCGCTGGGCTGGGCCCTGGTGGACTCGTTGTGGCAGGATGCACTCGCCGCGGCGGGGCTCGGCGCCCTCCTGGCCCTGGTTCCGGTGCGCGCCGCCCGCACCCGGTACGCCCTCGCGTCGCTCACGCTGGCGCTGATGCTCGCCCTTCCCCTCGCCACGGCGGTGCGGCTGAGCGGGACGTCGCGCCAGGCAAGCGACGTGGTGACCGCCACGTCCCCGGTCGCCCCGGGGCCGACGTCAGGCGCCGGCCCACACGCCGCGCCGGTCGCCGCGCGGCTCCGCGCGGCGCTCGAGCCCGCACTGCCGTGGGTAGTCCTCGCGTGGCTCGGCGGCGTGGTAGCGCTGTCGCTGCGACTCGCGTCAGGATGGCTGGTCACGCGGCAGCTCGGCACGGTCGGCACTTCGTCTGTGCCCGACGCGTGCCGCGCGGCGGTGGCGCGCCTGGCGGCGCGGCTGCGCATCAGCCGGCCGGTCCGGGTTCTGGAGTCGGCCGTCGTGCAGGTACCCGCCGTCATCGGGTGGCTGCGCCCGGTGATTCTGCTCCCGGCGAGCGCCTTGGCGGGTCTCACCCCATTGCAGCTCGACGCGCTGCTCGCACACGAATTGGCCCACGTGCGGCGCTACGACTACCTAGTCAACCTCATCCAGGCGGTGATCGAGACGCTGCTGTTCTACCACCCGGCGGTGTGGTGGGTGTCGCGGCAGTTGCGCGACGAGCGCGAGCACTGCTGCGATGATTTGGCCGTGGCCGTGTGCGGCGACGCGCACTTCTACGCGACGGCGCTGCTTGGCATGGAGCGGCTGCGCGTCACGCCGCCGGCCTTCGCAGTGACGGCAGCGGGGCGCGGTGGCTCGCTCATGGGCCGTGTCCGGCGGCTCGTAGCGCCGGTGCAGACCGAGATTTTCCCGCGCTGGATGGCGGGGGTGGTCGCCGTGAGCCTCGCGCTCGGCGGCGGGGCCCACCTGGCGAGTGGGATTGCGGCAGTGAGCGACGCCGGCTGGACGCGCACGGCAACGACCGATTCCGTGATCGCCCGCATCGAGGCGCTGCGCGATCCCGACGCCCGGCACAAGGTGGTGGCGGCGCTCGGCAAGCGGCGCGATCCGCGCATGGTCGCGGCGCTCACCGGCATCATCCAGAAGGACGCCGACGACGAGGTCCAGCGCGAGGCGGTCGAGGCCCTGGGCAAGGTGAGGGGCCACGCCGGCGTGGGCGCCCTCATCGACATCGCCCGCACGCACCCGAACCCGGACGTCCGCCGCAAAGCGGTCAAGACGGTCGGTGAGATCGCGCCCCCCGATGCGGCACTCGGCTTGCTGGAGGAACTCGCGCGTCGCGACCCCGACGACCACGTCCAACAGGAGGCCGTCGAGGCGCTCGGCCACATGGACGACCCGCGGGCCCTGGCACCGCTGGCACGCCTGGCGCGCGCCCAGCCGAGCGCGCCGGTACGAGAGGAAGCGGTGGAGCAGTACTCCAGGGGTGCACCACCCGAGTCCGCCCTCGTCTTCCTCATAGATCGAGTCGCGAACGACCCGGCGCCCGCCGTCCAGCTGGAGGCAGTGGAGCGCCTGGCGGAGCTGCCGGAGGGGCTCGGGATCCCAGCGTTGCAGGAGGCGGCCCGCCTTCACCCGAGCAACCGGGTGCGGGCCGAGGCTCTGCGGCGGCTGGAGGAGACCCGCTAGGGCGTTCGCGCCGGTCCGTTCGGCCGGAGCAGGTCGAGTGGATCGACGGTGATCGCCCCATACGCGCAGAACCAGTGCAGGTGCGCCCTGGTCACGCGTCCGGATGAACCCACGAAGCCGATCGGCTGGCCGACGTCGACCGTGTCGCCCGGGACGGCGAGCACGCGGCTCAAATGAAAATAGCCGGTCAAGAGACCCGCACCGTGGTCGATCAGCACGGTGGTCCCACTGTAGTACAGATCGGCGACCAGGGCCACGACCCCGCGATTGGCTGCTCGCACCGGCGCGCCCCACCGCGCACCGAAGTCCACGCCCCAATGACGGCTGCGCAGCACCTTGTTGAACACGCGTGCCACGCCGAACACGCTGGTCACCGCGCCAACACTCGGGCGCAGGAACGGGGCCCGCCACAACCGCGGGGTCTCGTGCGCCCGCTGTCTCACCTCCTGGACCAGCTCCTGCTCTAGCCGGATGCGCTCCGCCAGAGAATCGGGCGGCTCTGCGAACTCGGGCGCCACGCGGAGCCGCTCGCGTGGCGCGTGCCGACGCCCCACCGGCAGCGCCACAACGACGGTGTCGCTGGTGCTGTCGGTGCGCTCGATCACGAGGCGTGCCCTGGCGCTGTCGTCCGACCCGAGCGGCAGGGCACCGAGCGCTGTGAAACCGTCCGCGATCCGCTCGAAGTGAAGCGGCTCGCCCGCCAGCTCGCCCGACAGCGCGGTCACGCTGTCGCCTGCGGACGGGCGCACCAGCACGCGCACCAGCGATCCCTGGACGGGGAAGCGGGGCCACCAGACAACCCGCGGCGCCACGGCGGTCGCCTGCCCCGTCGCGATCGCCGGAAGCAAGCACAGCGTGAGCGCGAGGATGTACGAGAAACGGATCGGCATGGGGCAGGATACCCTACCCCGAGTAGCGTGATCCGGTCCGGCCACTATCGGCCGGACAGCGCGCCGCGCGCGATTTCGACCTCGCCTCTCCCGCCGTCGCTCTTCTCCATCTGGGCTAGGTACTCGCGATAGCGCGCCCGCGCGCCGTTTACGTCCCCTGCCAGCTGGGCCGCGCGCGCCGCTCCGAACAGGCTGCGAGCCCGCCCCGGCTCGCGCCGCAAGGTCGATTCGTAGGCCGCTCGCGCGGCCGCGTACTGCCCGATGGCCAGTAGCAGGTCGGCCTCGAGCTCGCGCGCGGGCAGGAGCTCACCGGGCGTCACGGGGTGCTTGGCGGTGACGTCCTCGACGTCGGCCGCTGCCTTGGCCTCGCGCAGCGCGCCGCCGGTATCGCCCGCCGCGAGGAGCGACCACGCCGCCACGGCCTGCCTCTTGGTACCGACCAGGCGGGACCAATTGTAGCCCGGCTGGCCGGCGAGCCCCGCTCGATGCCTGCGAGAGCGGCGGTCTCCACCCGCGCCTGCGCCGTGTCCATGCTTCGGGCGGCGCCGATTCCGCGCGCGAAGTGCGCGAGCGCCTCCGCGACGCCGCCCTGCCCCGCCGCGCGCACGGGGAGGCCCGCCGCCGCGGCCCAGTCGCCTCGCTCGAGCGGCACGCGGGCCTCCATGGCCACCCGATTGTAGCTCGCGACCAGCGCGTCGCTCGCCCCTACCGTCGCAAGCGCCAGGCCCTGCGCGACGGTGCGCCGCGCGGCCGAGTCACGCCCCTCCTGCAGGTAGCCGTAGACCATGTAGTCGAGCGCGTGGAACTGCTCCGGTACCACGCCACCGAGACGCTGCGCGCGAGCGTACCCGAGGCCGGCGTCGAACGACCGCTGGTTGGCCGCGATCGTCTCGTCCCACAACCCGAGACGCACGAAGATGTGCGACGGCATGTGCTGCGCGTGTGGCGCGGACGGCGCGATCTGCGCGTAGCGCCGGGCGGCGTCGAGCCCGAGAGAGGCGAGCTGAGGAGAGTCGTTGGCGTGGATGATGTAGTGCGCGAGCCCCGGGTGCGTGGGGAACCGGCGGAACAGCGGGTTCAGGATCGCCGCCGCCTGGCGCTGCCGGCTGAACGTCGTGTCGGTCGGCGACGCAGTGGCAACGCCGGCCGCGAGAAATCCTTGCTCTCGTGCCGTGGGCGCGCCGATCGCACCCCCCAGCACGGCCGCGGCCGCCCCGCGTCGCAGATTGTCGCCCGACGGGCCGCCCGCGAACGGGTTCCCCCAGGAGTTGAGGGCCAGCCCCCAGTACGCCAGCGCGCAGGTCGAGTCGGCTACGGCCACGGCGCGGAACGCTCGGCTGCCTTCCTCCCACCAGAAGGAGTGCAGCAGCGCCATCGCATGCTCGAAGCGCGTCTGGGCCTCTGGCCGGCACGACGTCGCGAAGACCACTTTCCCGAGCTGCTCGCCACGCGCGCCGGCGTGCTCGTGCTCCTGCGCGCACACGCGGGCGACCAACATCAGAGACAACGCGGCAGTCACGGCCAAGCGGAATGCGACCGACATTGGGGCTCACGGTGAAGGTCCGGCTCCAATGTGTGGGCTACCACCCGAGTCGTGCCAGGGGCTGCTAGTCGGTTGGAGGTTCCTGTCGCTCGTCGAGCAGCCTGCGAATCTGGTCCAGCTCCTCCACGGTGGCCGGCCTGGTGGCAAGCGCTTGGAGGACGAGCTCGAACGCGGGGCGGTACAACGGCACAGCGGCCGTCTCCACCCTGGCCGTGCGGTCGGCGCTTCGCTTCGCCGCTTCGTCCACGACGGCTCGCGCCTCCGGTGGCGGGTGTCGCTGCTGTCCTGTCTTCAGTCCACGTGCAGCCAGGTGCAGGAGCCCCGCCGCCCGGTACCACTCCAGCGAGCGCTCATCCATCAGGCCGCCGGTTCCTCCCAGGAACGCCTGCTCCGCCCGCGCGACCTCGCCCGCGCAGGAAGGGTGTCGCAGTGCGAGGCGCGAGATCGTCGCGAGGAACATTCCTCCGTCCAGCTCGAGGGGGCCTTGCCCGAACTGCTGCCAGTCGATCACCCCGGGGCCCTCGCCGAGGTCGAAGATGTGACGCGCGTAGAGCGTGCCGTGCACCAGGCGCGGCGCCCGCTCTCGTGGCTGCCCCCGCCCCAAGCTCCTGGCCGCGACCCTGGCCGCGGATCCGAGAGCGGGGTCGACGCTGCTCAGCGCCGCGACCGACACGCCCACTTGATACAGCATGCGCCCCGCGCCGCATGGCGGCCCGAGGCTTACAGACAGCGCCGCCGCGCGCCGCAGCCAAGATGCGGCCAGCTCGCCCGCGCGAGTGCCCTGCCCGCTCTTGATCAGCTGGTTCGCCGGGGGCCCTTCGAGCCAGCCGAGCGCGAGCAGTCCGAGATCGCGCTGCCACGTCAGGAGTCGCGGCACCCGCGCCCCTTGCTCGCCGGCCAATCCGGCCCGCGTGAGGGCCGCATATAACTCGGCCTCGGGCGCCGCATCGTCCGCGTACAGCTTGAGCGCGAATCGACGGTCCCCCCCCGCGCGCACCTCGAATGTGGCCCGCGAGCCGGGGGCATGACTGCACAGGCGCAGCTCGACCGGCCGATCGCCCAGTTCCAGCGCCGGAATCGCCGCGGCGAGACCCTGGCTGCGGATCGCCGCAAGGCCCTGCAGAGCGGGATCGACGGGGAGATCGTTGGTCTCCGTCATCGGGCCCGCCAGGACAAACAGGTTCGCGCCTCGGCGATCACGGCGGCCACCTTCTCCTGCCACTGCGGGTCCTGCCGCCGGAAAATGCCGCTCGCCACTTCGACCAGGGCGCCGGCGCAATGCAGCGAGAATCGCCGGCGCCACGCTGTCGGGACGTGGCGGAAGTATTCCTCGACGAACGTCTGAGCCGCCGCGCGCGCCCGCTCCGGCGGCATCCCCTCCAGGCCGACCTGGCTCGTCATGTAGGCGAACAGGTGGGCGGGGTCGCGGACGGGGTCGCCCAGGACAGCCGAGTCGAGGTCGATGAAAGTCACGCCGTCGCCCGACAGGAAGACGTGGTCGGTCTTCAGGTCTCCGTGGATCGGCGCCGGGGGAGCGTCGCTCAGGCCGTCGACGACCGCTGCGGTGATCTCCGCCACCGCGGCGCTCGCGTCCGGACACGCCCACGCGACCAGACCCGCCGCGAGGCGCACGTCCTCGAGCTGATCGGCGACTGACTGTCCGCGCGTCATCCCTGAGTCATCCTGGTTGAACGCGGCCACGGCCCGGGCCACTGCGCCCACGGCGGCGAATGGGTCGCGGTCCTCGAGCAGCAGCTGCTGCAGCGCCCTGCCCGGGGCTTCTTCCAGCACCAGCGTGCGCACGTCCGGCCAATAAGCCAGCGGTCGTACCACGGCATACGACCCCGACCCGGCGCCGGTCCGATGGGAGAGTCGCCGCAACAGATGCAGCGTTCGCTCCCCGCGGTCATCGCGATAGACCTTCAGGTAGCAGCGCACGGTCTCGCGCCGCGCCGTCAGCCCTTCGCGTGCCCGCAGCGTGTACCGGAGCGCAGCCCCGAGCTCGGTTCGATAGCGAGTCGGCTCGATGCTCTCCTCTTCCACCCGCCACTGACCGGGCCCGAGGCGGGCGGGCGAGCAGCAGCGGCTCGAGACGCTGCGACGCCCCGCCCAGCACCGGCGGCAGATTCCGCAGCCTTCTGTCGAACGGAAAGACCTGCACCACCATCTGGAGGTCGGGAATGAAGTCGATCGGTTGGAACGCGAGCCATTGGTCAGGAATGTCCTGGAGCGGCTGGTCGGCCCGCATCTCCTGCCAGAGGCGTTCCGCAGCCCCGGGCTCGGCATACAGGAGGCCCGTCACCCACTGATCGCGGCGCTGACACGTCTCGCGTTCCACGAGGCGCAGCGTGTACTGCAGGACGCACCGCGACGTGGATTGGCGGCACCGGAATCGGAACGGGAGGCAGGCTTCCACCTGGTAGGACTTCCCCGCCACCGACTTCAGGTGGGTCCGGAAGACGTCGAGCATACGCGCCGGATCGCGAGCGACCTCGAGCTGTGGAAACTCGGGGTCGGCGCGAAAGGTCTCGGGGGCGACCGCCGGGGCAGTGAGCGCTCGGTTTCGCACGACCGGTTCGCTCTCTAGGTCGGAAGGTGGACGGGCGTTTGCTGCTGATCGAGCTCGTACAGCCGGCGATACCGGCTACTGCAGGTCGTGGGTGATCATGACGCAGGTCTTTCCCGCCATCAGGCGATTCAGCGCCTGGCGGACCTTGTCTTCGCTCTCCACATCCAGACCGGTCATTGGCTCGTCCAGAATCAAGATCGGCGCAGCGCGAATCAGGGCACGCGCGATGGCGATACGCTGCCGTTGCCCGCCCGAGAGAGTCGCGCCGCGCTCGCCGATGACGGTGTCGTATCCGTCATCCAGCTCGCGGATGAAATCGTCGGCATTGGCCGCCTGCGCGGCGGCCTCGATCTCTTTCAGAGCGGCCTCCGGCCTGCCGTAGGCGATGTTCTCCCGGATGGTCGCCCCGAACAGAATCGATTCCTGAAGCACGAGCCCGATGTGCCGCCGGAGCGATTCGCGCCGATAGCGCCGGATGTCGACCCCGTCGATGAGGATCGTGCCGTCGTGCGGCTCGTACAGCCGGAGAATGAGGCTGACGACGGTAGATTTGCCGGCCCCCGAGACCCCGACCAGGGCGAGCCGTTGTCCCGGGGAGACGGTGAAGGACACCTGCCGTAACACTTCTTTCCCCTCGCCGTAATCGAACGACACATCCCGGAAGACGATTTCCCCCTTGAGGGCGTCCGCTTCGATGGCGTCTGGGCTGTCCTGGATTTCCGGCTCGATCTCGAGGACGTCGGAGATGCGATCGGCGCTCGCCATGGCCTTCGAGAAATCGGTGGAGAGCTTGGCGAGCGTCTTGATGGGCTTGTAGACGTTGGTCAAGTAGGTGACGACCAGCACGAGCTCCCCGGGCAGCATCCGGCCGCGCAGGACCTGGAGCGCTCCGAACAGCACGGCGCCTGCCGTCCCCAGCGCCGTGATGAGCTCGGACGAGCGGGTCGCCGCCGCCTCGAGGCGTGCCACGCGGATGCTCTCGCGCAGCGTCTCGGCGGTCGCCGTGTCGAATCGCTCGACTTCGAGGTCTTCGCGCGCGAATGCCTGGACCAGGGGGATGGCGGACAGCACCTCACTCATCCGGGACACCGCCTGGCTCTCCTGCTTCTTCTGCGTTTTGACGGACGCCTTGGTGCGGCGATACAGGTGAAACAGGCTGAAGCAGAGGAACGGCAGGGTGGCGAGGGCGATCAGACCGACCTGCCAGTTCACGGCGATCATGATCGCAAACATCCCGACGATGGTCAGGAACTGGGCCGAGAACTTCAGGAGCGAGTCCGCGAACAGGTCCTTCAGGGTGTTCGTGTCGCCGGCGATCCTGGTCAGCAGATCGCCCGATTGCGCCCGGTTGTGGAACGAGAGGGACAGCCGTTGCAGGTGCGCGAACAGCTCTCGCCGCAGCGCGTAGACCGTCTCGTACCCGATGGACGACGTGATGAAGATCTGGAAGTACGAGAGCAGCCCCCCGGCCAGCGCAATCACCACAATGCTGCAGGACGCCTCCACCAGCAGGGTGACCCGCCCGCCCGCCACGATGCCCTGAAGAAACTCCAATTCCTCGGGCAACGGCTTGTCGAGGATGCCGTGATCGAGGATCACCTTCAGGGGCCAGGGCTTCAACAGCTCGGCGGCGGTGACGCCCACCGTGCACAAGGCGGCGAAGAGCAGCCGGCCCTTCACCTGGCGGAGATGGGTCAGGAAGATCCGACGGAACCGCGAGCCCCTGCGCTTTTGTCTGGTCATGTCAGGCTCAACAAGCGGGACGCCTCGACCTGCCGCTGCCGTAGGCCGTCCGGCTCCTCGGGCGGCGCCGACTTGCACACCAGGCCGTGAATCTTGCGGAGCAGCGTCGCCCGCTCGTACCATGCGACGCGCTCGTCCAGCCCGGGATCGGGCGCAGACCAGGCCTGATAGGTGCCCACGACGCGCGCGCGCGCGGAGGGGAAGTCCTGCAGCCGGCCCGGCTTCCGCACCGTCATCCGGCGCAACTGGGCGAGGAGATTCCCCAGATCCAGGGCCGGGTCGCCCAGCGCGCATTTGTCGAAGTCGAGGACCACGATCCGTCCCACGCTCCAGAGCAGATTGGCGGGACCGAAATCGCCGTGCACGAAGGAAGGCGTGACCGGCAGGGGCGGCGCCTGTGCCTCCAGCTGGTTCCAGGTGCGCCGGATGGCGGTCGTCTGGCCTGGAAGCGCGGCGCAAAGATCCCCGACCCGCGATCGTAGCTCCGCGAGCACGGTGGCTGGAGTCGTCACCGCGTCGAGCGGGATGCGGGCGACATGGAGCGCCGCGAGCGTGCGCCCAATGGCCGCCAGAACGGCGCCGGTGTCGTGCGCGATGGCGAAGCTCACCGGCTCCCCGCGCTCGTAGGTCAATAACAGCTGATGACGTGACTGACGTGACTGATGATATGCGACGACCCGCGGCACCTTCAGACCGCCCCGGGCGCCGAAATCGCCGTGGGCCAGCACCTGCAGAACGGCGGCGACCTTGCGGGCGTCCCGGTCGCGATCATAGAACTTGCCGACCCACTGGTCGCGCTGGACCTCCGCGCCGCCCGCGAGTCGTGCCTGCAGATCGTAACGCACCACGCGCTGCTTCCCGTGCTCGGTGAACCGGAAGTCCGCGGTCCACCCCTCGAGGCGGGCGTCGGGACCGTGCAGTTCATGAAGCGCCGCACTCAGGACCGCCGCGGTTTGTCCGGAGTCGAGGGTGGACAGGGTCGGGACGGTCATTCAATCACCGCCAAGCCAAGGTGAGAGATAGGCGGTCAGCCGCGCCGCGCCGTCGAACGAGGGGATGATGTCGCGCACCCGTTGTGCGTGAGCCTGCCGATCGCAGCACAGCGCCCACTCCAGCGCCTCCGCGAGCCGCTCACCGTTCAGCTCCCTCGGGTGGACCCACCGCGCCAACCCATGCGCCGCCAGCGTTTCGGCGCGGATCTGCTGCTCGATCTTGTGCGTGGCGCGCGGCACGATCACCAGCGGTCGGGCCACTGCCAGGGCCTCGCACACACTGTTGTAGCCGCCCATCCCCACGACGGCGTCGGCGGCGGCCATCAGCTGCAGATTGTCGGCCCGCGCCACGACACGACACGTCGCGGTGGCTCGTGTCTCGAGGGTCGCCCGATGGCCGGCCGGCATGAACGGCCCCGTCACCAGGATCGCCTGCAGGTCGGGGAACTTCGGTTGCAGCCGAAGGACGGCAGCTTGCGCCGCGTCGAGCACCGGGTACCCGTCGCTGCCGCTGCCCACGGTCGCGAGTACCAACGGCCCGTTGCGTGGCAGGCCGTGCTGGAGACGCACCACGCCCGGATCGACCGCCGGCAGGTCCCGCAGGATGTAGCCGCAGTAATGCACTTTCGGGTGGACCGACGCCGGGATCGCGTAAGCGTGGGCGACATCGTACAGCGTGCGCGAGCCATACACCGCGATGCCGTCGTACAGGCTTTCGAAGGCGTCGTATACGCCCAGCTGCTGCCACTGCGCGCGAATGCGACCGACATCGTCCATGATATCGCGCAGCCCGAAGACGAACTTCGTGGCGGGGCGCTGTGCCTTCAGCGCACGCAGCCCCTCGCTGAACTCGCCCTTGTGGCCCAGCGGCTCGTGATCCACCAGGACCAGGTCCGGAGCCAACCCCAGCGCCGTGTCGCGCAACAGCTGCGTGCGCAACGCCCGAAGGCCTGGAGCGGCGGGCAACTTGACGTAGTCGCACCGCTCGGGGAGCGCGAAGTCGCCGGCGACGGGGGACTCCGTCGTGATGTAGGCGACGGTGCTGGGATAGGCCGCAAGCAGGTGCCGAGCAATGGTCAGGGTGCGGGTGATGTGTCCCATCCCTTTGCTGTCCTGCGCATACAGCAGCACCGTGCGGGTGCGCGCCGTCCCGGACTCGGACATGTCAGCCCAGTCCCCCGGCGGACACGGCGATCGCCGGCTCGGCGCCCAGCACCTCCGCCAGCAGCCCCGGGATGCGCGTGAGGGCGCCGAGATCGATGCGGCTGCGGCTGGCGGGAGGCGGGCCGAGGGGGCGCGCCAGCCACTGGGTGAGCGCCCGCGGGGTCAGCTCGTCGGGGTGCAGCACGTGCACCAGGCCCAGCTCGCGCAGACGCTCGGCGCGGATCCACTGCTCCGGCTCGGGCTTCACCCGCGGCACGATCAGCGCGTGCTTCTCGAACGAGAGCACCTCGCAGATCGTGTTATAGCCCCCCATGGCGATGACCCGCTCGGCCCGCTCGATCAGCGGTGTGGGGTCCGGGACAAATTCGAGCACCTGAAAACGCGTGCGGCCTTCGGCGCGTTCGTACACGTCCTGCCGGTTTTCTCCCGGCATCAACGGCCCGGTCACGAGCACCCCCGTGGTATCGGGCGGCAAGTCGGCTTCGAGAAACGCTTCGGCCAGGGCACCGCCGTCGTGCCCGCCTCCGACGAGGCATAGCGCCAGCCGGCCGGGGGGCAGGTTCGCGAGCAGGGGGCCGGCCTGCGCCTGGGCGAACTCGAGGCGGGGGCGCTGGTCGAGATATCCCGTGTAGCGCGCCCGTGTCGCCACGTGGTCGGGAAGGTCGTACTCCCGAATGGGGTCGTACACGGCGGGATCCCCGTATATCCAGATCGCGTCGTAGTGGTCCCGAATGGCGTCCATGTTGGCCTGATCGGACCAGGTGCGGCGCACGGTCTCGGGGTCGTACAGGACCTCGCGCATGCCGAGGACAAGACGAGTGTTCCCGCGCTTCCGCAGGTGCTCGATCGTGCCGGTGAGCTCTTTGGCGACGCCGAGCGGCAGATGATCCACGATCAAGACGTCCGGCTCAAACACCTGCATCGCGCTGCGAATGACTCGGGAGCGGAGCGCGATGAGGTCCTGGTCGGACACGTCCAGCAGGAAGCGTGGGTTGTAGGCCCCGTCCGGCTCTCTCCGCAGCGCAGGGAGCGTGACACAGTCCACGCCCTCCGGCATCGGGAGCGCGCCTGCCTGCCACGCTTCCGCAATCATCACGATCGCCGGCGGCGACGACGAGGCACGCAATGCCTGGGCGATCGAGGCGTTGCGGCGAATGTGACCGAACCCGACCATCCCTTGCGAGTACATCGCGACCCGGGGAGGCGATGCCTCGCGGGTGGACGGCGAACCGACTCGTCGAGGCGTCGATCTCGGCGCTTCGACGCGCAGCCTGATCTCGTCAACCAGGTTCTGGATCTCGTCCAGCTCTTCGGCCGTGGCCGGGGTCGTGGTGAGCGCCCGGAGCACCAGATCCAGGGTGGAGCCACCGAAGGCGTGGTTCTCCGCCGCCAGGCGGGTGGACAGGGAGTCGCCGGGAACGATCGGCTCGCCCCGGACCGCGCGCTCGGCGGCGGCATAGATGTATCGCGCCAGGCGCTGGGAAGCGTCCGGCACGCCTTTGAAGCCGGGGAAGCTCGAGACATCGATGACATAGGTGCGGCCGTCGCTCTCCACCACGTCCACACCGAACAGATCGATGCCGAACGCAGATCCGCAGCGTCGCGCGATGTCCTCCAGCTCGGGAGTGAGAGGGAACGGCTCGCCCCGCGTCTCCTCGGGCGTACGCGCGGGCCGAACCCGGCGCACGCCGAAGCGCTCGCTCCCGATCGAATAGACCTTGCGGTGAATCGGCCCGTCCGGCGCGTGGTATCGCTGCGCGAGCACCGGCTCCTCCATGGGCCCCAGCGCCGCCAGCTCGGTTGCGTTCGAGACCAGCTCGCTCCGCCGCAGCCGGGAGCGGCGGTGCGGCCGGATGATCAGCGGCCCCCGCTCGAGCGCGGACAACAGCTGGCTGGCGTGGGACGCGACGAAGGTCTCGGGAACGGGGACCCCGGCCGCGCGGAGCACCCGGAACGTCACGATCCGGTCTCGCAGCAGCGTCGAGACGGGGTACGGATTGAGGAGCGCGGCGCCGGCGCGGTGGAGATCCGCCGCGACGCTCATGCCGAGGTCATTCCGATTCTTGAGCACGTAGAGGTCGTAGTCGAGCCGCACCCGCGCGACATCGATCAGATCGTCGCCCAGATGCAGCAGCCGCGCCGCGGCGCCCAGCTCGCCGAGCAGGCGGACCACCTCCGGCATGCCTCGCTCGTCCGTAAACGAGCGTCCCATCAGAATCGCGATTCGCAGCACGACACCCCTCCGATGTCCGCCGTTGCACTCCGAACGACCCCTGCGCGCTTCAGAACCGCAGGAGGTAACTCATCTTGACGAACACCTGGCGCCCGACGGACATCGTGGGCTCGTCAGTGCGATACAGCGTCGGCGGGCTGCCGGGCTGCAGGGCGAGGTTCTCGTAGCCGTCGCGATAGCCCACGTACAACGCCGTGCCCGGGTTGACGAGGTAGGTGAGGAGCACGTCCACCGTCCAGCGGCGCTCCGGCGCGACGCGCGACAGCGTCGAGTCCCGGTCCACGGTCGTGTAGTCCACGATGGTGCGCAGCGACAAAGCGCGACTGAACTGGTAGTTGAGCTTCTCCCGGAGGATGCGGTCGGTGAACACGCGGACCGGCGTTCCTCCCGCCGGCGCCGCCCCGGGCAGCGTCGTGAGCCGGCTGTACAGGTACGTGTGGTCGAGCCGCAGCCGGGGCGTGGGACGGAGCGTGACCGCGAGCTCTCCCTTCCCCGCCCCCGCCACGAACGGCGCCACACCCGCCGGCGGTTTGTGGTTCACGTCCGTCCCGTATTTGTAGGACACGGACCAGGCGAGCCACTTCAGCCACTCGCTCTCGAACGACAGCTTCGTCTCATGCAGGTCGAACGGGACGTCTTCGAACAGCTCGAACGCGCGCTCGTGCGAGACCTGCAGCTTGGTCTCGCCGACGAGCTTCAGCTCCCAGGACGCCTTGAGCGACCGATCGAGCAGCGCGCCATTGCGATCCCAGATGAACCCGGTGGTGAAGGTGGGACCGAACTTCACGATGGGGCCATCCGGCCGCCGCACGAGCTGGAGCTGGTGGACCATTTCCCGGACCCCGACCCGCGGCACGAAGCCGAGCGGCGCATCGAAGGATGGGCTCAGGTCGAGGTACTGCGCGGAGTAGTCGAGGTTGCGTCCGTCGCGCAACAACTCCGCATACAGGCCCGCCCCCGACGCACCGGCGGCACCCGAGTCCCGTGCGTACGTGGCGACCACCTGGCTCGTGAAGATCCACGTCTTGCTGAGGGCGAGACGTGCATCCGCCGAGGCGACCCGATTCGCGCCGCCTGCGAGTTGTCGGTTGCTGACGAGCAACCCGACGGTAGACTCGCGCCCGATCTCCCGCTGCGCCCGAACTACGCCGATCCCGGCGTGCGGTTGGCGGGCCAGCCCCGATCCCACGAACTCCTCCGGAGCCCGATCGTTCATCCCGATCATGCCCAGCGCCCACCGGCCCGCCTTGGTGGTGAGGCGGGCTCCGGCGCCCGGATCGGTGATGCGGCGCGAGAAGAACAGGTTGACGGGCGTCTGGAAGTAGCCCGCGTTCTCGATGAAGAAGGGTCGCTTCTCCGGGAAGAACACCTCGAACCGCTCGTTGATCGTCACCTGCGGCTCGTCCGACTCCACCTGGCTGAAGTCAGGGTTGACGGTCCCGTCCAGCGTGACGGCATCCCGGACCACGGTCTTCAGGTCGAGGCCCAGACGCCGGTCGGTCGCCTTGCGGAAGGCCGGCGCCTCGAGGTCGAGGAACCGCGCATCAGTGAACGCGCCGTACGGAATCGCTTGGACGTTTCGGCCCGGTGAGATGTCGCGCAGCTGCTCGAGCGTCCCGAACTGAGGGACGAATCCCGCGAGCCGCTTGCTCGCCACGGGCCAATAGGCCTCTTCGTTGGACCGCCGGACGAAGCGCGCGAGCGCGATACCCCAAGACTGAACCGGGGTTTTCGCAAAGCGGAGGCTGCGGAACGGGATCGCGATCCGCACCACATAGCCATCGGCGGTCAGGCGACCCTCCGATTGCCACACGGCATCGAAGCTGTAGTCGTCGTCCTGTCCCTCGGTCACGATGCCGTCGAGCTGCACGCCCAGGGGATTCGCCTGGAACAGGTAGGCGCGCTTGCGGTCACGGAATGTGTCCAGGTACACCGCGACCCCGTCGTCCACGGAGATCTCTTCCCGTTTCGTCAGCCCGGCGCGGACCTTCGCCGGATCTTCCTGGCAGACGAAGACGACGTACAGATTGGCATCGTCGTAGCTCACGTAGGCCGTGGTGGGGACGCTCACCGGGACGCCGTCGCCCGGCTCACGCTGACGGAAGTCGGTCACGCGAACGCCGCCGGCCGGCGGGTCAGGCGTGAGAAAGTCTTGGAGCCTGGGTGGTTGATCTACCCGCCGCGCGACGAGGCTCGCGCCCGGCGTCTGGGCGCGCAGCGGCTCCGACGCCAGCAGCAGCGCGGCGCACAGCAGCGACGGGCCGGCCGCCTTCCGGGGCCGGAGCAATTCTGATCGTGGCACGTCCCCCCTCCATGGTGACGACCGGGCCGACAATTTCGGCGAGGCGAGGGGACGGGCAGGCAAGCGCCATGCCAAATCTTGAAACGTGTGCGCGGTCACACGACCGCGGGCCAGCGACTCGGAGCCGCGGCGACGAAGCCTTCAGCGCGTCAAAAAAATCGTGGTCGCGGCGCCGCCACGGCGCGCGGGCGGTGTGTGGCGGATGCTCCCCGTTGGCCACAGGCGATAGGGACGCTGCAACAGCGGAGGTGGCTCGGCGTCCTTCAGCGCTGCTGGGCAGCCAGCGCCAGCGCCACCCCGTTGGTCCATCCAAATCCGTCCTGCGTCGGGTATTCTCCGCCGCCGGCTCGCCGCTCGAGGTCGACGACGTCGTACTTCTCGGTCATCTTGCCGGTCGCGCGATAGGTGCGCCGGTTCAGCGCGAGCCAGCGGTCGCGGGCGGCATCGGCCAGGTCGGCACGACCGTAGCGGCGCACGCCCTCGATCGTCAGCCATTCCAGGGGCGGCCATCCGTTGGGGGCGTCCCATTGTTGACCTGAGGCGATCAAGGTCGTGACGAAACCGCCGGGCTTCAGGAACTCCCGCTCGAGGCGCGCCGCGACCGCACGGCCTTGCTCGGGGGTGGCGAGTCCAAAATACAGCGGGGACGCGGCCGCCAGGGTGGGCCGGTCCGTCACGCGCGTACCGCTGCGCCACCGCACGTCGTAGAAGAACCCGCTTGCGGAATCATACGCCGCGGCCAGCAGGGCCCGACGACGGTCGGCGGCTGCCTGGGCGAACTGCCGCGCGACGTCCACGTCACCTGCCCGCCCCCGGAACGCCCGGAGCGCGGCGATCATCCGCTCGGCGTGATAGAGCAGACTGTTGAGATCCACCGGGATCAGCTCGGTCGTCTCCAGCGTACGCAAGTCTTTCGGATCGCGCATCCAGCGGCTCGAGAAGTCCAAACCGCTCTCGGCCGTGGCCTTCACGTTTCGATAGAACGACTCGCGACGGGCCACGATGCGGCGGTACGCTTGGCCCGCCCCCGGCGCGAGACGCTCCGCCCCATTCATCCAGAACGCATGCTCCGCCTCCAGTGCGTCGAGGTATTGCAGGGCCTGCGTGGTATCCGTCGCCCGCGCGTACAACCCGACCATGGCGGCGAAGAACGGCGGCTGGCTGCGGCTGAGATAATAGCTCCGGTTGCCGTTCGGGATGTGCCCGACCGTTACGATCAGGTGGGCGAAGTTGTCGAGCATGCTCTTCACGAGGTCGGTCCGACGGCTCTCGATGAGCCCGAGCATCGTGAAGTACGAGTCCCAGTAGTAGACTTCGCGGAAGCGGCCGCCGGGGACGACGTAGGGGTTGGGGAGCGGGATGAGCGACGAGTGTGCGTCGGGAGTATCGGGCGGGCGCGTCAGGACAGGCCAGAGCGCGCGAATGTGCTGCTCCATGGTCTGCGAGGAGTCCGACCGGAAACCTTCGCCGACCGGCCGGGGCACTTCGAAATGCTGCGCCACGAATTCCCGCAGGTTGAACTGCGGCGCGCTGCGCGCGGCAGCGTAGCGGGCGACCGTTTCGCCCGGCGCGAGAAGGGGCCGCGCGTCGGCGAACGTTTTCGAATCCTGGAAGATCCCCGAGAGCTGGACGTCGTGAAACAGCATCCCGAGGTCGTGGGCGGGATCGTAGAAAGAAGGTTGGTGGAGGTTGGTGGAGGTTCTGGACGTTGTGCCGGAGCACGCCGCCAGGGAGAGCCCTGCGGCGAACCATAGCAACGACCACCAACCTCTACCCACCTCCACAACCTCCGCCCACCTCGCGCGAGCGCTCACCGGAAGATTATCCAGAGCACTCCGATCGTGGCCACGAGGACGATCGAGAGCACGACATTGAGGTTCCGCGGGCCGGCCGGGACCGGGACCGCGGTGATCTCCGGTGCACCGTACGTCAGCCCGGCCGTTTGGGCCGCTCCGGGTGGGGCGGTCATCAGGCTGACCGCGATAAGGATCCCCGAGCACAGCGCGAACAGCAGAGCCGCGAAGTGAAGGAAGTTGATGGTGGCGAACCAGGCCCACACGGTGCCGGTCGCCAGACTGCCTCGTGCGAGCTCGAGTACGAGACGCGCCGTCCCGATCACCAGGCCGGTCCAGAGCGCGGCTAACGCACCAGTTCCGTTCAGTCGCGGGTACAAGACGCCCAGCAGGAAGCACGCCGCGATCGGCGGCGCGATGTAGGCCTGCACGCTCTGCAGGTAGATGTAGATCTGCGGCGAGACGTACTTCATGAACGGGATCCACAGCAGACCCAACCCGACCAGCAGGACCGTGGTGAGCCGTCCCACCGTTACCAGGCGCTGCTCGCTCGCGTTGGGCCGGAGCTTGCGGTACACGTCCCACGTGAGCAGGGTCGAGCAAGAGTTGAACGCGGACGCGAGCGAGCTCATCAGCGCGGCGAGCATCCCCGCCAGCACCAAGCCCTTGAACCCGGCCGGCAGGAGCCGCGTTACCAGCGCCGGATAAGCCGCATCGGCGGCCCCGCCCCGGATGTCGGAGTACAAGGCCGCGGCGATGATCCCCGGCAGCACGAAGATGAACACGGGCAGGATCTTCAGGAAACCGGCGAAGATGGTGCCGGTGCGGGCGGCGCTCACGTTCCGGGCCGCGAGCACCCGCTGCACGATGTGCTGGTCGGTGCACCAGTACCAGACGCCCAGGATCGGCGCGCCGAACACGATGCCCGTCCAGGGGAAGTTGGGGTGATTCATGGGCTTCCACATGGAGAAGAAGTCCGCCGGCACGCGCGCCTCCAGACCGCTCCACCCGCCCACCGCCTGTAAGCCCAGCACCGTCATGGTCGCCGACCCGATGATCAGCACGACGGCCTGCATCACCTCCGTGTAGATCACGGCGCGTAAGCCGCCCAAAACCGTGTAGATCCCGGTGATGACGATCAGGATGACGGCGCTGGTCCACACATTGTACCCCGTTACTTCGCGCATCACGATGCCGCCGGCGAAGAGGGTGACGCTGATTTTCGTCAGCACGTAGCCGATGATCGACACCCAGGTGAAGTAGCTGCGCGCGGCCGGATTGAACCGCCGCTCGAGGAACTCCGGCATCGTGTAGACACCGCTGCGCAGATAAAACGGCACGAACAGCCAGCCGAGCAGCAGCAGCATGAAGCAGGCGAGCCATTCGAAATGACCTACGGCGAGCCCGCTCGCCGCCCCGGTACCGGCAAGCCCCACGAGATGCTCGCTTCCGATATTCGAGGCGAACAGGCTCGCGCCCACCGCGAACCACCCTACATCCCGGCTCGCGAGGAAAAAGTCGGCGCTGACGTTCTTCTCCCGGCGTGCCGCCCAGTACCCGATCCCGGCCAGCACGAGGAAGTAGGCAGCGATGACGGCGATGTCGAATCCGTGCAGGTTGCTCATGGTATTGGGTGGTTGAGGAGATATTGAACGGCGAGGTCGGTGAGGCTCCACAGCTGCACGTCCGAGCTGGTGCCGTAGCGCGACGGGACCAGTCGACCGTTTTCGATGTTGTAGCTCCACAGCTCCGCGTGCCGCAATCCGGAACGATCCACCGCCTCGCCGATGCGACGCAGCGCCGTGTCGAGTAGGGGCGCAACCTGGTGCGCCGCTCCGTCGCTGCCCCGGAGCTGCAGTGCCAGACCAGCCAGCAGCACGTTCACTTCCCTCCCCCACACGACCGTGGGCGCATGATACGCATCGCGGCGGAAGCTCTCCCAGATCGCGGGGGCGGCATAGGCGTCGTTGGCGACCACAGGGCCCAAGTTGTCGGCGAACAGGCCGATGGGATAGGGGCGCATGATCGGGTCCACGAGGGCCTGGGCCCGTGCGGGGTCGAGCGATTCCAAAAGCAGCAGCGTCGCCGCATCCGTGTTCACGATCGGAATCGGCCGACCCACGCCGTCCAACGACAGAGCCAGGAATCGCAGCGTGTCCGCCGGTGGCCCCACCAGATGCAGCACCCCGTTCCAATAGTCCCGCTCGTCCGCCGGGAGCGCCCGCAGCCTGGCCGCCACCCGCTCGGCGATCTCGCGCGGCGCGAGCGCGACGCGGAAATGGCGCTCGGCGCCCTTCCAGGTGGCCACCGCCCGTTGCAGCGCCGCGCGCTCACGCGCGAACGTGGCGAGCGGCTGCTCGCGAATCACCGGCGTGATGCCGAGCTGTTTCAACGCGTCGAGAATCGTCCCCACCGCCTCGAGCGCGTGCGGCACCCAGATGGCGTTCACGTCCATCGCGAACCGGCCGCCGCCGTAGCCCGCCCGGCTGTCGCGCCAGCTCGCCGAGATCCACGTGCCATCACGTGCGCGGGGAAAGCTCACCAGGTTCGTCGCCACCGGGTCGCGGGCATACGGGCCCGCCTTCCGCGTGACGAACGCCAGGTTGGAGACGAGCCGCGCCAGGTGCTGGTCGGTGCGCAGGAAGTCGCGCTTGCGATCCGCCGGCACGCGCGGGTCGGCGAGATAGCGCGCTGCCACCACCGGCAGCTGGAAGTCGTCGTCCACCATGATGTAGTTCTCGCGTGTGGCCGCGAGATGGGCAAGCACGTCGCGGGCCTGCGACAAGCGGCCGGCCTTCACCACGCGGTTGTACTCGGCGGCGTGCTCGCGGATCGCCTGACCGCCCAGCGCCTCCTCGTGACTCACGTCCCCCGCCGACGACAGCTTGCCGAGGGCGATCGCGACCACGCGCTCCGACATGGCCGGCGCCCACACGGGCTGCATCAGCAGAGCCGTCATAAGCATGTCGCGGCCGAAGTAGGTCGCGAAGTTCGGCAGCCCCGCCATCAGCTTCTCACGAGAGCTCAAGAGCTCGACGCCCCGCACCTCGCGCTCCAACCGTCGAAGCGTGACCGCGTGGGCCGTGTCGGCGCGGACCTGCGCGGCAAACCGCAGGAAGTCGTCGTTGAAGATCTCCGCCCGCGTGAGCGGCGTCAGGGCCGGCGCATCCGTCGTCACCCGTACGGTCAGGCGCACGGGGCCCCCCGCGGGGCGCCGGATCGTGACGGTGCTCCCGGAGAGCGCGGGAACCGTCTCCCGAGTATCGCCCTCGAGCGCGAGCCAGAGGTGATTCTTGCCGTCGAAGCTCAATTGCTCGACCCGCACGACCCAGGCTGTGTCGCCGACGCTCGCGGTCACGCTGGGAAGGAGCCGCGCACGCAGCGCGTCGATCGTCTTCGCGCCGAGCAGCGAGAGGTGACGCGCCCGCTCGGCCGGTTTCAGCTTCGCGAGGTGGTCGATGAGCTCCGACAGCTCGGCCTGCGGGAACGGAGCCGAGTCGAGAGGCAGCGTATCGCGCCTCGCGTACTGAAAGTCGCGCTCCACCCGCATGGAACCGAGCAGGAAGAGACCAATCGTGACCGAGGACGGGGCCTCGAGGCCATAGGACACCCATCGCCTGCTCGCCGACCCGGCGACGGATGCCCCCGACGAGCCCCAGGCGACTTCGGCCGGCTTGCCGCCGGAGTCCCGAACGGTGAAGGCGACGCTTTCGTTGGCGGCATCGGCCCAGAGGTGCACCACGCGTCCGGTGCTGCCCTTCAGGTAGATCTGGAACGCGTTGCCGCTGGCATCCTGGTATACGCGGGTCTGATAGCCTTCATAGGCGGCGGGGTCGTCGAGCCCGGGCTCCGGGAAGGCCAGATAAGGCGGCACGGTGTCGCGAGTGAACTCGCGGCTCGGCGTCTGCCCGTAAACGGGCCGAGCCGCGGCTTCAGCCGCGACTCCTGGGACGCTGAGCGCCGTGAGCACTAGCGCGAGCAAGGTCATGCGCGGCGGGAATCGTACGGCCTGAAGTGTGGTTCCGCCACCCATCCATCCTCTTGACTCACCCCTTCGCCCCGGCCATCCTAGCCGCATGGACAAGCGAACCGGGCGGTACGCCGCCCTGACCAAGCGACTCGTCGACAGCGTGCTGGCCACGCCCGGCCACACGGCGAGCGAGCTGCGTCGCTCCATTCTCGCGCGGGCCGCGCGGCTGGGGGGACGGCACGACCCGGCGGGCAGGCCCGGGGACGGCGTGCCGACTTCGCTCGCGGGCTACGTCGACAAGGTGGCCGTGCACGCGTATAAGGTCACGGACGAGGACCTCACCGCATTGCAACAGGCCGGTAACTCCGACGACGTTCTCTTCGAGGTCACGGTGTCGGCGGCCCTAGGAGCCGCTCTGGGCCGTCTGGAGCGCGGACTCAGCGCGCTCCGAGGCGAGGCCTCACCCCCTGTCCCCCTCTCCACAACGTGGAGAGGGGGAACGCAGGACGAGAACTAATGCGCTTGCACGCCGTGGAGCACGGTCACCGGCTGGTGCAACGCCTCAAGCTGCTGCTCATTCGTGTGGTGAGTATGCGTCGCGTACCCGACGTCGTGAAGACGCTGTTCTATCGGCCGGAGTTCTTCGGCCGCCCGATGTGCGACTGGACGCAGGCCGTGATGCGCGGGTCCTCACCCTGGAGCGTGGGGGAGCGGGAGTTGTTTGCCGCGTTCACGTCGCGTCTGAACCAATGTGTCTTCTGAACCGGCGCTCACGGCGCGGTCGCGTCGCTGGCCCTCAAGGACGAGAAGCTGGTCGAGGCTGTGCTGACCGATTGGCGCACGGCGCCGGTCGATCCTAAGGTCCGGGCCACCCTCGGCTTCCTGGAAAAGCTCACCCTTGCCCCAACGCAGGTGGGGCCCGCGGACGTCGCGCCGCTGCGCGCCGCCGGCGTGAGCGACCAGGCCGTAGAGGATGCCATCCAGGTCTGTGTGCTGTTCAACATCTACGACCGGCTCGCCGACGCCATGGGTTGGCACCTCCCCGGTCCGGACGGGTACGCGGCCTCGGGGCGGAACCTGATGAAGCGGGGCTATCTCCTGTAGCGCTCCACGCGGCGCGTGTTGTACGCCTCGAGGTAGCGCTGGTGTGCGGCGTCCTTGGGGTACGCCTCGTCCGCGCCGTACGGGTAGCGCGACATGCCGTGGAACGGCAGGGGCGCTACGGTGTTCCCCGCCGCGGTGTTCCGATCGGAGTCCTTGAGCCACGCGTCCGTGTACAGCAGGAAGTCGCGTGTCCACCCAGGGGCGAGTCGCGGGGCGGCGTTGGCGTCGAACCCCAGCGTGGCCTCGTCCCCGGGCGCGATGATGACGTACATGTCGTCCGGCGCCCGGACGAGCGGCAGCACGTCGCCGTAGCGCGTATACGCGCCCACGATCGGCTCCCAGGGCGACTCCCGCGATACGTCGCCGTAGGCGGGCCACTCCGGTCCGTAGCGCCCTCCCTTCCGGGACAGCCGTGAGAAGCCCCGGTAGTGAACGTCGGCCGACGCTGGATCGAGCGCGGTGATCCTAAACGCGCTCCTGGCTCCCCCGGCCACGAACGCCTGGTCCCAGTAGATCTCCATGTTGGTCCGCAGGCGCACGCGGTGGTCGGCGCTGAGGAACTTCCCCGTGAGATCCACGACCACCGTCTTGCTTTTGCCCGACGGGAAGCCCACGTCGGCGACCCGGCGCCAGCGGCCCTGGGGGTCCTTCACCTCGAGATAGGGGAAGATGACGCCGGCCTGCCCCCGCTGGGCCAGGGCCAGGTTGATGCTCGCGTCCGTCGGGAAGATCCACCCCGCCAGAAACAGGTGCACGCTGTCCAATCCGCTCAAGTCGCCGAAGTCGAGAATCAGGTCGTGGAGCGTGGCGATGCCCTGGTAACGCGTGAGCGTGAGCGGCGCCACATAGCGGTCGTCGCGCGCGCGCAGCGCGGGGAGCCAGTCAGTGCCCTGCTCGTCGGTCGCGGCGACGGGGAGCCGGGGCCTCGACACGGAATACAGGCGCAACGCCGCGAGGCCCGGCGCGGGGGGCACGAACCCTTCGTTGACGTACACGTCCTCGGAGTCCGGATGGTCCACGACCAGGAGCTTGACCTGGTCGAGGTAGCCGGTCTCCCACAGCTCCTCGGTGATCTGCAGGACGTAGCGTCCGTCCCGCGGCACGAGGGCCGCGCCCGGCACCCGCATGTACTCGCGCGAGGCGTGCGGCGGCGCCGCCGCGATATCGGCGCCGCCCGCCATGATGCCCAGCGGCATGCCGAGCGCGCTGCGCCACATGACGTCGGTCACGAAACGGAAGCCGTGGCCGTCCCAGGCATACAGGAACGGGCAGGATCCCTTGAGGATCTGCTGCTCCAGGACGTCCTCCTCCGTCCCCGGATAGTAGACCGTTTGCGACACGCCGTTGGGCCAGCGCACCCGCAGCACGTCCGCCTTGAGCCGGCGCCCCAGGCCGAAGTGCGTCACGCGGTCGGTCACCTGGCGCAGCTGGTAGAGATCGCGCGCCCGGAGCTCCAGCGTCGCGCCGAGCCCGAAGGTGTTGTTCTTTCCGCTCCCCTGGCGGAGGCCGACCAACCGTACTTTCACATACTGATTTACGTTGCCGCCGTCGTTACGGAGCAGCCGGGGCCGCCCGTCCCAGCCGACGACGATGAGGTCGAGGTCGCCATCCTGGTCGACGTCGGCGACGGCGACGGCCCGACCCGCCCGCAGGCTGTCGGGGAGGATCGACGAGTAGTCCTCGAAGCCCCTGGTCGGGTCATTGCGGAACAGGAGCACGCCACGCCCGCCGGCAGGGGAGGCCGCGGGCTTGCCCACCACGATGAGATCGAGCAATCCGTCGTTGTCGAAGTCGAAGAACGCGGCGTCCAGGCCGGCGACGCCGTGCAGCGTGCGCCGCAGCTCACCTGCTCGCGCGTCCGGCTCGAAGGTGCCGTCGCCGCGGTTGTGGTACAACGCGGGCTCTCCTGCCCCGTCGAGGGACGTCACGAACAGGTCGAGGAAGCCGTCGTTGTCGTAATCGCCGACGGCCACCGCGCCGGCGCGAGAGACTCCGCCGAGACCGCTCGCAGCTGTCGCGTCTTCGAAGCGCCCCTGGCTCAAGTTGCGCAACAGCCGAAGGCGCCCGTCGTCGCCTACGATCACGAGATCGGTGTGGCCGTCACCGTCGAAGTCGCCAAACGCCACATCGCGACTGCCCCCGCCGGAGATGCCCATCTGAGCGGCCATCTCCCGGAACGTGCCGTCCAGGTTGTTGCGGTAGGCGCGGGTTCCGGCAGGCGTCGCGAGCAGGAGGTCGAGATCACCGTCGTGGTCGAAGTCCACGAACAGGGCCTTCGCGGCAGGCGCGCCCTCCGCGACGCGCGCCGAGGCCGCGACGTCCCGAAACCTGCCTCCCCCCGTGCTCCGGAACAGGGCCCCGCCTCCCCCTCCCCCCCCCCGCCCGCTGGTCGCGACATACAGGTCGAGCCGTCCGTCGTTGTCGTAATCCCCGAAGGCCGCTGCGGTGGGGCGATCGCGCAGCACGATCCCGGCGCTCGCCGTGGTTTCGATGAACCGCCCGAGGGCACCCCGGAACAGATGCCCTGAGACGAACAGGTCCTCGCTCTCGTCATCGTCGTAATCGCTGGCCGCCAGGGCCACGCGCTCGAGCGACCCCCCCTTCACCAGGCTGTCGGGCAGCGCCTCCACGCCCTCCAGCCCGCTTCCCGCCGTGACGTCCGTGAACCGGATCTCCGCCGCGACCGCCCGGGCGTCCTGCGTGGGCACCGCCAGGTTCTGGTTGAACGTCAGGACGGGATAGCCCAGGAGTGGGTCGCTCCGGCCGCCGAGGCGCTGCAGGCTGGCCTGGTAGGCGGCGGTGACTTCCATCGCGTGATGGAACCGCTGCGCCGCGGCCGCGGCCTCGGACGCCCGGCCCGCTCTGGCCGACTGGAGGGCGCGTTGGAAGAAGCGCGCCGCGTCGGGCGGCAACTGGGGGAGTTCACGCTGCAACACCTCGAGCTGGGCGGCCGCATCGTCGGCGGCACCGCGCGCGAGCAGGAGGTCGACGAGCTCGAGCCGCGCGGCGAGGTTGGCCGGAGCGCGGGCGACCACCAGGCGCAGGTAGCCCTCTTGGCGCCGCCGCTCCCCAGGATCGGCCGACCGCCCGGCGAGCTCCCCGGCCGCGTACAGCGCCCGGATGTCGGTAGAATCGCGGCGCAGCACTCGCTCGACCTCGCGGCGCGCCTCCGCCTCCCGCCCGCTCAGCTCGTACACCTTGGCGAGCATGAGCCCGATGTTGCTGTCGGCCGAATCCAGGGCTGCCGCCCGGCGGAGCTGGGCCTCGGCCTCGCGGTAGCGGCCTTCCCGCAGGTAGACGAGCCCCAGGTCGGCATATCCCACGGCCTGGTCGGGGGCCAGCGCCACGACCTTGCGGAACTCCGCTTCGGCCTGGGGCAACTGGTTCTGCTGCAGGTAGGCCAGTCCCCACGTGCGCGCCGTGACGGCCGCAGCGCTGTTGGCGACCGCGTCGCCTCCCGGCGCCGCTCCCCGGCAGGCCGCCAGCAGGAGCATGCCGATCAGCCTCAGGCGTCTCGCGTCCAATGTCCTTCCTCTTCAGTGCGGTCGGGCGCCGGTGAAGATAACCTCTCTGCCGCCCCTTTCCTCTATATGGGACCCACGCCCGGGCCGTCGTTTTCGCGCGCGACGGAAGGCCGGAGGGCTACTTGCTGAGTTGCCAGTTCGGTTGCAAAATGGGCGAGGAAACGGTCCCAACGTGCGACGCCTTTGGCGCGGGCAAATGCATCGACCTCTTGCTGCGTACATCGGGTTTCTGTTTGTCACCTCGCCGGCTGCCGTGTTTGGTCAGGCGTCCGTGACGCAACGTGTCGCCGCATCCGATCCGATTTACTTGATCATCCGCACCGACGATGTCGGGATGAGTCACAGCGTCAACATGGCTGTGCAGCGACTCATTGAGACCGGTCTTCCTTTATCCGTGTCGGTCATGTTTGCGTGCCCCTGGTACCAGGAAGCCGCGGAGATCCTCAAGCGGCATCCCGAGGTCGCGGTGGGCATTCACCTGACGCTGAATTCCGAGTGGAAATTGTATCGTTGGGGACCGGTAGCGGGCCGCGAAGCCGTCCCGACGCTGGTCGACGCCGATGGATACTTTTTCCAATCCGCTGAGGCGCTGTACAAGAACCACGCCGATCCCCGAGAAATCGAAAAGGAGCTGCGAGCGCAGATCGAACGCGCACTTCGTTCGGGGCTGAAGATCGACTACGTCGATTTTCACATGGGCACGGCGACCCGCTATCCGGAGTTCCGTGAGGTCACCGAGCGGCTCGCGCGGGAATATGGGCTCGGCATGTCGGAGTATTTCGGCGAGGCCATGGACGCTCCCCAGTATGCGGCGGCCCCGCGCAATAAGGCGGACAGCCTGGTGGCGCTGATCGAGCGCCTGCGCCCGGGCGTGAATGCCGTGGTCACACACGTGGGCGTGGACGGTCCGGAGCTGGGCGCCCTCGTGGACATGAACACCGACCAGCCCCTCCCCGAGATGAGCAAGAACCGACAGGGAGAGCTGGACGCGCTCACTTCACAGAGATTCACCGGGGCCTTGAAGGCCCGGAACGTGGTGCTCATTACGTATCGCGACGTGATCACCAAGCACGGCCTCAAGGCCATGCGACGACCCGCAGGATGAGGGCGCCCCCATGAACGACATGCTGCAGGGTAAGCGTTGGTTCGGGACCAGCCATCTCCACTTCCTTAGCGCGGTGGGGATGAGCGTGCTGCTCGCAGTGGCGTTGTGCGGAACCGCACCTGGCCAGGAGCCAGCAGCGCCGATCGAGGTGTCCGGCAAAGTCACCACGACGGAAGGTCATCCCATTTCTGGCGTGAGTGTCCGCGTCCGCGGGAGCACTATCAGTACCGCCACCGATGCGCAGGGGGACTTTACGGTCCAGGCTCCGCCCGATGGAGTCCTGACCTTCAACCTCATCGGATTCCGCGGCACCGCGCAGGGCATTGCCGGACGTACCACGATCAATGTCGCGATGGACAGGGCGATAGCAGTGTTGCCGGAGGTGGTGGTCACCGGGTACACGGCGCAGCGCCGGGCCGATATCACGGGCGCGGTCGGCACGGTCGATGTCGAGAGCATCGAGAAGCAAACGTCGACCAGTGTGCTGCAGCGACTGGATGGCCGCGTTGCCGGTGTCTCGGTCGATGCCAGTGGCTCTCCCGGCTCGCGCACCACCGTCCGGGTCCGAGGGATCACCTCGTTCCAGAACAATGATCCTCTCTACATCATCGACGGCACACCGGTAGCGGGGGACTCCTATCTCAACTGGCTGAACCCGGACGATATCGCCGAGGTACAGGTCCTCAAGGACGCGGCGGCGGCTTCGATCTATGGATCGCGGGCCAGCAATGGCGTGATCATGATCGAGACGAAGAAGGGAAAGCCGGGACAGCGCCACATGACGCTGGATGTGAGAACGAGCGTGGCCACTCCCGCCCACGGCTACGACGATTTCCTGATGCAGGATGCTCTGCAATACTACGAGGTGGTGAAGCGCGGCTACCTCAATGCGGGGGATACGATCCCCGATGCCGTGAAGGCCATCTACGGAGTCAATGGGGCCGGCACCGTCAACCCGACGGTTGCGCCGTTCATCTATCCGAACGACGGTAAACATCAGACCACGGACACGCTCAACCTGAGCACGTACGCCTATCCAGGACCTGGTAATAACGGCGCCACGTTGATCATGCCCGGGAGCGCCGGGACCAACTGGTGGAAGGCCGTGTTCAGTCCGGCGAGCGTTGCCGACGCCAACCTGCGTATTTCAGGCGGCGGCGTGGACAACGCCTACAACGTGTCCTTCAATTTTCTGAATCAGAACGGAACGGCGGCGTACAATCGGCTGCAGCGCGGGACCGTTCGGGTCAACACCGCTTTCAACCTGGATCGGTTCGTCGTCGGCGAGAATATCGCGTTGTCGCGCGAGCAACACTTCGGCGGCATCCCGAACGATGACGGCGGCGAAGACGGCATTCTGGGCAAGAATATCCTGATGCAGCCCGTCGTCCCCGTGTACGACATCGGCGGTCATTTCGCCTCCGGGAAGGCCGTCAGCCTGGGGAATAACAGCAATCCGCTCGGCTACGCCTGGCAGCGCCAGTTCGATCGGAACACCAACGATCAGCTGATGGGGAATGTCTATGCCGGTCTGGACGTCACGAAGCGTCTATCGGCCAAGACCAGGCTCGGGTTCAACCTCGGGCAGCAGGCGTTCCGAGGGTACAACCCGATCACCCCGGAAAACTCCGAGCCGGGCACGTCCAATTCCATCGACGAGAACCAGCGGCAAACCACGGACTGGACCTGGACGAACACCCTGAGCTACCTGGGGACGTTCGGTCGCCACACCATCAACGTCTTGGCCGGGCAGGAGGCGAACAAGAACACGACGCGGTTCCTCGCGGGCCACATCGGCAACCTCTTGAACACCGACCCGAGCAGCCGCTACATCCGCGATGCGCTCGCCGACCCGGCAACCAAGAACGACAGCAGCGTGGGTAGCGTCGCGACATTGTTGTCCTTCTTTGGCAAGGCGGACTACAGTTACGCCGAGCGGTACTACCTGAGCGCGACGCTCCGGCGGGACGGGTCCTCGACGTTCGGGGCAAGTCACCGGTGGGGAACGTTCCCGGCGTTCAGTGTGGGATGGAGGCTGTCCCAGGAGCCGTTCTTCGGCTCCGGCGGATTCTTCTCGAATGTCATGCTGCGGTTCGGGTGGGGGAAGACCGGAAACCAGAACATCCCGCAAGGCCGCATCGTGAGTCAATACGGCGGCGGCCGGGGCGACACCTTCTACGATATCGCGAACACCGGGTCGGTGGTGCGGCAGGGATTCAGGCAGACGGCGCTCGGCAACCCGGACCTGAAGTGGGAAGAGAACAAGTCCGTGAACGTCGGCCTGGACCTCGCGGCGTTCCAGGGCCGCGGCAATCTCAGCGTGGACCTCTACGAACGGAAGACGAACAACCTCCTGTTCGACCCCCGCATCCCGGCCACGGCGGGCAAGGCGGATCCTGCCATTGTCAACATCGGGGCGATGAGAAACCGCGGCATCGACTTCAACCTCGGCTACCGGGGAACCCTGGGCGAGAAGACGTCGTGGAGCGTGAACTTCAACGGCAGTCACTACAACAATAAGATCATCAGCATCGATAACGTGGCGCCGTTTTTCTTCGGTCCGAATCCCACCCGCCTCACGAACCATGTGATCAACCAGGTGGGCGATCCGATCGGGGCGTTCTACGGGTACCAGGCGGATGGGTACTTCAACAGCGCGGCGGAGATCGCGGCGCTGGACGCCGCCGCCCAGGCCGCCACGGGAGATCCCACCGCGAAGTACCAGGATGGGGAGGCTCCCGGCCGGCTCAAATTCCGCGATGTGAATGGCGACGGCAGGGTGACGGGGTCCGACTTCACCATCATCGGCAGTCCCCACCCCGATTTCACCGCGGGACTGGACTTTTCCCTGCGCCGGGGCGCGTGGGACCTGAGCCTCGCCGTGTTCGGTACGTTCGGGAACCAGATCTTCGATGACCAGAAGGACTTCTACGTGTTCCGCGACTTCTCGACCAACGTCCGGAACGATCTGTTGACCAATTCCTGGTGCGCGGCAGGGGACCCGGGATGCACCACGCCCGCTGACCCGAACGCCAAGTACCCGAGAATCGACAACAACGACGTGTTCAGTCGCCAGGTCAACAGCTTTTACGTCGAGGATGGGTCGTACGTCAGGCTCCGTAGCTTGCAGATCGGATATACCCTGCCACCGGCGATGGTCAGCTGGATACCGGGGGCGCGCATCTACGTGCAGGCGGAAAACCTGTTCACCTTTACCGGATACTCGGGTCTCGATCCGTCGTTGCCGGCACAGAACTTCACCGGACCGGCGGGCGACATCAGGGATCAGTATCGCGGTGTGGACCGGGGGTCGTACCCCACGAGCAGGACGTTCACGGTCGGAATCAGCACCACTTTCTAGCGGAATCGTCTCTTTCGGGGAAGGGAAGACGATGAACACGCTATATCGCCACAAACTGCTCTTCGGGACCGGGCTCCTGATTCTGCTGGGGGGCGTCACGTACGGCTGTCATGATTTCCTGAACACCGCGGCCCAGGGGACGCTCGGTGCGGTTTCGCTCACGACGAAGGTGGGCGTCGAAGGCTCGCTCCTGGCCACCTACCGGGTGCTCGACTGCACTAACTCGACCAACAGCAACTGGGGATGCGCCGCCAGCAACTGGGTGTGGGGGAGTGTCACCAGCGATGACGCCTACAAGGGGTCTGAGGCCACCGATCAACCCGGGGCGACGGACATCGAGCTGTACAATTGGACCACGGGTTCGGGCGAGGACTATCTCGACAACAAGTGGAGCGCCATCTATGAGGGGATCGTGCGCGCCAACGGGACGTTACGGCTGCTGGCGAGGGTACGCCAGCAATTGCCGAATGAGATCTCGGCTGCTGACGCCAGGAGCATCGCAGGCGAAGCCTTGTTCCTGCGGGCGCACTTTCACTTCGAAGGGATGCAGATGTGGGGGACTATTCCCTATTACGCCGATGAGAATGATACGTTGGATTTCCGCAAGCCGAACGCGGGCGTGAACGACACGACGGCGATCCTGAAGGACCTGGACTCGGCCTTCGTGTTGTTGCCGGATGCGCCGCGTAACGGGGAGAAGGGACGGGTCACACGCTGGACGGCCAAGGCCTACAAGGGCAAGGTGCTCGCCTTTCAAAAAGACTGGGCCGGCGCAAAGCGGGTGTTGGATTCGGTTGTGGCGAGTAACAAGTATGCCCTGGAAACGAGCTTCGATCACGTCTGGACCGGGTTCCAGCAGTTTGCCGACGGGCCGGAGACCATCCTGGCCTACCAAGCCTCGGCCAATGACGGCGAGCCGGACGGCAACAACGCCAACTGGGGCGAACGGCTGAATTTCCCACACTCGGGCAGCCCGTTCGGGTGCTGCGGCTTCCACCAGCCGTCCCAGAACCTGGTCAATTTCTACGTGGTTGACCCAGTGACTGGACTTCCCAAGTCCTTGACGGATCCGACGTGGAACGCCCGAAACACCGTGTTCAAGGCGTCGATCAACGATACCCTGGATCCGCGGGTGAACTGGACGGTGGGCAGGGATAGCGTGCCCTTCAAGGACTGGGGCCTGCACTTGCCGACGTGGATCCGGGCCCCGGGATACGGCGGACCGTACAGTCCGAAGAAAAACATCCACGAAAAGGCCAGTGGGGCCCAGAGCAAGGTGGGTTGGGCGCCGGCGCAGCTGAATTCCGTGCACATCCATATCTACCGCTATGCGGATCTACTCTTAATGTTGGCCGAGGCGAACGTCGAGCTCAACAACCTGGCGGCCGCCACCACGCTGGTGAATCAGATCCGGACGCGGGCGGGTGTGACCGCGCAGGGGTGCGGAGACGGGGCAAATGCCGCGGACACCATCTTGACGAAAAAGTACCCCGTATGCAAAGGGGACAGTCGCCTCGCCGTGGCCATTAATGATACCTCGATCAAATGGGCCACGTACAAGGTCGGGCTGTACCCGACGTTCCCCGATCAGGCCACGGGGCGCACGGCCGTGCGGACCGAGCGCCGGCTCGAGCTGGGGATGGAAGGGGAGCGGTTCTTCGATCTGCGGCGTTGGGGAACGGCCGCTCAAGTGATCACCGACTATCTCCTGGTCGAGAAAACCCGGAGGTCATACCTCGCGG
>WNFQ01000242.1_pt1 | contig 33759 bp, 30 predicted proteins | sample 5400171 | NCBI WGS metagenome assembly WNFQ01 (sample SAMN13153356, study PRJNA577476) | soil metagenome | isolation source: 20 cm soil under Madrone tree | place: USA:California | collected 2016-06-14
CCACGATTGCTCGGCGCCCTGCACATAGCGCGCAAAGCCGTAGCCGCCGCACGACTGAATCGCATCCCTTGCTACATCAACTGCGATGGAACTGCCTTTGATTTTGGCCATGGCCGCGAGGGTGCTGGCATCTCCCCCTTGGTCCGTGACTTGACCCGCCTTCAGATACAGCGAGCGCGCCGCCTCGATTTCCAACGCGTGCTCGGCGAAGCGAAATTGCCAATGCTGAAAGCCGCCCACCGGCTTCCCGTACACGGTTCGCTCCGAGGTGTAGGCGACCCCAATGTCCAAAGCACGCTGTGCCAACCCGACGCCGACCGCGCCGATGCCCATACGCCCCAATGCCAATGAACCCAGCGCGCAACGCAGCCCCGTACCGGGTTCGCCAATCACATGGTCATCGGGCACGAAAACATCTTTAAGAATCACATCCGCGGTGAGCTGCGCATTGTTTCCCATCTTAATATCGGGCGCTGTGACCGTGATACCATGATGGTGCATATCCGCGAGGAAGAGAGAGAGACCAGCACCGGTCCGACACAAAATTACGATCAGATCCGCAGCGGGAGCATTGGTGATCCAACGTTTGTGACCATTGATAAGCCATCCCCCGGGAACGGGTTGTGCATTGGTCTGCACCGATTGGACGGAGAGGTCCGTACTTGCGGCGGGCTCACTGGTGGCAAAAGACGCGATGAACTCGCCACGCACCAGACGAGGCAGGTAGCGGCTGCGGATCGACCCGACGGCGGTTTGCAGTGTTTTACCGACCAGAATCGCTTGGGCATCGTAGAGGGCGGACGCAATGCCCGCCGAGTAGTAGGCCAGTTCCTCCACCACTACCAGGGTCGCTAAGGTAGGAAAGCGCAAGCCACGGCCGCCGACATCCTCCGGAAATGGAATGGCGTAAAGGCCGGCGTCGGCCATGGCCCGAAACACATCGTGACGGAACCCATCCGAGCGCTCGGCAGTGGTATTCAATTCATGAGCGATGGGGCTGAGGGCCCGGTCGGCAAACGCTCTCACTTCCCGGCGGATGGCGATGGTCTCCTCCGGCAGCAGCAGATCCCCTCCCAAGGCCTCTGACTGTCGACGCACCCGCCAGTGCTTCAAGTCCGGCCGTGCGTTGGCATTCTCGGCATTCATGGCGCGCGCCGCGCAGCGCCCTTGGGCTGAAGAGGTACCTGCTGGCTGATCGTGTTCTCTTGCCCGCCCAGCGATAATGCGCGCAGATCATCGATGAGAGTGGCCGTCACCACATCCCCAGGCTGCATAAAGGGTCGAGTCTTCACCATTTCGCCTCTCAGTTTCTCGCGCCGGATTTCATCAGCCATTAGATGAGTTTTTAGGATGTCGACAAGAACGGGCGAGGCCGGCGAGGTGACGCCGCCGGGCGTGCCTGTGAGCAGCACATCCCCGCCCTTCAAATCCAGGTATTGCGCGAGGTGTGTGAGGGTCTCTGCAGGCTTGTAGATCAACTGAGATGAGGAGGCGGATTGCCGGATCTCACCATTCAGCCACAGCCTGATCGTGAGGTTATTCAGCGTCTCCGCAGTCTCGTCCGCCGACAAGTAGTAAAGCACCGGACCTGCGGGACAGAACGTTCGATAGCTTTTGCCGTGAAACCACTGCAGAAACGAGGCACCGAACATCGTGTCGCGGGCGGACACGTCATTGCACAGCACAACGCCGGCGACGTAGTGACCGATGTTTTCGTTGCTGACGTGCGCATCGGCGGTCAATTCGGTGCGCAGAACGAGTCCTATCTCCACCTCATAATCGAGTAATTCCACATCGGTGGGCCGCACGATGGGGCTGTACGGTCCTGTCAGGGAGGAGCTTGCCTTGGCGAAAATGAGATTCGATCGACGTGTGTGCTGTTGAGCCTCGGCGGCATGCTCGGAGTAATTCAGGCCCTGGCACACGAGCGTTGAATCGGAAGTGATGGGACTCAAGAGCTGTGAGGCACCGAGCGTGAGGGTTGCTTCAAATTCCAGTGCGTTGGCATCCAGGAGTGAAATGAGCTCCCGCGTGGTACTGACACTGGTCTTGAGCGGCTCTACGGCCAGACTGTCCTTGCCGCTGCGCGGCGCGGTGCCCACGAGCTTGCCCCACGACACGCGCTCGGCATGTAAATAGCGAACGAACATTGTTCCCATACGTCCCTCCAAGTCAGGGCGTATATCCTTACGCTCGTACAGTTTAATGTCAAGCCGATCGAGTAAAGGGAGTCTCAGGTCTTGTTTGCCCTCTGCTGCCTATCTGAAAACACCGTATGTTCGATCAGCGACCAGTACCCGTGTTCGACCTTCGGATCCCTCGTGCTAATGCCCGCGATCTCGGCGATTTCATCGCCCAGCGAACACAAGACCGAGGTCAGGCCGATCAGCATGTAGTGTATTAAAATGGGATTGGCATCCGGAAGCTGACCCGCCTGCTGTGCAGCACGAATTTGCGGCAGAAGCCGTTCGTTCAAAATGGGCGACAAAATGGTCTTGGCGAGCCAAGCCAGGCGTGGATTGTGAGGGTGGCTCTCGCGCATCATAAAATGATGGAAATCCGGATACATGAGCGTGAAACGCAGGAACGTCCGGTATTCGCTCCGCACCCGATCAATGGGTGCTAGATCCATTCCTGGGGGAGCCTGTCGGTCCCAGGCCGTCCTAATTTCGGCGAAGGCATGTTCGGCCACCGCGCGCCACAAAATGATCTTGGATGGAAAGTGATAGGTCACCAGCGGATGTTTTAGGCGCGTCCGTTCGGCAATGCGTCGGATGCTGGCCGCCTCGAAGCCGCGCTGTGCGAATTCCGAAAGGGCTGCATTCAAGATCATCGAACGCGTATCGATCGCTCGCTGCTGTTCGCGCCGCTTTGACTTACGAGCGGCGGGGGGTCGTTCTCTTAATTTTTCCATGAGGTCGCAATTAATTGACAGGCGAGACCGCACATCCTAGAGCGGATGTCAGTGGCTAGGCAACCCCCGTGGTGCCTGCCCGCTGATTCCTACCACGCCTGCTGGTCATCCCCACAGGAATCGGCCTTTGTCATCGCCGCCATAGTCCGGGTCAAGATAAATACGGAGGCGTGCGATCTTGCCGTCCTTAAATCCAAAGGCATTGAAAAAGCGGCCTGCCGGTGTCACGCCCGCGGTCCACGTCCACCGTCCTTCAGGCCGAACGTCAACCACCGATCGCTTGGAGAAAAACCAGCACAGTCGTACAGTATAACAAATATGCGCTTCATTTAATGAGGCTGCACGGTACTTTCGACTACATCGTCATCGGTGTAGGTGCCGCGGGATGCATAATCGCGGAAACACTAGCAAAAAGGCCCGTATTGACGGCACTTCGCCACTAGGCAAACTGTGTCATCGAGGCTCCTTCGGCAGCATTAAGAACAAGTAGCTAAAAATAACTGTACTACTGTACAGGATAGTGTATTATCGGTCCCTGCCTCTTGAGGTTGCCAAGAGAGCGGGTGGCGCATGAGGCAAGTAATCGGGCGAGATCGACTTGGAACGATGAGGGAAGGAACATTGACTGCCACACGTTGTTGCGGGGCGATATAGAGATCTCCGTCGGGCATAGCTCCAGCGTTTAGAACTAGGAGACCGGCGCATTGTCGAGCCGACCACTTGAGGAAAAAATGGGAGTTGTCATGAATTTACCGAGGTTTGGTGCGCTGTGCATTATTGCGTGCGTGTTGTCGGTCGAAGCGGCGAATGCGAATCCAGCTGCCGAAGAAATGGCCGCGGGGACGGTTTCAGAAGAGGCACAATCACGTGGGAACACATCGGAGGAGGTCACGCCTGGACAACTTGAGGAAGTGATTGTCACGGCGCAGAAGCGCAGCGAGCGCATTCAGGATGTGCCAATGTCGATTACAGCGGTGAGCCGCGATGAGCTAAGCAAGGAGGGGGTATTTGGCCCGGCAGATCTCGAGAAAGTCGCACCCGGGTTTACCTACCGGCAGAGTCAAAATGGAACGCCCGTTTATGCGATTCGCGGTATCGGCTTTTACAGCGAGCAGGCGGCAGTCGCGCCGACCGTGACGGTCTATCAGGATCAGACCCCACTTCCCTATGCGCGAATGGCGGAGGGCGTGGGCATGGATGTGGAGCGGGTCGAAGTGCTCAAGGGTCCGCAAGGGACGCTATTCGGACAAAACTCGACTGCGGGCGCGGTCAACTATATTGCCGCAAAGCCAACCAACACGATGGAGGCGGGCGTTGATGCAACGTATGGGCGATTTAATGAATTCGATATAGACGGATTTGTCAGCGGGCCAATAGGCAAAGGTGTCAAGGCGCGACTCTCATTTCGTCAGGAACTCCGCGATGGATGGCAACTGAATAGCATCATCCCGGGCGAATCGATCGGTCGGCACGACCTGTCCATTGGGCGTTTGCTGCTGGAGAGCGAGCCAATCGACAATCTCACCATCAATCTAAACTTCAATGGCTGGGCAGATCGTTCGGACACGCAGCAGTCGCAGGCGCGTGGATATTTGCCGGTGTCTGGTCTGCCACCGCACACTCCTCAAACGATTGCGACCGCCACAGCGCTCATAAATTATCCGTATGTTCAATCGAACAATAGCCGCTTGACTGACTGGAATCCAGGCACCGATTACAGTCGTCACGATGATTTCTATCAGGTCGCCGCCAGCATCAGGTATGCCATATCATCCGATATCGACCTGATATCCATCACCTCCTATGCGAACCTTGGACTGTTTTCCCCGATCGACTCAACCGGCACGTATGTACCGGCTCTTACGATCGACCAACACGGCAAGATCAAAACGTTCTCCCAAGAACTGCGCTTGGAGGGCAATGCGTCGCCTCTCCACTGGGTTCTGGGGGCAAACTACGAGAGAGACGATACCGACGAAGTGCAATATACGTACATCAGGGGATCGAACACTCAGGTACCCTTTGGCAATCCCTTCGACCCCGCCACACAATATGGGACTTTCAATTCGGACGATCTATACAACAATCAGCAAGTGCATTCATATGCCGGCTTCGCCAATTTGGACTACAAGTGGACCGATAAGTTGAGTGTGCAAGGCGGACTGCGCTATACCAAGGAAAACCGCGATTTTTCTGGCTGTGTAGCAGATGACGTAACCGGAGCCGGTTTCGGGCTGCTTTTCGTCGGACCGAATGTCGTACGGGGATCGTGCGTGACTATTCTACCCGATGGATCACATGGCCTCTATTCTTCAAGTTTGGATCAAAACAACCTTTCTTGGCGGGGTAGTATCAATTATAAGGTCACCTCCGACGCGCTTCTGTACGTCAACGTGACCAAAGGTTTCAAGTCCGGCGACTTTGGGACGCTGCCAGCGCTGAGTTATAAGCAGTTTCAACCTGTGAGGCAGGAATCAGTCCTGGCATATGAAACGGGATTCAAATCCACCTTGGCGGACCGCAAGGTCGATTTGTCGGGAGCACTATTTTATTACGACTATCGAGACAAACAGACACAGGGATCCGTAGTTGTTCCTCCGTTTGGCAATCTTCCCTATCTCGTCAACGTACCGAAATCTCGGTTGATCGGTGCCGAGTTTGATGTAACGCTCATTCCTGTGACCGGATTGCGGATCACTATGGGAGGTACCTATATTGATTCGAGAATCAAAGCGCCCGCCCCTGTCGCGAGTCCCTATGGAGATCTCATCGATGCCAATGGCGAGGAACTACCTGTGTCGCCAAAATGGCAAATCCAGGAAGATACTGAATATGATTGGTCGATAAGGAGAGGGCTTGATGCGTTTGTGGGCGCGAATGTGTCGGGGCGATCGAAGTCGGTGGCAGCGCTTGGATCAAAGACAGGGCCGATTGGTACGCAGAGCCAGTTCGATATTGACGGATATGTATTGCTCGATCTGCGTGCCGGCGTGAATATCAACGAGAATTACCGCGTGCAAATCTGGGGCAAGAATGTCACCAACAAGGGCTACTGGAATAATGTCGTCCACATCTACGACACCTATGACCGGATAACGGGTCAACCGGTCACGTATGGCATTACCTTTTCCGCAAAATTCTGACGGTGGTGTGATTGCGGCGTTGTACGATTAAAAACGGGAGTGAATGGTCGTCAGGCCATTAATGCGCCGCACACGCTGAATTCCGTTCCGCTGACATATCTTGCTTCGTCAGAGGCGAGAAACAGCACGGCATTGGCAACCTCATCCACCGTCCCCAAGCGCCCGAAGGGAACGAGTTTGGAGAGCTCCTCGATGTAACCGGGTGGATTTTCGCCGAGCATCGGCGTATCGATGAGCCCGGGCAGAATGGTGTTCACTCGGATTCCCGAGGTTGCCAGATCGACCGCAGCGCACTTGCTCATTCCGCGCACCATCCATTTGGATGCTGCATAGGCGAATAGGCCCGGATAACCGCGGGCACCGGCGCCGGAGGCGATATTGACGATGGATCCTTGACCCGCTTGCGCCATGACCGGATGCACGGCCTGCATGCCTAAGAAAACGCCACGAGCGTTGACCTGATAGTGGAAGTCGAGCAGCTTCGCATCGCAGTCCTGGAAGGAGGTGGGTCGATACACACCCGCGTTGTTGACAAGAATATCGAGACGCTTGAAGGCGCTCCTCGCGCTCGCGACGACGTTCTTCCAGTCTTCCTCCTGCGAGACATCGTGTCGTACAAAGATCGCACTCGCGCCGATTGTCTCCGCCACCTTCTTACCCGCCGTCTCATTCATATCCGTCAACACGACTCGTGCCCCTTCCGCGGCAAATAGCCGTGCCTCCGCGGCCCCTTGACCGCTCGCCGCGCCCGTGACGATCGCTACCTTGCCTGCTAGTCGATTCATAAATGTCCTTACGCTGTAGGGGTTATTGGCTCACCGTGAGCCGGCTATAAGATCGGCCGCCTTGGCCGCGATGACATGCGTCGGGGCGCTCGTCGGTCCGGTGATGATTTGTGGCATCACAGATGAATCGGCGACTCGGAGCCCTTGCAGTCCGTGTACCTTCAATGTCGGGTCCACGACCGCCGCTTCATCAACACCCATCTTGCACGTGCCCACCGGGTGCCCGAAGCTGATGGTGGCAAGCCTTGCGAAGTGTTGGAGTTCTGCTTTGGCAAGGGATCTTCCCGGAATCAATTCCGAGTCGCGCACCTCATTAAAGCCCGCTTGAGCGCCCAACTCGCGAGACATCTCAATGCATTTGATTGTGGCGTTCACATCATCGTCGGTGCTCAAGAAATTGGCATGGAGAAGGGCATGATCCTGCCAATTGGCACTTACCAGGTGTAGTGTTCCGCGACTGGAGGGCCTCACGAGCGCGGGGGAAATTGTGAACGCGTCGTCCATCGCCAGCGGGTATCGCGCTCGGATCTCCGGGGTCACGAGCGGCAGCTGTTGAAGCACCATCTTGATGTCCGGTGAAGGTACGGCACCGCTGCTTCGCAAGTAAGCGGCGGCTTCGACCGCATTACTCGTCATGGCCCGTGGAGGCATCGCCCCTTTGTATTTGAATACGACGCCGCACAGGAGGGGGTGGTCCTGGAAGTTTTGACCCACGCCCTTAAGATCCACCACGGACGCGATGCCGAGCGCGCGAAGATCATCGGCATTTCCCACGCCGGAGAGCATCAGGAGTTTGGCGCTGCCAAGGCCGCCGGCAGTGACGATCACTTCGCGCGCGCAGTGAAACTCACGCGCCATGCCGTGGTGAAGGGTGCGAATGCCGGTGCACCGGGTGCCTTTAAATTGCAATGCGGTCACCGATTCGTTCAACAGTAAGGTAAGGTTCGGCCGAACGAGACTGGGGCGCAAAAAGCAGCGCGCGGCGTTGGCTCGGGACCCGTCCGGCGCAATGGTCATGTTGACGTAACCGGCGCCTTCGCGCATGGGCCCATTCACATCCCTCAAGATCGGCATGCGCATTTGCCGACAGGCGTCTATAAAGGCCTTGGCGGTGGGATGCGGGTCGTGCGTCGTTCGAATGGGGAGCGGGCCGCCGGCGCCGCGCCACTCATTTGCGCCGCCTTCCCAGTCCTCGAGACGCTTGAAAATGGGCAACAAGTCTTGAAAGGCCCAGCCTGGACAACCGCCGGCCGCCCAATGATCAAAATCAGCCGCAATACCTCGCACCCACAACATGGCGTTGATACTGGTGCCGCCCCCGAGTACGTGGCCCATCGCTATCGGCACCTTGCGCCCGGCTACCGCTGCATCAGCCGCCGCCGTAAATCGCCAATCCAAGGGCCCCCCTATATTCGTGAACCAAAGCCCGGGGGTTTGGACTTGCGGAATCTCATCATTACCGCCCGCCTCCAGCAGCAAGACCTCGGCGCCCGTAGCGGCAAGCGCGGCGGCGATCACGCAACCGGCGGCACCCGCTCCGACGATAAGGTAGTCGTACTCCGCTCGAAGCGCCTTTCTCCGGGTGCGTTGGTTCGCTTCCGCAACCGCTGCCGTTTCGTAGGCGGCGCTGCCTAGAGAGGCGCTAAGGCCTGCGCTTGCCAGCAGCCCCAGAAATCGCCGCCGTCCGATTCGAGCGGAGGCCAATCTATCAAGGAGCGTCTGGATCGTTTCCGCCTGGGGATCGATCATGGCGGCCTCTCAGAACGGATACTGTCGCGGCGTACTTCGAACATATGATGACTTTGCTCAAGTCTGCACCGTTGTTGTGATGTCAAGGGGCGCAAAGGCGCTGTCACTCGGATGCCGCGCTCGCCCGCCGGCCTCGTCTCGATGGCACCCACTCTCTGCTATACAATACTGTACGAGCGTAAAGATGATACGTCAAGGTGCCAAATAGTGCCGAGAATAGAAATTCAAAAAGACTGTACGATTGTGTAGTATTGAATATCGCGGTACTCTTTGGGGTCTGTGGCTCAAGGGGGCGAATATGACGGATACTAAATTTCAAGAATTGAAGCGGGTGGAGCCCATCGTGCGGGCGGATGCCATATTGAATCTGGCATTTGAACGCACCAACGGCGACGTCATGAATGCGGACTACCCGACCGGCTATTCACCGCTGACCCGCGGCGGCCTATGGGCCTGGGGGGATGATCTGCCGGACTCCATGCGACCGGAAGTGCCCTTGACCAGATTGAGAACATTCACGCCGCGGGCGGCTTTGGTCCGATCAGTCTTTCCGCAGTTCGGGGCTTGATGCAGGCACTGAGCATTCAACCGCGACCCTGGATGCGCTGAATTTTAAGATCGATGGGCACGCTGAAATCGGGAGGGTGGCGCATGTATCTTCGTGATTGCTGGTACGCGGTGGCTTGGAGCGATGATGTCCTGTCGGTGCCTTTAGAGCGCACCATTTGCGGTGAGAAGCTGGTGCTGTTTCGCCGCTCGAATGGCCAAGTAGCAGCGTTATCGGGGGTTTGCCCGCATCGGTTTGCCTCCCTGGCGCGCGGCAAATTGCTCCCCTCCGGAAATTTGCAGTGCCCCTACCATGGACTGCAATTTGATTCGATGGGACGTTGTGTTCATAACCCTCATGGGCCTGTGCCACCGAGCGCCCGTCTGGCCGAATACGCGAGCGTGGAACGACATGGACTCGTGTGGCTCTGGTGGGGGCAGTCTACCAACGCCAACACTGATCTGATCCCGGATTTCGCGTGCATCGAAGATCCAAAATATCGGGCCATCCACGGTACGATCATCACCCGCGGACACTACGAACTGGTGACCGACAATCTCATGGACCTATCGCACGTGGGGTTTGTGCACGCGGGCGGTCTTGGAAGCGAGTCGATTCAAAGCGGCAAGCACGAGGTATTTCAAACAGGCACCACGATCGATTCGAACCGGTGGTGCCCGGATGCACCGGCCTCACCGGTGTGGAACGTACTATTCAACAACTACAACCGCAACGTCGACCACTGGCTCGACATGCGCTGGGACGCCCCCGCCAGCATGCTCCTAGATGTCGGGGTGGCCCCTGCGGGCAGCGGGCGCCAGGGAGGCATCACGCAGTGGGGCGCGCACATTCTGACGCCCCAGGACGAAAATACGACGATCTATTTTTGGGCGTCCGTACGCGATTTCGCGCTGCAGAGCGATGAGACCGACCGACAAATTCGGACCGCCATCGAATTTGCCTTCGGCCAGGAAGATAAGCCGATGATCGAAGATGTGCAGCAAAACATGCGGGGCAAAACGTTTGATGAAATGCGACCATTGCTGCTGCCCTTTGATCGCGGCTCAGTGCTCACCCGGCGCTTGCTGGCGGAGCTGATCTCCGGCAAGAAAGTATTGCAACCAACCTCGCACCGCACTCAAACCGTCGCCGCGATTTAAGCATCAGCTAGAGGCGAATAATGAGCTTGCCTTGATTCTCACCGGAGTAGAGCTTCTTGATCGAGGCGTGCCAGTGCCAGTGCGGCACTGAGGCCTCCGATTCCAGCACCCGCCACCACAATAGGCGCCATACCCGCTCCCCGCATTCCAAAAAACTGTCCAAGCGTACAGGAATGATGATACTCTATGGAAAGCGGGTGGGCGAGGGGGAAGAGTGTATGCAACGAGGAAAAATCGATACTCACCATCATTTCTTTCCGGCGGTTTACGTCGACGCCGTGGGATGGGAGCTCCTGGCCGCCGTGATGCCCGGCGGTAAGCCCCCGACCTGGTCGGCCCAAGCGGCCTTGGAGATGATGGAAGAGAACGGCATTGAAACGGCCATCCTCTCGATTTCCGCCGGGCCCAGCCTGCCGAAGGCCAGTCAATTGCTGCGAAGCTGCAATGAGGCGGCGGCGGATCTGAGGAGGGTCTATCCGGGACGCTTTGGATCGTTTGCCAGTTTGCCGTTACCCGACCTTGACGCATCTTTGAGAGAAATCGAGTTTGCGAGCGAGCGATTGGGTGTTCACGGCTTCATTCTATTCACTAGCTACGGCGGCAAGTACCTCGGTGACCCCCATTTCGCCCCCATTTTGGAGGAGCTCGACCGGCGCGGCGCAGTCGTCTTCGTGCACCCCAATATGCCCGGCTATGAGTTGCCCGGCGTTGCGCCCGCCTCGGTACTGGAATTTCCGTTCGAAACAACTCGCACTGCAACGAGCCTGTTAATGGCCGGCGTGCCATCGCGCTTGAGGAGATTACGCTTCATTCTTTCCCATGCCGGCGGGGCACTGCCGAGCCTGGCACCAAGGATCGCGCTCTCGCTCACGATGATGCCGGGTTTGGTCGAGCGGTTTGGGGATCCGCTCGTGGGGATGCGATCGTTTTACTACGACACGGCTCTCTCGGCGGGAATCTCCACCCTCAGCGCGCTGTGCCAGCTGACGGATCCGGATCACATTCTGTTTGGGACGGATTTTCCGTTTGCGCCGAATTGGGCCATCCGCTCCTTTGGTGAGACTCTGGATGGCCTGGCAGTCGCCGGATTTGATCGAGAGTCGGTATACAGAGGCAATGCGGCCCGTCTGCTGGGTCTCGACACCCGTGAAATTCCGACCATGGGTCGCGGCGGTGGCTGAACTCATCGAAACCTTCACTCTCGTGCGTCAGGCCGTATCCACAAGCATGATTTCAGCGGGTTCGATCGCCGTGATGGCGATTCCGGGTTCGCCCGCAATCCAGTATGGCGCGAACGCGACGCTTTCGCAGTCATCCATTTGAAGACACGCCTCGGCGCGGGCGCAACGCCAATATAGTGCGCATTACATCAACTAGTACGGCATTGGGATTGTCGACAATGCGGGCGCTTCGCCATCCTATATGAAGATCCGGACGGACCAGCACGCAGCCAGACTCGTCGATACCGGACAGGCGGCGCCATGCACCATAGATATCTTCGAAGTCGAGGTACGGTCCGACCGACGTGACGTTGATATCAACGCCGAGTTGTTTCGTCGCTAGTGCCGCTGCCTCACGCCAGGCGTCACCTCCGTGCCCAGTGAACAGAGTAAACCGGCGTTTCCCCGCCACATCTAGCGTCGAAATACGCGGACCGGAAGCGCGCTTACCGAGCCACACGTGTGGAAGAAATGCCCCGGGTCGGGTGCTCGGTTGGTAGAACAGTTCCGCGTCCTTCTTATAATCAAACGGTATCGCGGAATCATCGTCCACAATGGCCTGCGAGACGTAATGTCGATTCATTTCGACGCCATGAGCGTGATACTCGTATCGCATCTGTTCGATCATCTCACGCAATGTGGCTCGGCCTTCTGGCGTATCGAAAACAGCTGCGTGATCCTCGGCTGAAAGCACCGAGCGCAAGCCCCCACCGAACAGATCCCAAAGGCGCTGATTATGGCCCATACTCTTATTCGCCCGGGCGACAATCTGGCGGCCGACCGGCTGGCGTTCGGCGTCGAAGCTATCAAGTAACCCTGGGGCGGCTTTACCTTGAAGAACTAACGCCAGCTTCCAGGCAAGGTTGAACGCATCCTGCACGCAGGTATTCGAGCCCAGACCGTTAGTTGGCGGATGACGATGCACTGCATCACCCATGCAGAAGACTCGTCCTACCGAGTAGCTCTCCGCGACGACATCGTTGATGGTCCACCAGGAGGTGGACAGGACTTTGATGGGGATGGCCGGATCGCCAACGATCTCGCGTATCCTCTTCTCAATGTCCTCTGCGCTAGGCGAGGGTAGGCCGGCCGCTTCGGGCGCAATCAGCGCTATGAGCCACTGATCCCATGGCCTCACCATGCGGGCGACCCCAACCGGAGCCCACATTGAGGAACCGGGCTGGATCGTGTTGTAAAGCGACCCGTGGCGATACCGCACGTAATCCTCTAAATCAATCTCGCACACAACATTAATGGCGTGCCCAAGGCCATGCTCACCCGTTAGGGGGATGCCAAGCTGCTCGACCACGCGACTACGTGCGCCGTCGGCGCCTATCATGTAACGCGCCCGGACTGTCAACAACGAGCCGCTCAATCGATCCTTGATTGACGCAGTCACACCATTTGCGTCCTGCTCGAACGACATCAGTTCCGAGCTGAATCGTATCTGGGAACCAGATCGAGCTGCGTCAGCCACGAGCAGAGGTTCCAGTCGAGTCTGAGGAAGATCACACACGACGCAGGGGCTAGCCGACTCGTAATCGCCCTTGCGCTCTGGATCATTGCCCCATGCATAAGCGCGTCCAAGCTCCTCGCCAATAATGCTACGTAGCCAAAAGCTATGTTCGATAAAGTGCGGTGGACTGGCATGCGCCATACATTCGCGCTCCAGTCCGGCGTCTCGAAGACATTCCATGGTGCGCTGATTGGTTATATGAGCGCGTGGGGACTCCGCGGTACTCCGGTGGCGCGAAATAACTAGGTTGGCAATCCCATGCCTACATAAGAAAACAGCAGATGAGGCGCCGGCGGGACCTGCCCCTACAATAAGAACGTCCGTCTCAATCGTTGTCATTGATTTAATTCCATCGGCTTGCGTGTCCGCGGTTGCCTATAGATTCGAACTTTCGTTACGGGCGACTCCCACTACGCGTCCCCTTACCGATCGCCCGCACTTATGCTTCCTATACTTTACGCTCGTCCAGTGGGAATAAACAAGAGTCGAATCGCCGCCCGTAATAAAGCGGCGTTGCTCAGATCCGGCGACAGTAATCCGCCGCGAGCCGGCGCCACTTGTCGTCCGAAATCCGATAAAGGAGTTGTAAGCGGTGGGCCATGTTTCTCGCGACAATCGTGCCCTGAAAACCGGACACGGTCGCAACGGTCGCGCAAGAAAGACCCACTTTTCCCGGTTACTTCCCCCGCTTCTTGTAAGTCGAGATATCTGTGCTAAAAATGGCAGGCTCATCGCAAAACCTCGAACGTGACGCCCAAACTATGACTGGGTAGCGTCCCGAATCAATCGATGTTGATGGTGTTCGTGAGTCGATTGTCGCGGACGCAGATCTAATGCGTACGCTCAGCAATTGCCGCGTTCAACCCCTCCTTGATGAGCCTTCGCGCATCTTCGACAATGCGGGAGACCAGATCGCGCACGCTCGGTATGTCTTGGATCAATCCCTGCACCTGTCCCGCCCAATAGATTCCGGAGTCTAGGTCACCTGATTCGAGAAGCTTACGGCCTTTGATTCCTCGCACGAGATCGGCGACGTCCTCAAAAGTCGAGTCCGGTCTGCCGAGGATCGAAACGACTTCATCAGAGACTGAATTTCTGCCGACACGCGCGGTATTCTTGAGTTCTCGGAAAATCAGGTTAGTCGCGCGCTCGGAGCGCCTCCGGGTCTGGCTGACTCAATGCCGACAACATCCCCAGTGCGCCTGCATTGGCCACGGCCGCCACAAGTTCGGCACGCGCGACCCACTGCATTCCGCCCTGAACGATCGGATGCTCAATGCCGAACATTTTAGTGAAGACGGTGTGCACGCGTAAATTCCCACCTGGGATTCTGAAACTAGCCTCTATTTCAACTGCAAGCAGCGTCGGCTGCCTAAACGCTGCTAACTTACTTTCGCGCCGAACAGGTTAGACGATTCTCATGTAGTCGGACAGCTCTCAACATAACGAGCAACGCAATGACCACGAACGCTATGCCAGCGTAGATAGTTGCCGAGTAGGTGGCGATGCCGACAATTATCGCCGACAGTGCCTGGCCAAGAGCCAGACCGCACGTCTGCATTGCCACGCTGAAAGCCGCGAGCCCGCCTGATGGATCCAAGGCGGCAAGCAATCCCAGAAAATAGGGTACCGCAAATATCCACCAGAACATGAAGCAAATGACATCGACGAAGAATAATTCGGGCGCTCCCTCGACCAATAGAACCAGCATTGCGCATATCATACCGAGCGACGCGAGAACAAGCGGAAATAGGCGGCCGCGCCGAACGCCAAGCCACGTTGCGAACAGTGCGGATGCGACGCCGGCAACACCGGCGACCGCCAAAGCTGAAGAAACCAGGGGCAACGGCAAATGCCGAGACGCGCCTATTTGGCCAATTACTGGCCACACGGAACCCACTCCAGCTAGGAACGCCAAAGTGCCGCAGAGACCCAGGAGTCTCGGAAGCCAATCTTCAAACTTGAATATTTGTGTCCGCGAGACATTACGGTCACGCACAGCAGAAGGTGCGCGACGCGGGAGCCACGGGAGGCCGAGCCCAAAGCAAACCGCACAGATGCTCAGGGCACATTCTACCGAGCGCACGCCGCCGCCGGCGGTCAGATGAGGTAGAAAAACGAAGAATAGAGACGATGCAATCAGATTAGAGGCCACGTTCAGGGCAAATAAGCGGTCAGGCCCCTCCGTACCGGCGATCGCGGCAACGGCGACGGCAGCCATCACACCCTCACCCAAGCCAGCCAGGAATTGGCAGGCCAGAATCTGTGGATACGACCCGGGAACTAACAAAAGGACGTGTCCGAGTACCGCTGCAATGACGGCACTAAACGCGAGACGGCGACGATCAATTGTTGAGAGGACCAAAGACGCGAGAATGAGCGCCAGCGTCATTCCAGCCAGTTCGCAGGATCCGAGCATGGTGGCTTGCCGGGCGCTGACTGTTCCTTCGCGAGCGAATACGGTAACGATTCCAGGAGTGCAAGCCATCGCCAACCCGGCAGGATTGCTCAGCATGATCATCGCTGCAATCGAGCCTGGACGGTTATATCGTCGCTGCTCCACAGTCCGAGCGTCTCCGGACGTGATAGAACCGGTGGCGGCTGGGACTACGTCGGAACCTAATGAATTCTGCAATTGACCAGCCCCGGGAAGAGCCCACTTGGAAACGACGCTGCGAACTGACCCCTCATTCAACTCGCCCGGGTGTCATCCGATTCAAGAAGGCTTGACAGCCGCGGGAAGTCGCATAACTAGCTTGCCGGTGTTTTCGCCGCTGTAAAGCTTCTGAACCGTTGCCGGTGCGTGCTGGATACCCTCGAGCATCTCCTCTCGATAGCGTATTTTCCCGTCCCTGATCCAGCCGGATAAGTTGGCTATCGCCTCAGGGAAGCGAGCTATAAAGTCTGTTGTTAGAAATCCTTGCATCCTGGCTCGCTTGACCAACAGATGCCGCTCGGGCCTCGGACCCGAGTTCCAGGGATTCCAACTCGGGTAGCTTGCCGTTCCGCAGATGACAATACGTGCGCCCAGCTTGAGATTGCGCAGCACGGCATCACTGATTGGCCCAGACGTATTGTCGTAGTAGACGTCGACGCCGTCGGGACACGCCGCTTTGATCGCGCCATCGAGATCGGCGACACCTTTGTAGTCGATCGCGGCATCGTAGCCGAACTCCTCCAGACACTGGCGCACCTTTTCGCGCCCGCCAGCGATGCCAATCGTTCGACAACCTTTCAATTTCGCAAGCTGTCCGACGCAGGAACCTACCGAGCCTGCCGCGGTCGACACGATCACCGTCTCGCCGGCATTCGGCTGACCGACGTCGAGCAGCCCGAAATAGGCGGTGAGTCCGTTGAGTCCTAGAACGCCGAGAAACAACGAGAGCGGAAGATCGCTTCGGGGTACCTTGACCATAATGTGCTTGTCCGTGGCGGCGGAGTATTCCTGCCAGCCGAAGATTCCCATGATCCGGTCGCCGATCGCGTAACTCGAATGCTTCGACGCGATGATCTCACCGACCGCAAACGCCCGAAGCGTGGCGCCAATTTCCACTTGGGGCCAGTAATTGCTCGAGTCGTTGATCCAGCCTCGCATGGCGGGGTCCGCCGACAAATAGTGATTCTTGACGAGGACCTCACCCTCCGATATTTGCGGTACCTCTCCGTCGCGAAGAGCGAAATTCTCGGCCTGCGGAATCCCGGTCGGGCGTGACTTGAGCCAGACCTGTTGGTTCACCGTCGTGGACATGCTGCACCTGTGCGTGGCAATGATTAGCGCAATATTGGCGATTGCTGATATTTACTTTACGCGTGTGTAGTTTTAATATCAAGGTAGTTTTAATATCAAGTAAGATAGCTTGAGGTGCGAAATGACGGAGATCCCGTTTCAAAAACTCGTTCGTCCAGAGCCGATAGTTCGAGCGGATGGCGTGCTGAACGTCACGTTCGGCCGTCGGGACGTCCGCACAATGTGCTCGTTTCTCGAAGATTTCGGCTTCATCTCCTGCGAGCCGGCAGGCGATATTGTGCATCTGCGCGGTCACGGGGACGCACCCTACCTCGTATCAGTCAGGGCGTCGGCTCATGATACCTTCATTGGCTTTGCGCTTGCCGCACGGAGCGCCGACGACCTGTACATATTAGCGAAGGCTACGGGCGCCGCCGTCGACCGCGTTGAAGGTCCCGGCGGTGGGCTCAGGGTGCGGCTCACGGATCCGGACGGCCTTGAGGTGGATTTTGTTCATGGTTTCGATCGCGCACCAGCGCTGGCCACGCACGAGAGTGTATCGCCGATCAACACGGCACATCACAAGCCGCGACTCAATGCTACAGTGCGCCGCGCTCTTGCGCCAAGTCCGATATTCAAGGTCGGTCATGTCGTATTGCAGCGCCCAGATTTCGATCGCGCGGCCCATTGGTACATGCGTCACTTTGGGATCATCCCGAGCGATGTCCAGTGTCTGCCAGATGGACGACCGGCGCTCGGCTTCTTTCGTCTCGATCGCGGGCCGGAGCCGGCCGATCATCACACGCTCGCGTTGCTCGGCGGACCAGGCGCGAAACTCTTACATGTCGCGTTCGAGACGCTCGATCTAGACTCGGTAGGTCAGGGTAATCAATTTCTGCGGATGCGAGGCTGGACGCACCATTGGGGTATTGGTCGACATGTGCTTGGCAGCCAAGTGTTCGACTATTGGAAGGATCCGGTAGGTGATGAGTGGGAGCACTACACCGACGGCGACGTCATGAACGCCGACTACCCAACCGGGTACGTCGCTCTTACGCGAGGAAGCTTGTGGGCGTGGGGAGAAGATATTCCAGATTCGATGCGCCCCGAGATCTCTCCCGGGGACATAAAAAAGATTCATGCGGCGGGCGGCTTCGGGGAAATGGAACTCTCCCGTGTCGAGGGCCTCATGAGCGCTCTGAGCATCGCGCCACGACCCTGGCTGCGCTGACGCCCTGGAGGGCCCGACTGCCGGTGACCAGCCAAAGACCATCATTTCGGTGCGGTGGACGCCTAAAGCCGAGCCATTGCTTTAGATCGCTTGATCGATGCCTGCTGCGAAAGAAAAGCCCGATCCGCAACCGAGTCATGGGCCGAGCGATACGCAGTCGACGACGAGCAACGTCAATGAGACCCCACAAGTAAAAGCTAGGTTTTCAAAAGCGGACGTTATCACTCCCTTTGAGTTCAAGAATTTCCCTGGTCTCCGCGGGTGTCGCGACTTCGAATGACAAGAGCTCCAGGATGGACCGAATGAGTCGCACTTGTTCGGCGTTCGAGGTCGCAGTCTTACCCCTGCCTACATACAGCGAATCTTCCAAACCCACGCGAACATTAGATCCGTTCAATGCTCCCATCGTAATAAAGGGCATTTGATGCCTTCCACTCGCCATTACCGACCATCGATACGCAGTGCCAAACAGTTTGTCGGCAATGCGCTTGGCGTGCAATAGGTTTTCAGAGTCTGCTCCCGCTCCACCCAAAATGCCGAAGATCGACTGCACGAACAAAGGCGGCTGGACCAGCTTTCGGTCCAGAAAATGGGCCAACGTGTACAGGTGTGCGGTGTCATAGCACTCAAATTCAAACCGCGTGCCATGTCCTTTGCCCAGACGCTCCAGAATTTGCTCGATATCTTTGAACGTATTGCGGAAGATCCAGTCGCGCGACGATTCAAGATGCTTTGCTTCCCAGTCTTGCTTGAAGTCCTTGTAACGTGCAAGCATGGGATACATACCGAAATTCATCGATCCCATATTCAACGAACACAACTCCGGAGAAGCGCGCAGAGGCGCCGAAAGGCGCTCATCCAGCGACATGCCCATACCGCCACCCGTGGTAATGTTAATTATGGCGTCGGTTGCCTCTCTTATCCTCGGTAGAAACCGCATAAACACCTCGACATCAGGCGTCGGCTTTCCAGTACCTGGATCTCGGGCATGCAAGTGTAGAACTGCAGCGCCGGCCTCCGCCGCTTCGATCGACTGAGCGGCAATTTCCTCCGGTGTTATGGGCAAGTACGGACTCATCGAAGGCGTATGCACCGCCCCCGTCACCGCGCAGCTGATGATGACCTTGCTCATGCGCCCCCCTTTTAAACACTGAATTGCTTCAGGAAATCCCTGAGAGACTAGGCCCGAAAACAATGCTTGTCAACATATACTATACGGCTGTACAGCATTACGATCGACTAGGGCTTGGGCATTTTCGTTATAGCCGTCAGATCTCACTAGCTAACGATCGCTAAGCCGATCAAAGAACGCGGCTTCAATAAGGCTCCAGTACTCGTCAACGATGCCGGGATCATCAGGCACAATTCCAGAGATTTTGCGGATTTCGGCGCCGAGGGACGATAGAACGGACGCCATCCCAATAAACATATAGTGAATTAGGATAGGTCTTGCCTTGGGCAACTGACCTGTTTTCTGCGAGGCGCGGATCTGGCGCAGGACGCGACTTGAGAGCGGAGCAAGAAAGTTCTTGACGAGCCAAGCTAGTCGCGGGTTGCCAGGTCTACTCTCACGCAGCATAAAATGATGAAAATCAGGGTACTCCATGGTGAAGCGCAAATGGGCGCGGTATTCTGCGCGGATCCGGTCGATCGGAGACATATGGGAGTGAGGAGGAGCTCGTTCGTCCCACAGCGCTTTGATCTGCGTAAATATATGTTCTGCCACGGCACGCCAGAGGATTTCTTTGGTACGAAAGTGGTACGTGATAAGCGGATGCTGTAGACCGGTTCGCTCGGCAATGTTGCGGATGCTGGCTGCATCGAAGCCATTATCCGCAAATTCAGACAAGGCTGCTTTGAGTATGGCGAGCCGCGTATCGATCGACCGTTGCTGAACACGACGTTTGCGCTTACGATCACCGTCGCCGGTACCGCCTGCCGTTGGGCTGCGCTTCTTGGCGCTGGACTTGAGGGTCGATTTTTCGTTGTTCGTCACCGGTAGCCTGCGTTTTACACTCGTCAAGGTTGCAAGGCGAATATAAAGGATCTGACCGGATTCCAACAGGCGTCCACTTCCGTGGGGAGTGTCGCGCCACATACGAAAAGCCGGCTGAAATTCGCGGGCCGAGTATATCAAGGTCATGCCCAGATCGCGATATAGCGGCTATACAGTGCGTGCGAATCGCCGCACCGAGCGTCGCGCCTATTGCCGACAATGTTGCGTGCAAATAGGGCGACTGTACCGTCGGCTCATGTCGCCTCGAGAGCAACGGCGAGAACATTCTCCGGTGCTATGCCAGCCCGGTCCAGCGTCGCCCGAATGGTAATCGTGGCCAAATCGGTCAATGGGACGCCTTTAAGCGCTCCACCAAACGAGCCAATGGCAGTGCGCGCAGTGCCCAAGATGTAAACTTCGCGTAACGAGATATTTTACCTTCTAGACCGTCGAAATCCCCGGCGCATTATTTTTCTTGCTCAGAAACGCGTTGATCCGTGACTGAAAATCAGGGCCGAAGCCGGCGCCGTAGTAAATCTCATGCGCCAGCCCGGCACCGATCGGCATGCCGTCCGTTTCTCGTAACAGCTTCTTTAGCGCGCGGTGGCTGAACCATGACTGTTCCAGAATCATTCTCGCCATTTTCTCAACCTCAGCATCCAGGCTGTCGTCCGGTACCACGAGATTGACCAGGCCCATCCTTTCGGCCTCGGCCGCAGTGTAGGTGCGGCAGGTGAACATCATTTCACGTGCCTTGGCGATTCCGACCCGGCGCGGTAGCCGCTGGCTCAGGCCCCAAATCGGAGTTAATGACCATTTGGCATGGGTATCGGCAAAACGGGCGTTCTGCGTCGCGACGATGAGATCGGCTCCCAACGCCAGCTCAAGGGCGCCGGTATAGCAGTGGCTGTGCACCGCGGCGATTACGGGCATGGGCAGGTTTTGTAATTTTTCGATCACGTGAGCCTGAAATTGTGGCTCCGGGGCCGTCTCCCCCGCTTCGAGATCGGCCAGATCATGGCCGGCGGAAAAGCAGCGGCCTGCCGCGCGCAGCACGACGCAACCGATTGTAGCAGTCGAAATCGCAATTTCCTCGAGCTGCAACAATAGAGCCTCGAAAAGCGAAACGGTCAGGCTGTTTAGTTTGTGCGGCCGGTTCAAAGTCAACACGCAAAGCCCGTCTTTGTCGGACCGCAGAATCTCTGGTGACGCACTCATCTGTGGTTATTCCTGTGAATCGGCAAGTTCAGTTACGGTAGCGCAATGCGTCATCGCGACGTCAATGTGCCCCCTTCGTAAAATAGTGTAGCATGTAAAGTTTAGCACGCTTTGCACGATGGCGGGCGGCAACTCGTAGATAGGGGGGAACTCACCTGATGGACTTTAGCTACTCCGAGAACGTGAAGGCGCTGGCAGTCAAGTTGAACAACTTTATGCTGCGGCACGTTTATCCGAACGAATTGCTTTTTCATGGTCAGGTAGCGCTCGGGGACCGTTGGACACCGATTCCGCTTCTGGAACAGCTGAAATCCGAAGCCAAAACGCAACACTTATGGAATCTCTTTCTACCCGGCGGCGAGCTTGGCTTGACGAATTTGGAGTACGCGCCGCTATGCGAAATTATGGGCCGAGTACCTTGGTCGTCTGAAGTGTTCAATTGCAGCGCCCCTGATACCGGCAATATGGAGACACTGGAAAGGTATGGCACGCCGATGCAGAAGCAACGCTGGCTAAAACCTTTGTTGGATGGCGAGATCCGTTCTGCCTTTGCGATGACGGAACCCGCTGTTGCCTCATCGGACGCCACCAATATCGAATGCGAAATCAGGCGGTTAGGCGAAAATTACGTTGTCAACGGCCGTAAATGGTGGATTTCCGGAGCAGGGGATCCCCGTTGCAAACTCTACATAGTAATGGGGAAAACCGACCCGAGTGCCCCGACCCATAGACAGCAATCGATGATACTGGTGCCCGCGAATGCCCCCGGTATTACCATACTCCGACCCTTGACGATATTCGGCTACGACGATGCGCCGCACGGGCATATGGAAATTCTGTTCGAGAACGTCCAAGTGCCAGCGGAAAACATCTTGGTGGGCGAAGGCCGTGGATTTGAGATCGCTCAAGGGCGCTTGGGCCCCGGACGAATTCATCACTGCATGCGCCTGATCGGTCTCGCGGAGCGCGCACTGGAAGCAATGTGCAAACGAGCACTGTCGCGCGTGGCCTTCGGCAAACCCATTGCCGAACAAACAGTAACGCTAGAACGCATAGCGGACAGCCGGATTGCTATCGACCAAGCACGACTCTTAACCCTAAAAGCTGCCTATATGATGGATAGTGTGGGAAACAAGGCCGCGCGAGCCGAGATTGCCATGATCAAGGTGGCTGCGCCCACCATGGCCCAAAAGGTGATTGACTGGGCGATGCAAGTACATGGTGCGGGCGGCTTGAGTCAGGATTTCGGCTTGGCGGAAGCGTTCACGATCGCTCGCTGGCTGCGCTTCGCCGACGGTCCCGATGAGGTTCATCGCAACCAAATCGGCAAACTGGAACTCAGCAAATACGACGCCTCCGGACCGGTGAAAACGTACTTTCAAGAGGTCGGTACAACTTGAGCCAACGCCAGGAACAGAATGTGGGGACTGTTGCGGTCCCCGCCGCCCAGCGCTTTGACGAATCGCGGCTTGACGGTTGGCTGCCATGCAGCCAATGGTGCGTCATTGGCCGCTCTTGAGCGCAAGCAAGGCGGGGGATCGATCCCGCAGCAACTTGCTTTTCACACCGCTAACCTGTACACATAAATAGTTTATCGTCGGGAGGGCGATGTCGCCTGATCCTGGGTTGTTGATGCATGGCTAACCGTGTCAATTCCTCGCCGGTTCTGGCGTCGGCCGCGCTGTTGGTCTTTGCAACATTGCCGGCGGCAGCTCCGTTGCGGGCCGCGGGTGTGGGCAGCGATGACTCGGACGCAATCATCAGTTTTAAGAAGCAGATTCAGCCCATTTTTGATGCGAATTGTGTGGCGTGCCACCAAACCGGCAGTGCACAGGAAGGGCTCGTTCTCGAAGAAGGCAAGGCGTACGCCAATCTGATCCGAAAGCCGAGTCATCAGGCGAACATGGCGCTGATCTCGCCTGGTTCACCCCGAGAGAGTTATCTATTGCACAAGGCGGGCGGCTCACAAGTATCCGTGCATGGCCGGGGCGAAAGAATGCCCCTGGGCGGCAAACTTGACCCGCAGGAACTCGAGCTCCTGCGAGCCTGGGTTGCCGCGGGCGCCGAGAATAACTAAGTCCGCAAACCGGCTCGGATCGTCGTCGTGTCGATGACGGTCAGAGTCGCCGCAACTGGAGTGATCCGACGTAGATCCGCGTTCGCTGAACGTATTGGGGATGCGCGCAAGTGGAGGTGAGGCGATGTGTCTGAAGAACTGCTGGTATGTCGTGACCTGGAGCGATGAGCTGGAGAATCAAATTCTGGGCAGAACCGTCTGCGACGAGAAACGCGAAGGGCTTGTCTCCGAGAGATTATCCTTTACAGAATGAAAAAATAGCGGATAATTATTTTCAAGCAGGCACGGTCACGTGTGAAGTGTGGGGAGACCCAGCCCTCGAATGATCACGAGCGGCAGTTTGCACCGGCTCGCTCACTCGAGATGGCCGCGGGCATTTGAGGTGGGGATGGGCGGGTTTCGTATTCGGTGGCGTTGGGCGCCTCGGACGAGATGCGTTCTGCGGCTTCTCGCTGGCGGTCGGTGCGGCTGCGGATTTGGACAAGCTCGCCAGTACAGGAAAGGAAAAGGCTCTGTCAGCGCTTCGCTGGAAAGCTTGCTGTCGAAATAGTCCAGTCGGCAAACGGGTAGCATTAGGAGCCCTGATATGTCTCAATTGCCTGCCTACAAGGCCTACATCGATGGGGCCTGGCAATCGGCGCGCGGTGGTGAGGAGTTCAAAGTCTTTGAACCCTACCTGCGCAAGCCGTTTGCGAGTGTTTCGGCATGCGGCGGTACGGAAGCCCGCGCAGCCATCGCGGCGGCTGCAAGAGCGTTTCCCTCATGGGCTGCAGTCACGCCCAGTGAGAAGGCAGCATTATTCCGCAAGACTCTCGAAATCGTAAAACGGCGGCGGGCGGAAATCGCTGATCTTTTAGCTCGAGAAACTGGCAGCTCGATCTCATTCGCGACCTTCCAGCAGGGAATGGTGATCGAACACCTCGATCATGCTGCAAGCTGGTTATACCGGCCCAAGGGCGAAGTCCTGCAGTCTGACGTCCCTGGGGCATACTCGATGAGCATAAAGCGGCCGCTCGGCGTCGTGGCGAGCTTCACGCCCTGGAATGGGGCCAATATTCTTGCTTGGAGGGCTGTCCTTTCGCCATTGGTCGGCGGCAACACCGTCGTCGTCAAGCCGTCGGAATTTGCCCCCATCTCAGCGGGGTTGATCATAGCTGAGATCGCAGAGGAAGCCGGTTTTCCGCCGGGTGTGATCAATGTCATTCCGCACGGTCCTGGAGGGGCCACCGAGATTGCCGACGAAGTTTTCGCATCTCGGGATACACGTTGCATCAATCTGATCGGCGGGGTAAAGACGGCTCGCTTGCTTGCCGAGCGTGCGGGAAAGACGCTGAAACGCTCAGTATTGGAACTTGGGGGCTATAATCCGCTGATTGTGCTCGACGATGTTGACATCGACTATGCGGTACGATCAGCGGTGTTCGGTTCCTTTTTCCACCAGGGTCAGGTATGCATGAATACCCGCAAAGTGATCATACAACGCAAGATATACAGCGAGTTTCTTGCCAAATTCATCGAGCGGACGCAGACACTGCGCTGCGGTGATCCTCAGGATCCCAAAACGGTAATAGGTCCCCTCATTACGCCGGCCGCCGTTCAGAAGGTTCACGAGGCCGTCCAAGAGGCGGCTTCGATGGGGGCCGTTATCCGAACTGGTGGCAAATTCGAGGGGCAAGTTTACGAACCGACGATTCTCACCGAAGTTTCTCATTCCTCACGCGTCTCCAATGAAGAGACGTTCGGACCTGTGGTGATTGTTGAACCCGTTGATACAGAGGAAGATGCCATAACGGCTGCCAACCGCGTGTCCTACGGTCTAGTCTCTTCGATTTTGACGTCAAACTCTTATCGGGGTCTCGAGCTCGCCCCCCGCATTCAATGCGGCGTTGTGAATGTCAATTCTTCCACGATGAACGCAGAAAGCCACGTTCCAATGGGCGGGGTCCGGGATAGCGGTTGGGGTAGAACGGGGCCGGACAGCGTCGATGACTTCATGGACGTAATCTGGGTGAACGCCCGGTCGGATCAAGGGCAATATCCTTTTTGAGACTCTAAATCCCACCCCAAGATGATTACTTAACCCGCCCGGCTGCGCGACAACCCGTGAGGTTGCGACGTGTTGTTGGGCAGCGCGCTTTGCCACGTAGCCCTTCTTCACAGATCGGCGAAGACTGGGCGACGAGAACGACGGAGCCTACGCAAACCCGAATGACTAGGCCTTTGGGCCGCCGGGCCAGGTGTCGGGCGACCCAAGCGCGTCGACGTGCTAGGTGATATTCTCGCCGAAGAACTTTCACCTCGGCGGGTCCAAACTCATGCGCCGGAGCCGAGCTGAAGTGGGCGCTCACTCAGCAAACCGCGGGAAGAGCTTCAGCGCATTCCCGCTCATCACCCCGGTCCGTTCCTCGGCCGAGAGTTCCGCTGTCTCCTTGAGCATCTGGACGCAGCTGACGGCCAGGTCGCGGCGAAGGTATGGAAAATCCGTACCGAAGAGGACCTGATCGAGGCCGACGATATCCCGCAGCATTCGAAGCACCGGGGCTCGATAAGAAGCCGCCGTATCCCAATAGAGGCGCCGCAGAGTGTCTGCTGCAGTCCCTCGCTCGTCCGCTCCTGGGATAACATTCATCTCATCGATGATCGCCCATCGACCGGCCAGATAGGGCACAGTCCCGCCCGCATGCGAGAAAATGTATCGCACGTGAGGGGTTCGAGCGAACCGATTGCTATAGTGCATCTGCGCGACCGCTCGAGTTGTGTCGGCCGTGAAATCGATTAGGGTGTCCGGGAGGCCAAGGCTATGGGCGGATGGGTCGGGCGAGGCGGTCGGATGTACGAACACCACCGCTCCACGCCGATCGAGTTCCGCGAAAACGGGCTCGAACCGAGAATCCCCTAGGTAGACCCCGTTCGCATTCGAGAATAGCACGACCCCGTCCAGCTTCAGTTCGTCCAGGGCGTAGGCCAATTCCTCCAAGGCGCCGTCGACATCCGGCAGGGGAAGGGCGGCGAACCCGCCCAAGCGGGTTGGGCGAGCCTGCATCAATTCGGCTGAGAGTTCATTGCACCGCCGGGCGAGAGACCGTGCACGGGTATCATCCCCAACATGGACTCCGGGGGTCGAGATTGAGGTGACCGCCACGTCAATTCCGGCCTCGTCCATGAATGACACCATGAGCGAGGCGTCCCAAGGTGGCGGAGCGATGCCGCCGACCGGATTGTGCGCGTCGTTGGTCTCCTGCCAGAAGAAGTCAGGCAGGATGTGATGGTGAACATCGATAGTGCGGGTCATGGTCAGGCCTCCAGGGAAGCTCTGCACAGGTGGCCGTGCGAGCCCAATTGCAAATAAGTGACGTTAGTAAACTCATCAAAATGCCGCGGCGAGGCCTCGATCAGTTTGATCAGTTCCCGCCACGGGATCACGGCGTCCATCTCGGCCAGGAACCGCTCGCGCCGAGTGACTTTACCCTTGCGGCTCCATGCAAATGATTCAAAGGTCGTTTGCTTCATGGCGCTACCGTTGCTGTCCGCTGCACACATAGCGGTCAAACCGGGGTACCTGTGCAGAGCTTCCCTAGGCATCGAAGCTGTGAAGGCTGCTCATCCGGGCCAGCAGGCTGGGGGTGCAAAACTCCAGCCCAGCCAAAAGGCCCTGGATGACCGGCCAGCTTCCAGGGCGCGTTGCTAGCACGATGATGGATTAATTCTAACCATTCGTAAAGTATTTTATTGGGTGCTCGACGCGCCTCTCCCGTGTTCCTGTCAACGTACGCCAAAACCCGCTCCATTAAACTAGCCAATCGGAAAGTTTTCATGTAAAACGACGGTGCTGGTGATCAAGTCAGGGCCGCGAGCGCAACCGAAAAGCACGCGTCATGAGTCCATGAGTTAGGGGGTACGGACATGTATTGCAGCTTGCTCAAAAATTGTGTCGTGGTTTCTTGCTTGGGAGTAGCCTTCGCGGGCTCGAACAGTCCCGCATTGGCAGCCGCGGGAGATGAAAATTCATCCTCCGGCCCCGCTGAGATCAGTGAAATCACTGTTACCGCAGAAAAGCGCTCGGAATCGGCGAATAGGGTAGGTTTGACCATCGTCGCCATCACTGGCGACGCGCTCGAGCGCGAGAATATCCACAGCGTCGCGGATCTGGCTAGAGTGGTTCCAGGCCTGACCTATACCAACTCGTTTACGGAGCATCCCGTCTACAGCATTCGCGGCATCGGCTTCTATGAGAGCAGCCTCGCGGCCTATCCAGCGGTCAGTGTCTATATCGACCAGGTACCCCTGCCATTCCCGGCCCTGACAACGAATGTCGGCCTCGATCTAGAGCGCGTCGAAGTGCTCAAGGGGCCGCAGGGAATCCTGTTCGGCCAGAATTCGACGGGCGGCGCCATCAACTATATCGCGCGCAAGCCAACCGACACTCTCGAGGCGGGCTTCTCGTTTGGGGGCGGGAGGTTCCGGGATGTGCTCACGCATGGCTACCTCAGCGGGCCGCTTTCGGATACGGTGAAGGCCAGGTTCTCCTATCAGGTGGAGGAGGCCGATGGTTGGCAGCATCCCTATTCTCGACCGCAACCCGGGACCAACGGCGCGGTCTCGAAATATGCCGTGCGGCTGTTGGTAGACTGGACGCCGATCGAGCGGCTGCGGTTCGAGCTCAACCTCACGGGATCGGAAGACCAGTCCGAACCGATCGCGCCGCAGAAGATCGGAGCGAAGCTCGCCGTTGCTGCTAGCCCGATCAACGGTCCGTTCCTGGTCGCCTACCCGAACGCGCCCGCGAATGCGCAAGCGGCTGACTGGTCGCTCGACAACGAGCCCAAGGCGGACAACCCCATGGGTCAGGTCTCTCTGCGCGGCGATTACGATGTCACGAATGACGTCACGCTCACGTCGATTTCCTCTTTTATCCGCTATTACCAGAACGAGCGGATCGAATACGGTGGTACCTACACGGACGCCAACGAGTTCGCCCCGCTCCGCGGCCAGATCAACAGCTTCACCCAGGAACTGCGTCTGGCGAACGCGGGCACGAACGCGCTGCGCTGGCTGGCCGGCGCGAACTACGATCACAGCGACGTCTATGATAGCCTCTTTGAGGACTATTCCGGTTCGACCACGGCGGATTCCTATGGGACCCTGGGAAATCCCGCCTACAGCAATCAGAAGATGCGAAACTATGCGGGCTTCGCCAACGTCGACTACGATCTCACCAGCCAGTTCACCGTGAAGGCGGGCGCGCGGTACACCGAGTCCGATCGGGCCGCGGAATCGTGCAATCTGGCCGGCAACAAGGGAGTGGGCCCGCTCTTCGATTACCTCACCAACGCTTTCAACCCCAACTACACACTGAACCAGCCGCCGATACAGCCCACGGATTGCATCCCTTTCGCCCTGGCGTCGACGGATCCGGTGCTAGGGCCCTTGTACCTCCCGACGCGCAAGCCGCTATTCTCAACGCTCAACGAGAACAATGTCTCCTGGCGCGTTGGCATGGACTACAAGGCCACGCCTGATGCCTTGTTCTACCTGAACGCTGCCAAGGGCTACAAGGCCGGTAGCATCCCCACCGTGGTCGCCCTGGCGGCCTCGCAGTTCCGGGCCGCGAAGCAGGAATCGGTGATGGACTATGAGGGGGGATTCAAGCTCCGGCTGCTCGACCACAGGATGCAGTTCAATGCGGCAGCCTTCTACTATGACTACAAGAACAAGCAGATCCGCTCTGTGCAACCGCAGCCGCCGGTCGGACCGCTCAATATCCTGATCAACATTCCGAAGTCGCGCATCTACGGCAGCGAATTCGATCTGCAGTGGCGGCCGCTGTCAGGGCTGCTGCTCACCCTGGGTGGCACGTACCTCAGCTCCAAGGTGACCGGAATCCCGCCGGATGCCTACAACGCCGCCAACGATCAGGGCAATTATCGGGGCTCGGAGCTGCCGTATACGCCGAAGTTAACGATGAACGGAACGGCAGACTACACCTGGAGCCTGAATACCAAGCTCGACGCAACGGTGGGAGCCACCTGGTCGCACCGCAGCCGGTCGAACGCCTCTCTGGGAGACCCGTCTCTCTACAGGATCAACTCCTACGACCTGATCGATTTGCGCGCCGGCATCGCCACACCCGATGGCAAGTATCGGCTGGAGTTCTGGGGACAAAACGTGACGAACAAATATTACTGGAGCAATGTTGTCTATTCTTTCGACACCATTGTCCGGTATGCAGAGCTGCCGGTGACTTACGGAGCGACACTCACGGTGACGTTCTGATCAACGGTGCGAGCCGGCTCGCAGCGCCAAGCTCGTCTCTCGAGAAGCATTATTGTGTCCGACAGCCCCGCTCAGCGCCGCCGCAGCCAAGCTATGGCATACCGATCTTCAATGGGAGGTCGTCGATGCGGCCATGCAGCTGCATGGCGGCGCGGGATATATGAACGAATATCCCATCGCCCGGCTGTGGCGCGATTCCCGCGTGACCCGCATCTATGGCGGCACAAACGAGATCATGAAGGAGGTCATCGGTCGCGCCGTGTGAGGCGCGAAAAATTTGGTAGTAAATTTTCTATTCGTAAAGTAAAACCAAATCGAAGGGGCAAGGCGCACTCGCCACCGTCCGGACGAATTGGAGAGGAGACGATCATGAGGCTCGTGGTGTTCAAGAAGGGTGGATCCGCTGCGCTCGGGTTGCTCGTGGGGGATCGGGTGGTCGATGCCGCCGCGGCGGGTGTCGAGGCGCCCGCGGATATCTCGGCGGTCCTTCGCGGCGGCAAGGGGCTGCTCGACAGGATCGAGGCGCTCAAGGGTTCGGACAAGACAGTCCCGCTTTCGAATGTGACTCTGCTCCCGCCGGCCAAGTCGGCTGGAAAGATCATATGCCTGGGCCTCAATTATGTGAGCCATGCGACCGAGGTCGGCGTTCGGCAGAAGCCGGACTATCCGACCATCTTCTTCCGATCTGCGACATCGTTCGTGGGTCCGACGGGCAACATCGTTGCGCCCAAAATCTCGACCGCCGTCGATTGGGAAGGTGAGCTGGTCGCGTTCATCGGCAAGACGGGCCGTCACATCCCGCGGGATCGGGCGCTCGGGCATGTCGCGGGATATTCGGTGTTCAACGATGTCTCGATCCGCGACTATCAGATGAAGACTACGCAATGGACGGTGGGCAAGAATTTCGACGGTAGCGGTCCTTTTGGTCCGGCCTTCGTGTCGGCCGACGAGCTCCCGGCCGGTGCGAGCGGCCTCAAGATCCAGACACGCCTCAACGGCGAGGTCATGCAGGACTCCGATACGAGCCAGATGATCTTCGGGGTCGAGGAGACGATCTACCTGCTCTCTCAATGCTTCACGCTCGAGGTGGGCGACATTCTCGTCATGGGGACGCCGTCCGGTGTCGGCAATGCGCGGGATCCCAAGATCTTCATGAAGCCGGGCGACGTCTGCGAGGTTGAGATCGAGCGTGTCGGCTTGCTCCGCAATCCGGTCGTCCCCGAGGCTTGAGGCTCCCATGGGTGATCGGCAGGCGCAGAATGTCGGCACCGCGGCGGTCAGAGACGATCTCCGCTTCGACGAGGCTCGTCTTGCCAAATGGATGGCGGCGCATGTCTACGCCTTTGCCGGCCCGCTCACGGTGGAGCAGTTCAAGGGCGGTCAATCCAACCCGACCTTCAAGCTTGTGACGCCCACCGCCTCCTACGTCATGCGGCGCAAGCCCGCCGGTCAGCTCGTGACCGGCGCACACGCGATCGATCGCGAGCATCGGGTCATCTCGGCGTTGGGCGGCGTCGATTTCCCGGTGCCACGGACCTTCGGCTATTGCGATGACGACGATGTCATCGGCAGCGCCTTCTACATCATGGAGCTCGTCCAGGGCCGATCCATCTGGGATACGCGTTTCCCCGATGTTCCTGATGCCGATCGCGCCGCTTATTTTGATGCGATGAACGAGACAATCGCACGGCTCCACACAATCGATTACAAAGCCATCGGCCTGGAGGACTTCGGTCGGGCCGGCGGCTATCTCGAGCGCCAGGTTCGCCGTTGGACGCGGACCTATCGCGATGGGATCGCAATCGCGGGCGCCAATGCCGACATGGATCGGCTCAGCGCCTGGCTGCAGGCGCACATCCCGCGGCACCAGGATACTTGCCTTATTCATGGCGACTTTCGCTGCGACAACATGCTCTTTGATCCACATGAGCCCAAGGTCGTGGCGGTGCTCGACTGGGAATTGTCGACGCTCGGCGATCCGCTCGCCGATTTCGCCTTTCACGCGATGGTCTATCGTTTGCCGCCCGAACTCATTACCGGACTGCTCGGGACCGATTTGGTCGCCCGCAACATCCCGAGCGAGGCCGACCATATCGCGACCTATTGCCGGCGCACCGGCCGGAGCGACATTCCGGATTACAGCTTCTACCTTGCCTTCAACATGTTCCGGCTAGCGTCGATCATGCACGGAATCCGCCAGCGAGCCCTCGCCGGCAATGCGTCCTCGGGTCACGCGGCCGAGGTGGGCGCCTTGTATGAGCCGCTTGCCGCCTATGGGTGGAAGACGGCGTCGGCGAACTGAGTCACTGGAAAGCGGTGAGCAAGCGGACGGGGTCGAACCATTCGCGGAAATAGACAACCTTCCCGTCGCGGCGGCGGAGCTGCGCGACATAGTCCTGGCGATAAGGTTACCGGTCACGGCCATTTCACGCATGTATATTTGGACCGCGACAGGCGACGAAAGCGTCTCCCTCACGCCCGAACAGCGGCATGCGACGCAAGACCTGCTCGACTAAACGGTGACTCGCCTTTCCCGGCCGGCCGTACCGGCGATCTGCCAATTTTCTTGCCATCGTAAAGTTTAGTGCGAGGCCGGCGCAACCCCGCCCAAGACCTGTACGACAGTAAATAAAGAGTGCTACGCTACCAGCGCATATCATGAAACGCAACAGCACCCAAGCGGCGGCGGCCATTTCAGAATCGCAACCCCCCGCGCGCGAGCGCCGGAGACGGGGCGCCAAGCGGCGTGAGCAACAGCGCGCCATCGCGACGCGGCTGGCGATCCTGGAGGCTGCGCTCGCCGAATTTGCCGAAAAGGGCTATGAGGGCGCCAGCACACGCTACATCGGGGAGCGGGCCGGCATGCAGCATCCGCTGATCACGTACCACTATCGGACCAAGGATATCCTTTGGCGCGCAGTCGCCGCGCATTGTCACGACACGATCAGGAAGCTCTGGGATGAGTGGATTCCGCGGGAATCCAATCTGACCCCCATCGAGCGCGTTCGCGAGGAGTTCCGGGCTCTGTTGCGTTTCACTCTCGAGCATCCGAACTTTCACCTCTTCATGCTGAATGAAAACAGGCCGGACAGCCCGCGCCTGGCTTGGCTGGTGAAAAACGTTCTTTCCAAGAACGTGGGCCGTGTCTTGCCGCAGATCCGCGCAGCGCAGAAAGCCGGTGACCTGCCTGCCGGTGAGCCTCTTCTAGTTCACTACATGCTGATCGGCATTACCTCCGTTCTCTCGTCGCTTGGGCCTGAGATACGCGCCATTTCTGGCCTCTCGCCGAATAAGCCGGCGGTGGTCGAGTCCTATTGGAAGCTTGTGGAAGCCCTCGTGTTCAACAGCGGCAAGGCGACAGCTCGTCTTCCTAAAACGCTCGGACCTCGGGCTCGGCGCCGCACCGCATCGTGACTAGCTCTGCCACGGTGGCGTCAATCGCCACCGAATCATCGAAGTAGCGTTTCCTGGCGTCCATGCGCGCCGATCATCTCGCCCACAACGGGAACTACGCCGTGCCCCCCACGACGTAGCACCGCAATAAATACTTCACGAATGTACAGGAGTTTGCGTGGCAGCACCAGACCGACGCGCGAGCAGTGCCGCCCCGGTCCCACCGGATGCGTGCCGACTTTGCTTGACAACTAAAACTACACAACTGTAAAATTATTATAGCGACAATCGATATCGGAGTCGGGGAGTGAGGAGCGCCGTCAGCCGTGCGGCAGATTGCATATACCTCGACCAAGTGGGCGGTCCCCGGAATGACGAAGTGCGCTGCGCTGGATCTCGCGCCCCACGGCATTCGCGTCAACACGATACTTCCCGGGTTGATCGACACCCCGATGGCGCGTTCTAACGGTCCGGAGCAGGTCGCCCAAGCCATCGAGATGATCCCGGCACGACGCCTTGGCCGCCCGGAGGAAATCGCACAAGTGGCCGTCTATCTGGCCTCGGGCGACGCCTCGTACGTCTCTGGCGCCGAGCTAACGGTAGACGGCGGCTTCTTTGCGTGATGCGTCTCTTACAGGGTGGTGTGCAATTGGCATAGAGGGGGTCGATGATGACGGAAGATGGCAAGGGCGCACGACGGAAGGTGGCGTCCCGACGGGACTTCCTGCGCGCCGCGGCGGCCGCTGGTGCCGGTGTTGGCGCTGTGCGGGCAGTCGCGGCAGCCCGGAAGACCCGTAACTGGACAAAGCA
>WNFQ01001101.1_pt1 | contig 33733 bp, 50 predicted proteins | sample 5400171 | NCBI WGS metagenome assembly WNFQ01 (sample SAMN13153356, study PRJNA577476) | soil metagenome | isolation source: 20 cm soil under Madrone tree | place: USA:California | collected 2016-06-14
AAGGCAAAAAAGATGCAACGAGGCAGGTCGGCCCGCGGCCTGTTACGCCGACGTTCATTCAAATTTTTATCTTTTAATAAAACGAAGATTCATGATGATGCCGTGGGACTAGTGTAGTTCGAAGATGTAGACGATAGCAGCGTATCGAGCAACGTATCGAGCACCTTCTTGAACAGCCTGCCCGATGGCGTCTCCTGATATCGCTTAGCCAACCCAAATCCACGTGGGTCACCTTCTGGAAGCGGGGAACCGATCTCTGCACCATCGAGCAATGAGACAAGCTCCGTGTCGACCGGTAATGCTCCCAGGAAAGGCACCCCTTCTCTGCGCGCCATTTCTTCGCCTCCCCCGGTCGAGAACACATTGCTGATCTCCCCGCAACACGGGCACACATACCCGCTCATATTCTCCACAATCCCGAGAACAGGGAGCTTTACCGTCCGCGTGAACGAAAGTGATTTCATCGCATCCATGAGGGCAACGGCCTGCGGCGTCGTGACGATGACAGATGACAGCCTGTCGTGCACGGGACTCAGGTGCTCCAGCAACGAAAGGTGTTCGTCCGAAGTCCCTTGGGGAAAAAAAAATTATGCTCGTTCATACAGTCAACCAATCAGTGATGCATGCTCACCTGGTGGCGTGTCAATGATCAGATAGTCTAGATCACCCCAACGCACGTCACTCAAAAACTGCCGTATCATGGCGTTTTTCTTGGGACCCCTCCACACCACCGAGTCGCCTTTGCCCTTGAGTAAGAACCCCACACTCATACACGCGAGCCGCGCATCGGTCGCATCTGCGTATACGGGCACCCATCCGTCACTGCTTTGATGGACGCCACTCCCATCCACTCCGAGCATGCGGGGAATTGATGGGCCCGTGAGATCAATATCAAGGACGCCGACCCTCGAATCCGGGAAAGAGGAATATAATGTGAGGGCGAGCTGCGCAGCAACGGAGGATTTGCCGACGCCACCTTTGCCAGAACATATTATGATGATGTGTTTGATGTGGCTTAAGCGTCGCGAAACTGGGGTATCTTGTACAGCAGTCATTGGTGAGGAAGAAAGAGAAAATACGTGTGTTTTTGTGGCTGAATAATCCTGAGGTAGATGTTCGGAACTCCATCATCGTTGATGCGTCGTCAATGCAGCCCATACTTTATACCGTACACCCTGGAAACAGCCCCTCCACACCCGTAGTCTTATTTCTGAGCTCTCATGAGCACGCCACATGGGCTGTTATATTCCGAGTCGTCGCAATTACGAGGACGGAAGAGAATCCTGTGACACGTGATATGATATTATCTTGTCATACAGTCATGTTATCGTCGTCCAGTCAGATTGCATCAGTTTCAGCTTCGATGGCATCTGGCCCTCTTGATGGACTGGGACTTTCTTTACTTGATCCGATCATCTCCACCAACGATATTAGGCGGTATTTCAATACGACGAGCATGCGCCGGTAGGAAGGGAGCGCTCTATGTACGTGACTGCAAACTGTTACGAATACTCTGCTTCTGGAGGCGTATATACTCCTTTCGCCATGTATTTATCAGATCATACACGATCTCTACCCATACTGCCTTATATCAGCCTCGAAGTCCTTAGAGGTGATTTCTCTCCGAGTCGTTTCACGGCCACTCACATTCCCCCCCGTGCATATGCAGTCCCCAAGAGGATTACTTGACATACGTGATTGCTCTGGCCAAGTGTTACGATGATGTTGTCCGTGTCTGATGATAAGGTCATTTCCCCCTCAATGGGGAGAGGCAAGGCTGGCCATATGTCCAGTGTGTCTATTCAATTACGTGTGTTCTGGGTGTACAAACTAGTCGCAGATTCAGGTGATGTGGTGATCCAAAGACAATGCTTCTCCGCTAGTAGGACGTCGTCAGTGAGTACAGTACGTCGATTCGTATCACCTTGCCTACATCACATCAAGTCAGTCAGCAGTCATTGCAGAACGTCGCAAGGGAAGACACACGTCGACTTAGTTTGATTCGTTTCCCCCGAGTCCGGCGACGATTATTTTCCATCTGCAAGCCCCAAACGGTGATCTATTGGGATCAATGTCCCAGGACGGTTATGAAATGGTGGAGAGGCGAGGGCGGTGCTGGAGTATGGTGGGGAGATCTGATGAGAGTCAGGGGCAAGCATTTTAGCTGAGCTATTTGAGACTTTGGTCGACAACGTGCCGCAGCACGGAACACATGTACGCGCAAAATTATATTAGTTATACCTAGAGCTCTGCGGACCATATAGTTGCATACAATGTCACACCGCCTCAACTATACCCAAACAGTCAATATACGCATCATCATCAAATCGTACCGGTTTTCATCTCGAAGCTTTGGTCACTTGATATATCCTGTTTTGATATTACGTGTTTTCTACGAACATGGAGGTGTCCAACAGGAGCAAGATAACGATTAGAAAATACACGGCCACCATGCCATGTCACGAGGAGGAAGGGCGATGTTAGTACGGGACTAACTTCACAAGCCAAGTCACAAGCACGCCTGAGATCGACGATCGGGTGTTGGGGTCCCTTGAAAGTGAACCTTCGACATCTGCCCAGATGTCTCTTCGCGAACAAAGGCAGAAAGAGAGATATCGTCGTCGACGGTTTGCTTTGACGAAAATATGGTCATCAAGACGATAGCTGCTGTACGCAATAGGAACGCCGTTGTATCCACATGATACTCTCTCATCGTCTTCCCATCGAGTGACTTCTATGTCGACTGGAAACTGTCTGTTTGTGCGTCGATCCGATAAAGTACAAGGTGATCGTTCATGGAATTGCCTGAACCGTCGAATTAAGACATAAGAACCGAGAGGTAAGTTCACAAGTCGAACAGATACAATAGAGCGCGACTTATTCGACTGTTATGATTTTCGTTTTACCTTGGCCATTACTATTCCCCTGCTCACTTCTTCAGTCGCGGATGTCTCGTCGTACCTGAAGCTCGTCACAACGGAAGAGATTTGGAATCCGAACGGGGTTTAGGTATCAAGAATTGTCCACATACCTCAGCTTGATTTCATAGCATGTCACGGTACTAGTTATGCTGACGAATTTTCTAACACTATGAGGCTGGTTCCATGTCAACGAGGAGGGGTCGCAGAGCCGTCGTAACGCACGCAAGACTCAGCGTCATCATCCCAAACATCCTAAAGTAATAAAATACCCATTTGATCCTTATAATATGCATCGAATGATGGCGTCGGCCTCGGAAGGAACTTGCATGTGGCCATTTTGATATCCCCGCCCTCGCGGACGATCGGCCTGGGTCGTGTCACCAAGGAAGATGGAAGCCAGCTCGACATGCTTTATGGTGACCATTTATTGTTGGTTGGCCGCGAGATCCACAGTGTAGTCTTCCAGGCACATTGTGTAAATGAATGGCTCGCTGCAGTATCGAGGCTATACACACCTTCTGATCACCGCTTGTCGTTGTCAAAGAACCGTACCACCCGCCTGCCTGGCTACATCATGAAATGTTTTCGAAGGGAGGCAAAGTACATTTGTCGTTGACCTTCGGTCACTTGAAGTGCCCGCGTACAAATGTGGGTCGCCGCTTTGAGGAGCAGGATCAATGAAAACGCAGCTGATACCTTGCATGCGCTAGACAAAGTCGAGAAGGAGCAAGATCTGTGTACGAAATTCGGTGGTTAGTGACACAATATCGCAAAAGGATCACGGGTAACAAGCGTGCCATATGGATGTACAAGTCAACCATTTCCTTATCGTTACGACTTGGAAGCTTGCTTGACGGCCAACGAAGAATTATGTGTCTTTGGATTTGAGTTTTGGTTGAGCGAGGTAGGTCAGATCCCATGCACACACGATCTGTACACCACCTTAACCGTATATCGCCCTTCTAAAGTGAACGAGACACATAGAGACGTGCAAGAACCGACGACCGCATGAGGCGCGTAAAGCCGACACGAACCATAGTCGAAAGTGTCCTCCGATGGGCAACAATTGAGAGCCGATATTCTACTCCATGGGGGTAATATCTTGGGCAAACTTGTTGCGGCTGTGCGACAGGTGATGTCAGTCAGGTAAAGGTCGTGAAAAAGGTTCCGTAACATCCAGAGACCGCAGACTTACATTCAAGAAGGCGTGGGCTGAGGCGCCTTCACCGTCTTTCCACCTCCCTCCCTTATTACTACACGGGCTATCGGATGGGAGTCATGCAAATACGGGATGGCACAGTCGGCGACTCGTGTGTGGAGTGTACGACAGCTATACAATTGTAGATGCGCAGTGATATGGTGGGAGGGGGCCAAAGCTGCATCGCTTCTCATTGAATTGACGGGCATAGAATCGATCGAATGCAGCAGAGGACACGAAATGGGCTGTCATACGGTACTTCGAAGTTCAGAGGTCGAGTGACGGCATGGAGCAGGGAGTGGAGGGTGTCCATCGATCACAGATGTGTTAACCCGATGTACAAAGCGATACTTAAGGACACATACTGTGGAATGGAAGAAAAGTTGGTAAATACCAACAGTTATAGGTAGGTGAGGACGCACTGTGTTCGATCTCGCCCCATTCCTTGAAAAGCCGCCTTACGACCTCATGTGTCCGTGCACCAGCAAGCTCCGCTTCGCACCGACAGAACACAGCACGGTGTGCGCCATGTCCCTCGAGGAGATGCGTGTGCTCGACTGGTTGACATCGAGGCTCGCAAGCTAGGGTGTGACAGACTTGGGGGGTGGCGTGCAAAGCGATGGGGTGTTGAGGGAGCCAAGGGCACAGCGCCTGTCATCAATGTGAGGTTCAGCGCGGTGTCATGATGAAACAAAAATGAGTGAAAAAAAAAGGTGACACACCTTGTTCGATGGACCAGCGTCGGTCATTCAGGGTCGTGAGTTGCGCCACCAGAAGCGGCAGCGAGGCAGACGTGATGTCTGAGCATCTGTGCAGAGATGCCGCACAGGGAGGACGTGACGTGGCGGGTGCTTGAGCGAGGGTGAAGACGTGTGCGCTAGGGGTTAGAGCATTCACGCGTCGCTGACCAGTGACTGACCCACTGACTAACAAATTTCCTTCGACGCTTCACTTTATATATTATAGGAAGGACAATAAAATGTTAAAAATACATAGAACGTGTCATCAGAATAGCATTGCACAACCCAGAAAGTCTGCCAACTGTTGGCGACGGGCACGGACTGTGACCCCTGGCATGAGATCAGGCAGGTTGAGGATTTGTGCAGTGTTCATGCACTGAGCAACTGCCAAGAAGTCAGCTAAGAGTGAAAAAAAAAAAAGATTAAGATTAACATACCAGTGTATTCCATAAGAGTTGCTTTGGTACGTGGGATCTGATCTATACCACCTTCAGGGATCCCAGGGGGAAGGCGCAGAGCTTCATGGTATGATATACTCGAATTGTAGAGGCGTAGAGGGAGAAGGTTCTCCCTAAAAATTATTGAGCCTCATTTTTACGAAGCTAATTACACTTACATCCTCTGCTGTCCTTCCCGTATTTCGTTCAGGGTTTCATTCATCTGATTAAATCTGACATCAACTTGGTCAAACCTTGTGTTGACTTGGTTTGTCAAAGCTTGAATTGCTTGGGCCTGGTCCACCATTGGTAGATTGGGAACTTGCAGGATGCTTTGTCGTATTTGGATGAGGGAATCCCCAATGGCCGCACTGATGGCCTGGGCATTTGGCGGTGGCTGCTGTGGCTGCTCCATGTGATTTGCTGACTAAGTGTTAGTTAATGGTAGCTACGGTAGTGTAAAGATGGTAACTGACCCAGCTTCCAAATGAGAAAGCTGAGCTGAGGCCTACTACGTGTATAACTAGGGCCTTTTATATATTTTCTGTGGCCTATACTTCTGTCTGCTTTAAGTCCAGTCCAGTGGTTTTTTTTTTCTTTTTTGGCTGAGACTGAGACTGGTCTGGTCTATATAGTTTATATTTTCACCACCAGACTGGTCACCATCAGTCGTCTTACTTACTAGAGCCGAGCGTCCATGTTTGTTAGCCGCGCCAAGCCAAGACTGTCAATTCGCCGGCTAGCCGGCTTCAATCGTATAGCAACAAATTACTACGCTTAGTGTTGACCGGTTGACCAGTCTACTTCTAGACCATCAATCCGCTCACTTACCTCCGCTCCTCTCACCAGTCACCTGTCTCGCACCCGGTTTACTCTAGACTCATTAGTGACCAGTCTAGCAGTTTGAATGTAGAAAATCACGCGTTAGGTAAGACGTACGGGCGCTGTCCAGGCCACACCACTGACAATGGACCGGTTTACTCTAGGCTGATTAGTGACCAGTCTAGCAGTTTGAATGTAGGGAAAATCACGCGTTAGGTAAGACGTACGGGCACCGTCCAGGCCACACCAACCAATTTTGCTCTGACATTGTCAAGGTGCCCACGCCACCCCCCTTCTCCTCCTCATCGTCATCTTTTCCCCTTCTACCCCTTGCCCTGAGTCCTCAAGCGCACCGGTGCCCTCAGCAAGCAAGAAGTTGGAAAGATGCTCTCAAAGGCTCTCAAGGTGATCTCTCTTTGTTCTTTCGCGTCTCTCAAATTTCTCATAACCCTTTTTCTTAGTTATCCTTCACTCGAGAAGTCGAAATAATAGCCTCAACACCTCAAACGGCTTCTACTGTCCATATGTTCTCATTCACGCTCCCCGCTCCTTCCACTCCTCTCGCCCCTTCTTCATCTATGGGCCTCTTGCGATCTTCTGTCTCATCGGCACCCTCCAAGCGTCCTACATCAAATGCTACGTCTCTTTCCATATCACGCTCCGTTCTCCCATACACACCCATCCTCTACTTTTCTTGGCCCACCAGGTCTCTTCCCACCTCCATCAAGTTCTACTCCTGGTGTCAACCAGCTCGGACAGGGTAACAACGGCACCACACCTGATGCACCTGGCAGCACTGTCGCTTATTATTGTTTGTCTGACCGTTTGGTCCCATGCAGACGCTGAGCGTAGTGCGGCCATCAGACGTACACATAAGGTGGGCCGTTCGCGCAAAGAGTCAAGCTCGTCGTAATAACAAGCGGAACAGGCACGGACCATGGGCCACTGGTGGAGGTAGGGTGGTGAAACAGACCTGGATGCCGAAACGGTGGTATTAGCGAGAGTGATTATGAGGTAGGGAGGCAAGGGACAACAGTAAGCCGGAAGGGCGAGTGTTTATAAGCTGCGAGAGTCCCAATGGCCAGCACAGGCGAAACGATAAAGAGTGATCATTTCCAAACGGTTTGTTAGCCTTTAGATGTCCAAATACAATACTTCGCTATTGAAATCAAACAGAACTAAATAACAAAATGCTCTGGTTTAATGTTCTGCGTGTCCGTCGTGAGCTCAGTGATAGCAGAATGGGTCGTTTCTCACCATCTTACAAAGGCGAGCCATGAGACCGCCTAGTTGTATCAATGTGCCCACTCCTTCCAAAATCCTCATATGTGTGAAGCCGATTTCCTGATAAGGTGTGTGAGTACGTAGTGAAAAATCAATTAGTTGATCGATACCTTTATATATTCTAACTTTGTGTACTCGGGTAGCCTTGTAAGATTATTAGATCAGAACGCTAGTAAAAAAACGCGACGATCAGAACTCACTCGTCAAAGGTCTTCACGACGCGGAATATCGTCACAATAATGTCGACAGCACTGTAACCTTGGTCCCAAAGCTCCTGGAGCCTTGCCATGGAGTTTTCGATGTCCCCCTTGGAACATGCACGTATCATGCTTTGCACTGTGATGGGGTGGGGCTGGTCGCACACTTTGAAGACGTTGTCGCTAGAGACGAAGCCGAACCCAGACCATGTTGATTGAAGGTTGTTGATAGCTTGTCGCATGTCGCCTTCCGAGGTAAATATTAGAGCAGTCAGGCCATCATCGTTATATTCGACCTAGATGCGCAACGTCACGCTAAGTCTAGGTATAAGGAAAGGAAATGTGTTGCACGCTCACTTTCTCCTCGGCACAGATTTCTAATAATCGTTGAAGGACCTCGCGGTCTGATAATTTGGCATAGCGAAGGATAGCACATCGACTCTGTATTGGCTCGATGATTTTGTTCGACATATTACAGGCGAGGCAGAAGCGCGTTGTGTTCGAGTAGATTTCCATTGTACGACGCAGAGCCTGCTGCGCACCTGCCGTCATGCTTTCAGAATGATAAGTAGGAGGGTTCGATATGCACGCGGGGCGCTGAATCACCTGTCCGCCTCGTCCAGAATGACGACTTTATGCCGTCCCGGGGGCAAGGTCACTTTCTTCTGCGCGAAGGCCTTGATTTTATTCCGCACGACATCAATACCTCTTGGGAGATGCGTCAGCCTCTCAGTAAAAAAAGTGAAGATATAGATCTGCCCACCTCTCATCGGACGCGTTCAGTTCCAACACACCCTCTTTGTACGCATCTCCCAATAATTGATGTGCCAGACAATGGATGCTCGTCGTTTTCCCAATACCTGGCATCCCCTTTCGATAGTTAAGAGCAGACTGCAAAGACAGCTGCACCTGAAAAAATGGGCGTACCGAGATGATGAGATGAGGCACATTACCATCCTTTGCGATGACCTTCAACCTCGAAATGGTGTCGCCGTTTCCGACGATATCGTCGAGTACGCCTGGGCGATACTTCTCGATCCTTTCACGAATAAGTTCCTCTGTTTTCTCTAATATGATGAGGACGTACCAGGGCAGTTCGTATGGGATGTCTGATCCATTGGGCTTGGATGCGGCAGCCATGAGAGATGCGAGTCGCGCGACGCGCTTTATGGCTTCCCTCTTGAGCCAACGCCGTTGTCCACTTCCCGGTTCCCTCTGCCATTTGCGTATCCATACACGACATTACTCTTCCAAACCACCCAATAAGACCTCAACCGCACTACCGAAACCCCGTCTCGACTACCGCGCCATATCCGAAAACGCAGTGTACAAATCCCACAATGCATTCAATCGCAAAGCACCTCTCCCCGTCGGCGCCATTCAATCGATAGAACGGCTGTACAACCAAAAGAAAGAACTCTCGCGTGTCATAAATGCGAAACGCCACGCCCAGTCACTCTTGGGTGACCGTATCCGCCAAGCGGGCAACGACGAAGAAGCAAGGCAAGCCGCATTGCAACACGCGAAAGAACTCAAACCAATCGTATCACAGTTGGAGCACGACCTTGCTCAAGTAGACGACGAACTCTTCTCGCTTGCCTCAGCCGTGCCCAACGATACACATCCTCTCACGCCTCTCGGTCCCGAGTCCACTGCAGTCGTTCTCTCCACACACGGACCAGATCCCATACCTCACTCCCCACTCCGAGATCACGTCTCCATATGCAGTGACCTCGGCCTCCTAGACCTCGAAGCAGGTGCGACCGTGACCGGTTCCTCATGGTACTATCTCCTCCGTGAAGCTGCCGTGCTCGAGATGGCACTAACGAACTACGGCTTATCCATCGCCCTCAATCACGGATTTACACCCGTGACCACGCCGGACGTTGTGCGATCCGACGTAGCGCGCAGGTGCGGCTTTCAACCACGCGACAGTGCGGACCCGCCTGTATCACAGATGTACCACCTCTCAGCAACCGACCCGTCCTCGTCCTCGCATCCAGAACTCGTACTCACCGGGACTGCAGAGATACCTCTCGCAGGCATGTTCGCGAACAAGGTACTTCCATCAAAAGACCTCCCGCTCAAAATTGTCGGCCTCGGGCGTGCGTTCCGCGCCGAAGCCGGTGCGCGTGGCACAGAGACCCGCGGGTTGTACCGCGTGCACCAATTTACGAAATTGGAGTTGTTCGCTGTATCTCAGGCTACCCAGAGCGAGGAGATGATGGAAGAGATGCAACGTATGCAGGTTGAGATATTCAGTGGGCTCGGGTTTCCCTTCCGGTACGTTGAACTTTCCCACCCGGCGGCCATTGTCGATCTCGCTCACGGATGTCTGCTAGTGTGCTTGACATGCCCTCGGAGGAGCTTGGTGCCAGTGCATATCGTAAGTATGACATTGAGGCGTGGATGCCTGGACGGGACAGCTGGGGCGAGATTTCTTCCCTGTCCAACTGCACAGACTATCAAGCGCGCCGACTGCACATTCGCCATCGTCCTGCTCCTCTCTCCTCATCCCTAGCCCCTCTCTCACCAGCATCCACAAGCCTGCCATTCGCCCACACTTTGAATGGCACAGCCATTGCAGTACCACGACTCATCATCGCCCTTCTCGAAAATGGTGCAAGATTTAACGACTCTGGTCAGGTCGTGGGCATCAACCTGCCTCTAGCGCTAAAGCCATTCTGGCCACAGGCATACAGCAGAGAGATTGTGCGCTTCAGCGGGAGAGAAGTAGTACAATGGGTGTGACAGCCACAACAATATAATCGCACACTATTATATACTGGCATCCCCGAATTAGCAAGTTTCTTTTAAACTTGTCTTCATCAGTCGCGAAATGGATCCGCGAACGGGTCTTCGTCATCGCTAATGTGCCGCCTTGCATCCTCGTCATCCTCGTCATTATCCGAGACATTTACATACGGCTTGCGCACTCGCGAGCCCGACGGCAGTCCTGCAGCTTCATACGTCTCGTCATCAGAGGATTCATAGTCGCTAAAATCAGAAAGTGAGCCACGGTTATATTCAATTTCTTCGCGTGATGACTGCTGGTTTGGCCGGATTGGCGGTGGCAGATTCCTGTTACGATGCTTCAGGGTGAAAAGCTGCGAGATTATGAGACTTGTGACCAGCGTACCGCTGTTCAGGGCCGAGTTCCCCGAAACTCAGGTCGTGCAAGTCGGGGTGGATGGGTGACCGTGGGGAGTCATCTTCTGCTCGAGGACGTTCACGGACTGCGCGCTGCACTGCAGCACGTTGCTTCTCTTGTAATTTCTGCACTTCTGAGCCAGCTATGTGTAGGGCCTCCAGGCCTTGCTGAACGTCCTCGACATCTTTCTCCGTCACATTCGGGTTGGAGAGCTAATCACGGTGAATGAGTGATGCGGAAATAGGACATAATGAGGTCCTACCTTATCGTAACTCTCTAATGCGGCAATAATGCGTTCATTCGATTCGATGAGTGTCCCGATGACCTCTTCGTCCTCCACTTGCTGGGAAAATGAATCAGATAGGAGAATCTAGAAGAGTACAATGACAACTTGCTTGAATATACCGAACGATGACCTTACGCGTCTGCTTGGCCCGTACTAAGCATTCTTGAACCCGTTCATTCGTTAGCAGACTATCGTTCTCGGTGTTCACGAGCTTTAGTCAGACATGAACAACTCCATCTAGCCTCGAAATTACAACAGACAGACCGTGATAGCGTTAACCAAGTTATTTGCAGCAGACGACGCGTTTGCAATTGCAGTGAGCACCTGAGGCTTCTCCTGTATATCATTAGAATGTGAGTAAGAACTTGGCCGGGGGGGCAAGTGCACGGGAAAAACACAACACAAACCTGTTCAAAGTTGAACTGTTTCCGAGAGGTAACAGTTCGGGAAGCAGCTTTCTGGCTTCGAGCTTCTTCAAGACGTTTTTTCTCTTTCGCCTTCCGCTTAGCCACTTCCTTCTCTCTTCGCCTCCTCTCACTCTCACGTGGGCGGTCATCCAGCGCAAACTCAGTAGCCAGCACCTCTCGATTGGCCTCAGACACGTTGCGAGACGAAGACTGGGCGGTTTTGACTAGTCGATAGAGACCTGCAATACCAGCGGCGCTGGGGTCATCCTTGAACTGTCTACTCCACGAAGCCAAAACCGCCAAGACCTTCTTTCGCACTTTTGGATCCGCCGTGTAGTCGGTAGCGAGATGTTTTAATGCATCTGTGAGCTGTCCATCGGCGAAAGAACCTATGTGTGATCTCAGAAACTGATAAACCTGAGAGACGAAGAGAAACCGTACTATGGAATTTGGAGCCGCAATTTTCCACGAGTGCATTGAGGATCTGTGAGGCACAGCCTCAGTGAGGGGTCATGATAGCGGAGAAGGGGTGATCTGACCACAAGAGCGCGGTACTGATGATGAGTGTTACCGTGCTTTATCTTCTTCCTGAGGGCTCTTGATGCCTCTGCGGGGCTGCAACTGAGGTCAAGCGGTGCCGGGTGCGGGGAGCGTGGAGACTGACCCTGAAGCTTGAAGATCGATTGAATGAATCAATTCAGGGATGCTTGGCAGGAACGATGTGTTGTCAACGACAGGTATAAGCCGGGTGAGAACGGAGATGATTACCCGTCATAGACCTCCTCGTCATAACTCGACGAAGTAAGAATGTCGACCCATTCTGTAATAGACGACTTTTGAATGTGATGAGAATGAGGCGGACGGCAGACAGATGGATATTTCGACACACCCGAGGTTTTTCTTTGGAAAACGCGGCTGCAGCCTTGGCCCTTAACGAGGACATGCGAGTGTTAACGGGGAAGAGCAGTACAAGTGCTCCGATATGACGACATTCGCTAATTCGCTATCGCTTCCGCTCTGCACGCCATCGGTACACCCGCGGCCGGTACAGCTTTTCCTCCACCCCCGTCCCTTTCGCCCTCTTCCGCGTCTGTCCTCCATCTTCACCACCCTCGTCGTCAGATTTCTCCACCTTTTCCACACCCTTCACTTTTTTACAACGTCCCTTTCCCATCATCATCCTCTGCATTTCTAACTCCCGTTCTGCATATCGCAACATACGGTCCCGATGTAACCGCGCGGACAGCTCCCTTAACAGACGTGTTCGATGCACCTGAGTTACCGCTAAATATAAAGATGTCCAATCGAGCGTAAGGAAAACATACTTTGGCAGCTTCGCGTCCCTCTGACACGTCGGTGCTGTCCGACGCGCCAACCACGTTGTCTTTTTTCTTCCGTCCTTTTTGTTTCTCAGGTTCTCTCCATCCGAGGTCAATCGCACCAACATTATTTCTACTCTCAGGGCGGGATGTCTGAAGATTGTTTCGTTTTGTTACGTATTGCTGTGCTGCGTGGTATAAGGCCATGTGCCGAACCAGTAGAGATCGTTCGTACATACCTTCCTGCTCATTCTCAACGAATACAATATGTTTTGCCTGAGGTCGTGATGATCTTCGTTTATGCCCAACCTTGGACGGCCCCGCAATAACGCCTGCCTCCCTGAGGATCTCAAGTTCTCCTTCGTCAAGGTCACCGTCATCGTCCTCAGATTGGTGCACATCATCGGCGAAGCTTGGAGCAAAGAGGTCTGCGAGTTCCTTAAGGCGGTCTCTGAGTTTCTCAATTTTCTATGGGATGGCAGAGTAAGGGGCAACATTCGGAGAAGGCAACACACGGGGCATACTTTAAGACCTGCTGTGCGCATTGTCCTGACGTAGTTCTCGTCTTGTGTCTTCAGGATCTTGACCATATCTACAGGAAGACTAGCATTCCCGCGATCCTGCACATGCACACCTCCCTACATACGTATGCGGGGTCAGCATCCGTGTGCCATAGCACAGTGGGGAAGACTGCATATACCTCTGTCCTCTCTCGATTCATGCCAAAATAAAACTCATCTTTGTTCCTTTCAGCGGTCTTCTGCCGTAGACGTTTGATTCTGTCCTGTTTTGAGTGGTAGTCACGAGCACGAAGTACATAGTCCTTGTGTTTTTCAAGGATACCAAAGCGTTGACGGTGTGAGAGCTGAGAACGCTCTTTGTGGTTCCTACGATGGAGCGAGTTGCGAAGCGAGGACATGGTTGTGCGCGCAGTAAATAAAATGAACGAACTGTTTTGGCGATTTTGATCTTTTGAGGTATTATGTAATATACATCTAATCTAATCTAATCTAAGATACTTTTTTTTTTTACTTTCCTCTATTCCTCCTCTTCGTTGTCTCCGTCGCTCTCACTCGTGCCATCTGACTGACCTCCGTCACCCATGATTTGTCCTGGCTGCTGCGTCGGGGCCACGTGAGCCAACGGAAGATTCGCCGGGGCATACGTGAGGTGAGGACCGGGCTGCGGATGTTGATTTGGTGCTGGAATCGGGCTCTCGAAGTACATCCGCACTAGCACGCTCTCAAGGGCGGCCACGCTCGCCGCAGGGTACTCAAACTGCCGGGCATTGTTTCGGATGTTTTGATAGAGCACATCCATGCGGCCCCAGCGCTCGCGCTCCATCCGCTCGCGGTCATTGTTAGCGACCGCTTGGTTCGGGGACGGCACGGGAAAGGGGTGCGGTGCAGGAGTGGGGGCAGGTGCAGGTGCAGATGAGGGGGTAGGGAGCGGGGTGACGGCGCCGAACCCTTGGGGGATCGGCATGGACATGGAAGGAAAGTGGGGATACGGAGAAGAAAAGGAGTGTGATATCTCTGGTTGGGCTCGCATGGGAGCCGTCACCTGCCCCGTAGTCGGATTTGGTTGTAAGGATGACCCTCCTGGCTGGGACGGGGATGCCGGAGGCAAGGAGGGACTGGAACCTGCTACTGCTGCCTTGATGGCGGCTTGCGCACGCCGACCACGTCGGGTGAATGGAAGATTCGCAAATCCAATCTCGTGGGAATGGTGCGACACGTCTGCGAGCTCTGGTGTCAGCACAGGATGCCAAGGCAAGGGTCGAAGTCGAATGGCAAACGTACAGCACACCCGGACTTCTGGCGTGTCGAAATATGTTTTATAACTCATCGAAGCCTGGCATCCCTTGCCATCAAGCTGAGAAGCACCCACCGGTGTTAGCGGGGTGTTCGCTGGCATAACATGCAAGCATACGAGCATACCTTCCGACTAGGTACTTTTCGGACCCTCTCGGGGTACTTCTTGACGTACTTTTTCCTCCCACTTCGCGAATGGCGAGCGCAGATCAACTTGACATGATCCTTGAAGCGCGGAGGAACGGCCTTGGAGCCGTGAGTGTCGCCTTTGACAAACTCGACGACCTTCTCCTCTTCCTCTTTCTCCCGCCAAGCCTGGAATGCTTCCAAGTTATCGAAGAGTAAAGTGTAGCCATCATCCATATCACCAGACCCATAGGGGCCACGTTGGGCGCCCCTCGTGGCTGCATCCTGGATGGTGTTGGTGGAGCCTGAGGCAGAAGCAAGAGCCGAGGAAGGGGCATAGGATGGTGATTGAACGGAAATGCTGTCCAGTCGAAAATTCTGAAAACTCATCTTTATACGGTTCGCTTGGCTTTACGCGCTTTGCTTTTGGCCGAAATTGCGAGATGCGTCCGCCCCATTTCTGTCACATGTCACGGTCACACGACACATTCACGCCAATTTGGCCAGGATTGGTCCACTACTGAAGCATTTGAGTGTCCATAATTAATACCATCCTAACTCTAACTAGATATGAAATCCTGCGCCTTTCGTCAAATGTCAAATAACTCAAAGAACGGCCATCCATCCTCCCAACAACCCAAGAGATAGTATTACTGGCATAATCAACCCTCGCACCTCAAATCGTGGAATGGCGCCGTTTGGCCTCGAAGTCGCAGACGTCGAGCCCGTCTGCGTCCCCGTAGAGCGTGGGCTTGGTACCGGGGACGACGGGTTATATGTGACACCATTAGCAGTGGCCGCCACTTGGAAGACACTACCACCGCCAAACTCGTAGAACTACAAAGGCTAAGCTGTCGCCATAACAATTATGCGAGACAATAGATACGTACGTCAACAAGCATGAAATTAGGATTCCGTCCATGCGCGGCAACACAGGTCTGCACCTGTGTACCAAGCGATCCCGTTCCACTAACGGCATTCGTGACGTTTGCATGTTCGGGGTCAGGTGCAGGTTGCCCAAGGACAACCTTATCCAGGAAATGATTGATCAGGAAGAGTTCCGTGCTCGTATCCCCTTTCGACCGGTTCACGTTACAGTCAAACGTGGTATCCGTCACATCGAATGCAGTCTCCCACATATTGGTGAATTCTGGCCCAAAATCATGAGCGGTAAGTATGGCGCAAGCAGTAGGACATAACTTACCATCTATGATATAAGGCACACTGGTGAAATCCGCCCTAGCATCCATGAAAGTCACGAGGCGTTTGCCTGAATCAATCATCGAACCAAGGGAAGGCCAAGAACCTTGAGCGGTGACTGCCGCGGAAGGTGTATATGACAGTGTGTCCAATCCTACCGCCTTGAAAACGGTATCAAACTGAGACGGATTTAATCCATCAGAGTTCACGATCAAGAGCGTCACGACTGCACAATCACAAATAGTCTGCGCGTGTTCTACTACATGGGAAAATTAGGGCCTCGCACCATCATTTTTATTTGAATCCATCCAGGATTTGACTGTAAGGTGTGCTTAGAATTAGGCGCCAGCGATGGACGGTAGTGCATCTCCTCACCTGACTGGAGGTAGCTTTGTAAGGTCCCACCGTTGAATAAGCTCTAATCACTAAGCCGTGAAATCCTGACAACGATCACGATATCAATACCACTCACGCAGCTGGTGTGACACAACTGGATAGTGCCACCATTGTTATGGGCTTGCAGCTGAAGCATCCGGATTCCATCGTTCAATTGTTGGATCACTATGGAGAGTTGATACTGCGTTTTGTATTATCAATCATAATACCTACCATTGTAGTCTTGGTTGGTGAACACTGTGAGGTATTAGACGTGACTCAATCGAGACAATCATGCAAACTCACAGTTGTTGACCCCGACAGTGTACGAGTCATGCGCACCGACAAAGGTGACATTTCCGTAACTTCTGCCGCAGAACTAGAAACCCAAGGATGAGTTCTCCGCTGTGAACTTGGTATATGAGCACACACATCTGAAAACCCGTTGCAAGTGGTTGCTCGGCGCCCAATTCTGGCTGCAGAAGCAAGGGGAAGGAGGAGAGAAAGTGCGACCGGCGCAGCGAGGAACGTCGAGGGAAGCATGTCAGGCGAGAGAGAGGAGTTAACAGGGGGGGGGCTGTGATGAGACCTCGTTCTTGTCGGGCCCCGACACAGGGCAGTGCCGGTCGAGCCGGCCCAGCCCAGCCTGAATTCATCCGCAGGCGCTCGGCGACGCGGTGATACGCCTAATGCCGTACCAAACGACACCTGATAGAGTCCTGCTAAAACACCCAAAGGTTGGCAAGACTTTGACTTTCTTGCGTTGTCGGCACTTCGTCTAGCTAAAGCTAAAATATCCCTAGGGCGCCACTGCCGAGATTCTTTTATTTGGCGCCACGGTAACGTCCTGGAAAGCACCAGAGAGGGACTTCGGAGAACCAATCGAACGGCTATTTTTGTCTTCAAAGGCTGTTCTTGATGGTTCAAAGGCTGTACGCGGAGGGATCCCTGTCGTCTTCCCGTGCTTCGGCCCCCCTGAACACCCTGACCACTCCAAACTCCCGCAACATGGGTTCGCGCGAAACGAAGTCTGGGCCTTTGACAGCGTCGTGATGGATAACGACGCCGGGGTGTCTATTAGATTGAGTGAGTACGGATCACTTGTCCGTCAATTTCAGGCTGACAATCACCAATTTCAGCCTTGCAGCCGAACTCCAACATCGCCAAGCTGTACACCAAAGACTTTCGGCTGGCTTATGTCGTCACTTTGGCCGAGCATGAGCTCAGCACGGACGTTCATGTGTTAAACCCTTCCGCGTCGGAGGCATTGGATTTCCAGGCCTTGCTGCATACATATATTCGTGCGCCAGCAAATGACGTCTCTATCTCCCCTTTGCTTGGAAAACGCTACGTCGACAAGACGGAGAAGTCAGTGGATGCAAGGAACGCACTGAAAGAGGAGAACCGTAGCGCTGTTGACGTGCGCTCGTTCACAGATTCTGTCTATGAGGGTGCACCGCCTCGTGTCAATGTGTCTTGGCCGGGTGGCGCTGTGGAGCTCAAACTTCACGGGTTCACGACGTTGACTATTTGGAATCCTCAGCTTGAAGCCGGCAGTAAGATAGGAGATATGGAGGAGAACGGATGGTGCGCGTTGCTGTTCTTGCCTTCCTGACTTGTTCACGATACCACTTGTAGGGAACGTTTTGTCTGTGTTGAGCCTGGATATGTACGGGGGTTCAAGCGACTGGATCCTGGGGAGAAATGGATAGGCCAGCAGGTACTTGTTGTAGTGTGATTGAATAAAAGCGAAGAAGACGCGTATTTGACTGTGCACATAATATGAGTGATCGCACCGCGGCCGAATGAATGGCTATACCCGACTACCTTTCCACTTCGATGGACCTTCCCTCACCTGCATTGGAGGTCCAGATAACGCAGATTGATTACTCCCTCGACGGCCCAAACAACCTTGACAATACCTGTCTGCTGAAAGTTCCTGTCCTTCGCATCTATGGTGCCTCTTCTATGGGAAAAAAATGTTGCCTTCACATACATCAAGTTTATCCTTACTTTTTCGTGGAGTACACCGGAAAGATAAGCCCCGGCAGTGGTGAGCAGCGCATCGGGTATTTTAGGCCTCGTCGAGTTGATCAGTCCCATGCTAGTGAGACGATATATCGCCCGGTTGACTGATTCGCTCAACTATGCTATCGCTGTCTCTCTCAAACGTGACCCTCAATCACCACGGTCGCGTTATGTCCGCGCCATGATTTTAGTCAAGGGAATTCCTTTTTATGGATTCAACTCCGGCTACTCCCCCTTCTTGAAGATTCACATCGTGGACCCCGCGCTGGTGAGTCGAGCGGTAGCCATCATGCAGTCAGGTTCTGTCATGGGGACACCCTTCCACACGTTCGAAAGTCATTTGAGCTATGTGCTCCAATTTCTCTGTGACTTTGGCCTTTATGGCTGTGGGTGGATCCAGTTAGAAGATGTTTGGCAGCGTGGGGTTGATGAGGACGTGGTGGACCCAAGATCCAGTTCTCCCTTCAACCCATCGGTTTACTTTCGCCAATCTCGGATGGCACTTGAGTTCGACACAATAGCTCCTCTCATCATGAATCGCCGCCACGTCTCTCCGCGCCATCTGCATCACAAGCTCGTCGTTCCACAGCTTCCACCGTCCTCTGAACCCTTGGTTCTCGGAGTACGTGAGCTCTGGGATGACGAACGTCGTCGCCGCGCAGCAGCAGGGCTTCCTCCATCGCCTGATTTACCACAAGACCCGAGCGCAAATTCTCGAGAAAGGGGCGGCGGATGGGCGGCTGAGGCCCGCTGGTGGGACCAACTTCGGCAGAGGATAGAAAGAGGTCGAGGTACAGAACTCGAAGTTAGCGATTCCAGCTGGGAGAGATGGATCATGACCACGTTTGAGAGTGTGGAAGCACTCTGGGAAAACAATTATCGCGTCTGGAAACCAACTCGCGGAGTACAGGAGCAGAATCCTTATGCGAATTCGAACGGATCTTCTCCACAGGATGTCGAACCAGTCGGTCGAAGCTCAGTCGAAGTTGACGAGGCTTTGCTTTCCAGCCAAGATCTGTCTTCTCTTGAAGAACGAGCCGATGTACCAGAAACCAATATTGGAACTGATGACAAGGATCACTTGACGGACGATGACCAAGTGGAAGATGGCGACGCTCCCAGCGATATTCAGGTAGACGAGCATTCTCGACGTGGGACGCCCCAACCTCCCCAGGGGCCTCACCGGTACGATTTGCTGTTCGCCATACGATGTCCCATGTCTGACGAACACAGTATCACCCCATGTTCGTCACAGCAGTCGAATAAAGAAAGATCGGTGACCCCTCATAAGAGACGTAGAGCATTTCTCGAGGCTGCGACTGAGTGAGTATATGATCAGATTCTGGGAGTTGAGCTGATATCTGGCACCAACGTAGTCCCCCGGGATCGCCCAATAATACACCTGTCTTTCCCGGTAGACGGGTTCAATCTACACATAGGTCAGTTTGTTCGACCCTCCGATTCATAGTTATTAATGGGTAAGCCCGAGGAGGCCCTATCACACCCCATATCAATGGACAGACACAGAGAGGCGAGAAATCAACCAAGACCATGTGAGCCTCAAAGTCTCTCTAGAGGCTGCAAGCAAACGATTGTAAGTTTTCGTTGGTATCTTCACCTAGCACACACTCCGCCTGCGCATAGATAATTAAACGTCGATTTTGTCACAGGACCAGATCTCAATCTCACGAAGCGACTCAACACTTCTTCCTGCCTGCGTCTTCGGGATCAGAGGAAGAAATAGATCCATCTGATACAGCAGTCAAGCCTCCTTACACGAATGAAATCGGTCATATTGATTCAAGTGTTGGTCACTCACTCCTTGAAGTTGACGAGAGAACCGAAGTTGTCACAAAAGCGTGGCTTGATAATAGCGAACGGAGGCCGATGAAGAGACTCAGAGTCGCAAATGAGCAAAATACCCAGATTTGGACGCCAAGACATGGTCTTTTCCCCACCTCTGTTAAGAACGAGTTCGTCTTTCGCGCCCAGGGACCGCGAGCTCTTTCCACTGAAGCGAAAAGGGAGATCAAGAATGCATTTATCTATGCCATCGCACCTCCTCCAGCATCTGAGCTGTTATCTAGGTTAGAGTCTTGTGGTCTCCCTAACAAAATATATCAAGACCCTCACTACTCGAAGGCAGAGGACGTGCCCGAAAGGCCTTGGGAGTTCGCAGGTCTGGTTTATCGCCTCAAAAAAGGAGATGGACTCGGTGTCCTGGAAGAGTGGGAGCCGTCACTGACTACAGCAGAATTGCTTGCCAAGCGCACATCCGCCGAAGACAGGAACGTGTTCCAGGACAGATTCGACAGGACTGGCGTCGGTGGCTGGGAATACGCGAGTGCGCCACCGAGCGTGAGAGAAGTACGCAGTTGGATCACGTCCGCGTCCACCACACAGGCGCGAGTCTGTGAGAAACCACAAGCTCGGTCTCAGGCAAGCGAAAATGGGTGTTCCGTGTGAGGCAATTCCGCTGATGAGCAGCCTCTGACCCCAGTGTCGATCCATTAGAAGCGATTTCCTACTCATTCCAAGAGTCAGACGTGGTGCCCATCTCACCCAACTTGCGGAAGGGCGTTATTATCGTTGGGAATCCACTGATGGACATACGGGCTTTGCGCGACATACCGAGTCAGGTTGTTGATACCGAATTAGACCTGCTGAGCACGATAGTGGATCTGGTGCTCGACCTTGATCCTGATGTTATCTCTGGTTGGGAGGTCCAGAATTCGGCCAAGACAACTACGTCTGACTACGATGCTGACCAAAAAATTGTAGGTCTCGATATCGGGGAGTTGATCTCTCGTACCTCTGGACGAGAGCCTTCGAATACCACCGATCAATGGAGTATACGACACACGTCAACGTTCCGAGTAGCGGGACGGCACGTCCTGAACTTGTGGAGAATCATGCGCACGGAGCTAGAGCTGAGTCTGTATACTCTCGAAAACACCGTTTACCACTTGCTCCGTCGACGGTATGCAATACTTGCATCGAGAGTTCGCCTTCTGACTTTGATTAGGGTTCCCAAATATGCACATTCCACGCTCACAGAATGGCACAATAGCCCCGTTCCGGCGCACAGGGCACGGATGCTTCATCATTTACTAGGACATACTGTTCTTGTCCTGGAGATGATTGATGCCACGGACACCATTGCAAAGACTGCGTGAGGAGCCTTGTCGTAATATTCTGTCCGCAGCCACAAAACTGATTGTAGAAATCAGAGAGTTTGCTCGGGTCTTCGGGGTGGATTTCTTCTCCGTCATCAGTCGCGGCTCTCAGTTCAAAGTTGAATCATTCATGTTCCGCATCGCGAAACCGGAAAGCTTCGTCCTGCGGTCTCCAAATAGGCATGAGGTGACACGTCTCGTTTCGAGGGAATCGTCGGTTCTGAAGTCGGTTTTCTGATAGGTCGGCACGCAAAACGCGGCAGAATGTATGCCCTTGATAATGGAGCCAATATCTGCCTTTTATAACAGCCCTCTCGTCGTATTGGATTTCCAATCGCTTTATCCCTCCGTTATGGTCGCATATAACTACTGTTATTCGACCTGCCTTGGTCGTGTGGCACCCTTTAAGGGTCAGTACAAGTTTGGCGTCACAGAAACCAATCTTCCTCCTGGTCTATTAGCGACTCTGCAAGGTCATATTACAGGTAATAAGGATATGTGCTGATCGTTGATATATGTTCATGTAAACCCACAGTTGCTCCGAACGGTATCATGTATGTCAAGCCCGAGGTTCGAAGGGGTTTGTTAGGACGGATGTTGACCGAGCTACTGGATACGCGAGTTATGGTAAAGCAAGCCATGAAACGTGCGCACGATAACAAAGTAAGTGTAACCAAGTTCCTTTTTCAAGGATCTCATATTCTTCTCCTCAGACCCTAACCAAGATACTTGACGCACGCCAGCTGGGATTGAAGTACATCGCAAACGTGACATACGGGTATACGAGTGCAACATTCTCAGGTAGAATGCCTGCTGTAGAAATCGCAGATAGCATCGTACAAAGTGGTAGAGAAACACTCGAGAAAGTGCGTTGAAATTGTGATGATTCGACGCTCGAACGCAAAGCCTGACGAATGCTTCAGGCAATCAAGTTCATCGAAACGAACGAGAAATGGGGCGCTCGTGTCGTTTATGGTGATACGGATTCCTTGTTCGTATATCTGAGTGGGAAGACGAAGGAGCAAGCCTTCCGGATCGGCTATGATATAGCTGACGCGGTCACAAGACAGAATCCTGTTCCCATCAAGCTGAAGTTTGAAAAGGTACATATGTTCGTATATTGGGCGTCATCGACTTTTCAAATCCCTGCTGCGATCCATTTAGGTTTACTTGCCTTGCGTCTTGATGGCGAAAAAGCGATATGTTGGTTTCAAATATGAATTTCCAGATGACACAGAGCCCGTATTTGATGCCAAGGGTATTGAAACAGTCCGGAGGGACGGTGTCCCCGCACAACGGAAGATGACAGAGACCGCATTGAAGTGAGTTTTTTTTCACCGAGCTTTCCAGTATAGGCGTCTAATGATTGGTTAGGATACTCTTTCGCACTCAAGATTTGAGCGACGTCAAGCGGTACTGTTATAGATCGTGGTTGAAAATTTTAGAGGACAAAGTATCGATTCAGGACTTCATATTCGCTCGGGAGGTTAGAATGGGTACATACAGGTGCGGGCATCAGGCGAATACGCACTCAAAATCTAATGTGGCGCCTACAGTGATAAGGTTCCGCCTCCTCCAGGAGTGGCTGTTGTGACACGAAGACAGCTCGAAGATCCGAACAACGAAGCACAATATGGCGATCGCATACCCTATGTCATAGCGAGAGGAGCTCCGCATGAGCGGTTGGTTGACCGCGCAGTCGCTCCAGAAGAGCTTTTTGATGGGTGAGAGGCAACGGACATCGATCCAAGGTACTGATGATGACCTTTCCGCAGAGAAAAGCAACTTGATGGATCATATTATATCTCGAGGGTCTTGATCCCGCCGCTGGAGCGTGTATTCAACCTTGTCGGTGCTGATGTTAGGGGTTGGTATGAAGAAATGCCGAGAAGGATACGCGCGGACAGTGTTGATGCTTCATTGACATCTCCCGAGAAGCCCAAGGGAATAATAACACCTGGCCGACTTAGAATAGAGGAGCACTTCCGGAACAGTCAGTGCATTCTTTGCAGATCGTTTAGCGAAGAAGGTGAGCACACATCTCATGATCTTATTTGTGTGCATTACATATATAATGCACATATCTATCAGGGCTATGCGAACGTTGCTGCGCGACTCCAGTGGAGACTATCTCCGAACTTCTCTCGCAGGTCCGGATCGTGGAAAACCGATTAGAAACGGCGCACCGTGTATGCACGATGTGCACTCGATCGGAGCCATTGGAGCCCGTGAGATGCGTCTCTTTGGATTGTCCATGGCTCTTCCAGCGAAAGAAGATTGAACAGCAAGCAGGAGATATTGAAGTAATGCGGGAGTTGGTTCTTGCTCTTCTCCCCAGCGAAGGAGACGAAGGGCTATCTGGTGCACACGGTCATATTAGGACATCGTGACGTTGCCCAATGCCTCATGCTGACGCCAACATTCGAGGCTGCTAGTCAAGGATTTCTCGGAATGGGTGCGACCACTGCCACGCTCAGAGCAGCGGCGCTGAAGACCTAGGTTTTAATACCATCTGAGTCGTCGAAATCAAGCCGGGTAACAAAGTGGTAGTTTGTGTGCCGCCCCCCAATGTACGCATGAAGGGCGAGGAATACCGGGTTGCGCGACCATGCGCGATCAGGTGTAGCAGAGTGGCAGGACCTGGTGGAGGGAAGGACACGAGAATGCGCTTTAGGAATACAGAACAAGGGAGCAAGAAAGAGAACACATACAAGCGGTGCACTCGTGGGTTCAATTAGGAAGGAACTGTAGGGAAAAACCCGAGCGCGTGCGGGAAACGGAGTAAGGATTGGTAGGCTACAAGGCAAACGCACGAGAGTTCCCGGTAGTAAATACCAATCAATCACTACTCAAATAAATGGCTATCTACATAATAAATGGAATAAAACTAAAGGAACCAAACTGTTGTAAAGAGTTGGTATGAAGAAATGCCGTTGACATCTCCGGAGAAGCCCAATGGGATAACTTGAATAACGCTCAGCCCGCTTAGAATAGACGAGCACTTCCGGAATAGTCAGTGCATCCTCTGCAGGTCGTTTAGCGTACATCACATATATTTGTTTTGTGTGCGTTACAATCGTATAAGAGCTGTGCGAACGTCGTAACGCGACTCCTGTAGAGACTATCTCTGAACTTCTCTCGCAGGTCCGGATCGCAGAAAATCGATTAGAAATGGCGCACCGTGTATGTACGATATGCACTCGATCGGTGCCACTGGAGCCTGTGAGATGCGTCGCCTTGGATTGTCCGTGGCTCTTTCAACGAAAGAAGGTGGACAGTAGGCGGAAGATATTGAAGTATTGCAGTTGATTCTGGCGGGGAGCCCCGAGGTGATGGCGAGAAGATAAATACATGGGACGATATAAGTGAGGTTTGGTTTCTTGCTGCCGAAGATGTAGGTTCGTTTAGACTGTTGTAAACAATTTCCTTATACTTAGCTTCAAGTTTCACTGTATTCACCCGGTTGATGCAGGGCAAATAGATGCGACGACATCTTGACACAATGTCTACCGACTCTGGAGACCCAATATAGGATTCTCTGTCAGGAGGCTGAGATTTGGGTAAAACGGAGGCACAAGACATTAGAAAACAGGCTAGAAATCCATAGGAAGAAAGGACGGGTGATGTGCGGATGCAGGAACATCCCATATGCCAATATAATTAGGTAGGTGTCTGAGCCAAGCAATGTCCCCGGTATCTCCGCAGCTTGCGCAGCAATTGCAGGCGCTAAACCGATTGATATGCCCCAGGTGCAGAAGGCGGATTGCCAGCGGGAGGTTGATTGGCTGCTGCTGGCCTTTGTGGTTCTGACTCGACCGTTTGATAACCGTCCCTCTCGCTCGAGGTAAAACCCCCAGGCATAGACCAGACTGCTCAAGTTGTGAATCGTCGAGACGCTCTAGACCCCTTAGACGTGACATACCCGTTGCACCACCAAAATCTGCGCCCCTGAGGTTGATGTTTGAGACGCCTCTGGAACTAAGAGTCCCAGCGAAGGCGACAAACGTTGGCACCTTGTGCAATGAAAAAACATTCAGAAAGAGGAATAAAATAGACGGTTGAACCAGGGTATTCACCTTGAGGAGTAGACCAATAATACTAATTAGCCTTACGATTGCGGTTTGGTGATTTTGGATGAACCATATGATGTCGAATAAAGCAGAGGCAGCCAGAAAACCCGCGAACTATTGACATTCGTTCAATATAGATGGAAGTCAGTGGAGAAAAACAGAACTTGCCACTTGAAGTAAGCGAGGGGCTGCTTCTTGACTCTCTTGTACATACAACCCGAAGAGGAAGAGGGGAAAGTTGTACGAAGGGGCAGTGTATGGGGTGATGATGAAGGAGAGCACCTACATGTGTGTGTAAGAGCTTGGGTGAACTACAAATACCGCAGAGTTAGGGAATGCGTACTGTTTCGGCGAGGATTAGCTTTGAAGCATCTAAACCCTGAGCAAAGTCGGCCATTAGAGTAAGGCCGTGGAGTGGATGTAGGTGGTAGAGCGGACGTGGACTCGTGGACGCCTACACGCGTCGTATTACGACACATGCACTCACCCATCGACACCGTCTTGCCTGCTGATTCTGTCGAGTTTTGTCCCCATCCAGACGCGTCCAACGTCTTTGTCTGTGGCACGTACAAACTACAAGAAGAGCAGAATCTCCCCTCTTCAGGTTCTATCTCACCCTCGTCGGGCCCCGCCAGTGCTTGCCAGAACCAGATCCGGACGGGTCAATGTCTCGTCTTTGAAGTGGACTCGGAGGAGGAAATCAGCGCGTGTGCCTCTTCCATTATTCATGGTATCGTTGAATTCAAAGGACTTTTAGCTCCAAAATCCAGGAGATTTCTCTCCCTGCAGTTTTGGATCTTAAATGGTGAGAGAAACTTTATTTCCTCTGGCAGGAATGGAGAGATAGAGCAGGCCACCCGGACTTCAGGTGTCACACGACGCCGAGCCGACAGCCATTGATGGCTGTGGCGGGAGCTGAGGGAATCGTGGAACAATTTGAGTGGGAGCTCGAGCAAGTTTCGTACGGGCTTCTCCCCTAACGATTCCAGTTTGTTTATCTCATTCCCGCAACCATTCAACGTAGAAACAACTGCGCCATGCCGGCTCCCTGCGTCTGGCGCCTTCTCATATCTTGTGCCTATCTCTCGACTGGTCAAATAGGAAGGTACCAACAAGGTATGGATCCGCTTTGGATGTTGTGGCCTGGGACCGACTCGGATTACACCACGCGCACGTAGTACTGCAGGATCTCTGGTTGTGTCACTCTCAGATGGCACTCTAACGTTGCTCGAGCCCGATCAGACCGGTCAGCTCGTTATCACTAATGCCTGGACTGCCCACGCCCACGAACCGTGGTGCGTAGCCTGGAATTATCACGACACTAACGTCATCTATTCCGGTGAGGGTGTCCTACATGCTCTTCTGAATCAGTGCCCTCTGACTTCTTGTCCCAAGGAGGAGACGACCTCCAACTCAAGGTATGGGATATACGGCAAGGTTTCGAGCAGCCGATTATCACCAATAAAAGGTGTGTTACCAACAACGCGTGCTTACGACCATGGTCAAGCGGTTGTTCAGGTTCGACGCCGGTGTGACTTGCATTCAAAGCCATCCAAACATCGAACATCTTATCGCTGTTGGCAGTTACGATGCCACTGTCCGACTATTCGACTCCCGAAAGCCTCTTAAGCCGCTGTCACGGGCAGATGTTGGAGGTGGTGCTTGGAGAGTAAAGTGGCATCCTTCTCCATCGCGGGGCAACGACCTTCTAGTGGCTGCGATGCATGATGGTTTCAAGATCGTGCGCTTCCATGATAATGGACGTCAACCGAATCTTCCCTCTGACACGAATGGCGAGAACTGGGAAATTGTAAAGAGACATGACGAGCACGAGTCCCTTGCATACGGTGTCGACTGGTCATATAAGTGTTCGCAGGACCAATTTTGTGAGACGCTGATAGCGAGCGCGTCATTTTATGACCATGCTCTACACCTCTGGCGAGGTTAAACGTGAAGAAATTTTGGATTATGCGAAGGGTGTGATATACAGTAGGTGACATTTAGTCTGTATGGTATGTGTCACATATCACCCGTTGAATACAATTCGTGCTTATTTCTGCTTAGTTGACAACGTAGAGGTCAATTTGCTGGGAGGTTCGACTCGAGTACCTTCGGGTGAATCTACGATTTTCCTCCGCAAGCGGAGAGCGTTCGGACCTTGAAAGATAAAGCCTAGCGTCCAGCGGGATAGGCCTCGCAGTCTCTCTGGATGGTGGACAGCAGCAGTCAGAAGCGTAGCCAAGGAGGTCGTAAATATTATCCTGGAAATGGAAACATGTCGTCAGAATATCTGTTCTCTCAATACCTGTGCAGGAAAACACTAACTGTTCTATGGCATATACACTCTTACGTCCGCTCCGTAACCATCGATCGGGCAGGCAGGCACGGATGGCCCGAGGTAGGACGTACAACGCCATCTCTCCTCTCCGTCTCCCGCTCTCAATCCAAATGCTACTACCACAAACCAGGCAACCTGCCATGACACAACCGAACGGTCCGTCATAAAAATCATGCGAGATCTCAGGCAACGCTCGCGCCACCACGAGAGTGCGAGTGAAACACACGGCGGCCCAGAATGAGGAGACGAAGGTGGAAAGGAATGAGGCGCTGCGGAGGATGCCTAGAAGTGTGTCAAGGATGGACTGGAAATTGAGGAGTCTTTGGGGCCGCCTGATCAATATAGGCAGGACGTGAACCTGAAAATCGGATGATTACGGGCCCTGACAAAGATCGGTCATCGCAACTCACAGGAACGTAAAGTGCGAGCGCCTCGAGGAACGCATGCACTCCTCTGATCGCGAAGTTTGCTGTGCAGCTTCCCCCAGTCACGTCACCGTGGACGATCTCGCAGGGCATGCCGCCAACAGAGCCTCGTCCATGCACGCCCAATACGTTCCAAACCGCATTGGCGATAAGGCCTTGAGCAGGCAGTAACTTAGGGTCGCCTAACTGGGCAGGGTAACCTAAGTCCTGGGCGAGGAGGGAGACGGGGTTAGGGTCTGGAGATGTCCCATGTACGTATGACCACCGCTTTTCGCGAATGAGGCGGAGAGCTGAGACGATCCGGTCATCTATATTGGCTAGGGTACTTATCCTACAGAAAAATGAGGGCGAATATGTGCAATAAGCAAAGTGTCTCACCACTTCACATAGGAAGAAGGTAGCCTGTGCACGGGAATCACTTGATCATTCGCACCAAACATGTGAGGAAAACATACTACATACCGATTTGGCTCGTAAAAAAAGCACCACATGATCCTACAATTGATATCTATCAACGACGATTCGTGAACCAAAGAGGGAAGGGAAGCAGACCCCGCACTACTCGCCCAAAAGGCGAGGGCATCGAGCTTGGTGGTAATGGCCAGCCGGCGCTTTCTTTCCTGTTTCTTCCCATCTCCCGCTCGCCTGAAGACAAGGCCCTGTACCAACGCATCAAAAGCGCGGACCAAGACGAGGAGGGTTAGGTCTAGGGTTGCGGACATGCGACCTCGTTCATCCTTGTGTGCTTGTGAGATCGGAATAGTCAAGGGAATATACACATTCCGCGTGTGCACGGAGCGACGTCGACGCTGTAGAAGAGAAATCGCTGCGAGGGAGGCCAGCGCATTGCATATGAAGGTCTTCTGCCAGGGCTTGAGTCGAGTCTGAAGTCTTGGGACTGCATCCGGCTCCCTTCTACGGGCTGTTTCGATTTTCCTCTGGTCAAGGTATTGCCATAATATTCGTAACGCGGAACCGCCAGCAAGCGCGACTGTGATAGCAAAAGGAAACGCTGTGGTGTTGAGCTCGCGACGTAGAATGGAAATGAGGCCGTCTGAGCGGGCTCTTTGAGAGGATGTAAAGGACAAGAGAGTAGGACCTAAGGATAAAGAGAGAGCGAGAGGATAAGTTCTGATGGCGACGTGGAGAGGATGGTCATTTGGCAAGGACAAAAACCAGTCCATTTTCGGGTTTTCTAAATCGTGTCGGCCCCGCGTATAAACTTAACCGTGACTGACATGTGATTCACCAGTCCGTGATATTGCGTACACCGCATTACTACACCCTTATGTGTAACTCCAAAACTCAACTCCCAAGGCCTCAGATGGTAATTGATAATCTCGATCCACGGTGATGCCAGCAGCGCTCAGAATCCTAAACAACTCCGCTCGCGATTCGGGGTATATGAACAATCGAATCAAGTCCTCAACCTGGAACTATCAGCCTTCCATTGACCAGAAGCGTGAACAATAGCTCGTACGTGGTCATGGACAACCGTAGTGAGACTTTCTCGTTGGGCCCCCTCCAAAGCTGGGGCTCTTACCGAAGGCCCCCCATTGAACTTTTCAGAGGGCACAGAAGAGTCTTCACTCCACACTTTCCTTCGTCGAGTTCGCGGGGAGACACCCAACCACTCTCTCCAAAGTTCTAGTTTTGTCCCATCTCTGTTCAAGCGCGCCATAAGATGATGACACCTATTCCAATCGTCAAGGTCGCCTCTCCACACCATAAGCTTCTCTCTCTCTAGTTCGAGGGCGCTACCGTCAGGCATGATGGAATATCGAGTCGATGGCGGCGTTGTGAGAGGAACACCTCTGTCACTTTGTTCGATAGCAGTGTGGTGTGGGTGTGCTGGTCGCATCATCAGGCGAACCCATCTTCTGCGTCGAACCCAACCTCCAGCGCTGAGCCAGCCTGGCTCGGGGCGCCACTTGTGACGGCGGAAAAGCCAGTTGTACTCGAAGCCATCGTAGTGAACTTCACCTTCACTACGCATATCAACCATCCAGGATGTGGACACCCAGCGCCAAGTACCATCAGGGAGTGGGTAGTCATGCAACGACACTTGAGGCTGCTTATCCCGTCGACCGTCTGCTTCTGGGACAGTGAACGGAGGCGGATCATGTGGGAGTAACCCTAGGCGCGAGTAATACGGAGTAGAAAAAAGGGTGACTCTGGGAAATAAAATGATGTTAATACGTTTGACCAGACAAACACAAAGAAAGCGAGTGCGAACCCTCTGTGGTTCTCATAAACCACTGCCCACCTGTAAATATCTTGGCTAGTGTCTAAATCTGGGAAAGGGTCACTGAGATCAATTTCTGCCGTTTCATCATGGGAGAGGATTGTCTGCTCTTCAAGAGGTTGCGACTTCTTTCTCGTCCTCCAAACACTCAGGTAGGGGATGCGAGGGAGGCCTAGGTAGAAACGTTTTCCCTTGACGAGCCGTCTACGGGCCAATTCTGCAGTCGAGTCGTCCTCTGAGATAGCGGGAGGCGGCTCTACTTGCATGGTGGCCAAGAAAAGAGACAGAGATGACGTCAGGCGTCCAATCCATGCTCTCGCTCTCATCACGTCTCTATCGTCCCCTCCTCCACCGTACATCAGCCCGTCTCCATTCTTCTTCACCATCACCTCTCTGTGCTTCCTGTGCCGCTCCATTACCAACTCGTTTGCCGGCATGTCCAAAATGCTTTCACATCGAGCGTCCAATCAAAAAGTACGACTATTATGACCTACTAGAGACGCCGAAGAGTCCCAACCCATTCGTTATCAATGAAGGCCAACTAAAGAATAACTTCCGTCGCATGCAAAGATATGTCCACCCTGACTTATGGGCATCCCAGGGTCAAGTACGCCCTGCCAAGTATCTCTCTCTTCCCTGCTAATACCGTCTTTCAGGATAAGACTCAGGCTGCTCGAGACCTATCGGGCCTGGTTAATGAGGCTTACAACACGCTTCTACGACCACTGTCGCGGATCCATTACATTCTCTCGCAGCACAACCTCGGCGTATCAGAAACAGACCAACTGGATGACGCTCGCCTCATTACGGAAGTCATTGAAATCAGAGAGGCTCTCGAGGACGCATCTTCCGAAGGTGATGTGGAGGAGATCAAGAATGATGTTTCCGGTTCGCGCGAGACTAGCCACTCGACATTCACCATCAACTGACAGTTCCATAGGGAAGATACAGGCAACCATGAAGAAGATTGAAGACGCCGTACATCTTAGGAGCTGGGATGAGGCACATCGAGAGGCAGTGCGACTCAAATATTTGCGAGGCATTGAGGCGGCTGCGCAGAGTTGGCCGAACGCACCTCCTAGCGACCACTAGAATACAATAGAGTACTGTACTGATACTGTATTGCTGTCCATAGCCCTAATTAAGCCGTCCGGCGATTCCCGGCTCATATCGTATTGGCATAAGGACTCCGCCCCCTCAGGCCTATCTAGTCCTTCACTTGGACGAATAGAATCTGGGCCCTTCACCAGCGGGGATTACCAAGTCTCTTGTGAGTAGGATTGACAACATCATTTATGGTGCTATGACTGCACATGTTTACTTTAATAGACCGATACTTTCCGTGCTAGTCGGAGGTCCTACGCTGGCGGAGGTTTCCATATCCTCTGTGGCGTAATTGGCGGTCGCCTCTGCGTACGCATTGGCAGCGTATGTATATATGCGGGTCTCTCACGCGTCCTTTGATCGGTTCTCTTCAGATTTTTTATTTTTAGTGCCACCACGTATACACCCTGGCTTTGCTCTCACGATTGTTACGCCCCATGCAACTTGGTCATCATTTTATAGAGTCCTCGCCTCGTCCATCACCTACCCAGAGCACTCACAAAAGATCTTTGACCGCAGACGCCCACACAATCTCGCGCCCTCAGCCCTTCAGACAGCAGAGCAACACGGATCCCTTTCCTGTTTATCCTGCCAAAGTTCCTCGGTCAGCTTCCGTAAAAACTCCTCGGGAAGCGATGCGTGGCCTCGGGAGTTCACCAAAAAAGCATTCGTTTAGTGCGTACGGCGGTCGTCAGGGATCCCGTTCTGGAAAAAATAAGAAGGCTAGGCAGTCAGGAATGTCGTCATTTCACAGTTCTGTTCTTGCCTTGCCTCGAGAGAATGATCCTGTTCATGACGCTGAATATATCAACCGAGTCCATGGGAAAGTACCTTTGAAGGACGTCTGGGAGCAGAATCCGAAATCTCCCCTCTCAAACTTCCTTGGTCAGTTTGGTGCCAATCCTCCAAAGTACCGCCATGACGAGATCTTCATACACGGCAATTCTGGGTGGAGGCAAGTATATACCGTGCCCCATTCTCGCTCTCTTCATTGATATAAGTAGAGCGACGATCGAGGTCAAGCTGGAGGGTGAGAATGACATCTTGGGTGTAGGCGATGCGATCAACAAAAAGGAGTCTGAAAAACTGGCTGCACTCTCAGCGATTCATCAACTTAATGCACTTGGCAAGGCAGGTCACTTCTCATAATGTCATGTCTGCGTGCCTTACCTGGGTCCCCGAGCAGTTAGACGCGCCCAGGAAAAGCTCCGGGACCGCCACAAAGGCGGAAGCTGAGCCCACTAAGTTGTCTGATGGGACCATAGTCACATACGAGCGATCCCGTCAATTCATGGACTATTACTGCCGACGTTTTGGTTTTGGAAAGCCTGACATCATCTTCAACGAGCTCAAGACCCATCGTGGTCACCATCCCGTTTGGGAGGCCGTCATGTATGTTGATGGCCGTCGCATTGGGATTGGATCAGGCGCGACGAAAAAGGCCGCCCAGACCAATTGCTACATTGACGTCACGCAGTACCTCGAAAGCTGCGATCGGGCGCTCTGGGAGACCTTTTCGAAGGAAGTTGCAGAGGGCAAGGACCTTGGCATGGCGCCAAGAGTACTCTTCCAAATGAGTGAAGGTCTTGAAGACGAAATCCAGGATCTGTGTGCTGATATTCGAAAGAGTACTATCTATCGGAATCGCCCCTCAGTTTCGACCAATCTCTTTACGACGGTGACATTGTCTAATCTACGACGCCATCACACATCATATTCGTCCCTGTCTTCCGAATCGCATGCTACCAAATCCCTACGCCTATCGGAGCAGAGGCAACGCTACCTCACGAATCCCTCGCTAGAAACCATGCGCTCTACGCGCAACTCGCTACCTGTCTACTCCAGTGCCGCAGACATCCTGAGTCACATTCGAGAGAACGAAGTCATTATCTGTATGGCAGCTACTGGCTCGGGAAAGACGACCCAAATCCCACAGCTCATCCTCGATGACTATATTTCGCAAGGCAGTGGCGCCTCGTGTAATATAATCTGTACTCAACCGCGCCGCCTCGCGGCCATCAGCGTGGCCGAACGCGTCGCCAAGGAAAGAGGTGAAAAGGTTGGCAGAGG